>WLWD01003298.1_pt1 | contig 93366 bp, 44 predicted proteins | sample 6712731 | NCBI WGS metagenome assembly WLWD01 (sample SAMN12718690, study PRJNA576275) | sponge metagenome | isolation source: marine sponge | host: Mycale hentscheli | place: New Zealand: South Island, Marlborough, Capsize Point | collected 2014-11-01
CGACTTCCAAGCCTCACACACTTTACCTTTATACTGCTGAGTAGTACTGCAATGCCGCAGTCTCCTACTCAACAGCCACCAAGTATGTGCCATCAGAACACCTATTCGGTGTCGACCAGAAACCCCTTTCCCTCCGGAGAGGAACCAGGGTTTCATACAGAGGGTGGGGGGCACTGAGATTCCCCCCCCCCCCCAGGAAAAGTTTCCTCGCCCCAGAATTTACAGGTGTAATTCACTAAAGTCAATTTCTGATTGCTCAGGCCCTTCAATGGCGATTCGCATCAGTTTAGGTAATGTAGAATCGCTTATTCTGTTACGAAGCCTAGTTTTAAATAGTTTCATTTTACTAAAGGAGCGTTCCACACTTGCTGTGCCGACCGGGAGGACCAAAATTAAGTTCATTAGCTTGAAAATCTCTGGAAAAATATCTGTGTAAGCACTAGTAGACTCCATTTCAGCCTTGACATCTTGTAGGGTTGGTGGCTTGGTAAGCTTATTTTTCTCCATACGCTTTCTTCTCTTTGGCGAAATTCCCCCCGCCCCCCCCCAGACAAAAATTCTGTATGAAACCCTGGGAACCATAACCAGGTGGGTTGGAAAGGGTTCATAACATTCAAATTGACTTATCGCATTCCAGGGTGGGGAATGAACCAAGATAAAATGTGTGAAAAAACTTGGTTGTCGCCACGGAATCGAACCCAGGGCAACTGGCTTTAGCCACCAATCTGAGTTTTTATGACGGGTGGAAAATATGTGAATGTTGTTTCTATTATATCTGATTTACAACTTTTTTTAATAAATATGTAGTTTTAGCTGTGGGTTCTTTCAAGTCCTAAGCATTTTGAATCCAAGAATCCAAGGGGAGGCATTTAGAATCCAAGAATCCAAGGGGAGGCATTTAGAATCCAAGGGGGAGCAAATGCCCCCTTCCTCTCCCCCCCATCCCACCCCCAATTGAAACCTTGGTAACAGTCCGAAAGTTTTCATTGACTTTCTCAAGAACATTGTAAAAAAAAAACGACTATTTTAATGCCACCTTATTTAAAGTTAGTTTTTATGGGACTGGACAAGTTTCCCACCATTATGTATGACACATCCTGTGGAAATTTCACCATGTACACTGTATATTGTCTTCCTTTTGCAGTTGTGCCAGAACATGGTGCTGAGGACACTGTCTGACCAGCAAGACTTCAGCATAATTAGGCATCATCCAGGTTAGCCCCATGCTTTTTTTTTTTCTTATACAGTGTACCTTCGCTATTGGAAAATCTTTGTCCACAAGAACATGGGGAAATTTTTTTGTGGTTAGGGTATATGAAAGATTGAATGAGTCAATAAATGTTACAAGAAAGCGTGGATGCACTGAATTGTGTTCTAGAATAATATTGACCAGGAACTTAGTGATGTAATTATCCTAATTCACAATCATAAATAATTGTCTCCCCAACAAACACACACATTACACATGTAACACACATCACATGTAACACACACATGCACAACACATGCAACACACACATTACACATGTAACACACATCACATGTAACACACACATGCACAACACATGCAACACACACATTACACATGTAACACACGTCACACATGTAACACAAATAGCACATGCAACACACACACATAACACATGCAACTTTTGAGCTTTTATCCTGCCCCTCTGGACAGGCTGTGTGTTGCTACAGTGAATATGTAGGAACTGGTAAATGTCCAGTTGATGTTGTTCTTTTTTTATACTTGTAGTGGAGATGTGTATGATACTGTCTTTTCTAATATGTAGTGTCCATGTCAAGATCGCAGATTGATGGGTGTGTCCTTTCATACAGAGGCTACTCCAGATAGCCATGGCTGTGTCACAGAACGTCCAATTATTCACTTTATCATTTTGTTGTGTATGCATGACACTTATTGTTTATTATTTATGTATAGTACTGTACTTTTGATGATTTTTGTTATTGCTTGTTGATTTTTTAGTGTTGTGTTGTAATGAATTGCTTAATAAGTTTAAAAAAAAAAAAAGAAGCACTATACTAAGTTATTGCTGGCTTCATTTTGGGGTTGTTGCATTGTATTTCTTGCGATCATAGCAATAAGATGAAGGAGAGTGTATGTATGTGTGTTGTCTAATGTGGTCCTCGAGTTAGTGCCCTGCATTGTGTGAAATTTGCACCACTTGAAAATTATGGACTGGTTTCTATTATGGGCGCTGTTGTCTCGGACTGAATGATAATGAGGGTTCTACCATGAACATCTGCAACACCCCATGATGCTATTTACCATAATGAGTAGTTTGTGTAACAGTTTCTGCTCAAATTGCTAACACATTGTGACACTTGCAATTGCCCGATTGCACACAAATGCTTTTCTCCTTCGGATCATGTGCCGGTCCAGGTGCTTCCTAGCCATATATCAAGTGGTTGCCAGTGAATATGACGAATTCTATCCTCAACTATGTATTCTCCAATATTCATGCACTTCCTTGTAATTGAATAATGATATATAGTTGGGATATCTGATGTTGACAAAAGTTTATGATTGCGTAGCATTGTTGAAGTACTGTGACTATAAATGGGTCCAGTTTAGTTGGTTGTTTTTTTTGTTGTTGTCATTTTGCTTGTTTGTTTGTTTTGTTTTGTTTTCGGCAATTGGTAATCATAGTGATGGTTATGCGGTAGTAATGCATACATAATAATCTAAATTGACAAACTGTTCATAAGAGGGAGGGGCTGCTTTTCAGCATGCAGTACAATTCTCTTCAACAAGCTGTAATAGAATTTTCATTTCGATGAGACAAATGAGATTATTTGCAAATATAAAGTGGGGCACCCATGTAATGAGATTCAAACTTCTGTATTGCTCATGATTTTTATAGCAACTGATATGCAGAATTTCAGTTCTTAGAATGAAAATTAGAATAGCATGTGTGTGAATGTGAGTGTCTATGTTTTGTTATGTCTGTGCATGTGACATATTATGCTGGACCATGTTTATTCTTTTATTGTACAGGTCCAGAGTGTGTAGGTAAAATAACGGATAAAAACAAAACAAATTGACCAACACAGCATTGTATGCATCCGTCATGATTGATAGTGGCATAGTATAGGGTTGTGGAGAGTGTTTATCACAGAGAGGTTGACAGTGAGAAAGTGAGTTTTATAGCCATCTCCAGAATGTTACCAAGCTCTCAATAGTTGGGCAACTGTCAACGGTGCAAATATCTGTATGTACACTTACATGTGTGAGATGGTTGCCATGCAATGCATGCACCAGGTACAAAGGGTGATGTGGATGATCATGTGGCCTGATGTAACGTCCACTGGAAAGGAAGAAGATGAGAGAAGTAGAAATCTGACCATAGTCAGACATAGTGACCTCAGACTATGTGAACTATTGTGTACATACTTTAATTGCAAGGTTGTTAACTACCTCTCGACCATTTCAAGAATTTATGTTCACTCTTGAATTGTTAATTTTCATCACAGTCAAGCTTAAGCAATACTGTAACAACAGAGCTGTAGATGTCAAACAGATAATATGATGATAAAATGACAATGTTTGACTGAATATATAAATATGAGTTAAAGTGCATAATTGGTTTTTCTTGAAAAAGCCGACATCAATTCTATAAAACATTCACACAGTATGGCCATAGTAACCATGATTTATATATCATCAGAGCATTTACCTGCATGAGGTCTTAATAATATCATACAGGCAACTTCACCTCGATGCATTGGGACTCAGTTTTTTGCACTCGACCACCTCCTTACACATTTAACAATGAAATTAAAGTCTGTAACAAGAAATTTTAGCTGCAGTGAAGTTCATCCAAACTAATACCACTGACACAACTTCATCTAAGTACTTTGCACTCACCTGCATCAAGCATGCCAATACTTTCCCAACTCTACTGAGAAAATAGTCACGCAGGTCCAGTCACACCTCCATACTCCCATCAAGGCCAATTCACACTCTGAATATATCGGGCATGTAGTGGCCTTTCTAATTGCGAGTGCAGCACAACAAGGAGGATCTGGGCATGTTACACAAACAGACACATGTGTCAATATTACCATTCCAGACTGTCCAACCGTCCCGACTTTGGTGGGACAGTCCCGATAATGATACTCAAGTCCCGAGTCCCGCCTCACCTAAGGTCGGGACAATAGATGTCCCGACATCAGCCCTCAATCACAATATACAGTTAACCAAGTTTACTTTCATATTGCATTTGATTCCCCGTACTCAACCAGTAATACCCGCAACACCAGATTGAATTTTTAATTACACAGCACTCAGTCTTTTTCAATGATGATCTTTACCTTGTAGGGGAATTACAATGATCACATGGTAGCTACAATTGAACAATAACTGTCAATTCAACTGATTCATTCATTGTTCATGCTTATATGTTGTTTTTTTTATATTGCTGTTTTAATTTTCTTAGCAAATTTTTCCTTGTATGTAATTAATTATTAAAATTTCTGGATATAGAACAACACTAGAAGAGACTTAAAGTTGTAAGGTCTGTCTTACATAGTTTAAGATTACACATGAAACTACTTGGCTGCTGACATACATCAATGTTGGTTGTGCACGTTCAATCTTGAATCTCGTACTGTGTGTCCCTACTTTAGGACATCCTAAGGTTGGACAGTCTGCCATTCACACAAAACACACACACAAACAGCACACAAACTAGCACCGTGCAGCACACCTCAAAGATACAAAAATTGGGGGGGGGAGGGGGGGGAGTTGAATTGAAATACCCAACAGTAACAACACTGGCACCAGCGTCCCATACTCCACTCCGCTCAAGAGGTAAAAATAAAAAATCACTGTTTCATGAACTTTATACCAATACCTATGCAGAATCTTTCTGTTCAGCCAGTGACCAGCACTGAGCTGCAGGTTAAACTGACCCACTGTAGGTGCAAGTGAGAATGCTAGGAAAGTTTCAAGTCTTCCAAGTACCATCACGCAATGACCTGGACTTGCATCCACCTAATCCAGTTTGCTAGGACAAAAATATTCTGGTATAGCCGGACCCTGTTTCTGCTGCAAAAGGAGAAAGGGATCATTGCTAACTACTGGGTCCTATTAAGTGCGCGCACAACAAGCAAGGGATCAGACACAGCAGCACTGACATCTCTTGCTGCTTTCCCAACCAAAAGTGCACTGTTGAGGTAAAGAAACTTAGAGGGCTAAGCTAGAAGATAGTATGGCTTCCAGACTAGCCAGAAGTACCTTGATTAATGAAGTTATCTGGGAGAAATTTGGTATTCTTAAAAAAAAAATGGAGGAGACTTGCTCTGGCGAGGACATAAACGTCACAAAGAGTATTTTGCTGGAGTAGTTCTCCAAGTAACCATTACAGGAGGGAACATACACACATGCACATACAAACACATTTCCATACATCAATTTAATACTGTACACAAAAACACAATTACATACATCAGTCTATTGCAATACCAAATACAAAATAGCATGAGAGTAGGCTATGATCTATTATTACATTGCAAGTTAACCACTAAATGTAATTAACCACGAAATTGAATGACAATTGTTTTCGAGTCCGTCATTCCCATCACACTGAAATAGCTTGCTTACCTTTTGAGTCAGGTCTTCATTCCTGCATCACAAACTGTGAACTGTGTCCTGTCCTGTCCTGTGGTGTTCTCCTCTGTAGCTTGGCACCCTTCATTCCTGCAGTCTTTCTGCACTCAGCGTCGTCTGGCAACTCCTTTACTGTGTTCTTGACCTCATACAGCTTTGTGCAAGTCCTGCCATTAAAATCGCTCAATAAATAACAATAATAACAATAATAACAATAATAACAATAATAGAAATAATAACAATAACAATAATTATAATAATAATTAATAATAATAATAACAATAATAACAATAATAACAATAATAGAAATAATAACAATAACAATAATTATAATAATAATTAATAATAATAATAATTAATAATAATAATAACATAATAATAATAGTAATAATAATAATTTATAATAATAATAAATAATAATAATAGTAATAATAATTTATAATAATAATAAATAATAATAATAGTAATAATAATAATTTATAACAATAATAAATAATAATAATAGTAATAATAATAATTTATAATAATAATAAATAATAATAATAGTAATAATAATACTAATACCAAAACAAATAATGATAATACTAATACTAATACTAAAACTAATACTAATAATAATAATACTAATACTAAAACTAATACTAATATTAACAGTACACCACGTACATTGCCCATTAAAAAATATATGGGGGAAATCGCCGTTCAATTGAAATCGTATGGGGAAAGTGAAATAGCATGGTTGGAGTTGAAATACTACAGATAGCAAAGTGAAATACCATGGGTAAAAGTGTGCATGCGTTAGCCTTAGTAACGCCATAGTTTTCGCTGAAAAGTTTATTTACAGTAAGATTTAAGTGTACTATTACCGAGTGACAGCACGGGTAACCGTGGTATTAGGGATTAATAGCATGAGTAAAGCAATAAATAGCACTCGGCTTCGCCTCGTACTATTATCAATAGCATTACTCATGCTATTAATCCTGAATACCACGATTACCTGTGCCTACTCATACTAATAGTACTCCGCGCAAATTAGCCATTAAGAATGTACAGAGAAAATCGTTGTTCAATTGAATTAGCATGGTTGGAGTTGAAATAGTACAGTTAGCGAAGTGAAACAGTACGGGTAAGTGCGCAGGTATGGGGTAATTAGCCTTAGAAATGCAGTAGTTTTTAGTGAAAGGGTTGTTTTAAAGTAATGGTGGCTGTTAAATGTAGGTATACTGCTAGCAAGTGAAAGCCGTGGTATTAGGGATTAATAGCACTCGTTAAGCAAAAAATAGCACTCGGCTACGCCTCGTGCTATTTCACTTACTTACTCATGCCATCTCAAATACCACGGTTACCCGTGCTATTACTCATAATACTACTACTACTAATAATAATACACACCGTAAATTGCCCATTCAAATGTACAGGGATAATTGCTGTTCAATTGGCACGGGGTAAGTCGTAGTTATCAGGGATGGTAATCGTATGACTATTTCCACGTACAATACAAAACCCAGATGCAGAGATCGTGCAAGTGCAATTTTGGGAGAAAATGGTACTTACAACAGTTCAAATAGCACTCGGCATTGCCCCGTGTGATTTTTCTGCTGTCGTGCAATTTTCCCCAAGTCACTCTCCTAAACATGTGATTACCTCTATACATAACACTCGTAAAGAAATAAGTAGTACTCAGCTCATTTTAATCATGTTTCCTGAATACCACGGTTACCCTTGCTATTACTCATACTACTACTACTATACTACTACTACTACTAATAATAATAATACTAACAAAAATAATTACAATAACATTAATAATAATAAACAATATAATAAAACAATAATAATAATAATAGAGATGTGACCGTCTACAGGAAAATAGGGCACAAAGCGAGCCCTAAAATTTTTTTTATGCACTTAAAAAAATTTGTCGGCATCCATATATTGAGCTCTCCAAGTTTTAAAGTCATAGCCTCAACCGTTGTCGATATATGCACCCTAACCGTTCCCTACCGCCGGCTTATTTGATACATTTTAATAATTAAATCGACATTTTCCCGATATTTACACGTGCCGCGTTGTGCCAGATTTTCCCTGTAGATGGTCACATATATACAAAGTCTATCTAAGAATGGTGCAGGGGTTGAGGGAGCTGAAGCCCATCCCCACATTATTCCTCATACCTAATAATTTCAAATCGACACACTCACTCTACTCTCTAATACTGTATAGGTAATACGTTCATCATGAAAGTTATTACAATTGATTGTATATAATACTTATTGTGAAGCTGGTGTGACACTATTAAGGTTGAGGATCAGTAAACAAAATGCAACAATCTAACTCTTTTGCAAAGTAGCAAAGAGGATCGACAATTTGCATAGATTGCCTAAATTGACTAGAAACATTGCTCACTGAAATGAGCTAAGTCTTGAATCAACGGGCTTGAACCCACACCCCCACAATGTAGGAAAAGCAACAGCCTTCTTGTTATTCATCATAGCTAGACTTTTCCCCCATTTCATGTATCCACCTAGCAAGCTAATACCACAAAATCAGCCAGAATCCCCCCAAGAAAAACCGACTGTCACAGTTCAGCACCCTATACTCTTTCCCACTCATTGGTCTTACCACTGGAGAAGCTGGAGACGGGAGGAACAAGAAGAACCAGTCACATCAGGTGCGCGTTCATTCAACCATTATTGCCATGGTAATAAGCATGGGTGCACGCCCCTATCCGGGAGGAGTGGATGCTGTTGGTGAGACCCTTTACCTATGATTGGTTAGGTAAAGGGTTTCTTCTTGAGAAGTGTAATTGAGTAGGTAAAAAAATGAGTTTATATTTTGAAGTTGGTTCAGAAGTGAGTCATGCCATTTTGGGAACTGCTTCTTTAATGATATGGTAATAATATGGATACCTTACAACTTGAATCAATCCAATTTTTTCTAACTGAACCTGCTAAAATGGTGTGGGTTTTTTACAATGGAAGCTTAAGTTACTTCATAACATTCCCCATTGAGGCATTACAGATTTATGTTAAATGTGTTTAAGGGATTTTTGCATAGGATTGAAAATAAATGAATAACAACTCAAAGTATGCGGTAATGGTCGACAATAGAAACATTAGTGACAATTGCTGGACGACTTCAAATACGCGTGGTCGACAATTGCGGCGGTAGTGCCTCTTTTTCAGGCGCTCTCTCTCAGTAGTGTCTCGTATATAGAAGATGAACAGCGAACGTCTAGTTGGTGCCTTTAATGAAGTCTTCTGTCGCTGTCACTTGAGGGTCATATCTGTAACAGGAAGAACAGTACACGGACTATAAATAAGGTGGTCGACAATTGAGGGCTTACGCTATAAGGGCATTTGATTTCTAAAAATCCATAGGGTTGAGATGTATTTGAAGGATCATACACAGCTCCATCTGGGGAAGATCCTAAGCAGCTGTAGCTAGGATTAATTATATATCCACTAGGAGTAACTATCAAATCATTATTAGTTTCAGCTAAACTACTTTTATATTTAATGTACTCCTTCAAAGCAAGATTTTGGTGACTTATTCCATGTTGAATAGCAGGAGTGCTAAGTGCTCTTGGTTGAATAATCCGAAGTACTAAACTGTCCGGCTGAGTTGTGTCCTTTCGAGAAAGAACTGCACCAAATAGAGATGAAGTTATGCGATATCTTCTAACTGAGAACCAAAGCTGGGAGTTTCGTTGTTGATGAGTATTTCTCTCTATTTCTCTTGCTTTCTCTGCTGTAACCTGCAATGATGCTTTAAAGTTTTTGATAGTTTCTTTAAGTTTAATAATACTTTGAGGTTGGCATTCATTTGAAGTTAGATCTTCTTCACACTGAAATTGAGGATCAAGTAGAAGGGATATACCAAGTTGCTCTCCTTTTATTTTATTTAATAATTCTGGGAGGCGCTCTGATGCAGTTCCCCGAAACTGTTGGGGTCGAGGGTCATAGTCATCCATCTTTTTCATTTTTTTTTGTCAGGCTTGGCATAATCATGTTTCACAAATGATGCATCAGACAAGCGTAGAGTACTTTCCTTTTGTTTTTTTTGAGGTTTCCAGCGACAGGGCTGTGACGTGCAGGGCAATAATTCTTCATCACTCACCAGTTCTTCTGAACTTCCATTAATTATGGTGGGTGGGTGAAGGTCAGAAATGGCATGCAGAAGTGCTGATATGTGGGTACAACTAGCCGACTTCCTATTGAAATATGATGTATTTGTAATATTGAGATGTATATTTTATATTACATTAATATTATCTTATTGCTTTAGTTCTTTTATTATAACAAATACTTCACATTTTATTTATATTATTTATTTCATTCAATGGTGTAAGTTAATAACTGTGCAGAAAAAATTAAACATATCCAGCATAATTAATAAAAGACATACCCAGCTGCACATTCACAAGTAGCTAGTCTGACTGAAGTGACCTCTTCCTTACGACCCAGCAGGATGTATGTGTTATATACACCAGTTTTCATGGAAGGCTTCATTTTGCACTTAACATGGCAACACAGTGGGTTGTTAGTGTTAACTTGAAGTTCATCGACTCTGCCAGAGGCCTAGTGAGTATATCCATGTGACAATGCCCGAAAAGCACCTTGATCACCTATAAGGCCAACATGCCCAGCCAAGTAGGTATAAAGTAAACCTAAAAAAGGGTGGGAAAATGTAATAAAAATTAACAACAAAATGCGCAAATTTGCTTTATAAGGTATTGCACTCATCAATTCTTTGTAAAATTTACCATGGCTTACGCGAGGAATGAAAGCAGCAACGGATTGGAAATTCTCACTGGTTACAATCGTCCAACCAGTAAGAGGTGGAGAAGGAATAGATGGAAGAGAAACTTGTTTCCCCGACTCATTTAGTGCCTTGTATTTCTTGTACAAGTAAGACCCATCCACATCAATGACAGGCACTTTATCAGAATCTGCTTGCCTTATTCTACTATTTAATGATAGTGGACATTTGCATCATATACTAACCAAACAACTAATAACTGCAACCTTACTTGTCAATCACATCTTTTTTTCTCAAAGAATTAGAAACTTTGATTCCTCTGCAAAGGAGCCACCATCGCAAAGCTGCAAGGGGGTGCTTCTCAAATGGTTGTGACAGTTCAGACCCAGGTATATCTGAAGCATCTAGTCGGATTCCTTCCATCACTTCTGAACTGCCACTCTCTCCCCCTAGGGAAACCACCGTAGAAGCCATAGAGTTGCTTTGTCCTGAACTACCGACAGAAAACTTATTTTTTAAATAACTTTTACCAAGCTAGCATTCGTTAAAATAGAATACAACCGTCATAGACAGACAGACGAACAATGATGGATGAAGTATACTCTCTCCATGGCTAAGACACAGTAAAGCTCTATGTGCACCTCGGGTGGTGGGGGGGGGGGAAATCATAATCATAATAGTAATAATAAAACAATAAATTGTCTGTGTATTTCTGTAGTTGTTACAACACAAGTCTTACACAAACCTTCAATGTCATTTCCGGTTACTCGCTTGTGTAGACTTTCCATCTTAAGGGATGTATCAATAAGAATCTCTTCTCCATCCTTCTTCATCTAGTAGTAAGTATCAAATAATCTTGATACAGTAAATAATCAGTCATGTGTCTGAGAGTGTTACAATCCCAATTGATTTTTAACTAAATACTAATAACAATACTAGCCCATGCATATATATATTTAATTTTTAATGGAGTCCCTTTTGAATAACCAAAATTCTAACTAACCTGTCTCAGCATTGGTAGTGTGTCACTAAAGTGAATGTTCAGAGTGCTAAAGACTGATGTGCTCAATTCTTCTCTTCGTTCCATTTCAGCGAGAAGAATTGGAAAATCGAATGTGAATCCGTTGTGTGCCACTAGAACTATATGAGGAAAAACATATAAAAAATTCTAGTAGTATTTTTAATAAATAGTACCTGGATAGTGTACTTCATGTGTAGCTTGGTTTACACTTCTGACAGCTGTAGCAACCCACTCTAAAAAATTTGGCAGAACTGCTGAGAGAGGCTTCTCCCGTCTCAATAGAGCTGTTGTAATCCCATTGAGCCTGGAAACTATAATCGCATAAATAATTTTTTATTTTAGTAATAATTAGCAAATAAATTTTACCTGAAACAGATATATTGCGCCCCGATCTCACGAGACTTGAAAAACAAGGATTACTCAGTGGAACTGGGGGGTTCACTACTTTGGCCGCTATTTCAGTTATGTGTTCCCGATATACACTGAGACCGGTAGTCTCACAATCATAAATAATAGTGAGAGATTTCTTGTGGTCTATATCACATTCATTGTTTGTAGTTGCTGGATACTGGTATCCATGTTCTACATCAGGCAGATCATCTTCCGTAGGTCCATCACATGTTGTTGCTTCATCCTCTCCTTGTCCATTGCCAACATACACTCCCAAATAGCAACCAGCTTCTGTTAGCTGATCTACATAGCCCTTTTCTCTGTCATGTCGCGCCTTCTTTGCTCTCTTTTGTAAATTTCTACAATATAATCGAAATATGTCATTAATTTCTTAATAGAGCACACTGAATGTGCGGCAATATGAATTTTATTTTGCTCAATGCATTTAGGTATTTATAAAGGAATACCTCACAATTATTACCATATTTTTATATTTCGTCATTGAAATCGCACCTCTTATGAAGATGTTCTTTGGCCGATCGTTTCACTTTGTCTTTCTCCCACTTCTCTTGTGCATTCAGTATTGAAGGTAACACAGTGGCAGGGATATCCATACCCATTCGTGCCAAGCAAAATATCTTCCACACAGGGCCTAAATTCTAAATGTAACAAAATTTAAATTGAAATTTTACCACTACTATAAACATTTTGAGGGTGTGTATGCTAATATTTCTTACCTTATGACAAATTGCCATGTTTGTTTTGCATGTATAATGCAGATGCTCAAGATCAGTTCTTTTGTCTTGATACATGAGTGCAAGACCATGAAAGCCTTCCAGAGCATTAGTGGTCATCCTTCCATGATCTGAGACATAATCTTGTGGACGAGCAGACATGTCATGAATGAGGTTCTTGAATGCTGCAACTTGAGCTTTACAGGTAAATCCTTGCTCTGTCTTGTATGGTGTTCCATCTGGCTGGAACTAAGTGAAATAAATGATAGATAGAAAAAATTTTATAAATACATAATTGTAAATTTCACTATTTTCACAGATATAATCTTTGGTAGCGCATGCACTGTAAATACAAAAGTACAAAACACGCCAAATTTAATCTCAATATGTGCACCATATATGGCAAGGACAACACACTATATTTGGTGTGTACAGCACACCATTAGTGTATGTAACACCAATGTAACACAATTGGTGTGCACACCAGATATGGTGAGTTGCACCTATACTGTATTATGGTATGCATTTTCGACCATATTTAGTGTGGTTTGCCCACTTTCATTTTTACAGTGTGGTAGTGAGTTCAGTATAGTCCTGTAACTGTGTGTAGTGACTATTCATGAATTGTTGTTATAAGATAGATTATATTCTATGAAAAGCACATCATATTAATATAAGGCATGATAAACGTGTGTAGTCAATACTGGTTGATGATGTTGAAAAATGAATATGTAATAGATGCACTAAATTTTTTTTTTTTTTTTTATCATACCTTGTCGTGAAGGCACCAGGTTGAGCTGTGGTCATTATCACAGTAATGGTTGATGAAGTTTACGATGCCTTCGGAGAACGTCTTGAGTATGTCATCTGATGACTGGACCTTATCAGATGCAATGAGGTAGCTGAGGGATGTCTTGCAGTGATTCAGAAAACTCTCTGGCATTCGTTTGCATCGAAAACCAACCTCCTTACACTATGTCAAGTAAGAAACTAAATTGTACAGTGTTACACCTTGATTATTTCTTACCTCGCACTTGTTTTTTTTTACAGTTTCTAAATGCTTGTGCATAGATTTGGCGCAGTGGTTTGAACAGAATGTGAGAATGCCTTCAGGAAAGTACTTGCAGTATGTTGCGTTTACTGAAGAATCTTTATCTGCCACCAGCTCCTTCATTGTAAATCCATCCTCCTTAGCTGTCCTCAGCAACTCATCCAGCATATCCGACTCAGCTGAAGCTGACGTTCCTTCCCAGTTGTGACCAGCTCCTCGTTTGGTACGATGTGAAAAATATGCCACCTTTCCACTGTGGTAATCATGAAGAGTAGCAGAGGAATTATTAGAATAGTGGCCTCGAGTCAAATAAAACCCATCGTATGCTGCTATCCACTCCTTGGTATCACCTCTAGATTTGACGTCTTGTCGTACCTGATCACATGACCACTTCGCTAGGTCACTCACATGAACCTCCAGCTTCTTCAATATTCTATGCCATTGTTCAGGGGAACACGCTGGGAAACCAAGCGCACCACTCAGTCATTCATATTGAGCACGAAGATGTCCATTCATTAGAAATGTAACTACGGGATAGTACTGTTTCCAGGAGCAGTGAGAATTATGGATGTGCAAGTCATCTGAATAACTAAAACCAACAGTACCTTGGGATACAACAGAGATCAGTGAATCTAAATTGCATGGATATTTCTGTTTTTCAGCTATACTACAAATCTGATCCAGGATATCTTCCATGTGTCCATCATCATGCTTGTCATCTTCAGTTGTCGGCTCCAAATCCAGTTCATCGTCATCTTTATCCAGTGAAACATCCGGCCCAGGGATATCCATACTAGAGATGCCCACACTGACCACACTTTGTGGAACACTCACCATGGCTGGTCCAGCGTTGCCCATACTGACCGGCTGGATCGCACTTTGTGGACCACCTACTACAGCCAATCCAGGGATACTAATGTTGACTGACTTGGAATGGTCTGCACAACTGCTGCAACTAACAGGGAAGACGGGCCTAGAAGTACCTGCATCCACTGACCTGTCACTGTGGTTAATTTTTACTGAAATAATTATTATGTTGCTGAAATGGCTTCATACACTAACCTGCCACTGTCATGTATAATTCTTGCTATAAAATAGTAATAAAATGAGTGGTGAATGTTATTTTATAATGATTGTATAATTATTATTTTTACCTTGAGAAGTAACATTTCTTCTCTTTTGAGCTGCAGCTGCAGTCTGCCTTTTCCTCTTCCTGGAGTGCATTCGATGCTCAGAGATATAATCACAAAACCACTTGCCCAAAGATAACCAACAAAAAACCACGAGTAGCCTGGCAGAAACCACACGCGCGGTAGTACTTTTTGAGTAACCTTTGCGAGGCTCAGCTGTATTTTCACGAGCATGATTTGTTGATTAATGGGCGTGATTTTGTGGTAGATAAGTGAGCGACTATTCAGCTGGAGTGTGCTACTAACTGTGCCCGGGCGTTGTTATGTGACGGCACCCTTAAAAATAAAGTTTACAAGCATCCAATACATTCTCTATGGGATCCAGAGCATCCACGCGTGACGTCATCAATTCAATTAACATTCCTTCTGCTATCGCGCAAGTGGCCTATTAGAAAGAATGCAGAAAAGGTGTGGTCACTCGAAGCCAAATTACGCACTGTAACTGAACCACCCTTTCCGTAGTAAGGGTGTGGTGTAGTAGGCTGTTAAGACTGTGCTTACTTTCCGTGAAGAGAATCCAACCATTTAACAGTAGCCTGGCTCTCGTCCTGTGTTTAAAATAACAATACGACTTGAGTATTCTAATTGCGCGCTGAGCGGGACCCCGTCCAGTTGACTTATAGTTCCGAGGAATACTTTATGAGCTGAGCTACTGCTGTATAACTGGATATTTGAATTTGGTGAGCTATAAACATTGATATACATTGTATTGATGAGTAAATGATACACATTTAGTTATTTCTTGATGTAGAATAATCAAACTATAGTATGCATATCATTTTTAAAAGTTATGAGACATAGAGATATTACTTGATGCCACTTCAATGAAAATATTATTGCCTCCTACAAATTTTGACATATCATAGCTACTTCTAGTCTTTCATAGCTCGACCCTTTATCTACCACTGCACTGTGAAGACGTCCAGGTGGCATAAATAAGTGGTACAAGCTTAAAATCCTTCAGATCTCTGTGGGATAGTATGGTTCTGGTTGTGGCTGACAATGCACTTAGCTAACCACATCCATTTTCATAGGTTTTAGTAGTGAAGCCAGCAATGGAGGAATGGCTGTAGTGGCAAATTTAGTGAGCTGACTTCAATGCAACTACAATTACTGAAAATCTGGTTTATAAGAGGAGACTAAACTCTCAAAATTGAAACCATTGCCTTATCTAGGTGCAGCATTGATACACTTTTAGCCAAGTTCCATAGTGTGGCATCATTAAATTACTTAGGTTTTATCTGCAGAGCATCCAGGTATGACTAGCTACATTACTTTTGAACTGGTAGAATGTACTGATACCACCAGAACTCTTCCCAGCACAGTGGTGGATACACAAGATCAACTCACCACATCAAGAGTTAAAGTAGTAGAAGGCTTAGATTAACATTGTAAATTGTCAAGTAGTTGAAGTACACTGGTATGAAAACGTAATTGTTCGAAACTTGTTTGCTTATCTTTAACTTAAGTCATACATCCTTATATGTGATAAGTATTACTCTGGCATAGTAGACATTGATGAATGTATCATATTACAATGGCTTATTAAGAAAACCACATATCCATATAAGTGATATGTAGCACTATGCATGAGAGATTAGATGATTGTATCATATTACAATGGCTTAAACAGATCACTTATACATAGAAATGATATGTAGCACTTTGGCATAGTAGACATTTGAGTAATGTATCATATTATTACAATAGCTTTAACCACATATCCATACAAGTGATATGTAGCACTATGCATGAGAGGTTTGATAAATGCATCATAATATCAGCGTACACTGTAACAAATCGGGCATTCCACTACATGCTTTAGGGGTGTAATACAACACCTCTGTTTAACTGAGTGTTGTACTACACTTTGAAATGATCAGTAATACGTCAAAGTGTAGAGTGACAGCCCAGTGTTGAGAATGTATCACGGCTTACAGTCTCGAAAAAGGAGTAGAGCTTAGTTAGTAGACTGTGGTTGCTTTGTGACATATAGCTAAATGGGTCAAGCTTTCGTTCTTCATGAGTTGTCCCTAGTTTACTAGAACAGGGTTACTACAGTCAGTGAAAATGTGTTTAAGAGTTTTGACTTTTGACTAAAGAAGTTGTGATAACTTGTTTGTATGAAGTTTAGCTTTAACGTCTAATACAGTATTTTCTTCATGGTGGTTGGTATGATCTCTGGAGGCTGAATTTGAGAAACATCGCATTCCATTTCTTATTGTCTAGAATAGCAAGCAACAAATATCTATCAAGTATCAAGGACTATTCAGAAATATAATACACTTAGTTGACCTTCATCGCAAGTTTGGGTGTGTCTCTGATATTTGTATCAACAGGTAAGTGTAATTAAGAATTATGTAGATAAACTATATTAGCATTCAGCTGCAGATTTGTATGTATCTATAGCATGTCTGTGAGATACATTGCTAATTCAATAAATAGGTTTGCTATACAGCTAGAAATGCTCACTTTTAACCCTCAGCGCGCATGCGCGTGAGTGGTAACTGTAATCTGTTTGTCACTCATTCATTCTGTCTGTCTGTCTGTCTGTCTGTCTGTCAATAGCGAGTCTCGAACCTCACGTCGATTTAAGCAGCGATAGCGATATCAAACTGCAGCACTACTCCAAATAATTCCCTTTAAAATTCCAAAAATGTTTATTTAGGCTTAGTTTTTCAGAAAAAGCGAGTGAAATTCGGGGCCAATGCTTTTCTGTATGCGAGATGTCCTTTACCATACAATTTGCACTTGAATGGTAAATACTTAGCAGGCAGTACCTTTGCCGTAGTTGGAGGAGCCAGGCAGTTGGAAAGAGGTCTGCTGCATAAGACTGTAGCAGTATGTTATACCTTTATAATGTGACATATCTTAACCTTTAAAACACTTTTACCCAAACTTGTAGCTAGCTAGCTACTATGGCTATAGCTGCATCACATATAGTTAATTTGGTCAATTTCACTGAAACAGAGCTGACCTTTAGCTTCATCATCAAGATAATAATTTGTTTATATGACATTGTAAATGCAAACAACTAACTCTAAGCAACTATAATTAAATGCATTTTATTATTATGGTGTCTAGAAAAATCCTACAGCAAGTATACCTATCAAGACATATTCTGAGTTGCAATAAAGTTTGGCAGGCATTGTTCATTGTCTTATCACTTCAAGTGTGGGTGTGTCTCATATTGGAATCAACTGGTAATTACAATACTTAATATACATACTTACTCTCTATCTAGTTAAGGATGGTGTGTAATGAAGTGATGGCGATAACATATGTTTTAAAAAGTGTTCAACTGATCAGATGTTTCATGTCTCCACTTATATGTGTAATTCATATAATATATGAGAATTATGAGCAAGCACAACTGAACCGTAGATGCCAGTGTTACATGAAATTTGGTCCGTGTAGTTTTCGGTCCGATCAAACCAAATCCGATAGTGGTAAAAGTCCAGGAGACTAAATATGCTAGCAAATTTGGTCCCCCCCAGGCCAAAATTGATATAAATTTGGTCCACCAAATGTGGACTTAGTCTGCCCTAGTGTTTAGTCTTATTTTAAAGAAGTGTATAGGTCAGATATTATTGTCACTTTGTCTATTTTCAGCCAAAAGGAATTTTCTAGCTTCTTGAGGAATGCATGTAGCTAAGTCAACTGTAATAGTTAGAAGACTATCTTAATTAACGGTAACTCTTGACAACAAGCACGCAAAGCTACTATGTAAACGGCTGAGTTTTTGAAATTATGTCTGGTATAGGGTCTCAATACCAAAGAAACCTTTTGCCGCAACTTTTTAAGACTTAAAAAAAAAGTTCTGAAGTATTACTGTACATGTTTGAGTCCAACAGTAAGGTTTACCTAGAAGTGTTTTGTGGCATTTAGATAGAACCTAATACAAGGGGGCAACAATTACATTTTCTTGAATGATACAGGATTGCTAAACTGAAAGATTCTGTTTAGTGGAGAAGTGGGAAGGGTTAGACCATGAAGCAAACACAATAATGCAAGAGTCAAAGTAAAAATTGACATACATACGTCCACACATATGTATATAAGCGAGTGGTGCGCTTGAGCACAAATAATATCAAAGGAGCCTGCCGAAGTTAGGTAACACAAGCTAGAGTTATGTTACTATATTTTAGTTTAGTTCATAGATAACACTATAGTAGCATATGATCATTAATTTGAGGAAACAAATACAAAATTACTCTCTTACCTGAGTTATGGTAGCTTCTGTAGTATCAAACTTAAGCTATTCTGAATATCTCAATTACTAGTAACTCTTGAACAAACTCTCAGCTACAGAATAAAATCGGCCAGAGTGTTATTTTTCTAATATTAGCTGACAAATATGGAAATACTAGCTACTTGCCACAGTTTTCTTAGTATAGGTAACTTCTGTAGATATGAATTTAACCTATTCACTGGCACAAGCTCCTATAGGAGCTCAAGGATGGCATAATGCGGGGAAAATATTTCCCCCCTAAACAATAAGCACTAAAGCTTAGCTGCAGCATCCAGAGCATGGCTAATGTGTTGTTCTATTACATGTATATTATTAAAAATAGCTACTATGTAACTAAGGTAGTCAGGCTAAAAATATACTAGACGTTAGTTCAAAAAATGGCAAGACATATTTCTGCAACTGAGCCAGTGGATTTCGTCTGCGATGACATTTTGGAGGATGAAAGTGAGAGAGAAGGTGTACGGGAGTTATATAGCTACTGTGAGGTACTGTCAAGGATAGAGAGTTGGGCTTGTTCGCCAAAGCTGTCATTTAATGGCTGGTTGAGGATACTACTAGTTTTTCAACGTGAGAACTACTAGAGCACTATAGGTAGCGAATATACCAGCAGATGTTGAAGCAGAAATGTAAGCTTATATTCTAGGTAAGACAAACAGCTGAATAAAAAGCTGATGGACATTTGTCTCACCTCACCAGTAATTTTTATTCTGGGACCATTCCACCGGTGATATGGTGTGACAATAAGGGGGTGCTACTGCCACTAGATCACAAAAAATTACTAAAAAAAGAAGAAGTTGAAACAACAAATCTGGTCCCACCCAACCCTATCTTCAGAGGCCCCTATTCAAGAAATGACTGATTTGACTGATAAACTCTATATTGCTATTGCTAGTGGGTAAAGGGTTTATTTGAATTGCATCATGTGCTATAGTGGGGCTGAGTTACTGCTGAGCCACATCGGACGGTCCTCCGATTCCATTCTCTCTAGAGTTTCTTCACGTGTTGTTTGACTCCAGCTCAATTGAGTTTGTCCAGTTGGGTATAGTTTGGTTAGAACTTGCATTAGAAGCGGTGTATGCATAGTTTTAAACTTTCATATTGGTAAGATATTGTAAGTCCAATTTTTTATAGCTTGTGAGGTCAAGTAGTGACACACTTGATTAGGGGCATGACGGTTGTTCAGATGCAAAGAAAAGACATGTGTGCAGTCTTTTAATATGTAATCTTGTGAACCATACCTTTAGTTTAATCATATATTATTATCATACTGCTTAGGCCACAGCAGGAAAATTTCCTGTTTCTCATCATCCACCTCCCTCATACAATTTCACCCCAACATCAACCCAAAAACACAATACAAATTATATGGCATTTTTCGCATTGATTTGTTATTTTTTGACTTAGAAAAACACAAAACCTCACTGATATAGACAAGAAAAGTGTGAATAATAATGTTCATGAAATGGTATTTGTAGTATTGGTTTAGACAATAGTTACAGGTTAAATGCTTCTGTAGCAGTTCGCTTCTTCCCACCAAAACGAGGGCCTCTGGTTCGTTCCTTAATGCCAGTCTCGTAACATTCACTGCATACTGGGTGAATGGTTTGATAGTTCTTCTTCATAGCATCCGAAATACTTCGTAAATCACCATATGAACCACAGTGATAGCAGCAAGGAGTATTCTTCAATCTGGAAGCATAGTGTAGTGAGGACTAATGTTGTCATTACAGCCATCAAGTATCTCATGGGCACAGAGTAAATTGATGTCTTCATCTTCTTCTGGAAAAATTGAGCCACCACAGCAATACAAAAAATTTTCCTTGTAAATTGCCAGCTTGTTAAATTCATCCTTGGTTAGTTTCCTTTTAGAATAAACACACCTAGGCTTCAGACATTCTCCACACACAAGCACATCGCAGACAGTTTCTGCTGTCATACGAAAAGACTTGGATACTTTGGCTGTGTGTTGGTGTTGATTTCCGTGAAGCAAGTGATGGCCTATCCTTTTCACTGGTAGACTTTCCCCAAGAACTTTCAAATTCATTGTATGAGTTGCTTGCTGGTTTCCTTTCTGGATCAGGAAAGAAATTCAATTTGTCAAACACATCACAGGGAAGTCTTGGGGGCTTACACATCTTGCATACTGTGACACCACACTTCTTTATGCAAAAAAAGTAGTGGCGCTGTACACAGCAGTGATAAAAATGCTTGTAGCTGTGTATGTGCTTTCAAATGCTCCTTTCTGGTATCAGTAGCCAATACAGTGGAGTCCACTTCATGAATACACTGCCACAGATCATCAATTTCCTGTGAAGTACAAGGAGACTGGGTCTGAACTAGCTCATCTAGGTTCTTTGGCTGAGGTCATAAGGATTGTGAATGCATTCCGCTGGGTTGATGTATTGCATCCTTTCTCTACTTTTTCTACGTACCTAATAAACTGTCCATTCAGAGAACAGCACTCTACCACATTAAACTCCAGTTCTATTAGCACACTCTGGGCACAATCAATAGATTTAGATAAGGTGCACCTTGTTATTTTTGTACCTTCATCGATTTCAGGTAAATTCTTCCTGATGTCTTCAAAAATAGACACAAATGTCTGTTCTTCTGAGCATAGAAACATTTTCCAAGGATAAATCCTATTGTTTCCTTGTAGGACTGACACAGTGACATACATGGCAGACTAGCGAGAGCCAGTAGGATTACAACAAAATGTACTTACCTGAGCGCTGAGTGAGAAGTCTACCGTGTGAAGTTCAAACTTAAGTTTATACAGCTGTGTTTTGTAATTTTAGCGCCCGCCCGCATAATTTTTTTATTACTTCCTGGATGAGAAACAGGAAATTTCCCTGCTGTGGCCTTACCTGAAAATGGTCTGGGGACAGCCATAAAGTTTTCAGGTGTGCTACAGGAATGTCTGTAGGTTGTACCAGTCACGTGACTAACCTCAAACTGACTATATAAAATGATTGAGCATTAAAACTTCACTCCACTGGAAGTGGGAGTGACTGAAATCTGAAATAAGCCCTACAAACTGTATCATATGGAGTATAAAGATGCACATAAAACATGGATGAGCAGCAGAAGGCTATCCTATAATTTTCTTTGCACTCTCAGAATTCACAAGCAGGGAACTCACATGCTCCTCTCAGAAGAAAGCTTTAAGTTCTCCACTCACAGCTCAAAGTCCCTTGATAACAGTGTACAAACAAGCTCTCACAATAGTTTTAAGCAAATTTCCCTAAGCGAAGACCTTCCTAGCTGACAGCTCATGTAGACTTCCATTAGTTCGTGATTAAAATACACTACTGGTCCATGCTTCACTAGTTGCATTCCAATGAAACAGGGAAGTACTGTAGGTGTCCCCAGATCCTCTTTCTTGGTGACAGGAAGATGGAGAAATATCTGATCCGCAAGACTAAAGTTATAATAATACGAAATTTTTCTCTTTTTAACAGTCAATATTTTAATTATGACTTAACACGACGTTTTGGCTTCTTGCTGAAGTCCTCTTCAGAGGTCAACTGAGGTCAAAGTCTGCATGGTGGTAAAATAACAAAGTAAACAGCAATATTTCTGGAGGGCACACTGGAGGGTGATTTGCATGCAGCATGGACAGCCAGCATCCTGGAAGCTATAAAATACCTAAAACTATGTCTCATGACATAGGTTTAGAGCTTCTGTTAAAAAGATAAAAAATTCCTATTATTATGATTATTTCAGCCAAGAATGACTGAACCATTAAAAGACTAAGGTTAAATTCAAAGTTTGGGTGATAATACGCTAGCTAGACCATGAGCTTTTTCTCAGTATTAGTTTTCACTAGAAATTTTATAGAGAATTTTAGTCAGTAAAGTTTAATAATTACATACTTGCCAACTCTCAAGAAACCTCCTGGACTATCCTACATTTATCACTTAGTCACGGTCCACAACGGAATTGTACTTCTTTTATCATTTGTCTTGGAAATTGAACATCGTATATATCTGCTTACTTTGCATGATCTGCAAAGACGTTACTTAGCTAATCCACCAATAGTTGTTGATTGCATAAAGCTCACGAATGCTTCCACTTTTCTAAAAACTTGGTTCAAAATACAGTGTTCGTTTCTCTGGAAAAATTGTCATGAAATACATATAAATTCAATTGGAAGTAAAGTTGCCTCACAATTTATAATCAGCCATCAGCAACCAATGGCTATTGTTGCTGGTTCATTACATTAAATTATTATTATTATTTTTCACTAATACAGGGTTGTGAACTTCAGTCTAGAATTAACATTGAATAAATAAAAGGAATAGTAAATGATTGAACTGATTTGTTTAGTATAGTTAAAATACACTTCAATATTTTACACATGTTGATTAAGATAAATCATTTACAAATAAGACATTTACAGATATACAACCACAAATTAAAATAGATAGTGGTCTGATATAAACAACACAAAATGTTTTCCTAACATGATAGGATGTAGTTATAAATTCTAATAATATAAATATGCTATCAAATTTACAGCTACAGCATGGGTCGCCATCGTTATCAAGCTCCACACTGGGAAAGTAGCAACAGAAGACTATACAGATCAACGCTCTGGGAGACTCGTTGTTCATATATCAATCAACCTCAATGTTTCTCTAACACTCAATATTTGTTAATAGCCATCACAATGATCTGGATTTTCAGAAGGAAAACTAAAACTCAATCTTCCAAACTCTGTACTGTAATAAAGCCACAAAAGATAAATAATAAAGTAGAATTGCTATCTCTACCATTGATCTGGTCCATTTGGAATGGTTCAATAAATTTCTTAAAAGAAATTCATTCCAGAACTACTTCACTAAAACAGAAACTATTATTACTATGTGGAGATGTAGAAGTCAATCCTGGCCCCTATAATAAAGGTAAATTAACCTCTATCCAGTGTGGTGTTAAAATGGAGTCAACCATAACTATAGCCACTTGTAAGGCAATCAATGTATTAGGTGGAGATAAATTTCTGTTTTTCTTTATTATATTTCAATTGAAATATAATAAAAAAAATTGTAGTATTCTCTCATTTTCACTGGGTTTTTAAACAATATAGAATTTAAAATATTTGGTCGCCATCGGGAATCGAACCCATTATTGCTTGTTTGACACAAGTGCTCCGCCATTGGGCTATGACAACACCAGCCAGCAAACAAACACTCTAATTCTGTATTTATACTATTAAAGTGTACTGCTATGCTACAGTTTCACTCTCAACAGACAAACGAAAGTTCTCTTTTTTTAAAGATTTCATTTGTTGAATTTTTTTACTCCACTTTTTAACTTTATAATTTCTTTCTCAGCCTTCTTTTACTCATTAGATGTATTGTCTTACTTTCACAGGCTTTTTAAACAATACTGAATTAAACATATTTGGTCGCCACCGGAAATCGAACCCATGAAGAATACATCTAATGAGTAAAAGACAGCTGAGAAGGAAATTATGAATTGTAAATGTTCATCAGAGCTTTAAATAGAATTATGAAAATATTCATACTTGACATGTACAGCATTGGTGCAGATCAGTAACCTACAGACATTGGAACATGTAGGAACACAATTTTAGTAGCAAAATTGACCACTTTAAATCGGTTATATTTCTGACTACATTCAGTTTAAACAATAAGATATTAATCGTTAACTATTATTTTACTTATCAATATGCAAATCATAATTCCCTTAATTTTTTCCAACAACCTATCTGAAGCATTATTAACCTGATGTATATTTATTATTATCATTTTTATTGAATTACATATGATCATTTTTTAGCATTGCATTCATTATGAGTACAAGTATATTCCACTTAAGAGCATTATGTTGACAGCTGCTTTTGGACTTTAATGTTAGCAGCTGCCTGAGATGACTGAAGGATTGGCAGTTAAACAATATTTTCCATTATGGTATATTATATTGTCATATAATTTATAAAACAGCTAACTACTAACAACAGCTAAATACTAACTAAAATATTTATTGGAATATCCAAGTACAGGACAAGTCATGACTTTGAAAGTAAATTTGAAACATTTTAAACAAATTAAAATTACACAAGAAAAAATTCCAATTAATAAAAATTTATTTCAGTAAATGTACATATCAGCAACCTTTACATTAATTCTGCAGTGAAATAATATTAGTTTGTATATTTGTAAAATTATATTTTATTTGTACAATTTACACTATAATTTTATCTTAGATCAGCCTCTCAGTAACTATGAACCTTCACCTCGAGCACATGCTGCTGCCTCGGCAAGTTCTGAACAACTGTACGTGTATGGAGGTTTTGTTGATAACTTTGATGAGAATAAAAGACAACTGAGAACCGTAATTCAAATTTATGAGTGCTCTACAGAATCCTGGAAAGAACTTGCAACAACTTGTACTCCACCTCCTGGAATATGTGAATATGCAACATCTTATTCAGGTCATATTCTCTACTTGTTTGGTGGTCATGATGGTACATCATTCCATGCTTCACTGCATCAGCTAGACACCAGATCTATGATGTGGAAGCAACTCTCGCCACAACATGATAGTGGACCCATGAGGAAATCTGATTGTCACATGATATATTGTAATGATTCGTTAATCATGATTGGAGGCTATGGCATACCATCAGGTGAACTGCAGTCTGGATCACAATTTACTGAGGATAAACATTTTCAAAATGGTCGTGGCTGGACAAATGAGATTCATAAGTACCATATTTCCCAAGGTAAGTCACAAATTGTATTTCAATTTATTTGTCACGATTTATTTTATACATTATTATTAAAATACAGTGTATATTAACCCTTTGCGTACGACCGTCACGCATTCGTGACCGCCGTAACTTAACGCGCGCGTACGATGGTCACGAATCTGTGACACACCGGATGCGTCAAGAGAATACGGCTGTCACGAATTCGTGACAAGCTCTTTTTTGCTCTGTTATTACAGTTACAGAGCGTGTAGCGCGCTAAAACTTTCAGTAGCTTACATAGTATACATTTTGCGATCGCTATTCTACAAAATAAGTCTTATAAAATAAGTATAACTTATATGAAGTGCACCAACTAAATAAAAAAAAAATTTTTCCTACACTTTGTGTCTAGCTATTTTCAAATAGAACATCTACTAAGAAGTAAAGGCCTAAAGTAGCTAGAAATAAGCAAACTAAAGTTAGAACTTACACTTGGGTGTGATTTCTCCTTTCATAAATATAAGCTAAAAAAATAGCTAACAAACTATGGCCTCCTCGATAATTCCAACTAAGTTTGTATTCAAAACAACTCTATAAACTATAAACTAACGAATTACCATAGCTACAACGCTAGAGGCCGATTATTTGAGGGCTAACACATACGAAACACTCGCTCGTTTTCTTTTTCCACGTGTCGAACTCCACTGGTAAAACGTCGTCGTCTCGGGCAACTAATTGGTTTTACGGCGTGCGCGTATTTAATTACATAATTGCTCGCCCGCGTTCGTCCGCAAAGGGTTAATAAAGTATTACAGATATAATTTCTTTAGAGTTATTTGCAGATTTAATGTAAACTATTATTGAAATTTTCATGGAATAATTATAACACAATGGTTTTATATATTTGTGCTATACTTAATTTTGTCATGTAGATGTGAATACAATTTAATGGTTTCAGACATAGAGGCACTATTACCCTTTTACATTGTAAACATTATCAGGAATAATTATAAAGATATTATAATGATACGTGATAAATTTAAAGTTACAGTGCTAATATCTGTCTTTAGCAATGAATTTTAATGACTTTTCAATCATTTCTTTCCAACATAAATAGAATCTAGAATAATTTCTATCTCAGGTTATGATTATATTGAGTATGTATTAGTGATTTTTGAACTAAGGAATTTGGTTTATGTATGAATTTATTTGTAGTGATAGAATGGAATGTCATTAGTTTAAACATGCCAATTATGTATTCTTGAGTTTAGTATTGCTTCTATGATGACTCATTTACTATTTATTCACACAATGGGCACCACTAAGTAGTACTGGTTCTGTGTAAATAGTAATAATAAAGCAATTTATATGTGACTGTGTCTATCAATAGTAATAAAGCAAATTTGTTAAAAGTGGACATACATTTAGTAGTTGCGTAAGTGCTGAGGTGTTTGAGAACACATTTTATCAAAAAGTAAATAGTTTAAAATGTTGTATTAGTTTGAAACAAATTTTTTATAAAACGCACAGCGAAATACTTAATTTATGTTTGTGAATTATTATAAACATATCAGATACAGTCTTTGAAGTAATTAAGATTAATAATTTTTGGCTATATAAAGTGTTCATATAAAATGAGGCATGTAACCATGAAACTGAAACACTGCAAATACAACCATTACCAACTCATAAATTAAGTGTCTCAAATAACATAATGTAAGTCATTCTTATTACTCCAATAATATCAACCAAAAACTTGGTCATAGGTCAATTACTACTAACAATAGATACGATACTTTTGAATTATAACTTGTATAATAATTGCTGCATATAAAGCAGCTTTAAATTTATGTAAATGACATTTGAAGTCTTCATAAAATAGATATCTTAAAATAACTTAAGAAATATATAATTACATTGCTATTTTTATTTAGGTACATGGTCTTCTCCCTTGATCACTGGAAGTAGACCTTCTCCTAGATCTGGTTTTACAGTCACATGCATTAGTCCTACACATGCAGTCTTGTTTGGTGGATGTGGGGATGGTACTAGTGACCTCAATGACACTTACCTCATAGACTTGGCACAGATGGTAAGAATTGATGTAATCTCTCGATCATTGTAATTGTATTGATAATATGAGGTTAGTCAAGATGTATATGTGCAGAAATTAAGCAATAAAATACAAATGATAGCATTCATCTGCCATTACATATGTACAATGTAAACTATTTATGTAAGTACTTTTATTCCTTTATTGCAAGTTTCTATCTAGTGAGTTTGTTAAGATGGAGGGGATTTCATGGAACATAGGAACTAAGGCAAATCTGCCACTTATTTAAAATAACAAGTAATTTAGTGGAGTGTCCATTTATTAAAACTTTCTATACGGAACTAAATAAAAAAAGCAAATATTTTTTATAATTCTGTGTATAAATTCTTATTGACCTGGATGAGTTCTCATTGAAGAGACTAGTAAGTTGCAACTGGCCATTTCTAAGCAGCAAAAGAATAAAAAAACACGGAGGGAGAGAGTACACTTTACAAAGTACAAAGACATGTAGTGGTATTTTATATAGGTATCTAGGCAGCTGCACTTGCAGAGGATATTTGTTGTACTTGGGCTCAAACAACTATTTTTCTAGTATACAGTACTTATTACATGAGTCAGAGTATGATATGGTGAAATATTTCATGACCTGGCTAATTTATTTTCAAGAGCCAGAGGGAATAAACTATCAAACCATATAACTCTGCTGAGTGTAATATGTGATTTATTCCATACTAGATATCTTCACTACTGTAGTTAGTAGCCCCACCCCCTCCTTTAGCAGCTGCTCTAACATTGGTTGAGTAGCTACACAAAAGGAAGGTAGCTTAAAAAACCAAGAAAATTGACAAGTTCAGCCAGTTGCTATAATTACATGGTTAATGAGCCTGGCAGTACAGCAACATGGTGAAATATGTGACAATCTACAGGAAAACCGGGCACAACGCGGCGTGCGTAAATATCGAGAAAAGATCGATCGATTTCTTAAAAATGTATTGTTTCAAGCCGACGGAAGGGAACGGTTAGGTCTATTACAGTGATAACGACTTAAGCTACGACGATAAAGCTTTGAGAGCTTAATATCTGGACGCCGACAACTCTGTAAGTGCAAAAAAAAAATTCGAAGGATGCCGCGTTGTGCCCGGTTTTCCTGTAGACGGTCACATATCATGAGTTATTTCACAGGTCGTGTACCTAAACATATCATTGTGAAGATATCTAGGGTGGAATAATAATTATTATTTTTTAAATATATCAATGGAACACTTCAATGATTCTATTAAGACACAAAGTTTTCTGACTCAAATATGTCTGATGTTTTAAAGTGATTACTAATTTTTGTGTTCACTTTTATACTCTGAAATTCTTTTTATGCTTACATATTTATAGCAAATATATGATGCATGTTGTCAGGAAACTATCCTGACAGCAACATACACACGTCGTCATGAAACCAGAAATGTATAACGGATGTATTATGATTATTGTTCATTTCGTCGTATTTTATATCATTGCAAATTCTTATCATAATTACTGCACATTATTTTTATTCCATTCAGGCAGATCAATTCAAGCACAGACTGCTTGATTACTTTAGTTAGTATAGCTATGAGAAATAAATATATCTTCTGAGCACGGTATATACTGTGATTGGACTTACTCAGGTGGCAGCAAAACACAGTACATGTTACTAACATAATTGATAGGCTTTTAAAATGCAGCTGATACTTTTGGATATTGTTATTATATTTAATTAGGCATGAAGAAGTGTTTCAGTTCTTCTAATAATATATATTGTAAAGTAATTGTTTGATTGTACATTATATTCTCGTACTAATAGTGTTTTACAAAACTTGTACATGGAGCACCACAACCATCTCCAAGAAGGCATCATGCTGCTGTATGTCTTGATTATAACAACAACAATCCACAGTTGTTAGTAGCTGGTGGATGTGATGACAAGGTTTTAAGTGATGTTTGGTGTCTTGATGTACGAGCACAGAGTTGGCAACAGGTAAGATCATACTATAGTATAGCTCAAATAATTATAGCTATGTAGAAGTAAATAAACTTAACTGATGCACATAAGGAATAATTATTATAAAATACAAAATAGTGTTTATTGTTTGAACTAAAATTACTTTAGTAGTTCTTAATAATTATTATTATTGGATCATGTATGATTCCCTGATAATTGGAGGCTAAAAGTTCACCTGTAAAGAACTTGTTACTGAACTGTTTCAGTAAATTCTATTTTTAGAACTAATCAATAGTTTAAGTTAAGTTATACTTTTCATAGATCTAATTAAGCATATTAAGCAGTTTGTCTAATCTCTTTATAATTATTACACAATTTCATGCATGAAATCAAATTAGTTTGTTCAGTTCACAATCCAGCAGTTCAAAAACAATACATTTAATGCACATACATGAAGTACTACATGACTACATTCCATGTACAATATTTAACAACAACTTTTCTTTATCTTTTGCAAGGTGTAGGTTAAATTCTGAGCACTTTGAGGTTTTATATTTACACTGTCTGGATAGAGTAGCTCTTCTTCTTTCTAACAATATAAGTCTGTTGTCTGAGAAACTTTCCGGAAGCTCGTGATAAAAGTGTTTCTTGAGATCTCCTAAAATGGCTTTAGAATAATGGCTGTGTTTCCAAAACAGATAGCTGTGATCCTTCTGTAGCATTATAAATACTCTATAACATTATACTGAAATAAAAATTTACTATCAGTGGGTCTTCCTTCTACATTCAAAACCTGCCCAATGTAGCCTAAAAACTTTGATGAAAATAAGAGAGCACTGCATGAATACTTGTGAGGATACATATCAGATAATGTTAAAGAGCTATAGAAGTAATGAATGAGAAAATGTCAACAACAGTCAACATTAGAGTTATCTAAAGCAAAACAATCTTGTCTGATTCTTTATCGTTTCAGGAATACATATCCTATGCTGCTCAACCTCAAACATCATATTTTAATATCTGTCTCTTCAAGCTTATAATTGTTAGGTTTATCTAGTTAACAATAAAGTCTTATGTGCAAGGGAGAACAGAAAAATAACCAGCAAAGCTTATCCAGAACAATAATCTAGAGTTTCTATGCAGCAAGTAAGCTTCATAAGCTACCAGATGATGAATTGCACTTCACAAGTATGTATTAGCTAGTACATATTTCTTGAAAATCATATTGAGTGATACTTTAGAAGTGCAAGATAGAAACAAGTGCAGACTAGCTGAGTTTTACAAAACTACGAAAAAACTTTGCATTCGACTATCTTAAGACTGCATGTTCTGTTGTCAAAAATACACAGTAAAACGTCCTCAAAAAATTCCAGTAGGTCCATGTAGAAGACGTGTATAGAACTGGATGGAACGCAACTTCTGATTTTCTAGCGAGTAGTCCTGTTGGCATAATACACAGAGTAATCTGGAGTCCTATGAAGTATTTTTACCTATAAATGATTGCCAATTTGGCAACTTTGGGAAACTCTGGGAAATTGTGAAAATAAAAAATGGTCACAATGAAATTGATCTGTTCCAATAATTTTTTCAGGTATTATATATAGTATAGAATTCCTTGTTATGTAAAAAAATATCCTGATCAAAGTTGAGGCTAGATAGCTACATTGCAATAATTCCAAATGGATGCAGATGAACTACTGACTATAAAGTAAGTGTATTACATAGTAGAACTGTTTTCTGATTGTATTATTCAGTTCAGACACTGCAAAATTTCAATTGTGCCGCTTCTGCTTAAATTAATATATGACTTAGTCAGAGTTCTTGTATAGTGTGTTGTATACAGTAGGTTAATGAGTGATGTTCTCATGCAAGAAATTCAAATGTGTAATAATAGCTATATTTGTTTAATAATTAACTGTAGAGCTTTAGGACTGTTTATATATCCTTCAGAGTTGAAACGAAACACATGCAGACAGGTCTACTTTAAGAAGGTTCCTCAAAGAATTACTAAATATGTTGCTTATATTTTCCTGCTGTCACTATAGGATTCTTGTCTAGGATTACACACTTTTATTTATTATTCAGCTACAAACTTATGACATATATTTAACAATTCTGAAGACAGTGCAATGCTTCTCATTGCCTATCTTGATTGCCATTGGTTCTCCAAATTGGTCAACAGAGACAGCATTTTAGTTCCCTGTATGGTCAACTAATAAGACCAACCGAATCAACAGAAATTATAACTACATCTGCTCCTACCATGTTAGGAAAATTCGATGTGTTGTCTATTTTAGACCACTATCTGTTTTTACATATGGTTGTAAATCAGTAAATGTCTCATTAATCTTAATCAGCATGTGTAAAATATCGAAGTGCAATTTTAACTATACTGAACAAATAAGTTCAAACATTTACTATTCATTCATTTGTTCAATATTTGCCCCTTCAGATAGCCAAATTACCACAGCTTAGATATGGTCACTGTGCAGCTGCTTTTGTTATTTCTTCTGAACTCACTGAAGTGGTGCTATTTGGAGGAGTTGATCAACACTATCGTCACCTCTCAGAAACTACAATAATAAGAATTGGTGAGTTTACTGATTTTTATAAAATAATTTACTTTTTTAGCTGAAGTATGTTGATATATTTGAATTTATGTTTAATAAACATCGTCTCATTGTAATTTAGTCTTTATTTGCTTTAGCAGACCATTGTTTACACTAATAAAACTATTTTGGTCATTACATAAAGAATATACAATTTCATTCTCATATTTCATTATATTTTACATATTTTTGATGAGTTCATTTTACCAAATTAGAAAATATAGCTGATGTTGGGTAGTAACAGTTGTTCAAGCATACTTGACTGTAACAGTTTCTCAAGAAAAGGCAATCTATTAATATCTTTACAATTTAAGACCACAACTGTTTATGTCTCTGACTCACAAAACTTTGTGAAAAAAGCAAACATGTTATTTATACTTTTTATGGAAATCAAGCAAGGTACTGTCAATCATCAAACAAAATATCAGCTACAAAATAACATGATTATTTAATTAATATTTTCGTACTATAGTCTGACGGCATGTGTTATTTTATTCACTGAATCAATTCAGTACTTGAGAAAATAATTCACTGTTTACTTGTGTTACTTTATTTATTTCTCCACACAGTTGAATAATTTCTAGCCTAATGCATTACTTTTACTGCTGTTAACATGAGAAACTTAAACTGTGACTAATTTTATAATGCCTTTTCAATGTAACATGTAATGTTTAGATTTCAATTATTGGATGAATCATTTAAATATCCTTTTGTGTTTACATTGTTAATTTGAGTTTTTTTATTACTTTGGAATGTGGAAATAGAATTTATAGTGCTGTAGAGAAGTGATAGCTATAACTAATAAATAATTAGTTCATGTTTATGCCTAGCATTCTTTATTAAATTTGTAGAATAAAATTTAACTAAGACATAATTACATTTTATATTATAGAAAGAGTATCCTCCTCCACTAAATGGAAAGTATCTGAAATTATACATTCTTCAGAGTTGAGAAGTAAAGATAGACTAATAGCAAAGACACTACTAAAAGGTAATAATATTATAGTTACAAGTTGTAGACATGATTTCATGCATTAAGCATTATAAAGTTGTAAGTAGAATAATACATTTATAACTATACATTATACCTCAGTTTCATCTTTGAAACGTAACGAAATGTTTTTTTATTCTGAGTAATGTCATTAGTAAACTGGTTGAGCAAGCGAGTCACCATTGATAGCTAACGATATTATGTGAGTATATGAATTAATGGTACTTAAACTTTTAAGAAACTCCCAAATTAGTTCATGTAGCTCTAAAAATACGAATTAATTGGGAGGGTGATGCACGGGTCTATGGTGATGCACGGATGCCATTTATTAATCAATGGATTATTTAATGCTTGCTTCTTCAGCACTTAAACTACATTAAAAGTGTTACCACACTATATTAAAGTATTGCTGCTAGAATGAGCTAAGTGCTCTATAATTATCATCTTTCATTGACTTGTTTTTAAATTACTATTATGTGCCTTTGCCGAATAAATGTAGCATTTTTTTACTTGACCATTTTAATTATAGTATTGTAGTAAAAAGTTGACGTTATTTGAGATTTATCACCAATTTTTTCTTTGTTATAATTGAATCAGATGCATATCTAGTTGATTATTCCTCTTATCTAATTCTTTGGTTGTTTTTTCCCAAAAAAAAACAAACTTCAAAGTCTTTAGTTATTACTGCATGCTAACTTTGTATGTATTATAATGAAGAAAGTATTATAATGTGTTATACAGTGCAATTAATATACACAAACAACAGAATAATAAACACATGCAACAATAAAACTAAATTATGAACGTTAATCTTTGCACTGTATTGAGGATATTAGATTTTAATTTAACGTGATATGTAATAGTTAGAGCATAATCGCATAGCTACTGGTAGATCTAGAGTACGCAACCACCCCTGGGAACTGTGGTCCTTGGGCTTTCACGCACAAAATTTGCCAGTAGCTACACACAAACTACTATTCCATCATTAACCTCATTTAAACTCGTTTAAATTATGCTTTAAGAATAAATGAACCGTGTAATGTCTTCCTTGGGTGAATACGAGCGAAAACTTTAATTTCAATCAACTTACATAAGCATAAAGCTGATTTATTATAAAACACATAGTCTATAGCAGTTTTGTAACAGTATATCTGTAGTTAAGTTCCATACAAGCGTAATGACCTATTTAGTATTCTTGGGAGTGTTTATTAGAGACAGTATTCTTACTTCTTGTTCAGAGCTAAGAAAAATCAGTTTTGGGGGACCAGCGGCATGAAGTCATTTTACTACCTTCAAAATGACTTCAACTAGAATAATGTGCTTCATTACTGGCAAAGGATGACCAGAACCTTTAGCTTCCTGAGCAATATCCACAATATTCTCTCTGAAAAGTGGCTTGACACTGCCATCTCTGCCAAAATGCTGGTAAACAAAGTTGAGTAAACAAGATCTAAAGTAGTTAGAGCAAGTCAAGGTTTGGTAGCAATAATGTATCACTACCACCTGGTCAAGCCTACTTTAATATTGATAATGGAAATGCCATTAGCAATGTATTTTCCATGTCAATTAAAAATTGCAAAAGTGAAGTAAACTTTTCTTTGTATTCTTTAAAGTACTTGGACTCTTTGGCATGATGAAATGATAGTATAAAAAATGTGAAATATTAATTAATGAACTTGCAAGCTCAAATTATAATAATGTTCCGGTTTAGGGTCCTAAATTGGAAATGTAATAGTTATTGAGCTGAAATGAGTGCTAGCATATCAAATGATTGACTCATTAGAATACACTATTACAGTATGCAATACTCACTGCAATTGTCTTCCATAAATATAATAGAATTGTAAAGGAGTTTTATGGGGGGGGGGGTGTGGGTTCCCCACACAACCGCCATTGATGCCTGCACTCTACTGTGCACTGTGTACTTTCTGGTGCATGTGGACTGATCTGGACTCTCACACTTCATTCATTGTGTGTTTGTGTGTTTGTTTGGTGTGTGTGGATTTTCATGCATATATGCCTGCAATTTTTGGTTTTGTTCAAGTGCTGTTCTGTCTAAGTTTGAATTATACCAACTTAAGCCTAACTTACTTAACTTTCCATAGCTACTCTTAGCTGTCTACTTCCCAACACTGTTGGGTGGTCCTTCTCTTCTATTACTTGAGCTCAGGGATTTACACCCCTGAACATGGGGCTCCATTGTGATTTTTCAAAATGAGCATTTATCAGTGGTTAGGGTTTGAAAAAGATTGGCACAACAATTTTGACAATTACTACAAATTACTTAGTTATTGTCAAATGAAATAGTTTATTTGAAATCGCAACGATAAATTAACATACTATTTTATAGCTTGAAACACCGTGTACGACAATAGGCAATTGAAACTTCCACATAGTGAGTCAAAATAATTTGTTATGAGAGTATTATGCTTTTGCTGTAATTTTCACTCCTCCCACCCACTCCTAAAGTGATGTGTAGTAAAAGTGTATTGGAGATTTTACACTGTTAAAATGGGGTGCTTAAATAACACCTCGTGAGGTGTTTTCCAGAAGGCATTGTCTGGACACCCCACTTTGTAACTTCTACACCAATTCATACTTTACCAAGTGAGCTTATAATAACTTATATCCATTAGTTTCTTCCTTTCAAATATCATTTAGCTGTGACTAACTATGGAGACAATATTAGGCTAGAAAACTGGGGTGTCCATGCAGCGCCTCCTATCTAACACCAAAACTAAGTTATCCAAACACCCCATTTTTAACAGTGTAATGACATGGATGTGTAAGTAGATACTGCATTTTCTAATGTATATACAGGACATCAATATTGTGGTCATATAAGGTTTTAGCTACCATGTTGTTTAAATTAATGTGGACAATGGCTCACTAGCCATTTGTGCTAAAACACATCACAAGTATAGCTATTAATATCACTAACTAGCATACTTGTGTCATTCAATAGATAAAGAAATAGAGAAAGCTTGTCAAGAAGCCATACAAAAACAGATATGTGTGGACCTATGTGTAGGACGAATGAATTTTGTTGGTCTTCCAAGATCTGGTAAAAGTTCAACTCTACGTCGACTACTTGGAGATTTTATAAACATTGATCAATCTAACATGAAAATAAATGAGCCAAGCACTGGAGTAGCTGAGAGAAGGCAGCTATTCGTTCAGAGTATCAGTAAGTCATTTGGATTTGCACAGCAGGGGCAATGGACCAAGAGGAACATTGTGGGTGAAACTTCAATTCTTAATGATGTTATACAAGAAGCTGTAGAAAGTAAGTAGAAAATAATTATACCAATACACCATGGTAAAACATTATAATTATCATAGTAGTATGCCTTTAAATTACAACCAATTTTATCATTTAGAACTTGAGCTTTATTTCAGAAATGGGTCGTGAAGTAAATTGAGTAGCTCTCACATTTGAAGTGTGACACTTAACCATACGTCTCCAGTAATCAGAATAATTAAACCCAGTTTCATTTCAGATAATATGAAATCTACAATTTTATATACCAATAACAGTTTTTTTGTATGGAATTTGTAATGCATAAACTTGGATAACAACTTGATGAGTACAAGAAATATTTCAAAATGTATCTGTAGTATAAGTATTAGTTCTTTTCTGTTAGATTTGCTTACGTTATAATAGTGCGTTATAATTGTGAAAAGTTGTAACTCTATAAAACAACAAGTATTATTTATTTAGCATAAATGATCTAAGTCAAAAGAATGCTGACAAGCTCATCAAAATTTACTGTAACAGTTACAAAACACTTATTCTCTTTCATAAATTGAATGAAATGCTAATTGAATTTGATTGATCATTTTATGCAGATACAAAACCAAAATTCCAAATCCAACTAAGTGTGTCATCAACTGAAGAAGTTGTAGATGCCCAATCTTCAAATGATGCTAAGGAAGTGTCTTTAAATTCAACTGTAGAAAATATAAGAACACTAGCTGAAACATCAGCAACTTCTGATAATGAAGAAAAGTTAAAAGAATCACATGTCATCAATTTAGCTGAAATTTATCCTGCTTATATTGAAGCTGCAGCAGAACACAATGAAGAGAAGGTAAAGTATTTACTGAAAGACACTATATACTTGATAACGACTGATCATGGAGGCCAAACTGAATTTCTAGACCTCATGTCTCGCTTTCTAATGGGGGCTTCTTTACATCTTATTTTCAGTCGACTCACTGATTCCTGGGACAGTGTTTTTAAAATGTATTGCACCAATGAAGATGGAGTTTCTACTGAGAAAGAAGACTCTATAGTTACTCTAGAAGAAGTCACCTTTCAAACTCTGGCTAGTATAGCATGCATGAGGAATACGAGTGACAAATTGACCTCAAATCAAGACTCTAATACTGACTTGGAAAAAGCTAACTTAGTTACTAAAGCTATGTTTGTGGGAACATTTAGAGACAAGGTGTCCCTGTCACAGTTTAGGGAAAGGGATCAAATTCTTAAAAACAAAATTGAACAAACAGAGTTTTACCACCAAAAAATTGTCGAGTATGCCTCAGAAGAATTCCCGACATTAGCACTGGACAACAAGAAAGGAACTATAGAGGAAATCAACAAAGCAAGAGAAACTTTTGAGAAGTGTATTAAGAAGAATCTAGGTAAAGTTCATATTCCTTGCTCCTGGTTGATGTTCAGCATTGTTCTGCGATCAAAAGAAAGGCATGTGATGACACTCACAGAATGCAATGAAATTGCAGAAAGTTTAAATATTAGTTTATCAGATGTACGCAATGTTCTATGGTTTCTTCATTATCGTGTCGGCACGCTCCTGTACTATCCAGAAGTGAGAGGATTTGAAAACTTAGTCATTTGTGATGTTAAGGTTAGAAATACTTGCATATTATTTTATTTCCGTTAAGACTTCATTAAGGTTAATTGGAATCAATGTTATTAATAAACAATAATTTTGTAACAAAATATACGTTATTTTTGAGTTACAAAAAATTAAGTACTTTTAAAATTTACACTACACATGATAATCAAATGACTAATACACCGGCTTAATCATAAATACAGGATTTTAAAACTGTAATGACGTCTACTAATTTAAGTTTTAAATATTAGAACTTGTATAGTCATTATTCCAGACTAAAACTATTGAACAAAATAACTAGCAATTATTATATGAACAAAATGTTTGAAACTAAGAAAGAAAGTTTTGTGAATATAATATGAATAAACAACTAAACTAGATTTGGTATCGATTAGAACTTAATACACACTTATGCTAAATTACAATAAAAGAGCTTGTTGAAACTTTAATTTCCTGTTTGGAGAGTATATCAAAATGTATTATCTGAAAATCACACAATAAACTTGAGGCAATAACACTTTTCATTATTTGGAGCAATGCTTCAATTTAATTACATTCCATTACTTAGTATATAATTATATAGTGTGTATAATGATATCAATATTGTTCAGATAATATTTGATGTGGCGACACAACTAGTAAAGAAGACATTTATTTTCCGAAAAGCTGGACATCAAGCAGCAACAATGTTTAAGAACAAAGCTCAGTTCACAATGGCAGATCTACAGGAAGCAACTAAAGAAGACGTCAATGATTCCATATCTATGGAAATGCTAATCACACTTTTTGAACATCACAGTATCTTAGCTTCCCTTCCAATAACAAAAGATAGAAAAGAAATTACTTATTTTATGCCCAGCATTCTTAGAAGTGCTACAAAAGATGAGCTCGAAAAGGTTCCTATTTCTTCAGATGTGGCTCCTCTCATGTATCGATACAAGTGCGGCTACTTACCATTAGGAGTCTTCTCTTCTCTTATTATAGGCCTGGTTTCAAACACAGAACTAAATTGGACTTTCAAAGAAGACAACAGTCCTTGTCGTAACAAGATTGAATTTCTAGTAGGAAAGGATGAAGACACAGTCACTATCACTAGCTATGCCACATATATTAAAGTGGTACTCTACAGAGAATCTCATCCAACAACACCCACTTCTGTTGTCTGTGCACACATTAGAAATACTATCACTTATATTATGTTAACAGAAGTTAATTGTAATCTCACGTACAACAATGCAAGACTTCAATATGGATTCGAATGTACAGGCCATCCACCAGAAAAAAAATCGTTTTTGGATTCTTTATTGAAACGATCAAGTAAAGCTCCACTTCATTTGTGCACACTAAAAGATGAAAACTCTCCTAAAATGAACTGTGTGAAGGACCCAAATAATACTATAATTCCACTTATAGATTCAAGACAGACAATTTGGTTTAAGGTATGTCATTAGTTTAATTCAACTCAGTGTTGCTCATAGTATACTCTACATTATAGTTGAAATGTGATGCAGTAACTACAGACACCTCTTCTAAAGGTATTTGTATTTTTTTAAATGTTGACTAACTTGTTTAAATGAACATTTTTACCTAATCAACATACTTCAATTTGTTAAACAATTTGGTATAAACATTTTAATAACTTAGGTATGTTTGGTAGTTAAAAAAATATAATTTAATATTGAAATGCATTTCGACTTAATACATGTGACAAATATATTAATCAAAATCCTCTTGGTGTTTTGGTATGTGTATAGTTGCCATTAAAACATTTATTTGCATGAAAAAAGCTGAAGTGATGTTATCAAACAGTGTGTATTGAATTTACCATATTACATGTTATTGTACAGCATTCAAAGTGGAGGAACATTGTACAGAAGACACTGATGCAGCACAGCAAGGGTCGAGTGATAAAGGTAATTACATATTGTTTAATTATATCTGTTATTTAAATCTTTGAGGTGAGAATTTATTGCAATCACATAGTATTTTAAGCAATACTTGTATGATTATTAAATTAGCGTATTTGTACTTATGCTTTGAATTTCTCAATAAGCTGTGATATTATAGAGTCTCATTTACAGGAACTCTAAAGCTGATGTACAAATGACACCTAGGGTATATGAGCATAAAATGCAGTCTTCACACAAGAATTCAAGAACATCTTATTATGTACATGTCCACTCTGAAATTTAGTAGCTAGTTTGTGGGAGAGATTTGTTGGCTTATGAATCAAGTGTTAATACTGTATATAAAAGTTCTACTAGTTTTTGGTCATATTATATTTAAGTGCTATTATAAAATTTATACAACAGTTTTAGTCACTAACCCACAAATACTTACCAGGAAGTACAGTACTGATTGAATAATGCTAATGGTATAGTAGCTGAATTGCTAATACTTCTATTTGTGCAAGATATGAAGCCAGAATTTTAGTATAACACTGCGTGTTTAGAATGTTATTTTCCTTTAACTTAAGTAGCAAGTGCTCAGTGGAAAGTAAACTAAAGTACATACTTTATTACTGCATTCTGCAATTAGTTGTAGTGTGTAAGTCATTTTTAAAATCTCAATAGTCTATTTTGACCAGTTGATGTTGTATTTTCAGCATTGGTTGCAGAAGACCTTGGCAAAGTCTATGAAGAGCTCTATGAAGCCAGAGTGCAATGGAAGAACATCGACCTCAAACTGGGTCTGACATTAACTACACTCAACTCTATTGAAACTCATCGTCACTATAAAGTTGAGCCAAGTTGCCTGGACATGTTGAATGAGTGGTTAACAAATGGAAAAAACAGAAACTGGAGTACTCTAGCTGAGGCTTTGGAGAGTCCAATGGTGGGTTATCCTAACATTGCATCTGCAATACAAACTAAGCACTGCACTTGACTTTTTATAAACACATTTTATAGTCAACATAATACTTTTTATAGCCATAGTAATATTGTTTCTAATATTTTCAGTCTACGATGTCACCAAATACAATAGCATATGATATATTGTCTAGATCATTTTTAATTATTTTTGTATAATATTTTACAAATTTATTATTAAGAGTTATAAATAATCTAAAATTGAGCTTATTGAATAAGTATCATTGTTACAATTATTGCTAGCTCACCACTGCTAGATCCTGCTAGCTCACCACTGCTATATCCTGCTAGCTCACCACTGCTAGATCCTGCTAGCTCATCACTGCTATATCCTGCTAGCTCACCACTGCTAGAACCTGCTAGCTCACCACTGCTAAAACCTGCTAGCTCACCACCGCTAAATTCTGCTAGCTCACTAATGTTAGCTCTCTTTGTTTTGGACCACACTCACTCATTACTAAGGACAGATACAAGTCCACTGATGTGACATGACTTCACTGCTGAAGTGTCATCCTGCTAACTATGCTGAGTTCATGAAAGGAATCTTTACAGTAAAAAAAATATTGGCATGTGTTTTCTCTGCTATTGATCAGGATCACAATCAGAATAATACTCATATAAAAGTTGCTAGTGATGCAATAGGTATTAATAGAAATTCCAGCAGCCTTGAGTCACTGAATTGTATGTGGATCCAAGATGGCTCATGCGATTGAAGATATTGTGTGTTTTATTAAGAAGTTACTGGACAGGAATTTATATTTACCATGAACAGAAGCAGCATATGCAGACAGCTTTCCTTCACGCAACATTAAGTGTATTCTTAAGCATAGGGTAAATTTGATGAAACTGTCATTGCATGTCAAAAATCATTTATTCTGAATCTGAAAGCAAGTGTAATTGAAAAACATTGTTGTGTATGTAAATTTTAAAATACATGATGTAATTTGTAGGAGAATAGAGGCATAAACATCAGTGCATTTAATACTCTTTTCTTTTAATTATTACAATTACTGATGAGTAGACATGGTGTATAATACTCATGAAAAAAACTAATCCAAATATTAAAGTATTAATCAATCTTAATTGCCAAGTACAGCTAACTTTCACGCATATGACCATATGCTATAAGACCTAAACATAATCAACCTGTAGTAGTGAATTAGACTCGGAAGTAATATCTGATAGAAGTTACAATGGCATACAGCAGTAGATGATGATGCAGCATTGATTTCTCAAAATACTTCTAAAAAAGGTAATGGATTTTTTAATTCAGGACACAGAAAGTGAAGGTATGTTGAAATATTGATGATGACAATGTACTTAAGTACATGCTTTACATTCTTACACAGTTATTGTAGAGCTACCCAAAGTGCTTGAGTTAGGGAGGTTGGACCAACAGGAAAATGCTTTGGATATAGACTATGTGGTGACAATATTGACAAAATAGTCAAAACTCATTATATGAGATTAGATAAGCAAAATGTTTTATTACACTACCTTCATTATCATTATCTTATCAGTTTTGTGACATTAATATTCTGCAATCGCTGCGGCCCATATTTTAGTTCCTTCTGAATAGCTTTTGATGGGCAATGTTTAAGCCTTATAATGAATAAAACACATGCATGCCTAGTATTAATTTTAAACTAAAAGACAAAACCCACAATTGTATGCCATAAGCCCCATTAAGTTACATCACATTTGACATGGCCAGCATTATATTGTATAGTGTTTAAAATACAAAAAATTATTTAGTTGTTTCACAAAATGGTAATTATTATGACTCTACTATGTATGTATTCATCACTTATTATACTTGTTTTTCTTTATAGTTTAATGAATATTATTATTAGAGTACATTGTATGTACAATGTTAACTACAACAATAATTTACTCATAATTTTTTTTTATTAAATCAAACAAACTGAGAAAGAGTAAATCTGTTTATTTGTATATCAATATGATTAGCATGTTCAATGACTGTATTTACAAGTTGTGCATTACTTCACTGAAGGTGAATTAAATTAATATAGTGAATAAGAAAAGCAACATTTGACATTTAAAAGGTTTGTTATTATGTTCATTTCTATGACTTCAATTATTGCCAATTAAAGACCTACTGCAGCAATATACACAATTCTGGGAAGGGATATCGCAACATCAATGCCATTTTAAAAGATAATATAATTTCAAAGCTTTTTGAAGTCCTTATATGGTTGATTTGCTTATAGATAATACACCACAACTCACAACTACTACAAAATGTAGTAACTACTGAAAAATTAATGGAGTAAGCCCAGTTATCACATGATGTTAATGGAGTTCTATTTAAAAAATCTCAAGAGACACAACACCACCGGCATCAAAAACTTCAGAAAATGAAGAAAAATAAAAATGTATGTCTCGAATAACCTCAAGTTTATCGGATGTATATAAAAGCTTCATTGGAAAGAATTATGAGAAAGTAAAGTTACTAAAGCTATGTTTGTGGGAACATTAAGAGACAGAGTGTCTCTGTCAAAATTTCTATAAATAAATTAGACTCTTAGAATAGCAAGTCTTCTAAAGTGTTTCAGTCGAGAGTATTATTTTGTACAATAGAATGTTTATGTCCAAAACTTCCTCCTAAATAGGCCTAAAAAATAACATAGCAATCCTTTACTTTTGCATGTTACATCTTACCTTTTAATGGATTCTTCAAAGTACTATATTGAGTACTTCTAGTATTCATCACACCATACAATGTGAGATTTTAAAACACATTCTTAAACACAACATTCAGACTTACTAATGGTAACATTCAGCTACAGGTCTGCACTTCTTCTTTAATAGTAGTGCTACATTCCTTTCAGATCATCACTATTACTTAGTATTCTCACTACATGTACTTAAATTTAGTCTTTCTCATTCTACCTGTACTCACTGTGTCTAATTCTTGAAGATCGGGGTTTTTTTTCATCTCTTATTTATTGTATGAGTCAAAAATCACTGCCCACCATCCACTCTAACAAAATTTTGTCATATGAACCTCTGATTTATTGCTAACATTTTGTATAATTATAATAGCTATTTTACATGTCATGATGGCCACTTGCTACTTTTCCAGAGCATTATTGGTATTGTCAAGTTCCTTAACATAAACTTTCAAAGCCTTTTTTGTTAGGCTTTCATTGCTCGTATCCATTGTTTCAATATGTTAGTCCTGCAAAGTCACTTAGATTTCTCACAATTGTTTTTTTTGCCATCATCCAGGATATAATTTAATTAATTTCATTTATTTAATTAAATTATAAAAATAGTAAAAGATTGGTCTTGCTTTTTCTTTCCCAATTATGTAATCTTGTACCCTTTCCTCTGCTTCAGCCACCTTTTTGCTTATTTCCAGTTATTTTCTATTTTAATTGTCTTTGAATTAATCATCATTTCCTTGACCATTAGTGCCTGTTCTAGCTTTGAGCAATAATTTCTATCCAGCATCAGCTAACAGCTTCAACCAGAATAAATAATAACAATTATTGTATAAAAAAACATGTAAGTTTACTGATTAAACTACACAACAATTTACTTGCATGTTCAAGTTTGTATTATGGAAGGTAGAGAATAGCAAAGCCCTAATTTATTTGTTAGGTCAGCCTTCAGTGTCTGAACTTCATCCCAGAATGAATAAATTTGTGAATAAAGTGATGTTCATTATATACTCTAAGCACATCTGCGGCTCTCCAAGTTATACAACACACACGTCGTATATGGAATTTTAATACCTGCTCTGACCTGGGCATCTTTAGAAATTCAAGTTCTACTTACCTGAAGTCCATAATTTGTAGTTCATTTCCTTATTTCATTCCATGACTAAGAGCGGCGCACTTTGGCCTCAAAGAAAGTATTTTTTTTATCAATAACAACATATTTTTAGGCCTTTACCTATCATCAATGAGTCTTAGCAAGGTTATAGCTCATCATAGTTCTGAATGTTAGCTAATGAAGACTATGTAGGGCATGAGCGATATTTAGTATTATTTGTTATGGATTACCTCATTTTGCTGAAGGGCTACAATCTCCGCTTCCACTCTTCCGTTGATTCATGAGCAGAGATCCCAGAACAAGTTACATAGTATTTTTAGAGCTAACTTGAATACAGAAATGTAACCAATGAAAGTTCCTCAAACAGCTTTTAATAGTTATCAACACTCCACAAATACTGATAATTCACAAACTGAATTGCAATAGCGTAGCGTCCAATTTTATCTGAATGGATAATGTTCAGACATGCGCTCTAGCAACTCTACCAAAACGTTATGCTTGGCCTTATTGTCTTTATGAACAAAAACATTAAAAACAATAGTTTCCTCAACTATAGTGTGTGGCAGCAAATTTTTAAGCTTAGCCTTTGTAGTAATAGCTACTACTTTATAAATAAATAGCAGTTATACAACAAATACATTATATACTATGTTTTACGGATATTAAGTTCATTTGGGCTTTATAGTCTATTAATTTTATATACTCAAATGTAGTCTGTAAAGACCAATGATATTTTCCTGCAGCATTTTAGCCTCACAGAGTGATTCAATATCCGTTAATTTATGCAATCTCTCCTCACATTTTTTTATTCTTTTGTATGCAATTTATGCATTTGTATCTTAGTTACTCAGAATAAGCAATATAAATTCTATGGAAATGATGTTCCTTGCGTAGTAGTTTGAGAACCTGTAAAATAATCTGTATCTACTTCTTAGCCTTATTCCCGATTTATATAGTCAACTAGAGATCTCCTGGGGCCATATTCTTTTACAATCCTTGTGGGAAATAAAAGGGGGTGGGAATATGTAATGCCTTGAAATGTTCACAGTACAGTTTACTGATGATGATGGTAGCTTTAGAATATGTTAGAAGTATTTAGAGTTAGACAACCATTCTAAGGAGATAGTAAGTGTCAAAGATAAAATGTCCAAAGTACTTAGGGCATGCAGAATAGTGTCACAAAGACATCCTTCTAATCCTCCAGCTCATATACATTAAGAAGAGCCAGTGTCACACACATTGTACGTAACCAGTCAGATCTAGCACCACCTTCCACTCAAAGACGTACATGAGCGACTATGATAATTTTAATAATTGTAATTTACACATTCAATTCTTGTATAAGTAGACATTAAGTGTAGGTCTGGAGAATATGAGTACACTTTGATAACTCTGTTGTTGAGTGGCAAAATCATTTATTCATAGTCTGAAAGCATGTTTGATGAAAACAACAATGTGTGTATATTATTATGAATAATGTAGCTATTTTGTAGGAGAACAGATAGATTAATGCCAACTAATTTTGCATTTATCATTGCAACTACCAATGAGTAGACGTCGATGATAATTGCATTCATGAAAGAAAGTAATCCATTAATAATTGTAGTATTTAGCAACTTATATTTTCTTAGATATATTATATTTAATTGATTTCCAAGTATAGTTATATGGTACTCAAAAATACTTGTTAGGTAATGAGTTCTTAATTCAATACTCAGGAGATGAAAGGGACAGTGTAGCTGATGATAATGATAATGTATTTGAGTCAAGCTTTACTTTCTATTCATTTATATTAAAAACAACTCCAAGTGCTTGAGTTTAAGGAGCTCAGACCAACAGGAGAATGCTTTGGATATAGACTTTGTGATTACAATAATATTGACAAAACAATCAAAACTCGATACTCTAAAATATCTGACAAACTAAATGATTATTACGATATCCTACTCTGGTCTAAATTACAGTGACAATTTATATAGTTTGAGATCTTGTACCCGTCAGAAGCAAATTTACTAACAAAACTATTTCTATTTCCCTCTTGCTATCTCTAGCATAATATCATTTAGAAATCAAAAACAATTTTGAAATTTTGTAACAAGAGTTTTGGTTAATATCATTATTGAGTAGTTATGCCTTTACAGAGAAAGTACAGAGAAAGGACCATCAGAACTACTGTTCATAGTAGCACCTGAATTTATCATTATAATTTATTTAGATTTTTGTTTCTTGTTGCCATTGTTTATGTTGTTGATGTGTTATGTAAATATTACTGTTTCACTGACGTTGTTTTAATTAATGAGATTAATTATGAAATAATAGTCAACTCACTGCAACATAAGCATGAGATGATAATACAATCTGCACAGGGATTCCTACTGAAATAATGCCTGAATATATTATCCATAAAGGTCAGTTTATAAGTACAAAGTATAATCAGTTATACTTTTGTTAGTCATGAACAATATGTGTCCCCTAATTGCAACCATTTATCATTTAGCATACACATGCAACATTCTCATGGCATTCATACCCTGACAACTTTTCTATTCTTGACTTCTCTATTTATTATTACCATTATCATTTTTCATTACCTACAACTATCATAATTATTAAATCATAAACTTCAGTGGCTAATCAGGAAAGGTCTTTACAATAACATTTTGATGCAATTTATGGCACAGTCTATCAATAAAGCAGTATAGATATCAGAGAAAAAGAGAGGATGCATTTGGGGGAATAACATAGTTTATACATAAGTTTATGACTATGCACATTTGATAATACTGTAGAAATTTGGTTATATAAGTTATAATTTTATTAGAAATGCTTCTTTTATTTATATTCAACCCCAATGATGCCGGATGCAAACTTCTAATTTGCACTTATAACTAACGTTGTACTTACTAACAAACTGTCACGTTCATTTACTTTTGTTATCTTCATAATATATTTCATGATTCAATGATACATAGTAAATATTATTTGTTCAGAGAACATTTCCCTAACATGCCCATTCTCGACAGCCTATAAAATACATGCTAACAGTTTAGATGAAGAATAGTTATGTACTCTGATTTTCCTTACTCCCCACATTTTTGCATCTGCCAGTTACTCCCACACAAAAGTGGAAGTAAACATGATAGATGTAAATGTGGGGGTGGGGCCTGGGGGGGTGGGGGGGGGGGTCTTGGATGTTAAGTCCTTCCCTCTTCATTTCCTAGAACAACAGTTAGATTTAAAAAAACAATAGGAAACTCTAAAGTGAATTACACAGTTGAATTATACCATTTTAAGGAGTTATTTTAACTGTTCTCCAGTTGAAAAAACAGTTCCATGAGCTCTTTGTGCACATGTATACACTAAGCAGTTATTGAACTTTATTGAGTCAGACTTGTTTGCAGGCAATTATATAAGATCTTTCAGCAGTGGCAGCAAAGTTGAACAATCAACTTGTACTGCAGCGAGTAGCATGTGGTGTGTGTCTAGCTAATGATTCATGCTGCTTTGCCACTGTCAAAGAAAATTGTGCTACATGTACATTAATTGAAAATTCACCCCAACACATGATAGTGATTAACGAGTTAGAGTAACAGAATAAAATGAAGCAAAAGTTGCCTTGTGAACACACTTCACTCCACAGGAGTTGAAATAAAGCAGCACACTGAATGTAGACGTTATTTAATATTGTGTTAGGCTCAGATTTAGAGGATCTTGTGTTTCATCATTGATTAAAAAAGTACCCTGACTTATTGTTCATTGCCGTCCTCCTTTGACACACATAATACTTCATTTTCATCTTTGAAAAGCAGCCCTAGGACAAAAGTAGTACTCTCAATAGCTTTCCTCAGTGTGGTGGAACCATTGGCAACAGTATGTTACCCAAGAAACCAACCCCTACCAAACACTGCTGCTTTCTGTAGATATCACGAAACATACTCTCATATCATGTTTAAACATGGCCAACAACCATATAACTCAAAAGTGAGTGGTTGCTTCACAATGGCACCATTCTTTGCAGCTATTTTGCTTCCTTAAAATTTACTTCCTGTTGTGGGCGGGGCCTCGTAGTGACGCGTAAGGTGGTTTCCTGACCAGGCTCTTTAGACTTGAACTATGATTTCTGACAGTACAAAGAGTGATCCTGGCAGCCACAGCAGTAATGGAGTAATTCCAGCAGCGATAGCTGTTCAGAAACCTTGAGTTGGAACATAAATCACCTTTTTTTTAATCTGGAAGAACTTGTTGGTCTAAAAGTGGGAGACTTAGCCCATCTTTCAATAATAATGAAAGGCTTGATCTCACATTTTGTATTTGTAAAGCATAATAATTTATGCACTGATTTCATACAATTCACTTATCCTCATGCATTGTGCAAAGCTTATTTAGACTATCTTACTTGACCATCATCAAGATATTTTTGTTGTGCCTTGTGTTTTGAATGAATGAAAATGAAGTGTTGTGTTGAAATAATTGCCTTCTTTGGATAGCTAGCTAACTAGGAAGTCAGAAAAATTATATATAAATTTTCACCCATGTTCAAAGCTGTCTACTATTACTACTACTTTACCAATAATGATCTCTAAACCTAAATCCTCAACACTATGCTCATTGCTTGGCTACCTATGTTGCTAAAAATTCTGCCGGTAAAATCCGTAAGGCGATAGCTATAGGCAAATATCATAAGACCCGCACCTTCACCTCAGTAAGAATAAGCACAGAGCGTGTCTAGTAACAATTCATGGCAGATTGGGCGATCAAATTAATGCTCGTAGTATGTAGCTACGGATGGATGACGATCATCACGTGCTATATTGTTTATTTGGTCTAACAAAAAGGGGTGGGGCTGGGTTCGCTGCGCTTTCTTTCCTCGAGTTTTGGTTTTCTTACCGAATTATCGGACACAGTCTCGGGTGAGTTTGTGAGTCAACTGAATGAGGTTATGGCACTAATTTATAAAGGTACACATAAGCTTTTACTTGAATCAACTAATGAATAATAGTTTAAACTTTAAAATCCGGAAGATAGTTGGCCCAATTGTATTTATTTTGATCTCTCTGGAGCTAAAGAAGACAAGCTTGAATAAGATCACCACTGGCTATTTTATAAAGGGGACTTGTGTCACTGTTTAATTTTCATGATTTCTGATATGAACTGCTGGTATTGTTGGCACATTAATACTATGGTAGCCTCGAGAGCCATAGAACCTTGATAGCAGCCTGGACATAACCTGGGGAGTTTGTATAGGAAAAACAAAACAAGTATGTAATCAGGAGATTATTAGTGGCTCAGCAAGTACAAATAGTTAAGAATGTAGAAATTCAGAAGTTTTCGTTGTGGAAGTGCTATAAAAGTTATCAACAAGCCATATGCAATTGAAGGAAGATTTTACACACATGAGATGAGTAGATGACGAATACAATTCCCTTTAATGTAGGTATATTGCTCTTCAGCTTGCTCAGGAATAGTGAATACTACATCTATCATCATTCCAGAAATACAATTTTTGGCCAGGTAGGGATATTTTATAACGAAGGTGACAATATTAACTGACATGCTGCTGTAGTTAACCTTGCAGTAGCTGGTGCAGTGAAGTAACAGCTTCCAAGTAGCTAGTCAATTATATTGTTGTTTCCTTTCTAATTACTGTGATTTTCTGGTTCTTAAAATAGTAGTAAAATATCTAGACCATACACAAAATAAGTACTCACATATACACATGGCATGGCCAATCAAAATTGTGTCTTTGATAAAGCCAACAGCAAGTGTACTTATCAAGAAATGTTCTGAGTTGCAATAGTTTGGTTGACATTGTTGATTGCATTATTACTTCAAGTGTGTGGCTCATATTGGAATAAACCAATAATTACAACATAAAATATATTAACCTAATCTCGCCAGTTGAGAAGGAGGAATAACAAAGTGATAGAATCAGCATATGTTTTAAGAATATTGTTCAAATGGCAATTTTTTTCTAGTCTCAGACATGCTGACTAAATATCATTATATTATACATAATTATTTCTTTATTTTTTAAATATTATTGAAGAAAAATAACTACTGATTTGCTACAACTAAAACCTTTATGCAAATGAGAAAATAGTTGGTCGATTTCTTGGAAGATATTGAACATTATAATTTTAATAGTGTAGGGAAATCATCTTCAGGGTAGTGGGAGGATAAGGTGGGTGAGTGGGGGGAGGCAAAAAAAGGCCTACTGATCGGTCTAAAACATCCCATTACAATACGAAAGTATTGGAGTAATTATAATAGTACATACTCTTAGGAGTAGCTGCAGCCAGCTCGTCCATTATCTGGCCTTTATTTGAGACCATACCCACAATTTTATGTGAATTGTAGCTCATCTTCAAAACAATTCATTGTAAATGTGGCTACTTCGCAAATTTTACAAGAGTTAAAAGATATTCACAGCTCAAATTTCTCACAAAAAAAATTAAGTAAGCTCTCCTAATCGATTTAAACAAGTAAGTCAAAGTAAATTGACATTCTAGCAAAAGCAAATGGAAAATCCCTGCAGACTTACAGTAGTTCAGGATTTAATTCAATCATGGGTCATAGAACATTCTATTGATTTCATTTCAATAGGTTTGGGAAATACAGAGGGTGTTGCCTGACCCTTTTCCCCTCCCAAAAGTGTTAGTGAGACTGAGATAACTATGATAATTCACAAGCTAGACTACAAATTATTTTCTCAATAATGGTTTTCTCCAGAAAGTGTGATATGGGGTCAGTAAAGTAGATTGATTATAAATACTTAACACTTTTAATCTAGTCACATTTATTAGTAATGCACTTCTAGTATTAAATAATCAGATAAATTTTGAAGGATTGTGAGCATGGAGTTTAGTTTAGAGTAAGATCCAGCTACTTTATCATTCCGTGCCATGATCAAATAATAAAAATGCTGTAAGTATTTATGCAAACAACTGACTCTAGGCAACTATAATTAAATTTTATTCATTATTGTGGTGTGTAGAAAAATCCAACAGCAAGTATACCTATCAAGACATATTCTGGGTTGCAATACAGTTTGGTAGGCATTGTTCATTGTCTAATCACTTCAAGCGTGGGTGTATCTCATATTGGAATCAACTGGTAATTACAATATTTAATATACTTGCTTACTCTCTATCTAGTTAAGGATGGTGTGTAACGAAGTGTATAATATGTTTCAAAAAGTATTCAACTGATCCGATGTTTCATGTGTCCACTTATATTTATGTATATTATGTATAATTCAGAGAATTATGAGCATGCACAACTATGAACCGTAGATGCCGGTGTTACATGAAATTTGGTACATGTTGTTTTCGGTCCGATCAGACCAAATCCGATAGTGGTAAAAGTCCGGGAGACTAATATGCTAGCAAAATTGGTCCCCCCCAGGCCAAAAATGCTAGCAAATTTGGTGCACCAAATGTGGAAATGTGGACTTAGTCTGCCCTAGTGTTTAGTGTTATTTTAAAGAAGTGTATTAGTCATATATTACTGTCACATTGTCTATTTTCTGCCAAAAGGAATTTTGTAACTTCTTGAGGAATGCATGTAGCTATGTCAACTCTGTAATAGTTAGAAAACTATCTTAATTAATGGTAGCTCTCGGCAACAAGCACGCAAAGCTACTATGTAAATGGCTGAGTTTTTGAAATTATGTCAGGTATGAGGTCTCAGTACCAAAGATACCTTTTGCCACAACTTCTTAAGACTTCAAAAAAAAAAGTTCTGAAGAATTACTGTACATGTTGAGTCCAACAAGTTTTACCTAAAATGGTTTGTGGCATTTAGATAGAACCTGATACAAGGGGCCAACAATTACATTTCCTTTAAAACAGGAATCCTAAACTGAAAGATTCTGTTTAGTGCAGATGTGGGAAGATGTCAAAGGAGCCTGTCGAAGTTAGGTAACATAAACTAGAGTTATGTTACTATATTAAGTTTAGTTCATAGATAACACTATAGTAGCATATATTCATTAATTTGAAGAAACAAATACAAAATTACTCTCTTACCTGAGTTATGGTAGCTTCTGTAGTATCAAACTTAAGCTATTCTGAATATCTCAATTACTAGTAACTCTTGAACAAACTCAGCTACAAAATAAAATAGGCCAGTGTTATTTTTTTAATTAGCCGACAAATATGGAAATACTAGCTACTTGCCACAATGTTCTTAGTATTGGCAACTTCTGTAGATGATATTATGAATTTAACCTATTCACTGGCACCAGCACCTATAAGAGCTCAAGGATGGTGTAATGCGGGGAAAAATAAATTCCCCCTGAATAATAAGCACTAAAGCTTAGCTGCAGCATTTAGAGAATGGCTAATGTGTTGTTCTAGTACATTTATATTTAGAACAGAAATAGCTACTACGTAACTAAGGTAGTCAGGCTAAAAATAAACTTGACGTTAGTTCGAAAAATGGCAAGAAATATTTCTGCAACTGAGGCCGTAGATTTCGTCTGCGATGACTTTTTTGACGATAAAATGAGTGGGAAGGTGTACGGGAGTTATATAGCTACTGTGAGGTAATACTCTCAATGATAGAGAGTTGGACTTGCTCGCTAAAGCTGTCATTTCATGGCGGGTTGAGGATACTACTAGGTTTTCATGTGAGAGCTACTAGAGCACTGTAGGTAGCGAAGATACCAGCAGATATGTTGTAGAGGAAATGGAAGCTTATATTCTAGGTAAGAAAAGCAGCTGAATAAAAAGCTAAGGGACATTTGTCTCACCTCACCAGTAGTTTTTATTCTGGGACCATTCCACCGGTGATACGGTGTGACAATAAGGGGGAGCTACCAATACTAGTTCACAAAAAATTACTAAAAAAAAAAGAAGTTGAAACAACAAATCTGGTCCCACCCAACCCAATCTTAAGAGGCCCCCATCTCCGAGATTCGCTACCGTTGTAACAACAGAATGACTGATTCGACTGATAAACTCTGTACTGCTATCGTGCGTGGGTAAAGGGTATATTTGAATTGTATCATGTGCTATACACTTGTTTTGGACCTGTGGGTGGGGCTGAGTTACTGCTGAGCCACAACGAACAGTCCTCCGATTTCATTCTCTGTGTAGTTACTTTGCGTGTTGTCTGACTCCAGCTCAATTAAGTAGTGAACACTTGATTAGGTGCATGGAGGGTTGTTTAGATGCAAAAACAAAAGAGATGTGTGCAGTCTTGTAATATGTAATCTTGTGAACCATACCTTTCATTTAATCATATAGTTTTATCATACTGCTTGCCTGGAAATGGTCTGGGGACAGCCATAAAGTGTTCAGGTTCACTATGGGAATGTCTGTAGGTTGTACCAGTCACATGACTAACCTCAAACTGACTATATAAAATGATTGAGCATTAAAACTTCACTCCACTGGAAGTGGTAGTGACTGAAATCTGAAATAAGCCCTACAAACTGTATCTTGTGGAGTATAAAACATAAAACATGGATGAGCAGCAGAAGGCTATCCTATAATTTTCTTTGCACTCTCAGAATTCACAAGTAGCAAACTCACATGCTCCTCTCAGAAGAAAGCTTTAAGTTCTCCACTCACAGCTCAAAGTCCCTTGATAACAGTGTTCAAACAAGCTCTTCAAAATTGTTTTAAGCAAATTTCCCTAGCAAAGACCTTCCTAGCTGACAGTTCATGTAGACATCCATTAGTTCGTGATTAAATGACACTACTGGTTCATGCTTCACTTGCTGCATTCCAATGAAGCTGGTAAGTACTTTAGGTATCCGCAGACCCATTTTCTTGCTGTACATGACTGAAAGAGAGAGGAATATCTGGCCCGCATGACTAAGGTTAAATTCAAGGTTTGGGTGATAATACGCTAGCTAGACCATGAGCTATTTTTCAGTATTAGTTTTAACTAGAAAGTATCATAGTGATATTGAGTCATTAAAGTTTAATAATTACATACTTGCCAACTGTCATGAAACCTCCAGGACTATCACATGCTTATCACTTAGCCACGGTCCTAAACAGAATTGTATTTTTTTTATCATTTGTCTTGGAAATTGAACATGGTATCTGCTTACTTTGCATGATCTGCAAAGACATTACTTAGCTAATCCACCAATAGTTGTTGATTGCACAAAGATCTAGAATGCTTCCACTTTTCTAAAAACTTGGTTCAAAATACAGTGTTCGTTTCTCTCAAACAATTGTCATGAAATATATATAAATTCAATTGGAAGTAAAGTTGCCTCACAATTTTTAATCAGCCATCAGCAACCAATTCTATTGTTGCCGATTATTTTTTCACTAATACAGGATTGTGAAGTTCAGTCTAGAATTAACATTGAATAAATAAAAGGAATAGAGTAAGCAACCAATTATCGCCCAAGTTTTGACCCGACGGCGTAACTTACGCAAGGAAAAGGCAAACGGCGTCAAACAACGTCCAAACATTGGGGCAACTCTTCATTATTGTGGAGTCCAACTTCGGCTGCTGTAACGTGCTCCAACGCAGGACGCTATCGCCGTTTACGTGGCTCCTTAAAAACCATTTATCGACCACGTGCATCAATTATCGACCACCCGTAGATTTTCTATAAACCAATCGCTCCCCATCCTTCTTCATAACTTGTAGCTACTTACGTTAACTCTGCCCTTACTATACTATCATCTTGCAATTTGGTATTCAATAGTAAAAAGATTGTTTCAAAAAGCAAAATGTGTGAATAAATTAGAACTTCAAAAATTGTCTTGATAGAACTGTTAATGTGGTTACAGTTAGAATTATGAAAAAAACCAGCAATTATATTTGATGGAATGAGAGACTTCAACCATGCTTGAGAAAACAGCATGTTGAAATTGAATCGCATGATAACCTTTCCAGGGTGCTTCTGAAAATAAGTGTGGCATACTGCAGTCCATTTACTCTTTAATGGCTTGAACACTCCACAATCTAGCGGCTGTGATTCATGAGTTGTATGTGGAGGCAAACATAGCATAATATATTGTGTGCTCTTGCAAACCGAATGACATCTGGCTGGTAATGAGTACTATGTCCATCAAGCAGTAGCAACAGGGGGCGCCCAGGAAATGCATATTGAATAAAATGCTCTACCATCCACCATTTGAATAAGTCTGCATTGATCCAACCTGTATTCCTCAAACGATATCTTGTTCCAGGTACTTCACCTTTTGTCCAGGCATGATTAAGATTTTGAGCATTAAAAATTATCATTGGTGGAATGGCTTGGCCTACTGCACTAGCACAAGCTACGACAGTTACTTGCCCCTTTTTGCCAGATTGCCGATATCGAATTTTTTTGACCCGGTCTTCGCAACAACATTAGGAACTTTATAATCAAAAGGAATGCTAGATTCATCTATATTATAGACTTGAGCTTGTGCTGAATGTAATTCATGTTCATCCAAAACATCCTTCAATAAATAGAAAGATTGCTCCATTATTTCCTTATTGATAGCATTCATTCTAACGTGAAATGTACTATCACTCCTTTGGAGTAACAAGTCGCGCTCAAGAAATCTATTCCACCACCCGTGAGTAATGTAACCCTTTTTCAGCATATTTTTGTCTCTAGCTACAGATTCAGCTATATGCATCACATCTTTTCGTGTTTTACCATACCCTACAGTGGCACATGTCTTCAAAAAAGAGCTAAGTTCACCTTCTTCTTCAGTACACAGATATGGTTTTGGACCAGGTTTAACACCATGCTTTACACGACCACTCACTCTGTCCTTTAAAGTAGATGTGGGAACTCCATGGTCACACGCAGCCCTATTTATCCCTGCACCTTCTTGTACTGCTTTTAATGCTGCTCTCATCTGTTGATCAGTCCATTGTTTTCGCTTCACAGACTGAGCGTGTTTACTCGTTAATGCTGACCGTAGTTGAGATTTGTGCTTGGTCAAGCGCTTCCTCTGACTTTTTTTTGGCATGGCTATATATCAAACCTGCTCTACACTCTCGCAAACAGCCAAAAAACTGGATCCCTTTCTCTTCGTTTATGGTAAGCAAACAGCTGGTTTGGCAACCCCATTTTTTTTCGCGCACGGCCGAATATTTCAATGGCCGATAATTGATGTCGCTCTAGACGATAATTGATGTCGGTCGATATTGGTTGTTTACGCTAGTAAATGTTTGAACTGATTTGTTTAGTATAGTTAAAGATACACTTCAATATTTTACACATGTTGATTAAGATAAATCATTTATAAATAAGACATTTACGGAATTACAACTATGTGTTAAAATAGATATTGGTCTGATATAAACAACACAAAAATTTTTCCTAACTTGATAGGATGAGTTATAATTTCTTATAATATAAATATGTTATCAAATGTACAGATATAGCATGGGTCGCCATCGTTATCCAGCTCCACACTGGGAAAGTAGCAACAGAAGACTATACAGATCAACGCTCTGGGAGACTCGATGCTCATATATCAATCAACCTCAATGTTTCTCTAACACTCAATATCTGTTAATAGCCATCACAATGATCTGGATTTTCAGAAGGAAAACTAAAACTCAATGTTCCAAATTCTGTACTGTAATAAAGCCACGAAAGACAAATAATAAAGTAGAGTTGCTATCTCTACCATTGATCTGGTCCATTTGGAATAGTTCAATAAATGTCTCAAAAGAAATTCATTCCAGAACTACTTCACTAAAACAGAAATTACTATTACTATGTGGAGATGTAGAAGCCAATCCTGGCCCCTATAATAAAGGTAAATTAACCTGTATCCAGTGTGATGTTAAAATGGAGTCAACCATAACTACAGCCACTTGTAAGGCAATCAATGTATTAGGTGAAGATAAATTTCTGTTTTTCTTTATTGTATTTCAATTGAAATATAATTAAAAAAATTGTAGTATACTCTCACTTTTACAGGGTTTTTAAACAATATAGAATTAAAAATATTTGGTTGCCACCGGGAATCGAACCCATTATTGCTTGTTTGACACAAGTGCTCCGCCATTGGGCTATGACAACCAGCCAGCAAACAAACACTCTAATTCTGTATTTATACTATTAAAGTGTACTGCTATGCTACAGTTTCACTCTCAACAGACAAACGAAAGTTTTCTTTTTTTAAAGATTTTATTTGTTGAATTTTTTTACTCCACTTTTTAACTTTTGTATTTCTTTCTCAGCCTTCTTTTACTCATTAGATTTATTGTCTTACTTTCAAGGGCCTTTTAAACAATACTGAATTAAAAATATTTGGTCGCCACCGGAAATCGAACCCATGAAGAATACATCTAATGAGTAAAAGACAGCTGAGAAGGAAATTATGAATTGTAAATGTTCATCAGAGCTTTAAATAGAATTATGAGAATATCCATACTTGACATGTACAGCATTGGTGCAGATTAGTTACCTACAGACATTGGAACATGTAGGAACACTATTTTAGTAGCAAAATTGACCACTTTAAATCGGTTATATTTCTGACTACATTCAGTTTAAACAATAAAATATTAATCATTAACTATTATTTACTTATCAATATGCAAACCACATTCCCTTAATTTTTCCAACAACCTATCTGAAGCATTATTAACCTGATGTATATTTATTATTATTTATTTTTAATGAATTACATATGATTATTTTTTAGCATTGCATTCATTATGAGTACAAGTATATTCCACTTAAGAGCATTATGTTGACAGCTGCTTTTGGACTTTAATGTTAGCAGCTGCCTGAGATGACTGAAGGAAAACAATATTTTCCATTATGGTATATTATAATATTGTCATATAATTTATAAAACAGCTAACTACTAACAACAGCTAAATACTAACTAAAATATTTATTGGAATATCCAAGTACAGGACAAGTGATGACTTTGAAAGTAAATTTGAAACATTTTAAACAAATTAAAATTACACAAGAAAAAATTCCAATTAATAAAAATTTATTTCAGTAAATGTACATATCAGCAACCTTTACATTAATTCTGCAGTGAAATAATATTACTTAGTATATTTGTAAAATTATATTTTATTTGTACAATTTACACTATAATTTTATCTTAGATCAGCCTCTCAGTAACTATGAACCTTCACCTCAAGCATATGCTGCTGCCTCGGCAAGTTCTGAACAACTGTATGTGTATGGAGGTCTTGTTGATAACTTTGATGAGAATAAAAGACAACTGAGAACCGTAATTCAAATCTATGAGTGCTCTACAGAATACTGGAAAGAACTTCCAACAACTGGTACTCCACCTCCTGGAATATATGAATATGCAACATCTTATTCAGGTCATGTTCTCTACTTGTATGGTGGTCATGATGATACATCATTCCATGCTTCACTGCATCAGCTAGACACCAGATCTATGACGTGGAAGCAACTCTCGCCACAACATGATAGTGGACCCATGAGGAAATTTGCTTGTCACATGATATATTGTAATGATTCGTTAATCGTGATTGGAGGCTATGGCATACCATCAGGTGAACTGCAGTCTGGATCACAATTTACTGAGGATAAACATAATCAAGATGGTTGTGGCTGGACAAATGAGATTCATAAGTACCATATTTCCCAAGGTAAGTCACAAATTGTATTTCAATTTATTTGTCACGATTTATTTTATACATTATTATTAAAATACAGTGTATATTAATAAAGTATTACAGATATAATTTTTTTAGAGTTATTTGCAGATTTAATGTAAACTATTATCGAAATTTTCATGGAATAATTATAACACAATTGTTTTATATGTTTGTGCTATACTTAATTTTGTCATGTAGATGTGAATACAATTTAATGGTTTCAGACATAGTGGAACTATTACCCTTTTACATTGTAAACATTATCAGGAATAATTATTAAGATATAATCAGACGTGATAAATTCAAAGTTACTGTGCTAATATCTGTCTTTAGTAATGAATTTTAATGACTTTTCAATCATTTCTTTCCAACATAAATAGAAACTAGAATAATTTCTATCTCAGGTTATGATTATATTGAGTATGTATTAGTGATTTTTGAACTAAGGAATTTGGTTTATGTATGAATTTATTTGTAGTGATAGAATGGAATGTCATTAGTTTAAACATGCCAATTATGCATTCTTGTATTTAGTATGGCTTCTAGGATGACTTACTTAATTAATATTTATTCACACAATGGGCACCACTAAGTAGTACTGGTTCTGTGTAAATAGTAATAATATAGCAATTTATATGTGACTGTGTCTATCAATAGTAATAGAGCAAATTTGTCAAAAGTGGACATACATTTAGTAGTTGCGTAAGTGCTGAGGTGTTTGAGAACACATTTTCTCAAAAAGTAAATAGTTTAAAATGTTGTATTAGTTTGAAACAAATTTTTTATAAAACGCACAGCGAAATACTTAATTTATGTTTGTGAATTATTATAAACATATCAGATACAGTCTTTGAAGTAATTAAGACTAATAATTTTGGGCTATATAAAGTGTTCATATAAAATGAGGCATGTAACCATGAAACTGAAACACTGCAAATACAACCATTACCAACTCATAAATTAAGTGTCTCAAATAACATAATGTAAGTCATTCTTATCCAATAATATCAACCAAAAACTTGGTCATTGGTAAATTACTACTAACAATATATACCATACTTTTGAATTATAACTTGTATAATAATTGCTGCATATAAAGCAGCTTTAAATTTATGTAAATGACATTTGAAGTCTTCATAAAATAGATATCTTAAAATAACTTAAGAAATATATAATTACATTGCTATTTTTATTTAGGTACATGGTCTTCTCCCTTGATCACTGGAAGTAGACCTTCTCCTAGAGCTGGTTTTACAGTCACCTGCATTAGTCCTACACATGCAGTCTTGTTTGGTGGATGGGATGGTACTGGTGACTTTAATGACACTTACCTCATAGACTTGGCACAGATGGTAAGAATTGATGTAATATCTCGATCATTGTAATTGTTTTGATAATATGAGGTTAGTCAAGATGTATATGTGCAGAAATTAAGCAATAAAATACAAATGATAGCATTCATCTGCCATTACATATGTACAATGTAAACTATTTATGTAAGTACTTTTATTCCTTTATTGCAAGTTTCTATCTAGTGAGTTTGTTAAGATGGAGGGGATTTCATGGAACATAGGAACTAAGGCAAATCTGCCACTTATTTAAAATAACAAGTAATTTAGTGGAGTGTCCATTTATTAAAATTTTCTATACGGAACTAAATAAAAAAGCAAATATTTTTTATAATACTGTGTATAAATACTTATTGACCTGGATGGGTTCTCATTGAAGAGACTAGTAAGTTGCAACTGGCCATTTCTAAGCAGCAAAAGAATAAAAAACAGGAAGGGAGAGAGTACACTTTACAAAGTACAAAGACATGTAGTGGTATTTTTATATAGGTATCTAGGCAGCTGCACTTGCAGAGAGTATTTGTTGTACTTGGGCTCAAACAACTATTTTTCTAGTATACAGTACTTATTACATGAGTCAGAGTATGATATGGTGAAATATTTCATGACCTGGCTAATTTATTTTCAAGAGCCAGAGGGAATGAATTATCAAACCATATCACTCTGCTGAGTGTAATATGTGATTTATTCCACACTAGATATCTTCACTACTGTAGTTAGTAGCCCCACCCCCTCCTTTAGCAGCTGCTCTAACATTGGTTGAGTAGCTACACAAAAGGAAGGTAGCTTAAAAACCAAGAAAATTGACAAGTTCAGCCAGTTGCTATAATTACATGGGTAATGAGCCTGGCAGTACAGCAACATGGTGAAATATGTGACCATCTACAGGAAAACCGGGCACAACGCGGCGTGCGTAAATATCGAGAAAAGATCGATCGATTTCTTTAAAATGTATTGTTTCAAGCCAACGGAAGGGAACGGTTAGGTCTATTACAGTGATAACGACTTAAGCTACGACGATAAAACTTTGAGAGCTTAATATCTGGACGCCGACAACTCTGTAAGTGCAAAAAAAATTTTTCGAAGGGTGCCGCGTTGTGCCCGGTTTTCCTGTAGACGGTCACATATCATGAGTTATTTCACAGGTCGTGTACCTAAACATATCATTGTGAAGATATCTAGGGTGGAATAACAATTATTATTTTTTTAAATATATCAATGGAATACTTCAATGATCCTATTAAGACACATAGTTTCCTGACTCAAATATGTCTGATGTTTTAAAGTGATTACTAATGTTTGTGTTCACTTTTATACTCTGAAATTCTTTTTATGCTTACATATTTATAGCAAATATATGATGAATGTTGTCAGGAAACTATTCTGACAGCAACATACACACGTCGCCATGAAACCAGAAATGTATAACGGATGTATTATGATTATTGTTCATTTTGTCGTATTTTATATCATTGCACATTCTTATCATAATTACTGCACATTATTTTTATTCCATTCAGGCAGATCAATTCAAGCATAGACTGCTTGATTACTTAGTTAGTAAAACTACGAGAAATAACAATCTCTTCTAAGCACTGTATATACTGTGATTGTACTTACTCAGGTGGCAGCAAAACACAGTACATGTTACAAACATAATTGATAGGCTTTTAAAATGCAGCTGATACTTTTGGATATTGTTATTATATTTAATTAGGCATGAAGAAATGTTTCAGTTCATCTAATAATATATATTGTAAAGTATTTGTTTGATTGTACATTGTATTCTCGTACTATTAGTGTTTTACAAAACTTGTACATGGAGCACCACAACCATCTCCAAGAAGTGATCATGCCACTGTTTGTCTTGATTATAACAACAACAATCCACAGTTGTTAGTAGCTGGTGGACTTGATAGCAAGTCTTTAAGTGATGTTTGGTGTCTTGATGTACGAGCACAGAGTTGGCAACAGGTAAGATCATATTATAGTATAGCTCAAATAATAATGGCTATGTAGAAGTAAATAAACTTAACTGGTAAAAATTTGGAATAATTATTAAAAGAAAAAAATGATGTTTATTGTTTGAACTAAAATTACTTTAGTAGTTCTTCATAATTATTATTATTGGATCATGTACCATTCCCTGATAATTGGTGGCTAAAAGTTCACCTGTAAAGAACTTTGAATATTTCAGTCAATTCTGTTTCTAGAACTAATTAAATAGTTTAAGTTAAGTTATATTTTTCATAGACTTAATTAAGTATATTAAGTAATTTGTCTAATCTCTTTATAATTATTACACAATTTCATGCATGAAATCAAATTATTTCATTCAGTCCACAAGCCAGCGTTCAAAAACAATACATTTAATGCACATACATGAAGTACTACATGAGTACATTCCATGTACAATTTTTAACAACAACTTTTCTTTATCTTTTGCAAGGTGTAGGTTAAATTCTAAGCACTTTGAGGTTTTATATTTACACTGTCTGGATAGAGTAGTTCTTCTTCTTTCTAACAATATAAGTCTGTTGTCTGAGAAATTTTCCGGAACCTCGTGATAAAAGTGTTTCTTGAGATCTCCTAAAATGGCTTTAGAATAATGGCTGTGTTTCCCACACAGATAGCTGCGATCCTTCTGTAGCATTATAAATACTCCATAACATTATACTGAAATAAAAATTTACTATCAGTGGGTCTTGCTTCTACATTCAAAAACTGCCCAATGTAGCATGAATACTTGTGAGGATACATATCAGATAATGTTAAAGAGCTATAGAAGTAATTAATGAGAAAAATTCAACAACAGTCAACATTTGAGTTATCTAAAGCAAAACAATCATGTCTGATTTTTATTATTTGAAGAATACATATCCTATGCTGCTCATTCTCAACTATCATATTTTGACATGTCTGTTTCTTCAAGCTTATAATTGTTAGGTTTATCTAGTTAACAATAAAGTCTTATGTGCAAGGGAGAACAGAAAACTAACCAGCAAAGCTTATCCAGAACAATAATCTAGTGTTTTTATGCAGCAAGTAAGCTTCATAAGCTACCAGATGGTGAATTGCACTTCACAAGTATGTATTAGCTAGTACATATTGCTGGAAAATCATATTGAGTGATACTTTAGAAGTGCAAGATAGAAACAAGTGACTAGCTGAGTTGTACAAAACTACGAGAAAACTTCGCATTCAACTATCTTAAGACTGCATGTTCTGTTGTCAAAAATACACAGTAAAACGTCCTCAAAAAATTCCAGTAGCTCCATGTTGAAGACATGTGTAGAACTGGATGGAAGGCAACTTCCGATAGTCTAGTGAGTAGTCCTGTTGGCATAATACACCAATTAATCTGGAGTCCTATGAAGTATTTTTACAGATAAATGATTGCCAATTTGGCAACTTTGGGAAACTCTGGGAAATTGTGAAAATAAAAAATGGTCACAATGAAATTGATCTGTTCCAATAATTTTTTCAGGTATTATATATAGTATAGAATTCCTTGTTATGTAAAAAAATATCCTGATCAAAGTTGAGGCTAGATAGCTACATTGCAATAATTCCAAATGGATGCAGATGAACTACTGACTATAAAGTAAGTGTATTACATAGTAGAACTGTTTTCTGATTGTATTTTTCAGTTCAGACACTGCAAAATTTCAATTGTGCCGCTTCTGCTTAAATTAATATATGACTTAGTCAGAGTTCTTGTATAGTGTGTTGTATACAGTAGGTTAATGAGTGATGTTCTCATGCAAGAAATTAAAATGTGTAATAATAGCTATATTTGTTTAATAATTAACTGTAGAGCTTTAGGACTGTTTATATATCCTTCAGAGTTGAAACGAAACACATGCAGACAGGTCTACTTTAAGAAGGTTCCTCAAAGAATTACTAAATATGTTGCTTCTATTTTCCTGCTGTCACTAAAGGCTTCTTGTCTAGGATTACACACTTGTATTTATTATTCAGCTACAAACTACATATGACATAATATTTAACAATTCTGGAGACAGTGTAATGCTTCTCATTGCCTATCTTGATTGCCATTGGTTCTCCAAATTGGTCAACAGAGACAGCATTTTAGTTCCCTGTATGGTCAACTAATAAGACCAACCGAATCAACAGAAATTATAACTACATCTGCTCCTACCATGTTAGGAAAATTCGATATGTTGTCTATTTTAGACCACTATCTATTTTTACATATGGTTGTAAATCAGTAAATGTCTCATTAATCTTAATCAGCATGTGTAAAATATCAAAGTGCAATTTTAACTCTACTGAACAAATAAGTTCATACATTTACTATTCATTAATTTGTTCAATATTTGCCACTTCAGATAGCCAAATTACCACAGCCTAGAGGTTGTTTCTGTGCAGCTGCTTTTGTTATTTCTTCTGAACTCACTGAAGTGGTGCTATTTGGAGGACTTAATCAACATAATCGTCACCTCTCAGAAACTACAATAATAAGAATTGGTGAGTTTACTGATTTTTATAAAATAATTTACTTTTTTAGCTGAAGTATGTTGATATATTTGAATTCATGTTTAATAAACATTGTCTCATTGTAATTTAGTCTTTATTTTTTTTAGCAGACCATTGTTTACACTAATAAAACTATTTTGGCCATTACATAAAGAATATACAATTTCATTCTCATATTTCATTACATTTTACATATTTTTGATGAGTTCATTTTACCAAATTAGAAAATATAGCTGATGTTATATAATTGGGTAGTAACAGTTGTTCAAGCATACTTGACTGTAACAGTTTCTCAAGAAAAGGCAATCTATTAATATCTTTTCAATTTAAGACCACAACTCTTTATGTCTCCCATTCACAAAACTTTGTGAAAAAAGCAAACATGTTATTTATACTTTTTATGGAAATCAAACAAGGTACTGACAATCATCAAACAAAATATCAGCTACAAAATAACATGATTATTTAATTAATATTTTCGTACTATAGTCTGACAGCATGTGTGTTATTTTATTCACTGAATCATTTCAGTGCATGAGAAAATAATTCAATGTTTACTTGTGTTACTTTATTTATTTCTCCACATAGTTGAATAATTTCTAGCCTAATGCATTACTTTTACTGCTGTTAACATAAGAAACTTAAACTGTGACGAATTTTATAATGCCTTTTCAATGTAACATGTAATGTTTAGATTTCAATTATTGGATAAATCATTTAAATATCCTTTTGTGTTTACATTGTTAATTTGAGTTTTTTTATTACTTTGGAATGTGGAAATAGAATGTATAGTGCTGTAGAGAAGTGATAGCTATTACTAATAAATAATTTGTTCATGTTTATGCCTAGCATTCTTTATTAAATTTGTAGAATAAAAATTTAACTAAGGCATAATTACATTTTATATTATAGAAAAAGTAACCTCCTCCACTAAATGGAAAGTATCTGAAATTATACATTCTTCAGAGTTGAGAAATAAAGATAGACTAATAGCAAAGAAACTACTAAAAGGTAATATTATAATTCTAAGTTGTAGACATGATTTAATGCATTAAGCATTATAAAGATGTAAGTAGATTTACAACTGTACATTATACCTCAGTTTGAACTTCGAAACATAACGAAACGTTTTTTTATTCTGAATAATGTCATTGGTAAACTGGTTGAGCAAGCGAGTCACCATGGATAGCTAACGATATTATGTGAGTATATGAATTAATGGTACTTAAACTTTTAAGAAACTCAAATTAGTTCATGTAGCTCTAAAAATACGAATTAATTGGGAGGGTGATGCACGGATGCCATTTATTAATCAATGGATTATTTGATGCTTGCTTCTTCAGCACTTAAACTACATTAAAAGTGTTACCACACCATATTAAAGTATTGCTGCTAGGATGAGCTAAGTGCTCTATAATTATCATCTTTCATTGACTTGTTTTTAAATTACTATTATGTGCCTTTGCCGAATAAATGTAGCATTTTTTTACTTGACCATTTTAATTATAGTATTGTAGTAAAAAGTTGACGTTATTTGAGATTTATCACCAATTTTTTCTTTTTTATAATTGAATCAGATGCATATCTAGTTGATTATTCCTCTTATCTAATTCTTTGGTTGTTTTTTCCAAAAAAAAACAAACTTCAAAGTCTTTAGTTATTACTGCATGCTAACTTTGTATGTATTATAATGAAGAAAGTAGTATTATAATGTGTTATACAGTGCAATTAATATACACAAACAACAGAATAATAAACACATGCAACAATAAAACTAAATTATGAACGTTAATCTTTGCACTGTATTGAGGATATTAGATTTTAATTTAACGTGATATGTAATAGTTAGAGCATAATCGCATAGCTACTGGTAGATCTAGAGTACTCAACCACCCCTGGGAACTGTGGTCCTTGGGCTTTCACGCACAAAATTTGCCAGTAGCTACACACATGCTCTAACTACTTTAGATCTTGTTTACTCAACTTTGTTTACCAGCATTTTGGCAGAGATGGCAGTGTCAAGCCACTTTTCAGAGAGAATATTGTGGATATTGCTCAGGAAGCTAAAGGTTCTGGTCATCCTTTGCCAGTAATGAAGCACATTATTCTAGTTGAAGTCATTTTGAAGGTAGTAAAATGACTTCATGCCGCTGGTCCCCCAAAACTGATTTTTCTTAGCTCTGAACAAGAAGTAAGAATACTGTCTCTAATAAACACTACCAAGAATACTAAATAGGTCATTACGCTTGGATGGAACTTAACTACAGCAATACTGTTACAAAACTGCTATAGCCTATGTGTTTTATAATAAATCAGCTTTATGCTTATGTAAGTTGATTGAAATTAAAGTTTTCGCTCGTATTCACCCAAGGAAGACATTACACGGTTCATTTATTCTTAAAACATAATTTAAACGAGTCTAAATGAGGTTAATGATGAAATAGTAGGTAGTCAAGGTGTGGTAGCAATAATGTATCACTACCACCTGGTCAAGCCTACTTTAATATTGATAATGGAAATGCCATTAGCAATGTATTTTCCATGTCAATTAAAAATTGCAAAAGTGAAGTAAACTTTCCTTTGTATTCTTTAAAGTACTTGGATTCTTTGGCATGATGAAATGATAGTATAAAAAATGTGAAAGATTAATTAATGAACTTGCAAGCTCAAATTGTAATAATGTTCCGGTTTAGGGTCCTAAATTGGAAATGTAATAGTTATTGAGCTGAAATGAGTGCTAGCATATCAAATGATTAACTCATTAGAATACACTATTACAGTATGTAATACTCACTGCAATTGTCTTCCATAAATATAACAGAATTGTAAAGGAGTTTTATGGGGAAGGGGGGGAGGGGGTGTGGGTTCCCCACACAACCGCCATTGATGCCTGCACTCTACTGTGCACTGTGTACTTTCTGGTGCATGTGGACTGAGCTGGACTCTCACACTTCATTCATTGTGTGTTTGTGTGTTTGTTTGGTGTGTGTGGATTTTCATGCATGTGCCTGCAATTTTTGGTTTTGTTCAAGTGCTGTTCTGTCTAAGTTTGAATTATACCAACTTAAGCCTAACTTACTTAACTTTCCATAGCTACTCTTAGCTGTCTACTTCCCAACACTGTTGGGTGGTCCTTCTCTTCTATTACTTGAGCTCAGGGATTTACACCCCTGAACATGGGGCTCCATTGTGATTTTTCAAAATGAGCATTTATCAGTGGTTAGGGTTTGAAAAAGATTGGCACAACAATTTTGACAATTACTACAAATTACTTAGTTATTGTCAAATGAAATAGTTTATTTGAAATCGCAACGATAAATTAACATACTATTTTATAGCTTGAAACACCGTGTACGACAATAGGCAATTGAAACTTCCACATAGTGAGTCAAAATAATTTGTTATGAGAGTATTATGCTTTTGCTGTAATTTTCACTCCTCCCACCCACTCCTAAAGCGATGTGTAGTAAAAGTGTATTGGAGATTTTACACTGTTAAAATGGGGTGCTTAAATAACACCTCGTGAGGTGTTTTCCAGAAGGCATTGTCTGGACACCCCACTTTGTAACTTCTACACCAATTCATACTTTACCAAGTGAGCTTATAATAATTATATCCATTAGTTTCTTCCTTTCAAATATCATTCAGTTGTGACTAACTATGGAGACAATATTAGGCTAGAAAACTGGGGTGTCCATGCAGCGCCTCCTATTTAACACCAAAACTAAGTTATCCAAACACCCCATTTTTAACAGTGTAATGACATGGATGTGTAAGTAGATACTGCATTTTCTAATGTACATACAGGATATCAATTGTGGTCATATAATGTTTTAGCTACCATGTTGTTTAAATTACTGTGGACAATGGCTCACTAGCCATTTGTGCTAAAACACATCACAAGTATATCTATTAATATCACTAACTAGCATACTTGTATCATTCAATAGATAAAGAAATAGAGAAAGCTTGTCAAGAAGCCATACAAAAACAGATATGTGTGGACCTATGTGTAGGACGAATGAATTTTGTTGGTCTTCCAAGATCTGGTAAAAGTTCAACTCTACGTCGACTACTTGGAGATTTTATAAACTTTGATCAATCTAACATGAAAATAAATGAGCCAAGCACTGGAGTAGCTGAGAGAAGGCAGCTATTCGTTCAGAGTATCAGTAAGTCATTTGGATTTTCACAGCAGGGGCAATGGACTAAGAAGAACATTGTGGGTGAAACTTCAATTCTTAATGATATTATACAAGAAGCTGTAGAAAGTAAGTGAAAAATAATTATACCAATACACCATGGTAAAACATTATAATTATCACAGTAGTATGCCTTTACATTACAACCAATTTTATCATTTAGAACTTGAGCTTTATTTCAGAAATGGGTCGTGAAGTAAATTGAGTAGCTCTCACATTTGAAGTGTGACACTTAACCATACGTCTCCAGTAATCAGAATAATTAAACCCAGTTTCATTTCAGATAATATGAAATCTACAATTTTATATACCAATAACAGTTTCTTTGTATGGACTTTGTAATGCATAAACTTGGATAACAACTTGATGAGTACAAGAAATATTTCAAAATGTATCTGTAGTATAAGTATTAGTTCTTTTCTGTTAGATTTGCTTACGTTATAATAGTGCCTTATAATTGTGAAAAGTTGTAACTCTATAAAACAACGAGTATTATTTATTTAGCATAAATGATCTAAGTCAAAAGAATGCTGACAAGCTCATCAAAATTTACTGTAACAGTTACAAAACACTTATTCTATTTCATAAATTGAATGAAATGCTAATTGAATTTGATTGATCATTTTATGCAGATACAAAACCAAAATTCCAAATCCAACTAAGTGTGTCATCAACTGAAGAAGTTAAAGATGCCCAATCTTCAAATGATGCTAAGGAAGTGTCTTTAAATTCAACTGTAGAAAATATAAGAACACCAGCTGAAACATCAGCAACTTCTGATAATGAAGAAAAGTTAAAAGAATCACATGTCATCAATTTAGCTGAAATTTATCCTGCTTATATTGAAGCTGCAGCAGAACACAATGAAGAGAAGGTAAAGTATTTACTGAAAGACACTATATACTTGATAACAACTGATCATGGAGGCCAAACTGAATTTCTAGACCTCATGTCTCGATTTCTAATGGGGGCTTCTTTACATCTTATTTTCAGTCGACTCACTGATTCCTGGGACAGTGTTTTTAAAATGTATTGCACAAATGAAGATGGAGTTTCTACTGAGAAAGAAGACTCTATAGTTACTCTAGAGGAAGTTACATTTCAAACTCTGGCTAGTATAGCATGCATGAAGAATACGAGTGACAAATTGACCTCAAATCAAGGCTCTAATGCTGACATGGAGAAAACCAACGTAGTTACTAAAGCTATGTTTGTGGGAACATTTAGAGACAAGGTGTCTCTGTCACAGTTTAGAAAAAGGGATCAAATTCTTAAAAACAAAATTGAACAAACAGAGTTTTACCACCAAAAAATGGTCGAGTATGCCTCAGAAGAATTCCTGACATTAGCACTGGACAACAAGAAAGGAACTACAGAGGAAATCAACAAAGCAAGAGAAACTTTTGAGAAGTGTATTAAGAAAAATCTAGGTAAAGTTCGCATTCCTTGCTCCTGGTTGATGTTTAGCATTGTTCTGCGATCAAAAGAAAGGCGTGTGATGACACTCACAGAATGCAATGAAATTGCAGAAGGTTTAAATATTAGTTTATCAGATGTACGCAATGTTCTATGGTTTCTTCATTATCGTGTTGGCACGCTCCTGTACTATCCAGAAGTGAGAGGATTTGAAAACTTAGTCATTTGTGATGTTAAGGTTAGAATTACTTGCATATTATTATATTTCCGTTAAGACTTCATTAAGGTTAATTGGAATCAATGTTGCTAATATTAATAAACAATAATAATTTTGTAACAAAATATACGTTATTTTTGAGTTACAAAAAATTAAAGTAGTTTTAAAAATTACATTACATATGATAATCAAATGACTAATACACTGACTTAATCATAAATACAGGATATTTAAACTGTAATGACCTCTACTAATTTAAGTTTTAAATATTAGAACTTGTATAGTCATTATTCCAGACTAAAACCTGATTGAACAAAATAACTAGCAATCATTATATGAACAAAATGTTTGAAACTAAGAAAGAAAGTTTTGTGAATATAATATGAATAAACAACTAAACTAGATTTGGTATCGATTAGAACTTAATACACACTTATGCTAAATTATAATAAAATAACTTGTGGAAACTTTAATTTTCTGTTTGGAGTGTATATCAAAATGTATTATCTGAAAATCGCACAATAAACTTGAGGCATTCACATTTTTCATTATTTGGAGAAATGCTTCAATTTAATTACAACCCATTACTTATTATATATATAGTGTGTATTATGATATCAATATTGTTCAGATAATATTTGATGTGGCAACACAACTAGTAAAGAAGACATTTATTTTCCGAAAAGCTGGTCATCAAGCAGCAACAATGTTTAAGAACAAAGCTCAGTTCACAATGGCAGATCTACGGGAAGCAACTAAAGAAGACGTCAATGATTCCATATCTATGGAAATGCTAATCACACTTTTTGAACATCACAGTATCTTAGCTTCCCTTCCAATAACAAATGATAGAAAAGAAATTACTTATTTTATGCCTAGTATTCTGAGATGTGCTACAAAAGATGAGCTCGAAAAGGTTCCTATTTCTTCAGATGTGGCTGCTCTCATGTATCGATACAAGTGTGGCTACTTACCATTAGGAGTCTTCTCTTCTCTTATTATAGGCCTGGTCTCAAACACAAAACAAAACTGGACTTTCAAAGAAGACAGCCCTTGTCGTAACAAGATTGAATTTCTAGTAGGAAAGGACTTGGACACAGTTACTATAATTAGCTATGCCACATATATTAAAGTGGTACTCTACAGAGAATCTCATCCAACAACACCCACTTCTGTAGTCTGTGCACACATTAGAAATACTATCACTTCTATGTTAATGGAAGTCAATCATAATCTCAAGTACCTCAATGGAAGACTTCAATGTGGATTTGAATGTACAGACCATCCATCAGAAAAACAATCTTTTTTGGATTCTTTATTGAAACGATCAAGTAAAGCTCCACTTCATTTGTGCATAATAGAAGATGAAACCTCTCCTAAAATGAAGTGTCTGAAGGACCCAAATATTACTAAAATAATTCCACTTATAGACTCAAGACAGACAATTTGGTTTGATAAGGTATGTCATTAGTTGAATTCAACTCAGTGTTGCTCATAGTATATACTCTACATTATAGTTGAAATGTGATGCAGTAACTACAGACATCTCTTCTAAAGGTATTTGTATTTCGACTTAATACATGTGACAAATATATTAATCAAAATCCTCTTAGAGTTTTGGTATGTGTAGTTGCCATTAAAACATTTATTAGCATGAAAAATGCTAAAGTTATGTTATCAAACAGTGTGTATTGAATTTTCCAAATTACACATGTTATTTTACAGCATTAAAAGTGGAGAAACATTGTACAGAAGACACTGCTGCAGCTCAGCAAGGGTCAAGTGGTAAAGGTAATTACATATTGTTTCATATAATCTGTTATTTAAATCTTTGAGGTGAGAATTTATTGCAGTCCCATAGTATTTTAAGCAATACTTGTATGATAATTAAATTAATGTATTATTTGTACTTATGCTTTAAATTTCTCAATAAGCTGTGACAGTCTAATTTACAGGAACTATAAAGCTAATATACAAGTGACACCTATGGTTATATGATCATAAATGTAGTTTTCATACAAGAATTCAAGAAGTGTACATGTCCACTCTGAAATTCAGTAGTTTGCTCCAAAAATTTGATGGCTGGTGAATCAAGTGTTAATACTGTATATAAAATTTCTATTATTTTTTGGTCATAATATTTAGCTAAGTGCTATTATATAATTTATTCAGTCACTAATTAAATGGTACAAATATATATTTGATGAAATAATACTGGCTAGTTCCTATTAGTAGCATATGTTACTATTACCACAACCAGGAAGTATAGTACTTATCGGATAATGCTAATGATATAGTAGCTGAATTGCTAATACTTTGATTTATGCAAGATAAGAAGCCAAATTTTAGTGAAACACTTCTTATTTTTTAAACACCCAATACTCTGTTTTGACCTGTTGATGTTGTATTTTCAGCATTGGTTGCAGAAGACCTTGGCAAAGTCTATCAAGAGCTCTATGAAGCCAGAGTGCAATGGAAGAACATCGGCCTCAAACTGGGTCTGACATTAACTACACTCAACTCTATTGAAACTCATCGTCACTATAAAGCTGAGCCAAGTTGCCTGGACATGTTGAATGAGTGGTTAACAAATGGAAAGAACACAAGCTGGAGTACTCTAGCTGATGCTTTGGAAAGTCCAATGGTGGGTTATCCTAACATTGCATCTGCATTACGAACTAAGTACTGCACCTGACTTTTTTATTAACACATTTTAAAGTCAACATAATACTTTTCATAGCCATAATAATAATGTTTCTATATTTTCAGTCTATGATGTCATCAAATACAATAGCATCATATAATGTCTAGATCATTTTTAATTATTTTTGTATAACACTGATAAATTATTTATTACTATGATTTATAAATAATCTTGAATAGAGCTCATTGAATAAGTATCATTGTTAAAACTCTTGTAGTTCACCACTGCTAGATCCTACTAGCTCACCAGATCCTGCTAGCTCACCACTGCTAGATCCTGCTAGCTCACCACTGCTAGACACTGCTAGCTCACCACTGCTAGATCCTGCTAGCTCACCAGATCCTGCTAGCTCACCACTGCTAGATCCTGCTAGCTCACCACTGCTAGACACTGCTAGTTCACCAGATCCTGCTAGTTCACTACTGCTAGATCCTGCTAGCAGCTCACCACTGCTAGATCCTGCTAGCTCACCAGATCCTGCTAGCTCACCACTGCTAGATCCTGCTGGCTCACCACTGCTAGACCCTGCTAGCTCACCAGATCCTGCTAGCTCACTACTGCTAGATCCTGCTAGCTCACCACTGCTAGATCCTGCTAGTTCACCACTGCTAGATCCTGCTAGCTCACCACTGCTAGATCCTGCTAGCTTACCACTGCTAGATCCTGCTAGCTCACCACTGCTAGATCCTGCTAGCTCACCACTGCTAGACACTGCTAGCTCACCACTGCTAGATCCTGCTAGCTCACCACTGCTAGATCCAGCTAGCTCACCACTGCTAGATCCTGCTGGCTCACCACTGCTAGACACTGCTAGCTCACCACTGCTAGATCCTGCTAGCTCACCACTGCTAGATCCTGCTAGCTCACCACTGCTAAATCCTGCTAGCTCACCACTGTTAGACACTGCTAGCTTACCACTGCTAGATCCAGCTAGTTCACCACTGCTAGATCCTGCTAGCTCACCACTGCTAGATCCTGCTAGCTCACCACTGCTAGATCCTGCTAGCTCACCACTGCTAAATCCTGCTAGCTCACCACTGTTAGACACTGCTAGCTCACCACTGCTAGATCCAGCTAGTTCACCACTGCTAGATCCTGCTAGCTCACCACTGCTAGATTCTGCAGGCTCACCACTGCTAAAACGTCCTAGCTCACCACTGCTAGATCCTGCTAGCTCACTAATGTTAGGTCTCTTTGTATTGGACCACACTCACTCATTACTAATGACAGATACAAGTCCACTGATGTGACATGACTTCACTGCGGAAGTGTCATCCTGATAATTATGCTGAGTTCATAAAGAGAAACTTTGCAGTGAAAAAAATTTGGCATGTGTTTTCTCTGCTATTGATCAGGATCACGATCAGAACAATACTCATATAAAAGTTGCTGGTGGTGCAATAGGTATTAATAGAAATTCCAGCAGTGAGTCACTGGATGGTATATGGATCCAAGATGGCACATGTGATTGAAGATATTAGTATCACCTTTGCAGATAGAAATATATTACAAAGTAAGTTTTACTTAAACATATATATTTATATACTGTATAATATTAGCCATTAGAACTGAGAAAATTTGCTATTATGTCTTTCTGCTAGCTGTAGCAATTAATTTCAACTGTTTCATGAGCTCTTTGAGCACAGCAGTTATTTAAACTTTATTGAGTCCGACATGTTTGTGGGCAATTATATAGAATCTTTCAGCAGACACTGCAGCAAGTAGCATGTGGTGTGTGTCTAGCTAATAATTTATCCACTTTTCCATTATCATAAAAAATTGTGCTATATGTACATTAATTGAGAATTCACGCCAGAACAATATGTCAATTTTCATGCATTTTTGCATTAGTAAATCTATAATAAAGCAGCATATTGAAAAGATACCATTGTTTTATGTTGTAGTTATGATTTTTTTGTAACAATTCTGTATTTTTTATACTATTTATGTACCTAAATTCTGTAGAAGTATTCTTCAACATATCTAAATTTGTTATTCACAATTTAACAATTTGTTTCTTCATAATATCTGACTCATAGATAGACCATATCAGTATTTTGTAAGCCAACTCGCTTTTGGCATCACGTTTCAGTACTGAATTAGAAAGAAGGCAGAAAGGGTGTGGTCACTGGAAGCCAAATTGCGCACTGTAACTGAACACCCGATCCAGGAAATTTTTTGCGTACTTAAAAAACAACAGAACTTTCTAACTAACCTTAGCTACTTTGATCCACGTTGTTGTATTAAAAATACTTACGCGATTAGGAAATCTTTCCGCGCGAATTGAACCTAATTCTGCAATTGAGAACCATGAGTACTTCTGTCTGGTATTTTCGTTTGGTATGGCTGGCAGGCGTAGCTTTACCTTGCCAGCTTTAAAGTTAACCAAGCACGGTAGAGGTGGGAAGTCTGTGACTTACCTCCCTAGGACTTTGCAGAAACAAAGTCAAAGGAGGAACAGCAGTTGTTAGAGCCTGATCAGTGGCGACAGGATGATGACACCAAGCTATTTCATTTTCCACTACCTGAAGAAGACCCCAAAATAAATGTATTGGAAATGAAGGCGGCTGCAGTTGAATGGGAACAAATAAGAGGAAAGCTACTCTCTTCCATTGTGGAATCTGCAGGTATGTTTGTTAATGAATACACGATTTGTTGGCTTGGGGAGGGTAAGGTTGGGATGGAAGAGGGGGGAGGGTGAACAAGCAATATCCTGTGATTACTTAACCTTACCAGCACCAATACCTACTTTAGTTCGGCGTAGCAAGACCCTTTACTGAACTGCTACGCTGGGAGTGGGTCTGGAGACATGGTCATACCAAATTTGTTCTGCTGCACATATTGCGGCGGTCAATTACCGGGAATAGTCCTCCTCAACCACATATAGAAATTCCTGCGCGTGTCACACCACCCTTTCCAACGCTAGGTTTAGCAATCATGGTTAATTTGCGGTAGAAATTCAGATATAAAGGAGGTGGGGCACTCACCACTTCCACATTCCTCCAGAACAAAGAACAAATTTGGTATGGCCATGTTTCCAGACCCTCCGCGCGCTTTGCATGCTAGGTGTGTGTGGCTCCGCCAGACTATGCCTACTTGTGCTAGTTTGATGTAGCTGTACCTTTACCAAATGTAATGTGGGGGGTGGGAGGTAGGTGCTGGTAAACTGGCTGTGGGTGAGTTCTTATTACTTTAGCTAGTAGTAGCAAGAACGACGAGGGTAGAGAGTTGTGGTGAGTGGTCAGTAGGAGGGATAACATAATGTTTGAACACTGCATTGACTTTGGAGACTGTTTACCTGTGTGCGGCAACTACATTTAGTCCTAAATTATCTACACTGGTACAGTGGAGGAACCTTAGCCACTTGGCTAGTTGACCAGACTTTTTCGCGATGTAGGCGAAAAATGTGTTCGGATGGTCCAGTAGAACTAGAAAAAAAATACTCAATAGTTTTGACTCCTAACTCCAGGCAGGTCCACTCTGTGTAAATAAATGCTTAAGCAGAGAGAGCACACTCAAGGAAAGATCCAGTACTTAGCACATAGATGCTATGTACAGCCTTACCTCCATTCTTGCTACACTGAAGTCTGATCTTTTAAGTCCACTCACACCAGGTCTCTGTCTCTCCTTCTAGTACTCGTAACTATGTATTATCAATGGACAAGCATAATTACAATTATACCAGATAATTCGAACTCAATAAAGTAATACCATTATTTAAACCATACTAGTGGTGTGCTTGAGCATAAAGGGTGAGCGAGCCAGAAACACTTCAAAAGAATCTATCAGTCCTTTTCTAAAAGTGTAGCTAAGTACATAACCATTGTGACCTTTATATACTTTAGCTTTTCCTTAATTTCTCCAGGTATTTTCTGTAGTGTCTAATATATGTCATTCTGACTATCTGAATTACCAGCATCTTTTGACAACAAGCACTCACAGCTACTAAAAAGGCCGAGTTTTTTTATTATGTCTGGTAAAGGGTTTCAATACCATAGTAACCTTTCACCATAACATTTGGTGACTTGGAAAAAAAAGTTCTAAAGAATTACTGCACAGTGTTTAATCTAACAGTAAGTTTTTAAGACCTAAGTGCGTCTTGTGGCATTCAGAAACAACCTAATATGAAGGGATAGATAATTTAATTTCCTTGAATGATACGGGATCGCCAAACCGAAAGATTCTGTTTAGTGGAGATATGGGAATGGGTAGACCACGAAGCATACACAAAAATGCGAGGTCAAAGTACAAAATAACATACGTATGTCCACATACATATGTGACCGTCTACAGGAAAACCGGGCACAACGCGACGTGCGTAAATATCGAGAAAAGATCGATCGATTTCTTAAAAATGTATTGTTTCAAGCCGACGGAAGGGAACGGTTAGGTCTATTATAGTGGGAACGACTTAAGCTACGACGATAAAACTTGGAGAGCTCAATATCTGGACGGCGACAACTCTGTAAGTGAAAAAAAATTTTTTTCGAAGGGTGCCGCGTTGTGCCCGGTTTTCCTGTAGACGGTCACATATATAATATAAACATACAAATATCCCCGATTTTCAATTGTGTAACCCCTGAGAGTGTCTCGCTCACTTCACTTGCTCACCAACTATGTATATATTGAAGTAGTATGTCCATGTAAAAGAACATAAGAATGTTAGCTAAATACATACCATTTTCAATAAGAAAGGGAATGGCAAGCCACAGTACAAGATTAGACTTGTATTCATAGCTAACATAAATGTTGTTGATACCTTCAGTCTTCCGTTAGGTACATTATAAAAGGTGTATCTTGCTGTTTCAAAACTGTTGCTATGAATTAGTAATAAATTTACTAATAATAAACGAAACAATACCTCCAGATTGGCTTAGCTTCTTAGCAACTTCCAGGGCATAAGACCTGTTCTTTAAAATCGCTTTTATCTCTATATTGGTTGGCATTTCCAACACGTTTACTGGGTAAAGGGTCGTTAAAACTGCTTGTACAATAAAATTGACGACCTTCAACTCTTCCACAAACCAAAAAGCCAGTCATGGGCCGTAGTCAGACATTTTGTGAGCTACTATTGTCGCACTAAATTCGGCCGACTAGTATTCTTATGGCTAAGCAACAATGTTTAGAAATCTCTCTGTTCCTAGTTGTAGTAGTGCTGTGGCAGCAATCAAACAAAACAATAAAGATTGATGTTGATTTCACACAGGTTTTGTTGTTGTTGTTGTTGTGTTTGTGTCTGTACAGGCCATATCGGTGAACATTCAGCCTGGGAGTCCTGCTCTTGTCAATGGCTCGGCTATCATGACAGAACTTGCCGCTCAACTGGCTGCAAATCTGGACGAAGTGGCGAACGCTGTGAGGGTGAGTTGGCAAGGCTGATTGAAGGGGTGGAAGGATGGGTGGCAGGGTTTCATAGAGAGGGTGGGGGGCACTGTGATTTCCCCCCCCCCCCCCCCCCCCCCCATCCCCCAGGAAAAGTCCCCCCCCCCCCAGAATTTACAGGTATTAATTTTTATAATTAATCCTTTGAAGTTGAATATGATGGTTCTTTTTTAAATACTTCTACAATTTCACTAAAGTCAATTTCTGATTGCTCAGGCCCTTCAATGGCGATTCGCATCAGTTTCGGTAATGTAGAATCGCTAATTCTGTTACGTAGCCTATTTTTAATTAGTTTCATTTTACTAAAGGAACGTTCCACACTTGCTGTGCCGACTAGGAGGGCCAAAATTAAGTTCATTAGCTTGAAAATCTCTGGAAAAATATCTATGTAAGCACTAGTAGACTCCATTTCAGTCTTGACATCTTGTAGGGTTGGTGGCTTGGTTAGCTTATTTTTCTCCATAAACGCTGTCTTCTCTTTGGCAAAAGCTCTCTTGAAAACTGTCCATTCTGCCATTACCTCTTCGGTATCAACAACGGTCAGGGATGTGTAAGTTGTTCCTTCAAATTCCACAGTTGCTTCTTTACCATAAAAATCGACCAAAACTTTCAGTTCTTCTTTTCCATATTCATTGAGAGCCAGTTCTTCTGTGGGAATTGAAGCTGGGTTGAATACTGATAAACAGACAAGCAATTTCACAACGCCTTCAGAGAAACGACTTTTAATATTGGAAAAGAGCAAGTCAATATAATATGGGATAGCCACAGTATCCCGAAACTCAGCCATAGTATTTGCACATACAGCATTTCGACTTGTAGAGGAGGTATTTTTCACGGAGATACTATGCTCAGTCTCAAGCATCTCAACAGTTGATTCCACAATACTGCACCATTCTGATCCAGGATCTTTCAGGTGCTTGATTTCGTCCACGATACTCCGGAGAATGATGGGGAGCTTGCTGAAATCAGCAGCCTTTCTTTGCATAAAACAGTTGAGCTAGGCAAGAAGATCAAGCAATGCTGACAGTAGAACAATCGTAGCTACTCCAGGGTAGGAAGTAAGGGCTAATGCCAAACCATATGCCTCTGCATCTCCAGACGCTTCATAAAGTTGGTGGAGAGTGATAATAAGGGCAGACACAACACTCATGTGATAACCACCTGGTGTCACTAGGTTTCACCACTTTGAGCTCAGGCAAGCTCAGTATAGACTGGTAGAGCCTCATCCTTCTCTGTACTCCTGTCTGTTTTCCAGAGAATGCAGCAGCTCCATCGTAACCTTGTCCTATACAAAAGAAAAAATTTTTTTAGATGTTCAACTATGATTTTTGTAGTAGCTACTTTATAGGGTGTTTTCTCTTCAGAAGCAAATCGAACAGGAGCTGGTGTTGAGAGTCATCTCTAGTTACTACAGAACACAGGGCACAAACTGGAATTTATATTGTCATGTTTAATTACAGGAAATATATAAGATCAGCTGGTATGTATGTAATTGGAACCTGGTTCATGTACTCTTATGGCAACATGTCTATGTATGTAGGGATTTTTTCTGGCCTTTTACCCCACCCCCCCACCCACCTGAACAATAGTTATGCCCCGCCCCCCTCACCTGAACAATGGTTTTGTCCGTCCCCCCCCCCCCCCCCGAAAATAATTATGACCTTCATGATCTTCATGGTGACATTTACCACAAAATTTTCATCAATTTCATTGAAATGAGAAACCCTCATGAAATTTCAATATGTAATATTGATTTGACCCTCTCTAGTTTTGTTCTAAAAATACAGCTCACATATGATGTCATTGTTTGTAGAACCTGACGTCACAGGCCGGCCAGGAATACACGTCCCACTCCTCTTGGAACTGCTGCTCAACGCAATGCCTGCCGCAGGACGATACCATGTTTAACATCTGTGCTTGCTCAGAGCACTGTCCTGGGGTCTTGAAGGAACCAACCAACCAGCTCAACTTTGACCGGGGAACTGTAACATTATCCGCAGGGTCGGTTGAGATGGGTGTGTTCCAGAGCTTGGATTTCGAACTGAATGAAGATCTCAGGCGCAGCGTAAATTTGAGCAATACTGCCCTCCATTACCCGGTGGATATTTATGACAGAGGTAGGTAAGGGTGGTTTAATGGGTGGGGGAGAAGGAGGGGGGGGGGGGAGAAGGAAGGAATTTGTTTATTGCAATTTTTTTTTGTTGTACTGTATGTATTGGTAAAACTTTTTTTTTGCTTGGTTGTTGTTGTTGTTGTTTTTGTTTTTTGTTGTTGTTTTTTGTTGTTTTTTAACCTTTACATTAATTGTTTGATTTCCAGATTGATTAATAGTAGTACTTGTAGGTATTATAATAGCTTCAAATATATTCGTAACTCTGTGACTAGTTTGTTTGAATTACTATAATGAGGAACTAAATGAAACACGATCACGGGCCAGGGGAAAATAGGGTCGTGTAAAAACTTGAATGTTAGTTGTTGTGGTTTGTTTGTTTGTTTTCTGTTGATCCAGTTTCTGAGCTTAATTGATAAAGTCAGACTTTGTTTTTTCTTAGCTGTAATCTTGTGTTGTTGCGTGATGTGAAGAGAGGAAAATGAAATTAAAAAGTGATGTTACTACTGGGTGGTTACCATTTCATAGTGTGTGTATGTGTGTTTGTATGTAGCATACTCACAACTGTGTTGCATTAACTTGCACCACACACACACACACACACACACACACACACACGCACACACACACAAGAGAATGTGAAAATAATCTCTGTCAATCTTTTTTCTCTCAGTCCGTTCAGATATTAAAGGTCGCTGATAGAAGGATAAAATTGAGGAGGCAGGGAGTTGGGGTTGGGGGAAGCAGATGTATTACAACAACATACAGTGTATGCACTAGCTATCTATTCCATACTCTGAGGGAATTTTATTTCACTTGGCTGGCGTTGTTAAAGTAACGTATCTGAGTATATAGATGACTTATATTCATTCACTCATTCATTCTTTTTCTCTCTTTCGAAATAGATTCGTTCATTCATTCATTCTAGGTAGATTCAATCATTTCTTCTATCTATTTTTGACAAAATTGAACTCTTTACCCGCAATACAATTTCTACTGACAAGATCTTCAAGGAAAGTATTATTACATTTTAGTTCTTAAATGCTGGGCAGTTAGCTGGTCCTCTGGTGCGTCATTCATGAATTAATGTCATCCCCAGACATTGCTAGCGAATGCTGTGTGTTCTACATGTTACAGATTCCCGAGTGCTGTGTTTTGCCCAGTGGAGTGCGAACCTCACGCAGTACTTCATTGAGAACAGCATCTCTCCGGCCACCGCCTCTGTGCAGTTCCAGTTCTTCGGAGCCGCGTCTGGAGCGCTCCGATTCTATCCGGGTATGTACGAGTGGGAGGGTCATAATGGGCATTAATTAGACTGTTTTGCTCCTATTGTGGAGAGGGTACTGGTGGCATGTTTTGATATGTTAATGGAGATTATTTTTGTTACTAAATATTATTTCTTATTATTATCATTATTATTATTGTTATTATTATTATTATTATTATTATTATTATTACAGTATTTTGTGGGGTTCGTAGTTTTTTTTACATTCTGTCTTTTTGTATTTACATACATGTGTGTGCACACATGATTCTGATGTCATACTCAATCCATTCTGTTGTCATGGAGTACATACGAACATGTTGTGCATTTATATATGTATGTATAATACAAGTGGAGAAATAATATAGACTATACGACTGACTACTAGTTCAGAAAGTGTTAACTAAACTTCAGGAATCGCTTAACAAACACAATTCCCTGTTGCTTGCATGCCACACTTGAGTTGTGATGCTGTTGTTCCTACTGCCAGCTTCCTTCTCGCAGATTGCCCTTTAGTTTGTCTTACACCTCGGGGATATAGTTGAAACATAGCGATGCCGCTGTGAGGTGTGGCATGTGTATTATGAGCTAAGGCGATGTAATTATTGCTACCATATGCCATTGCGTAACTTTATTTAATTTGAAAAATAGCAACATATTTTAAATAGTGGATTTTATTTCAATATGCACCCGCAATACCTGCTTTATTTTCAAGTTGTTGAAATGAATGGGTAAGGTTCAGGGCGTGGATAAGTCTTGAACTAGTATTCGCTTAGCTCAATCATTTTAAGGACTTATTACATGTGTTTTTTCAATGATTCAGTCATTCTCGGCTGCAATAATTATAATAATAGCAAATTTTCTCGTTTTAAAAGCCAATATTGTTAATTACAACATAAGCAACATCACACCATTGAATGGGAAGAGGTACAAGTTGTAGACAGAGCCAGTAAGAATCTTGAGTTGAATATGAAGGAAGCTCTACAAATACAGATGACACCTGATAACAACAAGTTTAATATAGACATAGCTTCCAGGATGCGGGCTGTCCATGCTGCATGCATATCACCCTCCAGGATATAGTAGACAGTAAGTGTACCCTCCAGAAATCATGCTGTTTACAATGTGTTGTTATATCACCACGGAGAGTTCGACCTCAGCTGACCCCTGAAGAGGACTTCGGCAAGAAGTCGAAATGTTGTGTTAAGTTTTAATTAACAATATTGGCTGTTAAAATGAGAAAATTTGCTATTATTACTTGTATTTTATGTCGTACCACAAAATAGGATATGAGTCCTGGAATGTGTTGCCTCATTTGCACTTGATTTACGTACCTAAGCACTGGTCTCATTCCAGCTTGCATTCCCTCACGTACTTTACGTACAAGTTGTTGTTTGTGTGCTGGCACTTCAGAAGTTATTAGGACACTCACCAGCCGTGTGGAAAACTTCACTTCATGCAGCATCAGGCTCTGATGTCTCAACTCACTAAAAATAATAATAAAGAAAGAAAAAAAGAGGCTTTGGAATAGAAAAGTATGTAACTGACTGATGGATGGGTGTCTATATGTCTGGGGTTTTCGTTTGTTTTTGTTTTTGTTGTTTTGTTTTTGGTTTGTTGTTGTTTTTGCTTTTTAACCCTCAATGCACATGAGGGAGAGGAATAGACAATAAATCATTCTTTTGGTCTGAGATGATTTTATAATAGCTAGCTAGTGTATAGTAGCAATGGGGGGGGGGGGGTTCACACCTTTGGTGATTCATTGGATACACACAACACATGCACACTCACAAGTGGTGGCGTCTATGTGCTTGATTGTTGTTTGTTTGTTTGTTTGCTTAAAAAGCGGTATGGTATTATCAATAGAGATATGGTGCTGACATTTACATAGGTCACATATTTAGACCCAAGTTACTGGCGGTTGACCAATAGAAGTAGTATATAGCATGTGACAGCTTCAGCAGCTATGAGGTTTTCATTGTGTTTGTTGCTATATGCTGTGTTGTTATGTATATCTCTAGCTTCTGTATGGTCGTCCTTGAATACATGCCACCGATGCCCGCTGGTGTTCATGGATGCTTATGACAGCCGGTTCAGACCTTGGTAAGGGATTGGTAGTGAACTCGGGTGGGTATGTGGTAATATGGTAAGGGGTGGTAATATGGTAAGGGGTGGTAATATGATAAGGGGTTGTCATTTTTTGTGGTAAAAGGAATATCAATGCTGTTGGTTAAAGGTTACTTACTGTGAGCTGATTCAGGCCTGACTTGTGTGGGGTGGTGGGGTGGTATATAAAGGGTTTCTCCATTTGTAATGAATGACCCCCTGGGGTGTGGTAAAGGGTGGTCAGTGCTAATTACTTGTGTGAGTGGAATGAATAGGGCCAACCTTTTAGAGGTGGGAAAAAATCTGATACTGTAGTCTTGTGTGGTAAGACATTCTAGCACAGACAAAATGTCTAGTACATTTCTGCTGAACTGGTCAAGTGTCTGCCATTCCACCTTACAAATGATTAGTTGGGGGTGCACTCTACAGTGCAGTTGAAGCAAGTAATTGAATGTACTGGCCACCAGCATTATTGTTATTGGTGATACTTTACCAATTTCAACCAATTTCAGCTTTTTATTTTATTTTTTTTTTTTTATAAAGGTTCACCAAGTTATTGGTCTTTCACGTATACCAAACCCATTATATCGTACTGTACGTGTGTAATTTGTATGCACAGCACACACACACATGCATACACACACACACATACACACACACTAGCTGTTCTAGTGTGAACTATTTATGCTGAGGGAAAAATTCTTAGAGTTTTGATATCCTATTGTGCTGGTGTATAGTTTTTCATAGACCATACAACATTTTAATATCTCTGTTGTTTTCCCTCTATGTACTCACATATGTAGGTACACATTAACACAGTGTCTGGGACTAAGTTCCTCATCACAGTTCTGGACTTGTAAGTTACAGTGATACTACATTATCATTTGTTTGTGTCTTGTTACATTTAAACATGCATACAATTAGGATTGACATTTTAAGGTGGTACAAACCTCTAGAAAGATCAAGTGCCTTCAGTGCATATGCATTAAACTTGCCATCTTTTCTTCATTCATTCAGGGATTCTTAGGGCTGCATTTTGCCTCCCCCCCCCTCCCCCCCCTGCAAATTATTATAACCTTTATGGTGACATTTTCAACAATTTTGATTTGGCACCTCTCAAGTTTGGTCCTATGAAATACTCTCATTCATTCATTCACTTATTCATTCATTCATTTGTTCATCCATTCATTCACTCATTCATTCATTCATTCACTCATTCATTCACTCATTCATTCATTCATTCACTCATTCATTCATTCATTCTTTCACACACTCATTCATTCACTCATTCATTCATTCACTCATTCATTCATCCATTCATTCACTCATTCACTCATTCATTCATTCATTCACTCATTTATTCACTCATTCATTCATTCTTTCATACACTCATTCATTCACTCATTCATTCACTCATTCATTCACTCATTCATTCATCCATTCATTCACTCATTCACTCATTCATTCATTCATTCACTCATTTATTCACTCATTCATTCATTCTTTCATACACTCATTTATTCACTCATTCATTCATTCATTCATTCATTCATTCATTCATTCTTTCATACACTCATTCATTCACTCATTCATTCATTCATTCATTATGTCAGTATTATTCAATAGATGCATTAGAAAGAGTTTCTTCCCTTCCCATGTGTACAGGTCAGGGAGTATGACAGGCTTCAGAAAGCAGCAAAAAAACAGCTGGTAGCCTGCAAGTTCTGAGTCAGAGTGCACTTCAGTTACAGTAGTGTTTGCTTGATCAGGTGCCTTCGTATTCTTTGAGTAAATGGCCACTCAGTCCTGGTCACCATCCAACTGCGAAGAATCGAGTCATCATCCACCAGCCCCTAAAAAACCCAGAAGGAAGGGTCACTTTGACACAAAATGGACTAAAGAATTTAGAGGAATAGGGAGAAGCTCCAAAGGTATTAGCTAAAAATATATATTGTAGGCTTTTAAAAAGATTTTTTTAACATGTACAGGTGATGCTTATGCTAGATGCACTATTTGCTCGTCTGGTTTTGGGATTGCTTATAGTGGGAGAAGTGATGTGTGACCACACATGGGGCAAACACCACATTGAAATGGCCGCAGCTTCATCTTCCTCAATGTCAATGGCACCATTTTGTAAGCCACAGACCTCCTTGAAATGTATTGAGGCAGAGACACTATGGTCAAAGTTTATTGCAATGCTCAATATTCCTTCAGGCAAGTGACCATGCAACCAAACTATTCCATCGCATGTTCCCAGATTCAGAGGTGGCCCAAATGTTTTTCCGTGGTCACACAAAGACTGCAGCCATTATCAAGACACTAGGCCCACATTACCTAGAAAAAGCACTTACAGATATGTCGAAATTATTTTCTGTCTTGATGGATGAGAGTAATGACAAGACTGATAAATCTTGTTCGCCTTCTTGATACTGATGAAGGCGAACAAGATTTATCTAGATTCCTTGACATGCCTATTGTCAACATTGGCACAGCTCAGGATCTTTTTAAAGCTCTCAAGGAATCACTTAGTTCTAAAGGGCTGAGTTTCGTAAATGCATAGCTTTCATGTCTGATATACCACAAACGTGATGAAGGTTGTAAGGTCAGGTGTGCAAAAACTGATCAAAAATGAGTGCCCCAACCTCTTGGATGTGGGCTGTATATGCCACCTGGCTGACCTAACAATCAAGGAGGGCATGAAGACACTACCTGTTGACATCGACCAGTTATTTATAGATGTCTTTTATTACTTTTTTCATAGCAGTATACATAGTACTTTACTAGTGTCTCAGCATCATCACAGGAAAGAAAGTACGATTTTAACCCATCTAACTGTGCAAGGTATCTGTTTTTGCAAGTTTTTCCACAGTGCTGAAACTGTACGAGCATACCTGTTCAGGATTTATTATCCCCAAATCTTTAAGTATTGAGTCACTGAATGGAAACTTCTTTAACATTTTCTTAACAGTAGCAATGTCAAAATCTCGAACAGCTTTGAAAAAGGGTTTGATGTCCATCTCTTCTTCTAATGCAGAAATACATGCCCAAGTATCATTTCCTATTCCTAAATCCTCGTCATCTAACTGTTTGTCTCTAGTGAAATTAAGTGAAGTAAGATCATCTTCAGCAGCAGTAATGGTTCCTGTCTTTAAGAGATTACTTGCATAGAGACGAACAAGCCTGGTCATTTCAGAATAAAGTAGACATGCAGTATTTTCACTTGATTTCTGAAACAAAATGTTAAACCTATTCATAGAAGGTAGAATAAAGGCTAAAAAGCAAAGAATCGGCTTAGTTAGTGGGTGTTGAAGCTTGTCTAGTAAAAGGAAACAGGAATTTTGTGATTTGTGGAGGTCTCTTTTTACTTTTGAGCCTACCACTATATTGAAACACTGTACAACACGGTGGCTTAGCCTCCTGAGGTGTGTTATGATTTCCTCAATTAGACTTGCATGAATCTTGTTCACTTGATCAGCTGAGAGAGGAATTCATGGACTTGAAACTTTCACCAAGTGATCGTCCTTCCCTAGAGAAGCCAACATATAATTCTGCAGTTGGTTGGAGCCAAGAGCTGGTGCTTTTTGGTTCGAAGTGGGGAAAATGAAAACTCTTGATGGACAGTTGAGGTTTCCTTCTCTGTACAAGCTGATGACAGGCTTGCTTTCAATACCTTCATTAAATGCAGACTCGGAGAGGGGCTTCTCCATCTTGAGAAGATTTCACACTGATCAACGTCCAATGTTGAAACAGTCCACTATCATCTCTCTTATGACTCTCAAGTTCAACAGTGGTGTGGAATGCTGCCATGATTTGACTGGTTGAACTTGCGAAGCTGCGACTCTAATTTGTTAATGGTGTACTTGTTATCGCTGATCTCCTGCTGCAAGGCGTTGATGTACTTCTGATTCCCGTATAAGAATTTGCCGGTGAACGCCCACATGGCCATTATTAGTAATATGCCAGTGACAACAATAATGGCCAGACACAGGGTGACAACGATTGGTTTCCTACAAACGAACCTCTTAGAAGTTTCAGCCGAAGTTTCCGATGTGTTTAAGTTACTGCCCGTGGGTTCCAAACACCTTGAGGTTCTCACAGCATCTTCACCCACACTAATTCCTCTGCCGTCTGCTAATTGGCCGTAGGTATCTCTTTCACTTATTTTAGAGAAGATGCCGTGATGTCCGACAGTTGTATACCTTGACTCGCTTGAATCCATTCTTATTTCATTGCCTGCTTTCTTCTTTACTAGATAGACACTGCAGAAGCGGCTGTATCACTATATGACAATATGATGTCGTTCAAATGGATCTATTTTACAGGTATTCTGAGTGTTTTACATATACACGATGGAATTTTGGAATTTAGCACCAAATCTTTTAAAACTAATCATTTGTGCAATAATTATTAATATCTGATAGGCAGTTTCCATAATTTGGTTGGTTTGTTGTATGCTTCGTTGTTATTGAGGGAAAGAATTCATCCTGTTATATTGATATTCCTTACATGAAGTGTGATGTGTGTGTGTCTATTAGTAGACTTCAATTTTAAAGTTCTCATTAAGCATCTGTTGATTTTGATATTTGGGTACTAGTAAGTGTTAATTAGTATTAGCGAGCCAGTGAGACACTATCAGGGGTGGCGGAATTGAGAATCGGGGATATTTGTTTGTTCATATATGTGTGTAGACGGTTGTATGTTATTTGTATATTGACCCTCAGGGTTTTTTTTTTTGTTTTGTTTTTTTGTTTTTGTTGGTTTGCTTGGACGTCGGCCTCGTCCCATACTCCACTAAACAGAATCCTGCTGGTCCCTCCCCCCTCCCCTTCTAGTAATTATAATTAAGTTGTACTTAATGTGTGTTTGTTTGTTTGTTAGTTAGTATAAAATTTCAAGACAACTTGCTTGTAAAGACGTATTGGTGAAAAATAAATATAGTTTGTTGCGTTCTCATAATTATATCTTCTTTGTGTCTCTTTCTTGTCGGAGATTCTTAGAGAACCTCAGACCACAGTTTATGGACAGTGCAAGCAGGGGCAGTGAAGTCTTCTGGAATCACTATAAAGATTTCATGGTATGTACTAGGAGGGCTTTGGAGGGGACAGCACTTTTACTAAGTAGGTGTGGTCAACCATTCGTAATGGATTAGCGGCATTAATTAATTATCTAGCACGTACCCCCACCCCCCTGCCCCTGTCTCACAGTGGCACTAGATGTACTACTTGGTGCAGATTAAGAATGCAATAACATATTTTTATTCATTCTTAATTATATCCTCTACCAGTTTGTTTAGTTACTTCATTTTCCCTCTCCTGCTCTCTTTCTTCCTGGGCCCTTTCCTCCATGGATTCCTTTCGTCTCCTGTGTCCATCTCCTCTCTTCCTCAATGTCTCTGTCCTTCTAAGCATGATTGTGTGTGGACTTAGTCTATGTGAAACTGTCGCCTTCCCTTTTGAATGCTTCATCAACTTTTGCCGTCCTCACCTGCCCATAATTACACAATAGTGGCTGTTTCCTAACTGCTTCTATTGAATGTGATGATGCTTTACCTATTCAATTTGTGGCGATGCTTTACCAACCCGGCACAGTTCATGAATTATTCATGAATACACACACTGTTGCTGTTGCTGCTGACAGACGAGTGTATTATTATGTAGATTGCTAGACTCTATGAAATGATCGGAGGTACATGTTTGATTTAGTGTAGACATTCAATAAAGAAGGAAAATAAACTCTGTGCAGTGTTCTTACTACGTTTGAGTTGGGCTAATATTTTGTTGTTCGGTCTTTCTTGACTCAAATAGTTGTAATAATAGCAAATTTTCTCGTTCTAACAGCCAGTGTTATGTTAATTAAAACTTAACCCGACGTTTCGACTTCTTGACCCGTGAAGAGGACTTTGACAAGAAGTTGAAACGTCAGGTTAAGTTTTAATTCACATAATATTGGTTGTTAGAATGAGAATACACTGCTTGAAGGTGCTTGTTTTACTAAATTTAGGAAACTATTACACTAAAGATTTACTGCATAGTTTACTCATTTAGTAAACATACTTAGTTTTACTTGACAGGAAACCTTAAGTAAAACATTGTACCATGTTTTACTGTAGTTTTACAGGTCTGTATTTTACACCTTTGTTTTACTCATGGTTTACTGAAGGGTCCAAATGTTGTTAGTTAATGCATTTAACTAATTGTGTTAGCTAATGCATTTAACTAATTGTGTTAGTTAATGCATTTAACTAATTGTTTTAGTTAACTTCTTGCATTATATTATTAAGCAAAATTAGAAAGTTAAGAACTGTTAAGAATAACATGACTGATGATATTGAAGAAGAATCCCTCATAAGCGCCAGCATCCAGTGTGCATACCACTACACAGTTTTATTGCTGTAGTTTTTTACTTGATAACTCGGGTCCCAGGTCCTTCCAGAGAAAGACACAATTAGATAGTGACCCCACCTTGAGTTTATAATGTCCCTCCTACGGCATTGATGAAAATGTAGCTACTTTAAATATTTGTTAGGCTATGTACTGTTGCGTAGACATAGGCGGCTCTGTGCATCGTGAACTACCGCCCTCAGGCCCTAAGTACTTCGCTGCGCAAGACGCTGGACCGTTATAATAAGGCTGTTTCCTCCCCAGCAGCCTCGCAAAGCTACTGCATTATCTCATGGAAAACCCTTTTCCAGTTATGTGTAGGTAATTATCGCCAGGTTAAATAAGTTGAAAACGCTTTACCATATAAGTAAAACTCTCGACTGGAAGTGGTCGTCTAAACTATTGTTGCGCGCTAGTCTACTGATTCGTAATACGGCTACGCAACTGTGGAGCCCTGGGATTTCCACCCTAATTTTTTTTTATCCCTTCTGAATTTATTTCAATATAAGTTATGAAAAAATGTAGGAATTTGTAGTAGTTTGTCCAAGCTTTCATGATCATGACTGCACCATTTTCATGTGGCTAAACGGTTTTTGTGACTATACAAATCTCTTTCTTATCTCACTCCCCTCCCCCCCCCCCCCGTGAAGATCGAGTATAAAGTCCTGTTATTCTAGTTCATGCAATTCTGATTAACTTCAGTGAAATCATTTTACTTATCTGCTTATTCTTCATTGAGCTGTTGTTGAAGGACTTTTTCAGATTGCCCATTGCTTAAATATGGTTTAAACAGTTTATTAAGTGATTATCCGTTTTTATTATGTATCTCTGAGGTAATGTCCTCTAAGTGCACAAGTGCTAATATCACAGCTTCAGAAGCACAGTGTCAAATTAGCTTGTATAACCAGGTTTTGTGCAGAGGCACCCTGAAATCCCCCATCTCTTCGAAGCCTTACTTCCCCTAGAATTTTAATTTAGTAAGTAGCTACAATAGCTATAAGCTTGAATTTGTGACAAAGCACAGGTTAGTATAAGGTATACACTTTCACATAGGCATGTCCATCAAAGCAGTGTGGGTTTCCAAAATGAGACTGGCCAAGTACACCAGTGTTTCCCACCCCCAGTGCAGAATCCAGTATGACACACTAATAGCTTAGTCATCATATGCTTTTTCTGAAGTATGAGTATGTTCTTTCCCCAATTTCTAATGTCACTATGAGGCATTTGTACATTTTTCAGCTGATGTCAGAATAGGGAACAAAAATTTTCTTCCATTGGCCAAATATATTGGCTTCCAGTTCAGATGTGCAGTAATGGGAAGAAAAATGGCAAGTCATAGGAGCTATGACAACCACTAAGGCCATAAGCAACTTGGCATGATACAGTATAGTATTGATGACCATTACCAAATGCAAGTCTTATGACCTCATAGAGGTAGTTGCAGGTCTTATAAGTCACGATGTGGATTTGGGACTGGTAGAGAGTTAATTTGTAATTTTTTTTCAGCAGACCAATGTTGGTTGGTGGTTGTTGTTGTTGTTTTTTTGTTTGTTTGTTTGTTTGTTAATCCTCAGCGTGCCTGCACGAGAGGGTTGTAGTAGTTGCCCGGTCACTCTGTCTGTCACGCTCTGATTTTGGAGATTACTGACAATTAACTGTTGATTTAGGTATGAACTTATTCAGAAAGAATATTTAGGACCTTTTATGGTGCTACTTTTTTAATTTGGCGCTAATTGTTAATAAAACACGAAGCTTTCAGCTCCACATTGGTACCAGCTGGGTAACGCCCCCTAGGTCACGTCATAATCGCTTGAGCAAATAAGTTCTTGCAGCCCGCAGCGTAGTTTGCTTTATGCTCAGGGAAGTTAACCAATGGATTTGAATGAAGTGAAATTCACGTTGAAAAATTAAAGCAGTGAGTGTTTCTGGCTAGTTTAGCTTCTCTTATAAAGACCATGTACTGTTTTCATTGCTTGAGCTATATTGACGCCTGATTGAAATAGCTAACAGATTGCTTTGTTCTTTTTTAATGAGATTATATTGTAATAGCTAGGTTTAATAGCACTGAGGGTTCCAACCTTTGGTGCTTCATTTGTTGTGTTTTTGTTTTGTTTATTATTCTTATTTAAAGCTTTTCTGTATTATATAATTTATAGCCAGTACACAATGTTTTTTGTACGGTAGTGAAGAGGTGGTGTGGTTTCACAGACCATACACACCCTTCCTTCTGCTGGGGGAAAAGGCAT
>WLWD01001817.1_pt1 | contig 93255 bp, 70 predicted proteins | sample 6712731 | NCBI WGS metagenome assembly WLWD01 (sample SAMN12718690, study PRJNA576275) | sponge metagenome | isolation source: marine sponge | host: Mycale hentscheli | place: New Zealand: South Island, Marlborough, Capsize Point | collected 2014-11-01
TCCAACCCCCTGAGACCCCTCCCCTCCCTCCTTTCCTAAGTCAATGTTGTTGGCTTAAAAGTAACCACTACCTATTCTCTATCAGGTTTAAGTATCTTCATTACTATTTGCTTGATTGAATTTTAAAGGCTAAAAATCTGTTCAAAGAGTATTATGTAATTGGATTTAAGATGATTTTGATTTATGCCGGGGGCTTGGTAAAATGCGGTAAAGGATTAGCCAAACGATGAGGAGAATGGGATAGAAGAAGTAGACAGACTTCATGAACTGGTAAACAAAAACAAATCGGCAGTGATAAGCAAGTGAAAATGAACAACAAATGAGCTTACCTTATAGCAGCGAGTCCAGTCTAGCAGCACAAATGCAACCAGGGGATACATCAACAGAACATTTCTCAGGAAACATGCAGCAATCCAGATTACAGCACGTATAGGAAGCCTTGTCTCTAGCAAAGAATATCCAAAGCGAGACTTCAGGTAGGATACAAACTGCAGAACAATAATTATTTGCCGTTATTAAAATGTAATATATATAATTACATGTTACAAAAAAGTACAGATGATATGATACTAAAGGCATTTCAATATATCCCAATGCAGGATGAGACACACTCATACACACACACACACACACATATATATATATATATATATAACTCTCCCTCACTCTCATAAACTCTTTTCCATCCCTACCAACCAAATTGGATATTGTAAAAAAATTAAAAAAATAAAATAAAAATAATAAAAATAAAATGAGCCACTGAAGATATTTTCAATCACTTGTTTTGTCAACTAGTATAACTGTTAGAGCCAGCAAATTAGCCATGGTTGAGTTATAGAGAATCAGTAGTAATCAAGGCATGTGGTTACATAGACTAGTATTCCACCTGGAACTAAATTTTTATTGGCGAGTGAGTGAGACACTACACAGGGGTAACAAATTGAGAATTAGGGATATTTGGATGTACGTATGTCGTTTTGTACTTGACCCTTGCGTTTTTGTGTTAGCTCGGCTGACCCTGTCCCAAACTTCACTGAACAGAATCCTCTGGTTTATTGATCTTTACCCGTATCATCCAAGGAACTAAATTGTGTACCGCTTTGAATTCTTTTGTGAGTATAGTTATAACTTACTGTTTTTTTAGTAGCTGGGGGTGTTAGAAGTTAACATTAATCATATAACAATACTGTAACCTAACTATACAGGCTAGCTCGCCATTTATGCTCAAGCACACTACTAGTACAGCATATAGCTATAATATATATATATTCGAATGTAGCTAGTAACATGCGAGTAATCTGATTGGTCCATTACAGTAGTTTCATGCTTTGTGGCATTTAGAAATTTAGTAAATTGGATGCTTTGTGCTACGCTCAAGGTTTACAGTCACGATCTTGATTCTTTGAGTTTAGCCGTTGCTACATTCTAAAACAGATTAGATTCGAATTGGCAACATCTAAATATCTTTGGCCTTGGGTAGTCCTTGCGTTCGAGGCCTCAGATTCCTAAAAGCACCGGATTCACAATATCCTAATCTAACACATATCTTTTTAAACTTACCGTTTCTTCTCCCAATAATCCAATAAATTCCAATATGAATGTTATGTAGTATCCTGGCCACACCCCATGCCACAAACCAACAAATAGTAGGGTCAGCAGTCGTGACAACCACCTTATACCAAGAAACTTCAAACGTTTGTAAACATATCTAAAAATATACGTAAGAACATACTGGCTAAACAGTTGGTAAATGGTTTGAACTTCTAAGGAATCAAATCCCATGTGGTTGTTAAAACAAAAAAATGCAAGAAGGGTTGACGAATCCACAACATAATACGCATTAACACATCATCGTTTGGTCAGCACTATTTTTAAAAGTCAATTACAGTAGAGTGTCAGTTAACTGAACATGCTGGGACTGAGAGGTGTTCAGATAGCTGACATATGTTCAGATAACTGGACACCATAAAAAATGTATTATAAAAACACTAATGAAGGGGCGTAGTCAATACAATTCTTCATGTCTGCACGTGCTAATATTAGATTTTGGGTGTTCGGATAACTTGACATCCTACTATGTCTATATAATAATAATATGCCTGTCAGTCAGTAATGACGACGACGAATATGTGTATTCATAAATAATTCATAAGCTACAGAGGTTCCACAGTAAATGAGACGGTTTTTGTGATAGACTTACAGATAGATCCAATTATTAGTGTTGATGTTAAAGCATTGGACTGTGTCGATGAGGGAGATACTGAGCTCACACCTCACGACATGAACATTGCACAGAGCACACCAGCTCACTCCCTCTTCAGATACTGCTTTAGAATTTAGAATTCTATTATTAGGAGCTGCACCATTGCAATTGGCTACATTTTCCTCTTTGTTTTCATAGGATATTCCTGATAGGATGCAAGCACCTTCCTGCAGTTATAACAATCTAAAATGTCATTTCAATTAACAAATTGTTAAAAAAAAACAAGGCACAATAAAAATACTGTAATAATAATAATAATAATAATAATAATGATGATGATGATGATGGTGATGATGATGATCGTAATAATAAATAGGAATAAGAGACGGTAAATTGTGTTGTCAGTTAGTTGATTTACTTACTCTATTTTCAATGGTTAGCTACTGCAAAATTGTGAGATATAATTCACAGTCTTATGGCTCACTTGCAATCAAGTTAATTTGTGGTGAGATTAACCAATGTCATGTATGTATTTACTTACTGCAAATAGCCACACTACAAGGAACTTCCACAATTCGACTCTTCCACAAATAATCATGTACACGACCTTCATTGGAAAGTTAAGTTCCTATAAAGCAAATAGTAAAGTGTCAATTCTAACACAGGAGGTAAAAGCACACCAGGGTAGTTGTTAAAAAATTTCTAGAAAGAATCAGTTTGTTTCTAAAAATAATTTATCATCACTACTCAGGCCACATTTGAAGGAGTTACACATTGCAGGGTTTCATACAGAGGTAGGGGCGCCCTGGGATTTCCCTCCCCCTCCCCCCCCCCCCCCCCCCCCCCAGAATTTCATGAAATAAATTAATAACATTTACTACTTAATGGTATTCTGTGAGTTTGTTGTTTGTATATATCTAATAGTTGGTGAAAGTTCACTTCAGTTAGTTGAGGTCCTTCAATTGCAATATACATTAGTCTTCCAAGATTGGTGTCACTAATTCTAGACCTGAGACGATTTTTAATTAAATGGGTGTGGTTTCAGCAAAATTGGGTGTGGTCAATCAAACATGTGCCCTCCTGCATTGCTTTTTTTTTAAATGGTACTTCTGTTGTCTCAGGAAAACTGACATGAACTGATTCATATTTATTGATTGGTTGTAGTACTAACATTTACCTTAGAACACCAAGGAAAAAACAGAAAATGAATGATTATTTTTTCTTAGCTGAGATTGCTCTTCATAATTGTGTGATTATTACCATTTTTATATATAACAAATGTCCTAGATATTGTGGCTTAGCTAAAGAATGTTGAGACACGGATTGGTCAAGCATGAGTAATAATAGCAGATTCATAGAATCCCCCCCCCCCCCCCCCCCCCCTTCTTCCTCACACACACACACACACACACACACATTTGATATAGTTGTTTTTTCATCAAAATTTCTTTACCATGTACTCATCAGAGACCAGGTAGGACACGGGGAAGAACTTGTGTGCGTATGAGTACAGACCACCATAGAGTAAGCCAACCAGAGCTCGTTGAATGGCTGCAGGTACACTAACACAACAACACATGTCAAATGTTGTCAATTGTGTGCATTTTCCTGGTCTATTCTTGCACACACATAATAGTCTATAATAGTAGTACTTGATTCTTCAGAGATTGGCCCAAAGTGAGGAATATTGGTAGAGGGATTTATTATTATTATTATTATTATTAATGTATAGTGGGAGGGGCATTTTATTTTCACATGTGACAGAAAGTGATTAGGCACTGATAATTGTATTAGTTTATAGTAACTAACTATGAAATTCCATTCAAAACATACAATATGAGTACAGTATAATGACTGTCAGGTGTACTAATTCATAAAATACATTATAACAATATACATACATAATTCATCAGCTCAGTTTTATTGTAGACACAATAAAGATTCTATGAGTTGTTTGTTGTGCTTACCTGCTTGGTGTAATTTCCCAAGGGAACAGTTGATTTCCAGTAAACATCCTATGCCTCTTAAAAGATATCTATAAAATATGACACATTATTTCATAAACCCATTTGTTATATCATAAATGGTTATACTGCCACAGATGAAGATTTGCACAAGTTTAAAAAATTTGTCTTATTGTATGTTTGGAGCAGAAAGCCAATGAAAATGCATAACAATTGACTGTAATGTTTTGTTTTGTTTTTTGTTGTTGTAATATTAAACTCAACCTTTACTTACCTGGGGACCAACAAGAAGTGAACCAAAGAAGTATGCAAAACCCATGATCTAATGGAATAAAATGCATGAATTTGTGATTAATACAGGAATAATCTTAGCTTACTTCCAGAAGTCCTGGTATCTCCTTCACTGCCAAATGTTTCTGTGCCTTTGATAGTTTCTCCTGTCATATCAAATGCAAATGGTCATAAAAGTGACAAAACAACAGTTACAAAACAATAACAAAAGAACTACATTATTAAGGGGAACTATCGTATAGCCAATCCCTTCCTTGGCTAAAGCTAATAGTAAGTCTAAAATAAAATTTTCACAAGTTCTTACAAATGAATGGTTCCTGTTATTGATTATAAATAATTGAGGAAGTAATCAGACAAGTCAATTCTGCCATGAACCAAATAGAGAGCTCAATAAACAATTCACACCTTGGCAATAGAAATGCTGTTCTAAAAGATGCCCTGAGCACATTCAATTCCGACAATTCAAACTGAAGTTTTATAATTAAGTTATGTGACTATATGTCATCAGTTGTCCCTTCATTACTACATGTCATTAAATAGCAATTAAGTGCTTAACCTGTTCTATGAAAATAGGCTTAGAAATGATTCTTTATAAAAAAATTTCAACATCATTGGGACCACACACAGTGCAAATTATCCAATAAGTAATGTAATGACTACCAATTAGATCAGGACTGTCATGAAAACGTTTTTTCTTTATTTTATTTCATTTTTAGCATTGTTAAATGACAGTGATATGCTTTATAGAACTTAATCTTTACCCATTGTTACTCAAACTAAACTAGGGCTGTAGTTTATGCTAATTCTTACAGAAGGTTGTCACATTTCCACTTGTTACCAATTAACAACATACCTCATTTTGTTTTCCATCATAAATATTGTATGCCACACCTGAAATCACAAAGCCAAGGTAAACAAGATATATTAGGAAAAGACTGAGCGCTAACTCTTCGGCTACTACTTTCACTATGTAGTTATAACAATCACTAGTAAATAGTTTACTTATTTACTATCCACTTGTTTATAAATCCATGAAATAGTACATATCAACATGTTTATACCTAATGCAATCATGATATGTGTGTGTGTGTGTGTGTGTGTGTGTGATAACCTTTATGCCTCTCTTATTATAACTGCACAATAAAAATTATTGCTCCTAGCTACTGAAGGTTAAAAGGTTGGGTAACTATCACCAGTCTTTTGGATTCGATTCTTTATGTAATATAACTGTGTAATGTAAATGAACTCACCCACTAGTTTAAGCACTAAGACACAATGGGGGATGGTCCAGGTAATGGGATGAACATGATTATTCCTCATCACATATACATAGCCACAGAGTAGATGCCCCTAGTAGTACAACGGTATGATAAATTCAAACTACAAGTAGATGATCATTAATGTTTCAACTCTGTTGAGTCTTCTACATAGTGACTTGGACATTTAATGTTTGGTGCTAACAACTTTACCCTCCCTTTAATTTACCTTTAATTTCATAATAGGATTAAAACTCATAAAAAAAGTGTTTGAGTGAAATTTACTAATTTTATTTTGTTAATGTTTGTAAAATTATAGTGATAAAATCTTAAATCATTATAGCTTGACCAAAGTGTCAAGCCTAAACCAATGGTATAATTTAAATGAGCTAAACTTTTAGTGAAATACATAAATAAAATTCCTTATTTTATAATAGGCCTACCATGGTAACGATCCAGCTGAGACAGACTGAGATCAATGATCCTTTGAACACCACCAGAACAATATATACTGCTACTATATCTACCAGCGAATGCCATATTCCAGTGCCTGGCAAAATAATAAACATAATAATAACTCGTGCTGGATTGCGACACTGAAAATAAACTTGTATGCTTACCAAACACAAAATATAGCATCCATAATCCTGAGAAACTGAAATATAAATTCTGAGGAAAATATCACAAAGAATAATTAAATAAATAAATAAATACAAGTGTGATGTGCTGATTCTTTAGCTTGTGACACGACATACAGTGATTAGCTGGCACATAAATCAAATAAGACATTGTACTCAAACATAGTGAACCAGTACGTTTGTGATAAAATATGATTCTTCCACTATAATAGAATATTCATTACTTGTAGTTGTACTTTGACCTTTTTGTTTATAGACTTCAAGTTCAACACAATGAATATGTTTGTTGACACCAAGCATATTTTTAGGAACTGTTTGTTGTTGTTCAACCTTATTAATATACTGCTAATAGATTCTCACCGTTATATAACTAAATATGGTCTTATTTATTTGTATGATGATCAAATTTAGACCATTAGGTAAGGGTCCTTGTGTTTCCAAGTCTATTTAAATGTCAGTAGCCTACCCTCTGCTGATGGAGAAATACCCAGATATATTCATGTGAGCCAATACCAAACAAATTCAAACAAAGTGGGTCATAGTTGTTTTGTGGTGCACTATGCAGCATATAAAATTTATACTTCCTATTGTTATGGCATGTCTACCAGCTAAACAAAAATTGAGTTTCCATACATAGAATGTGACAATAACGTTACATGCAACTGTTATCCATATACTGCTGGTTGTGATATGTCCAGACTCAAATTTTTCCATGTCATATGGTGCTTAATACATCATATTAGCTAAACTGTTTTCACACATTCCAGTAGACCATAGCTACACCCAACAACAAACATTCATCACCTTGAGAAATTATTTTGGTAACCATAGTGATACAAAGCAAATAAAAAAGGCACTTTTTTTTTTTAATGCTGTTTCTACTACATTACTCAAATTTACTATTCAGTTGAATGGTATGCTAGTTATTATAGTTACATAGGATTGAGCCTCCTTAAAACAAATATTATTCTAGTCACCCTTAGTTGGGTTCCATCAATTAATTGGTTCAGAATCATTGTGCTTATCTTCCTAAATTATAACGTAAGCCAGATCCATGAATTGCAGTTGGGAGGGAAAAAAAAAGTTGTATAACAAAGTGAACATGGGCAAAAATGCTAGCTTGTTCTTGCACATGCTCACACACAAAAAAAAAGTCGATGATTATTTCAATGAATTTTGAAGTGTTCTCCCAGTAGTTGGGTATAGCTACATCCATTCAATAACAAAAGTAATGAAGACGGCTACAAGAGTACTTTTAAACATTTATAAACTCAAACTTGCAGTGTGATTAATAACTGTGTGTTGATATAATAACAGTACATTATCAAAGTTTTAGCCAGTACAGCATGACACATGAAACCAAAAATTAGCTATGAAGTATGTAGTTAAGATACTTACCTTAATATTTGAGGTTTGATTGACCAAGAACATTCTGTAAACCGTTGCTAGTGGATATGCTAAGGTGAATTAAGAAAAACAAACTAAGGTGAATTAAGAAAAACAAAAAGGCAAGCCCTAACAGCATCATTGATCTGATAGTATACGACGACTTACCGCTCAACAAGCCCAACAGAAGCCTGGCACTGGGTCCAGGAATGCCAACACTGCCTTCAAGGAAAGATACAACAGGCATCTCCACTCCTCTCGCGAATACGCAACGAACCACCTACAGCTCCCGCGCGCAGAAGCCAGACAAAAGTACCGCAGTTAATTTAAATTAGCACCCCGGAAGTTCTCAGATCAGGGGCGATCGCACGCGATCGATCGATCACCATTATATAATACCAATCCCACCCGACCCTTACCCTCTTACCCACACCCAAAATAAATAAATAAATGTTTAGTTGACCCAGACCCGGCCCCCGCCGCATGCCGCCTTTTTTTTTTTTTTTTGCTATAATGTTTTGCTAATGTTTTATGATATGCCTAAATCCCATAATGTAAAACTACTCCAGGTGATAAGTTTGTGATTAAAAATCACTTGCTTGGTCAACCAAGCAAAAAATGATAACAATTTCACAAGAATGTTGTGATTGTAAGTGATACAGGTTGTTGTTTGTTGTTTTTTACCTGGTTGAAGAAACAGAAAAATTGTCAATAATCATGTAGAAACTTATAAGTGAGTAGAGCATAGGCACATAATTGTGACAGATCTGTGGAACAAAGAATCTTTACACTATCTATCTTTCAAATGCTTGTTCTGAAGCTCAACTTTTGTGCCTGAATTCTGAGCTTTTCTTTATTTAAGTAGCTGGTGAAACAACTTATAGTGAGCCACAAATGGCTAGCTCATTTGCTATCACTATCGAGTGCAAAAATTATTTATTAGCTATCTGACGTTGTGACTCCAGGCTGTGGACTTCAGTGCTATGGTAGAGCAGAATAAAAAATAAATTAATTAATATAAAGAAGTAAGTAACACAATTGGTAATACTGGCTTGAGTGCTTAATAGGCTGTTAATTACTACCACAATTTATTACTCATCATTTTGAATAAACATAATTTCAAAAGTGGCTGTTAACATAATATAATGCTAAACCATTTCAATATTGTATTACATCTTGCAGCTAAACAGTAGCAATTTAGTAGTTCAGGTGTATCTTTCACTAAACATCAAACATAATGCCTCTTCGTGCAGGCATTATGTTTGACTTTCAGCATAATTTGATAATCTCATAATCTCATTTTTATTCAAGTTATTGACATACTTTACACACTAGGCTCTTACATGTATGAACAGTTGGTTACAAGGTACAATGACTAATGTGTGCAAAAAGTGCAAGTAGCTACTATACAATAGACCAATAGTTATAAGTACTTCTGTCTGCTATAAGTAGATAACAGTCAAATGAAACACTAAAAACAAATTAATATAATAAGAGTTGGTAACATTACGGTGAGTATAGAAAAAAATACTCCTTTATGCTCTTTGCCAGGGCATGTCGATCCGTGATGTTTAGTAGCCTTTTGTCGTCATGTTTCTTTGCGTGCATGTTGAAAGCAAACATGAGGAGAGTAATTGACCACAAGCTTATAGTGATATGTGAAAAGATGGTAAACACATACTCGACCTCGTACTCAAATTGGGTCCGGTCACACGGATTGTTAGCATCATAGCCGCTCTCCTCACAGCCAAAGTAATTGAAAATATTTGGGATCAATTCCTTGAAGTTTTTCAAAATGATAGAATAGTACGTTTGGTTTACAATGGCAGCAAAAAAGAAGTAACAGAAGACTACTAACAGATATTTATCAGATGTCTTGATCTGAAACCCCACCTACAACACATCCAAAGTGAAATTAACAGTTGATTATCACATATAATTAAACATACCCTTATAGCATAATGAAGAAGAAAAACCAGCATTGTGCCACCAATGAGGAAGCAAATGTTGTTTGGCATCACAAAAGTGTAATACATGATTCCATAATGAAGAGGGGAACACAAAAGTGGTGGGAAATGAACAACTTGATAACCAAGTCCAGCTTGAATGAGGCTTGTATTTTTGGCAGCATAAAAAGGATTTTTTATATCTACCAAGGCAAATGAGAGCACCGGCATGATAGCCGGGATTATCGGGAATAGATATCCAACTACTATCACAATCCAATAGATTGCTCTCATTTTTTTGACTTGGATAAACTCACGATAATGGTGTGGAAAGTATAGTCGCCAACACATCAAGGATATAAGTATTGTCCAAAATATCCACAATTGCTGCATCAAGTAGAGAAATGCCATTCCTACAAATTCATGATAAATATTACTGAGTTTAGCTTATGATCTTAACACTTTTAATATTCACATTTCTTATTATAATAATTATGTCAATCAATTATATATCAAACTTCACTTATAAGCTAGCTACGTCATTATCTCATGTGCCCATTGTTCATTATTATATTATTTTAAAAAATTCGTATTTGTGGCTTACCTCCAGTTGGACAGAAAATGGTTACATTTAACAAACTTTGTCGAAGACTATGTGAATTGCAGTATAATTCTTTCCTTTTGAAAATACCAATCAGCACAAAAAGTCCTGTAGATTATGTAGAAGATTAAAATGTAAAGTGGACATGTTGCAAAGACAACAACTTACTTAATATCAATAAGGTGATGGAAATATTGACAATTAATGAATAAGGAAATTGTGTTCTGAAAAAAAAATATGCAAATTTTATGATATAACTATATTTATTGTACATTAAATATTTTTCATTGAGTATTTCCGCATCACATGAGCATTCAGTTCTCCCATAGTGAACACTGCATGTGAATGCTTCATGTTGAATGCTTCAATACATTTGTGTGTAGTCTGGACAACTACATTTTTGGATGTATAGCTAGAGAGTTACCTATGGTTGACAACTATTTTACTGTTTTGGAAAAATATCCAATGTTCAATAAACAAATTATTATGTTCATCATACAATTTGGATGACATTTCACTCTTGCGCTTCTATTTTCACTTGCCTTTAGCTAGTGAAAATACACATGTTCTTGCAATATCTTCCCATAGAAGCAAAGTGAACTACAACACAGAGAACCACTCCCCTCCCCTCATATTCCACCCATTGCCCTCCCCTCACACCCCACCCACTCCCCTCCCCTCATACCACACCCACTCTTGTACATACGTAAGCTGACTCATGCAATAAGATATGCAAGCTGCATTTAACTCTTTATTACTCTTACAGGGCTTTGTATCTGATAGCACACAGAATAAGGACTGCTCCAAGCGCTACAAGTCCTATTAAATCATGGGCTATAATAGTAGATGTAAGCAGATTAGTTTTGCCTTCCTCATATAGGCTCCATGTTTCACAACTTGGTTCACAGGCACTCTTGTTGTCCTTTCTGAAGAAATTATTCCGACATTCGTACATTGCTTCTTCACCACCTTAACACAAAATGTATTACATATACATTACAAACCAAAAGGAACAAACAGAAAATGGTGTGACTAAGTAAAACATGGGTGAGATTCAGGTGGGAGAATTACTGTAAGGTATGAAAAGGAATATTCATGGATCACTATTCTGATTGGGATATAATACAGGCCTTGCCATGCAAGTGTCACATGCATATGGGAAAAGAAGGAGGAGGAGAGGGATAGGGCTGGTTTTCTGCAGTTATATTGGAACGGGGTATGGACTGAAATTTTTTTGTACTCTCTTTTTGGCTGGCCCAGACATTAAGTTTTAAGCCTTACAGCAAGCAAATAGGAAACCTGCTGATTTTATGTATCTGAGCACCTATATCAGTTTCAGTAATATGAAGAATTCAGAATGAAATGTCTTAAAATTTTAAACTAACTCAAGCCACTTAAAATGTCATAGCTAACAATAGAGGATTTGCATGATATCTGGGCCATGCCAACTTATGGTATCATACCAAAATTTGGATGGTTCATGTTGTGGAAAAATGGGAGGCGAAATTTGCTTGATAGATAGTTCTTTTCAGAATTCATTGACAGGTGTTGTTGTTGCTGTTTCTTCTCAAAACCAACACCAACTCTCTAGCAATGTTCTCAGTTGTATTTGTACGGACTCCTTTTTTTAATATATATAGAGGATTATCATCTCTGGGCTCAGGTCTTACAGGCAACAGCAAGTTCACTATCTCCACCAGTACTTCGCATTGGTTCTGAGAAGAACCAGCAACAACACAACTTGTCAATGAATTCTGAGAAGAACTATCTAGCATGCAAATTTCTATTATTCCAAACACGCACCCAACCATCCAAGTTTTGGTATGAGCACATTGGAATTTTTTTTTTCATTATCAAGTTATCATTACTCGTGAAATCACCCCTTTAGTATTTTAGCTATGTAGTGAAAATTATATTGCGTTCAACCTATGCATGTAAAAAGCTTTTTTTTTTTAACTGAAAGAATTCCATAAACCAGGCAGAAGTGGAATTGCTGATATACAATTAAAAAAATAAAAATAAAGCAGTAACAAAAATAACATAACATCTATAGCTATATAGTGATATTTTGGTTTAGGTGTGATAGATGGATTAAAACAAGCGTGTGTGCTTATCCACATCACCCAACAATTCTAATTGAAGAAATGAACAGTTACCACACGTAATATTGTTTCTGTTATTTTTATAAACACATATATACTAATTTTGATAAAAGCTACTTACCAATGAGTTCATTAACACTTATATTGTTATGTTGATCAAAACAATTTGAAACATGGTCTGGAAAAAATTTACATTCAGGAAGATAATGTGCTCCAAGTTTCTTTGCAATCTTCCATTCTTCTCTGCAGGAAACATCTCTAACTCTCTCACAGGTTTCTACAGTTGGGTGAATAAAGCTATTATATCCTCCACATAGGCCAAATAAAAAGAGACAAAGAAAAGGGATGACATCTTTTTTGCAGGCAGCATTCACTCCAATTAAATTAATCTGGGACATGTATTCTGTTGCCTGTTCTTCCTCGTCAGAAAGAACATCAATGCTTCCGTCAGGCCCCGGTAGACAACCTTTCAGTTTTAGTTCATGAACCAATGTGGGGTAGCATTTTCCTTTTTTATATTTGACAAGAGAATCACAAGTGAAAAAAGTGTCATTTTCTTCTGTTCTAGATGCTTCCTGAACAAATATTTATCAGAAATACTAATTTTATAAGCAGCCAGTTAGCTAAATTACAATAGCTCGACACATTCGAAAAAAGTAGCTTATTTTTTATAATATAATTAGTTATGAATATTGTGACTTACTATTTCAGGCTCAATTTCTTTCATTTCCTTTTCGAATTGACCTTCGTGAAATATGTATATCGGAATGAAACCTAGCCCCCATACAATCAGAAGAGAAACCAATAAAGTAAGAGATAGAAGAATTATGCGTTTTTTAGCTAAAATAAATGAACAGGCACTGAATGAACTTTCTTTGACCATTATTCCTTTCGGGTGGCTGCCGTCCCTAAGTGAAGGTCATGCCGACGCGCCTGGGCGACACGATTTTACGATAGATTATTACCAGGCCGCCAGGAGCCAGCAGAGCCCGCGAGAACGGTTCGTCTCCGCGCGAGTGGCCAGATTTACCCTTTACCTGACACAAGCCGGGAAAATCGGTTGGAGGGTGCAGTTGTAGGTGGACCCGAACAATCTTCACATCAAAAGCTAAAGAATTATACTTACTGATAGTAGAAAGGGTTTTCCCCCCTATTGAGGCAGCTTCTAGTTTGAATGTGAGTGAAGTTAAATTATATTTCTTATTTACACATAGCTAGCTATCAGTAAATTTCCTATCAGATACATGACCTTGGTGGTTGAGAGCATTATGTTAGGTCTTATGGCTCTGATTGAATGATCATGAGTTTGTGGAACTCTGACAAAGGTTTTTACTGAAATTGTGGCAGGAGTATTCCACTCACCTCCCATGTAAATTGAAACCAGTTACTATAGATAAGGATTGAAGAACAGGACACATTTACTCTTTAGTTCGTAGTAAATCAAGTATTTTAGGATTTTGATAGGATTGATAGGTATGTCTCTATACCTAAATTTGCTTGTTGATGCACTAAAGGAAATTCTAGTTGTACTCATGTTCCGGTTTATCTTCCGTTAAGCTCACGTGCAACTTATGCTTTTTCTTGTGTTGCACAAAAATGGCCTCAGTTGGTGAGTTAAATTTATACTATAATAAAGCTGTGGTTACAAAGCTATGTGAGTTCAATCCTGTTTTGGATGTGAACCTGTAATAGTAGACCGTCTCAGTTTATAAATCAGCAATTCCTTGGTAGTACTTTGTGGCTAATTTATGTATAGTAACTGGTGGGCATTAATTTTACGTAGGTGCTGGTAAACACTCAACTAAAATCACAGCCAAAACCAGTAGGTCAAAAGATGAAGAACCAAAGAGCAAGGACAAATCTCACCCCTTGGGCTTCTGTCATGTGGAAGTGAAAAATGAGGCTATTGGAAAAAGCATAGAACAGACTTCTATACCCAATAAGAAATCCAGTATTGTTGTCAGTGATATTCAGTGGACTGTTTTTGAGGAAAGAAATGGATATACAAGTGGCAACTATTGGAATTCTATATTATGCTCTAATAATACAACTTCTTCGGGCTTTATTTTACGTTTTTTCACTGAATTAGGGTCTCATCAAGAACAAAAATTGCTTTCTTTTATGGAAGAAATATATTCAAGCCCTGAACCTTATGCAGCTACAGTACCTGGGGATGTCTTCATGCCTTTATCATAAGTGGATGATGCGGCAAGCAGATCATCTCATACATCACATGCGATTCTTTTTTAGCAATCACAAGTACAGTCATTCCACTGGTGAGCATTAATATCAAACTGGAAGACATCACTTCAGCAGACTGCCACAAACAGTAATTGTATTATCTTGTGTCTGGCATTTCAGTATATTTTGACCATAAGAATTAAGTGTTTCACGAGAAGGTAAGATAGGACTGGGTTAAATGAAAAGCTACAACTATTTCATATTGAAGACTGACCAAAACTGGAGGCTTTACCAAGGGATATACAAATTATGATGGGGCATAATAGGCAAAACCTTGCCCAAGCACTGCTGGCATAATAGGGATCCTTTAAACCAATATATGCTAAATTAAACTGCAATATGTATTTCATTCTGCTGATAAGTTGGGCAATCTTACAATGGAAATTGAGTTGAGAGGGTGTGTTGTAATAAGGAGCCAAGACGATGTAACATGTTGAATGGATAGCATCCAGAAAAGTAGCTAGTACCACTTTTCATCTGAATAGCTACTCGTTTATAGAGGGAACTTGTGACTTGTGACTTATAGTCGGTAATCATATGTATACAGTTGTGTCTCTCTGATGGTTTTGTTTTATACAATGGAAATCGAGTTGAGAGGGTGTGTTGTAATAAGGAGCCATATTATGTTGAATGGATAGCATCCAGAAAAGTAGCTAGTACCATTTTTCATCTGAATGAAAACTGTTATAGCTACTCAATTAGAGGGAACTTGTGACTTGTGACTTATAGTCGGTAATCATATGTATAGAGTTGTGTCTCTCTGATGGTTTTGTTTTATGTTCTCCATGCCCTTACAACTTAGCTTCATGCGCCTTCATCATGGTCTCTTTTGAGGAGAAATGTTTAGTATTATACACATGAACCCTACTGAACTTTATATGATAGCTATACTGTTCTAAATTAGTCAATGTCAGTCTAAGCTCATCTTAATGGTCTGTTGTTATGCTATTATAGGTGCATCCAGGTGGCACAGTGACTGCAGGCCCCTTTTTTGCAGAAATGGGGGGGGGGGGGGGGGGGAAGGAGAAATTAGATACAGTTCAATTCTTAGATTTGGTACATCATATTTTATTATTGGTATAATAATATCTCTAGACTCTAACAATTATCTGTGAGTGAAATGAAAATATATTTTAACATATGTAAATCAGACTTATATAAATATATCCTGACCCTAGCCCTATACTTTCCTGCTGTAGAGCTCCAGATATGGTATTGTGAACCTGGTAGTCCATGTGTCAAGGAAACTCCAGATAGGTATGGATCTTCTATAGCATAAACTATTATTCCGTGTGCTGTAAATAACAGCAGATGGCAGTCCATGTTAATGGGCCAGTTTTCTTATCATGAACCAGGTACTGCCGCCGGGACAAGGAAATCTAAGTACGTGCAGACCCCCTCCAAGTGTGCCAACATAGTTGTTATGAATAGAGCATACAGACACTAGACAAGTAGAAAATCCAATGAACTTGAACAATACTCAAGTTTATATGATTTCTAATCAATGATGGGGTGTGGCCCACTGGATCAAGGCCCTTACACCCAAAGATGTGTCAATGGACGATGTGGATAAATTCCGCAAATTTCAGTGTGGTGGGCGACTTAGGCAATCTGTATGTGATTGATTATTGACATCATAAAGACTTCCAGGCATTGCACCAGTGGACATTTATTTACTTCACCAAATGTAACACATCGTTGTGATTACAATTCATAAAAGGGACGGGTACTTTGTAACGACAAGATCTTTACTCACAGAAATTTAGGATCACCATTGGTGCTGAAGAACTACTAGTATTCTGATAATAATGCACTTATAGGTAACACTCTAAACATATCTCCATGAACAATAAAACTAGAAATGCATGAAAGAATGCCAATACCTACTATACAATCCATAGCGCCTGTTATACCATTGCATAAGTATTATGACATATAATTTCTGGGAAATTCCGTGAAGTATGTAGCTAGCATAAAGGTAAATTATTTTATCAATGGCTAGACTAACCCTTTATACCGCAACGCGCGAAAAGTAGCGGTAGGTAAAGGGTCTCGCTGTGCAGAAATTCATTTCTCTCCTCTCCCCCCACCACCCCAGCCCCGGTCCTCCAGACTCACGTCGCGCGCTAGGATCTGGGCCGGCTCATATACTTAATTTGGGAGGAATGTGGAAGTGGTGAATGCCCCACCGCCTTTATACCTGAATTTCTACCGCAAATTTACCATGATTGCACGTACTTGTGGTTGAGGAGGGCTAAGTCTAACGGTGATTGACCGCCGCACTGTATATGTGCGGCAGAACAAATTTGGTCCAGACCCATTCCCAGTGTAGCGGTTTTGGTAAAGGGTCTGGCTACGCCAGACTAGTAAAGAGTCTGGCTATGCGGTACTGCAGCTACGCAGGACGGCCTGGGTAAAGCGTTTTTCTAGTCTGCATCGTTACAAAAGAAACGCAGAAAACATCAGCGCGCTTATTCAATATTCGTGTATTGCGACTATCTTGATGGCTGGGTTTAGCTCTGATGGAATTCAACTGGGTCCGGATTGGTTCAGGGAGGATCCTGAGGAAGCAATGTACAGCGGAGAAGCAAACTCTTTGAAAGTTAAAGAAATACTTCATCACCAGAAATCCAAATATCAGGATATCTTAGTTTTTGACAGGTAGGCAAGCCACTTCGTTTACTAGCAGCCAGGACTCTCTAAGGCATCGTAGAGCTATGTATACATTGTTCCCTGCAGTGTTAGATTTGGAAGAGTGCTGGCTTTGGATGACATCATCCAACTTACTGAGAAAGATGAATTTGTGTACCACGAGATGATGTCTCATGTCTCTTTGTTCTCCCATCCTTGGCCAAAATCAGTAAGTGAGCTACTATTTAAATTGGAAAGCAGAGATAAATGTGCTAAATGTGAGAAGAGATAAGATTACTGCTACTTAAATCTGGATTTATCTTTTCAAATTGTTTTCTCCAGGTTTTGATAATTGGAGGTGGAGATGGAGGAATGCTAAGAGAAGCTGCAAAGCACCCCATGGTAGAAGAAATACACCTCTGTGAAATAGATGAGGTTATTTCAAATTTATCTATAGCAGTAGCAACTTAAAATAATTTGCTTTTTTATTTTTTATTTATTTTTTTTTATTACAGGAGGTTATATCAGTGAGCAAGAAATACTTCAAATTATTAGCAGTTGGTTTTGCCAGCCCAAAAGTGAAAATATTTCTTCGTGATGGCGTGGAATTTGTGAGACAATTTAAAAGCAGGTACGATTTAATAATCACTGACTGCTCAGAATTGGGTCCTGCTGAAGTTCTCTATCAGGAAGACTACTTCAAGCTTATTCACAAAGCCCTAAGGCCAGGAGGCATCATGAGCCTTCAAGGTGAATATAGCTAGTTTGAAATTTTTAATATAAAATGCTTTTCTTCTTCATTGCTGTCAAAATTGCAGGCCAATGTTTGTGGCAACAGGATGACATGATGAGGATAAAAGAAGTGATCCAAACTAGCAAAAACATATTTGCAGTTACTGACTATGCTAGTGTGGCCTTACCAAGCTTTGACACTGTTGGAATGGTATTGAATGGTAAAGATGAGGTAAAAAAAACAACAACAACTGAATGAGTGTCTGCTGCAATGTATGGCGACAACATGGTGCATCAATGCAAAATAATTTTAAGTTATAATTAGTAAGTTAGATGCGATTTTGTGCTAGATGGAGAAGGAGGTTTCTGCCTTAGCGGTTGTTAAAATTTGGATACTTACGTTGGAAAGACTTGCAGTTGAAGGTTAATACTTCCTTTGTTATTGGAAAATATGTTTTTGCCATACTTGGATATAGGAAGTCCTTTGCTAGGCCCACTTACCATTGCTATTTGATCACCGCCACTAACTTCAGGAATCTATAGTGGTTGTTGTCTCCACTCAATGCCATAATAGAGAATTAGGCATTAATTTTTTGTATTGGCAATACCGGCATGATGTTGCCCGACCTAATCTAACTAGATTCATGGACATCAACAAGTTCGTTTGCCTGTTCTTGCAGTAAACTATATCACTAAAACTTCATGAAAGATAAATACAGCCTAATATTCTGCTGTGCGTGGGGTTTAGCTGCACATACCTAAATTGTGTGGTTTATTTTTAATGATCAAAATCCAAGAAACCGTGGGTGTCAATGCACTTGAGCCCTTCACATTCCTCAAGAACAGATTTATTACTTCTATGTCCCTAGACGCTTTCTTCCCCTGCCCCCAATAATAGAAGGTAAAGGGGTCAGTCACACCAGACTATAGCTATGTAGGAAAAATAAATTGTTGTATACTTGTTAAAATTGTTTTGTTATTGTAGTTGTGTTTATTTTTAGAGTATAAACTTCTGCAATCCTGTGAGGATTATAACTGAAGAAGAAGCTGACAAGTTTAAACTGCAGTTTTATGATTACGAAACTCACAAGGCAGCTTTTGTGCTCCCAAGATTCATCAGAAAAGTAAACCAACTCAATAGGCAATAGTCATACTGTGGATAATACATGCATACTTGTTATTTTTCAGCAACTGCAGCTGCATTATCCGTCTCCTCTTTAGTGAGAGAGTATTTCTGGAGTTATGTATAGATATCGAACTGATCAACTTATATTATTTTACTTATTTTTGTCAAAATGTTTAAAGCATTATTTTATTTTGAGAATTAAAAGGAACACCTTTAAAAGAAGATTCTAAAGCTAATTATTTTTTTTCCATTAGCTAACTATATGAATGCAAGAACTGTTTCTAAGTGCACATGGTAACACACCCAGTATTCATGACTTGGCTATAAGAAGCAATTAGACCTTGTGATGATGCTGTTGAGGATACAGAAAACCAATGAATGATCACAACTGGTCCTGTTTTGGTAGCAAATATTTTGGCACCAGGTTGAAGCCACTCCAAATGGCTATTGGCATTATGTATAGTTGCTATATAAACATGTAGCCAACTTTTCCTCATTAATTTAAGTGGTTTTAGTAGTTGGCAGCATTTGTAGCTAATTCTCTTGCATTGTATCAGTACCAAATAGAAAATCATAATAACAAGTTGATAATGGAAAACATAAGCTGGCATCAAAATACATGGTGATTTCGTGAAATAACTGTATCATTTATGATTGATACTTAATACATACAGGGATTTAGGTATGTAGTTTACATCCAGCAGTGAACCTCTTTTGTAATTTCCATAGCTGATTCTCTTATCACTGCAGCAGCATTAATTTCTCATTTGAAACTTAAACTCACTTTTAGCAATAATAGCAGACTACAATAAATTGAATGGATTACCGCTATTTATAATCTTTTCAATTAAATGAATTTCTGCTATTTATTCAGGTCTTGGAGTCTATTTTTAGGCTGCGGCTTCGCGACTGATTTAGCTATCGCGCCGCCCCGATATTATCCTTCCGCTTCGTCGTTATTTAAACTTGCGCTCGCACTGGCGCGGGTACTATCACAAACTACTGAGCTTCCTTGAAAGTGATATCTATGGCTGGACTTAGCTCTGATGGAATTCAACTGGGCCCTGACTGGTTCTGGGAGGATCCCCAGGAATCAATGTTTGGTGGAGAAGCCTATTCCCTTAAAGTAAAAGAAGTTATTTATCATAAAAAATCCAAGTATCAAGATATCCTAGTTTTTGATAGGTGGGTACAAAAAAAAAATTTCATAGCTTTTTATATTTTATGCATAGCTAGTGAAATGAAAATAACTGTGTATATAATACAGTGTTAGATTTGGGAGAGTGCTGGCTCTGGACAATATCATTCAACTTACAGAAAGAGATGAATTTGTGTACCATGAGATGATGGCTCACATTACCCTATACTCCCATCCTAGCCCAAAATCTGTAAGTGGACATGAAGCACACAGCCTACTTTAAACAACTGGAAAAAAACACATTTGGAAATGTTAAACGGGAAGTGGGTCCAACGTTTATGTAACAGTGGTATAGTATGGGTGGGCTCCTAGGGCATGTGTTTTGTGGTTTGCTGATGTTCATGTGAGAAATAACATTTTTAAGATTGTGCCAAAAAATTATGGGAGGGCTCCAGTTCTAACAGCCAATATTATGCTAATTAAATTTTAAGTTAAGTTTTAATTAACATACGCTTAACTTAGTCTGGCGCAGCCAGACCCTTTACCTAACCGCTATATGGAGAAAGGGTCTGGGGACAATCATGCACCTTGGCTGTTCTAGAGGAATGTGGTTCAAGAGTTGAAAGTGCTTGTATGAGTCATTGCACAGGTAGCCGTGCTATTTGGGATTTTTTTTAAAATGGCGACGGGTAACTAGGTGCGGTTGGCAGAGAGTTTACCTGTGGCTTTTCCCTGCGGAGTTCGTGGTTTTTCAGCCTCAGACAGCGACGACAGTGTGCTCTGTAATGGCTAGGAACTGTGGCAGCACGCTGGCTGTGTTGCTTTGTCAGCGAGCGAATATTATGCACTTTGGGAAGAAAGCGATGGGACAACCCATGGCTCTGCCCTGCCTGCCCATTGAGTCATACTTTTCCAGTCATCAGTTTCTTGTCACAGTCAGTCTCCGAGAGTCACTGTGCTACTGTGAGACTAAACCTGCAGCAAAAATTGTGCTCTCTTTTGCTACCACTTCCCCTGCTATAATATGCCTGACTGAGACATGGTTGGATGACTGTATTAAAGCCTGTGAGGTAGACTTCCCAAACTATTGTCTGTTTAGAAGAGATAGAGATTGGCATGGAGGAGGAGTGGCCATCTATGTGCTGGACACCACCATCCCAGTACAATGAGTCCATCCACATTCCACTTATGAGCCACTGTCAGTTGAGCTACTTACCAAGACTGGTCTACTACAATTGGCTGTTGTTTATAGGCCATCAAGCCATGACACTGATCTATCTTGTCTGAAGTTAGCACTAGGTTTCCTTTGTCTATCTAAGTGCAACAGGATTGTGCTCACTGGGGACTTCAATGTTGATGAGTCTGTTCAAAGCTCCAGCTCTACGACTGACTATGTAGCTATGTGGCTACTGAACTACTCAGGATGTGGTACTTTCAGATATTTTGAGTCAGATATATTCATGAATTTTCGGCTATGGGTGAGCCTTCTAGTGAATCTGGCTTGCACAACTGAAAAGATTTGAAGTGAGGCCAACTATAGTCAGCTAAAGTGAATGACAAAGATTGTGAATGGTTTGGCCATTGAATTAGGTGGCAAAAAGAATGAATGAAGTGACAATTTTGAGATGTATAGACAAGTGATTGAGTAATACATTCATACATGTAACTCTAGAAATATAGTAAAGTAAAAAAAATAATAATAATAAATTAATAAAAAAATAAAAAAATAAAAAATAAAAATAAAAAGTCCTGAGAGTCAGGTAACATGAGAAAGAAGATAAGGATAAGACAGGGAAAGAAACATAGAATAAAGTCACATGTGTATGTATTAAATAACACAAGCTTTTTTTGTTTTTGTTTTTTTGTTTTTTTTTTTTTTCCGAGTGTCCTCCTCAGCCTCGTCTACCACTCAAAAAAAAAAAAAAAAAGTCTGTGTTATTTTGTTCCTGTTAATACATACACATGTGACTTTACTCTATGTTTCTTTCCCTGTCTTATCCTTATCTTCTTTCTCATGTTACCTGACTCTCAGAACTTTTTATTTTATTTTTTTATTTTTTATTTATTTTTTTATTTATTTATTTATTTATTTTATTTATTTATTTATTTATTTATTTATTTATTTATTTATTTATTTTTTTACTTTATTATATTTCTAGAGTTACATGTATGAATGTATTACTCAATCACTTGTCTATACATCTCAAAATTGTCACTTCATTCATTCTTTTGCCACCTCATTCAATGGCCAAACCCCATACACAATCTTTGTCATTCACTTTAGCTGACTATAGTTGGCCTCACTTCAAATCTTTTCAGTTGTGCAAGCCAGATTCACTAGAAGGCTCACCCATAGCCGAAAATTCATGAATATATCTGACTCAAAATCTCTGAAAGTACCACATCCTGAGTAGTTCAGTAGCCACATAGCTACATAGTTACCAACTGAATCTGATGCATGGTTTTTGGGCTTCTTCAACAAGTTTCAGGACCTATTTGTGTCACAATTTCTATAGCCTCTACCCTGGACGTGGTTTTCTGCAATGATCTATGTATTTTTTATTGCGTTTCTGACCATTTCTCAGTTTTCTGTTCTTTGTCTATTGATGAGCCATAGCCTTCAAAGGTTAAACACCACGGCTATACCAGAAAACAGATTTGAAGCTCTTGAACCCTCATTACCACCTGAGACAGTTCTAGAGAGAAGTGATGTGGATAAAATATGGCCTCTGTTCCAGATTGGCTTCATGGAACCATCCCATATCATCCTGTAAAACAACACCACGTTGGATCACGGATGTAGTAAGGGGTTCCCTCAGAAAGAAGAACTGGGCTCGCTGCCTAGTAAAGAAGGAATGATACTGAGCATAGCACGGCTATAGGAGGCACAGAAATGAGGCAGTGAGTGCTGTTAGGGCTGCAAGGAGAGACTATTTTTCAACTCTACTGTCGCTAGCTGATGGGCTAAAGAAATTCTGGAAGGCCTTTCCAGCTCTAAGGTGTTCATTTCTTACATGTTCATTTACTTTTTATGTCAATCTTTTGTTATTTGCATTTAGTGAAGCCTTAGAAATATCTACCTCTTGCTAGTTGACTTTCCCTGTTACTCTATTGTAACCAATCATTAAAAAAAGACAACAAAAAAAAAAAAATTAGCATGAGTAATGCAATTAAAATAGCAAGGCATATTACTATAGTAAGCCAGGTCTTTTTTTTTTTTAACCATTTGCACTGTAGCTACACTCTTTCACTCGTTATTCCTCTGGATTTCAGGATTAGCTTCCTCCTGAAGTTCTAGTGTTGTAATCATTAACTAAAACTAAAATGAATAAGCTATTAGTCAGCTTTTTCCCCCCATAATTAAAGTAAAACGAAACTTAAAATCCTCACTTGAAATAACTATGTACAACTAAACGATTATCCTACAACTACAAAAATACAAAAACTAAACGAAAACGAACTATTAATTGAATGCAATGACTATTACTGCCAATGCTAAAATGACCACACCCACCACTTAGCAGACCACTTAGAACTTGAGAAGCGGCATGTAGTCGCTACACCACAACTTCCTGCCGATTCACTCTGCATTTATTGCTCTGGGTGAGTTACCAATAGGGATGCCCACATGATGGAAGTGTAGAAACATGTCTATACCATGGTTGCTGCGGTAACACCCATGGATTAAAAGTGATATTTTCCCGGTGATTTTTCCTGGGGCTATGATATTTTCCTGGTGTGGTGTCAAGCGAATTCTTCCGTGTTTCCGGCCCAAAATTAAAATTCAATTAAAATTCAATTGAAGCACGCCAGAAGGTTTACTTTAGCAAGTTTACTTTAGCAAGTTTACTTTAGCATTGTAGCTGCCAGCTGTTATCTCCAGATCTAACTCTACCTGGGCTGCTCAGCAGTAAGCAGTAAAGCAGCTAGCTGTGGTAAATTCCTGTGGTATGAGAGCTGCAGGAGAGTTATATGTGGTAGGGCTGGTCCCATATAGGTGGATATGAGAGAGTAGTAGTAGCAGCAACTATGGTATAAAACAGTTATGCCATGGCAACATCGGGTTATGGAATATCACCGCCCTTATCCCTCGGGCTTCGCCCTCGGGATCGGGACGGTGATATTCCATAACCCCTCGTTGGCCATGGCATAACTATTACTTATTGTATAGTGTTACAGTGTTACTCCCACACAATTATCGTTATGTTGCAGTAGTAACTGTTGAAGCAACCACTGTAGTTGTTGTTTCAGCAGTCCTTCCACAAAAAACACTATAAAGTATGTATATTATGCTGGAAAATGGACCTATTATGCCTTAATTATGCTTCTGTCTACCTATTATGCTTAAAATTGTGCTGGAATTATGGTGATCACTTATAATGCAACGGTCGATTGAACTCTCTGTCACATGCCGGAGATCCATAAGTGATAATGTCCAAGTTAAATTTTAATAGTTCAAAAATGAATAACAACTAACTAATAGTCACAATGGAAGTTCAACAACTAATGAAACTAACTAAAATACAAATAAATTAGGAACAAAACAACACTAGAAAGTTCTTATCGTATGGCTTCTCCAAATCTGTTGCATTCATTCTGTCTGAATAACACTTCTGTGCTTAAGAATGGCATAGTCTCCAACTAGAAACAACTCGAACTGAATGTTTCCAGTATGCACAATTACCCATACCATTTCACTTAGTTACTGTGATATTTCACTTAATTTCCATGCTATTTAACTTTTCCTGTGCTATTTCAATTGAACAATGATTTTCCCGTACATTTTTGAATGGGCAATCTGTGCACCATATTTTTAATCAATATAAATGATATGTCAGACTTTTTTATTTGAACTCTGTGTACACTACAATTAACTCCCCATTTCACGACAATTATCACTCTATTCACTCGGTCTGCTCTGCTCTGAAATATAGTCTGGACTCTCTCTCACACTCTCAGACTACTCACTTTTCTCAGTGTTTGCAACTTGCAACTCTGACTTTCTTTACTGTTGTACTCATCGCTATTTGATTATTAGTTAGTTTGATTGTACTGATTGTTTTAACTCGGGGCAACATACAGCTGGTCTCTCTACTATAATCTAGAGAGTGGCTTTAGCTAGCTGTTAGGTTAGGTGTTAGCTTTTCATAATCGCTGCTAATAGCTTGGGACTTACATCCTAAGTGGCCCCCACTCTATCTAGTTCACAGCAGTTCTCAGCTTTGATGAGCTGAGTAGTGAGAAATTGCACATTTGTTTTTTGTCGTTGTTGTTGTTTTTCAGTCCTTTATTTTTTCTGGAGAATTGAGAATTTATACCAGTGGTGCCATCTATTCTTATTTTTAAGAAATGATAATAGCTATTTTTAGCCCAAGTCAAGCATTAAACTACAGTAATCAGAAAATTTTACTATATTCTACTTCTGCTATGAAATTCGTTTTCTCTTTTTTTTTCCCCATGCAGATTTTAGTGATAGGAGGTGGTGATGGAGGAATACTACGAGAAGCAGCAAAACATCCCATGGTAGAAGAAATTCATCTTTGTGAAATAGACGAGGTATTGTTAAATCAAACAATAATATTATGCTGTAGTTATGTAATTATCATATGTTTATCTAAAGGAGGTTATATCGGTGAGTAAGAAATATCTCAATACTTTCTCAGTCGGTTTTTACAGCCCAAAAGTAAAATTATTTCATTGTGACGGAGTGGAATTTGTGAAACAGTCTGAGAATAGATATGATGTAATAATAACAGACTGCTCTGACCTCGGTCCTGCAGAAGTTCTTTATCAGGAGGACTACTTCAAACTTATTCATAGCGCCCTGAGGCCAGGAGGTATCATGTGTCTCCAAGGTAACCAAATATTTTATCCAATCTGACAGTCCTATAGCTACACACAGTGACAATGTATAGGCCAATGTCTGTGGTACCCGGATGACATGGTGAGAATAAAGGAAGTCATCGAGACATGCAAGAAGATATTTCCAGTGACTGACTATGCTAGTGTGGCTTTGCCAAGCTTTGTCACTTTTGGGATTGTATTGAGTGGTAAAGACAAGGTAAGCAATACAGTATATTTATGAAAATAGTCACGTTTATTTTTAAATTGATTGTCATGACAATTTTTTAGTTCCAACAGTTATATTAACTTAATCTTTCTTATAAGTTTATTGGTATATAAAGATTCAAACTATTTAATAAAATATGCAAATTATGTCGAAGAAATCTTTCTAGCATTTTATTTGTTTGAAAATAAATCCACATGAAACAAAACAGATCATACTTGATAGGAGAGCAGTTGATAGACGAAATTATCTAGTTATATAATCTTGTAACTCATTAAAAAAAAGTTCCGATACAATTTGTATGGGCTTAAGTATTGTATGCAGAACTCACATGATTAAGGTATAGGAATAGTTTAAAGAATTTGTGACTAGTGACTCTTCCCTTCCACTGTATGTAGTTAAACTTCCAGAAATAAAACCAGTTGTTTGAAATTTTATGACTATAATTATAAAACAAGTTGGAATTAAACAGCTGCTAAAAGGCAATCTTGCATAAGAAAATAAATGTACATTACTACGGGGTTATAGTAAACTTTAAAGACATGATTAAATACCTAATGATATTACTGACCAAAGGCTTTCTATATTTACAGAATTACAGACTATAGTGAACATGTCAAATGTCATAATCCTCATATTTCACAGACATTTTGCTCGCAATCGTATCAATATTTATTTTTTGTTTGATCAACTTGTATTATGATTCCTGTTTGTCTATCACAATGCTATATATAGAATATGGATTTTCGTGATCCTGTGAGGAGAGTAACTGAGGACGAAGCAGACAAGCTGAAGTTGAAATTCTATGACAGTGAAACTCACACAGCAGCGTTTGTGCTGCCGAGGTTTATGAAAAAGGTATGATTAAATGACATTCCTTCCATGGCAGCTTCTTAGAATGAGTTCTGAAATAGTACTGAAATAGAATCATGAAGAGGTATGTAAGTAAGTCTCTTAGATAATTAAAAAAAATTATTTTAGAGAAATGTATTACGGAATTCATCATAACACATTTATATTATTGCCTAATAATTTTTTTTATTTATTGTGCTCTCACAGGCTTTGCAGTTGCGCTAGAAATTTGAAGACTTTGTCCTTAAACATTACCATCTTCCTCTTCCTCATAACAATGTTTGTCTTTGTTCTATTGATAAGTAAATCATATCATAGCTGTATTGTGCTCTGTTCAAATATTTTAATCTTTGAATATATAAATGCGGCACACAGGGGTTAATTTTAAATGTGCACTATCTTCAACTTAAATAAACGTGGTCACCAGATCTACCAAATTCCTGAACTAACCAGCTTATAAAAAGTCCGTACTGTTAGGTAAAAACAACAACAATAATTGTTCACATAGTATGGCCAATGAAAACAATGAAACTGTTGTTGCTATTATAAGGCATGGACTTACCACATCATCTTCAGATACCAACCAGTCTGGTTGCTGGTTAGCTTCAGACCAGTGAATTGAGCAGGACATAGTGAAGATAATGGATTATGGCTGGTCCTAAAATTGACCTACTAATTATTATATTGCTGGCCTCTTTAGGAACAAACTTAACTGTATACCTATATAGCTACTTGTGGTTTTACATTGGAAAGTGAGAATGTTGCTAATTGCAGAGGATAGCTATGAGATACTATGATTCACTTTTGTATAACTAATGTGTAATTGCTGCTAGTCTGTGATCAACCATTCTATTTCTTAAAGTAAAGACTGGTCATCATAAATTATTTTCATGATTTTAAAGTTTTTGATTTAGTATATGTACTAATAGCACTGTTAATATACTGCAGCAAATATACTATGTAGAACTGAAATTAGTGAACAGTCCAATAGCCACCGTCACTTTTTAATTTTTGACCGGAAGTAAAGAACTGGCGTGCGGGTTTTACCGGCGGTCTGAGCTCACTTTTGGTCGTATTTTCCAAGCTTTATAACTCTCCAGCAAGTCATTCTTCACCAATATAAACGCTTTTACCACAATTAGCAAAGCTTCCTAATGAAGTAGGTATTTTGAATAGCCTTTACAGGGCTACTGTGGCTTGGGTATAAACATTTTTGTTGATATGTAATCAAGAGCAAAATACGTGTGTACTCGCCTATTTAATGAAGCCAACAGCAGCAACAGTATTTTATTTTATTGTTGTTAAATATACCAAATTATGAGTTGTTCTCAATAAAACTACATGTTGTATACACCATTAGCCACTGTAACACAATAACAAGCAGTTGTGAAGTATCTCTGTGAAGAGATTTCTCATAAACCTACTTCTGAGAATTATGTTCTGTATTATACTAATCATGTGAAAATAATAGTATGACAATAATTGATATAAGTTACGAGTCAGTCTTCCCAGATCCAGGAATCTGCAAGACCAATTCTTGTGCCTGAAAACTACGTCTGTAAAGATTTTTCAAAAGCCTGATGCTAGAATATGGCTACCAGTGAATTCCATTGGTATTAAGAAACCAGTACTTAGCCCAGATATTAATATATAGGACATAAGTTTACCCATTGTAGTAGCATGACATTGACTGTGCTAAGTACCAGTACGGCTTAAATTATTTCAAGCAGCAATGATGACTCTGATCATGCACTGGGTGTGGCTTCAATGCTTCTTTAATGAATTGGGCAAAGTATTTTTCATGGCGTTTCTCTTGGCACTTCTCCTATACTGCTCTGAGTTTACAACAATAATAATAATATAATAATAATAATAATAATAATAATAATAATAATATTATTATTATTATTATTATAATCTCCAACCAAAGTCCATTGGAAGTGTATACAACATGTAGTTTTATTGAGAACAACTCATAATTTGGTATATTTAACAACAATAAAATAAAATACTGTTGCTGCTGTGTGACTTCATTAGATGGAGCTAGCATGTTGGGAACTGAGTTTTGACCGTTAAATGCATAGGCGAGTACACACGTATTTTGCTCTGCGTTGATTACATATCAACAAAATGTTTATACCCAAGCCACAGTAGTCCAGTAAAGGCTACTTAAAATACCTACTTCATTAGGAAGCTTTGCTAATTGTGGTAAAAGCGCTTATATTGATGCAGAATGACATACTGAAGAATTATAAAGCTTGGAAATACGACCAAAAGCGAGCTCAGACCGCGGGTAAAAGTGCACGTCAGTTCTTTACTTTCGGTCAAAAATTAAAAAAGTGACGGTGGCCATTGGACTGCACACTAGCAGAGGCGCTTACTAACAAATCTCGAACACAAAGAGGTACTTGGTCGAAACTCGGGTTGTCGTCAGCAAGTTTAATGACCACACCTCCCCCCGTTTCATAAAAAGGGGGTACGAATGTCGCGACTAGCTACTCACACTCGCATCGTGGCAATGGCCGGACCAGGACTTAATTTGTCAGAAATTTTGCTCGGACCTAACTGGTTTAGGGAAGATCCTAAAGAGACCATGTTTCCGGGTGAAGCCCTTTCGGTCAAATTGAAAGAAGTACTTTATCATAAAAAATCAAACTACCAAGATGTTCTGGTTTTTGACAGGTAAACAACTTTCAGATACTATAGCAAGTATCTCTACAGTTCATTTATAGGTAAGGTATAACTATTGAAAATGCTGTGTTTACCTTCCCTTGTGTAAGACACTCCTTTCAGTTCAATCATAGATATACGATGGTTCAATACAACATAAAGGGTATGGCTTAATTGTTTGTTGTAAATAAAACAACGCTGAATTCATACTTTCACATCAATTTTGTTTTCTTGAGTGAACTGAGCGAGTAATCAATAATATTATAGTACATACCGTAGGCAAAAAGTGTTACATGGGATGCAGGTATTGATTTTAGGAATGCCTTGCATGTGCACAAAGTAAGATGAGATGCAGACTGGATAGAGTTACAAGGGTAGAGCCAGCCCACTCTCTATCAGTCCCACCCTAGATATCTGTGTCCTGAAGCTTCTATGTCCAACACTGTTGTGCTGAGTGAGCATTTCCTCAGACTGGAGATACAATATTACAAATTTACCTAATAATTGTGGAATTCACTTAAGAATTTTTATTATCTAAAATGTTGTATGCATTTTTATTATGTCTATTCTATTGTTATTTTATTTTCTTTGGTTAACATATATGCCTTTAATTTTTAGTGAGAAATTTGGTAAAGTTTTGGTCCTGGATGATATAATACAATGCACTGAAAAAGATGAATTTGTCTATCACGAGATGATGGCTCATATTCCTCTCTATTCCCATCCTTGCCCTAAGTCTGTAAGTTAAATTTTAAATTTATTGATTGTTTAATGCAACTTTCTTGGCCTTCTTTTACTCATTAGATATATTCTCTCTCTTTCACAGGCATTTTTAAACAATACAGAGAATTAAAAATATTTGGTCCACAATTAGGTAAATTTGTAATACTACAACTTGCTATGTACAACAACCAGCCGGCAAACAAACACTCCAATTCTGTATTTATGGTACTGCTGTGCTGGCTAGTTGCTTTAGCTCAGTGGCAGAGCGTTTATGCTTTAAGCAAGCGGTCCTGGGTTCAATTCCCGGTGGCGACCAAAAATTTTTAATTCTGTATTGTTTAAAAAAAAGCCTGTAAAAGAGAGAGAATAATGTCTAATCATTATTTTTGTAGGTGCTAGTTGTTGGAGGAGGCGATGGAGGTGTGCTTAAAGAAATCGCGAAGCATCCTATGGTGAAAGAGATTCATCTCTGTGAACTTGATGAGGTGGTTTGATTTATTTAAGTACCCTTTATCGTGGGCTATGTATAATGTGCACGAATTCTTAATGAATAAAGAGTGTCAGAAGTGACAATAGGAGGATTAGGAACTAAATGTTTTATTACAGAAGCTTTGCCTATTGTCACTTGGATTTAGCTACATTAAGCATTCCTATATGAAGCTTAGCATACTCTGAAAAGTGCCTGCTAAATTACCATGGTCTTTATTGTATAGGATGTCATTGAGGTCAGCAAAAAGTACTTGCAGATGATATCTGCAGGCTTTAATAACTCGAAAGTGAAAGTGTTTATACAAGACGGAGTCGAGTTTGTTCGCAACTCTGTCAGCAAATATGATGTCATCATCACAGACTGCTCAGACCTTGGCCCGGCAGAAGTGCTATATCAGCAGAACTACTTCCAGCTCATTCACCAAGCCCTGACACCTGGAGGCATTATGTGTCTACAAGGTAAACTTTGAAAGCGAAGCTTAATTTACTTTTCTTATGAGTGATGATAATATCAATAAAAGGTCAGAGCCTTTGGTTTCCTGAGGACAGGAAAAGAATATCAGGAGTTGTTGAGATGTGCAGGAAATCATTTCCAGTGACAGACTATTGCATTGCAGCATTACCAAGTTACACATCCTTCGGAATGGTCGTGACTAGTAAAAACAAGGTAAAGGGAGTTTAATGAAAATAAAACTTACTCTATCTGGCACCTCAGCTGGTTTGAGACTTTTTAAGTCTTAGAAGTAACTATAAGTTTTCATGTGCTCACTAATCCACCCACCTGCCATTTGTACACCTGAGCTCACCCCACTAGTAATAAAAGAAACATGCTGTTCTTGTGATGTGTGCACTTCAAAGTGGATTGTATAATGATGATACATTCCAGGAGACAAATTTTCGAGCTCCACTGAGGCCAATATCAGCAGATGAGGCAGAGAAACTCCAGTTAAGATACTACGACAGCCAAATGCATGCAGCTGCCTTCATTCTGCCTAGATTTATGAGACGAGTAAGTCTAAAGAAAGCAGTTGTTGTTTTTATTTGTTTTTTGTTTTTTTGGTTTAATATAAACAATTATAATAAAGGATATTTGTTAACTAATATGCTTAGCGTGTGCAATGTAAAATTAATTATTTCTATAGTTCACAATGTTGACTTGTTCAATTATTAAGTTATTTCATTAGATTGCTTGCTTTCTTTAACAGGCACTTAATCTCGGTAGAGTATGATGGTTTCAAGGAACAAGGAGCTATTTTTAGCAAAATTACGTTCTCACAATTATATTATTATAAACCATTGTTATCATGACTCTAATTTTAATCAGTTTGATTTCATCAGTATATAATATAATTATATAATATTTATATATTACACAAAATATGCATAATATATTATTGTCGTGTGTTAAAATAGTATCACATAATCAATTTGTAGCCATTTTTTTAGTTGGCTACAATTAGTTTATTATCAGTGCTATGTAGATACAAATGATGATGTTGGTGCTAGTTATATTAGCTCCTTAGTTGAATACACACTGACACTATTTCAAAAAAAAGAAAAAATCCAATGATGGATACCAAAGTTGCCATTGGTGATCCAGTGCAGCTTGTGATATCACTAATTGCTTATGGTAAGTTGGTTGGGTTCATTGAAGCCTTTCTTGTAAAATATGGAAGCCATTGAGACGGCTATCGTGTGCCTATCTTCATCGTAATATATAATAGACACAATGGGACTAGCTAGAAGGTGATGCACTTCACAAAGTTACAAATGAATTTCTAACTCAGAGAAGTCTGTTCTTGTACTTTTATTCGCAGTTAAAATCTGAGGTGGCATAAGGGGTGTTCAAAATGGAACAGCCAAACCATAGAAACGAATTTGCTTCAAATAGATATAGTTAAATGTATTCTCTCTCTTTCACAGGCTTTTTTAAATAATACAGAATTAAAAATACTTGGTCGCCACTGGGAATCGAACCCAGGACTGCTTGTATAGCGCACAAGCGCTCTGCCACTGCTACAACAACCACCCAGCGAACAAACACTCCAATTCTGTATTTATACTGTTAAGGGGTACTGCTATGCTACAGTCTCACTCTCAACAGACCAATGAAATTTCTCTTTTTCAAAGATTCTCATTATTCGTTGAATTTAGAAATAGTTACCTAACTGGGTGGCACTAGGAAGTATTTTAAAGGTTATATATAAACAAAGCTGGAAGTTATAGTCACTTACACACACACACACACACACACACACACACACACACACAGCACACACACAGCACACATCCGTACATGTACACAACAACACATAACATATCACTGAGAGTGAGTACAGCTACAAATCTACCACTCCACGAACAAAGGGTCCTCCTGTGTTCTGAAATTTTAGGACCCCCATAAAAGACCCACTGGTCTTATTCTTCTGGCATTTAGGCCTTGGGGTCCCTTAGAATTGAGGCAAGGGAGTAGATTAAAGCCCAGTACACCTAACCTATGTCGTGAAGTTGTTATAGTTGGGAAGTATGGTAAGATTTTTTTTAAATTCGTAACATAGTGAAAGTTTTTATACTTACATTATCTCATCTTAGCTAATACTTGTCTGTGCACTTAACTATAATTTGCAGTGCGCATGGAGAACCACTTCTTCTTTTTTTAATAGCTGGTCAAAACAAAAGGGAATAACAAAAACATTACAAGCTGAAGCATGTTGTTCTGTCAATTGAGAGCATAGAGCACTTAATGAATAACTCAGTTAAGATTTGAAACACCAAAAGAAAGGATGGGTCTGGAGCCCCCTCCCCCCCCCCCCCCCCCCCCCCCCCCCAGGTGTGGTTCTTCTGCTACAACACACTTACAGAGTGCAGTTGAAAGGTATTACATACATGTGGAATCCACCAGTGCACCACGTCTAGAAACCCTGCCGTTGTTTTTCTGTTAGCATTTTGTCGAAAATGAGAGGCCATCCTTAACAACGCGCGCGCTTGGATTTTTACCGTCGGATGTTTCAAATGGGTAGGTGTGGTTCACTGGAGATGGAAATTAAAGTATCACCTTCTGGACATTGATAGGCTGCAGGAGTCGTCTGGGTTTATAGTGTGTGTGTGTACGTTAGTGTGTGTGTACGTTGGTGTGTACGTACGTTGGTGTGTACGTACGTTGGTGTGTACGTTGGTGTGTACGTTGGTGTGTACGTTGTTGTGTACGTCGGCGCGACATGTCTGGTCTGGCGTCTTCTTTGGGCCCTGAATGGTTTTCTGAAGACCCCTCTGGAAAAGTGGTAGCAGGTCAATCGTTTTCCTTGAAAAGTAAACGCGTTTTATACCACCAGAGATCCAAATATCAGGACATCTTGGTATTTGAGAGGTAGGCACAGTGACTTGCAATGACATATGTGGTACTCTAAATATTACTTTGGCTATATACTATGCTATATTATACTATACACACACACACACACACACACCATACTTGTATATTTTGATGTATTTAATATTGAAATAGTGGCCACAATACAGTAATGTGTGGACAAGAGATTGACTTAAATATGTTTTCATTCTGTTTCATTTGTCATGAAACTACAACTGGTGATGTAGCTGCAGATGTTTTTCATTGCTGCAGTGAGACGTATGGAAATGTGCTGGCACTCGATGACGTCATACAGTGTACAGAAAGAGACGAGTTTGCTTATCAAGAGATGATGGCGCATCTTCCCTTAAACTCTCACCCATGCCCAAAATCAGTACGTTATTTTTATTAAGTAAATTGGTTTTACCCAAGATGATGGATTTCCTTCATTGTAGGCATGTCCGTTTCTTCAAATTAAACTCAGGACATAGATCATGAATTTGATGAATGAATTAACCCATTCCTTCCTCCTTTATTTTGTTAACTTTAGCTAATTGTGCAACTAAGGCATGACAGTGTGTGTGTGTGTGTGTGTGTGTGTGTGACGTGGCTGTAGGTATTGGTGGTTGGAGGAGGAGATGGGGGGATTCTGAGAGAATTGGCCAAACATCCAATAGTAGAGGAAGTCCACCTCTGTGAAATAGATGAGGTAAGAGTTTGCTGATTGGACAAATTTTCTAATAATTTATTGATTACAAAATGAGATCATTTCGCAATTTTATTTAAAAAGATAATGTAAGGTTTTGAATAACTTTATTTATATACCAGTGTTAATTCCAAACCTTCTGTGTGAAATAAATAAAGAGGAATTCTATGCTACCTTTGATTAAAATAATATTTACACACGTCTCATGTAGGATGTTATATCAGTCAGCAAGAAATTCTTGAAAAAAATGGCTACAGGATTTGACAGTCCTAAAGTAAAAGTCCTTGTGAACGATGGGGTGGAGTTTGTGCGTGGAACTAAGAATAAATACGATGTCATCATCACTGACAGCTCAGATCCTGTAGGTCCAGCAGAAGTGCTGTATCAGCAAAATTATTTCCGGCTTATCTTTGAAGCCCTTAAACCCGGAGGGATCATGTGTCTACAAGGTAACTCTCCACAGCAGGTTTATGTAGAACCTTGGGTGAACTACTTCATGGTGAGAAGAACTCTTAAAAAGCTTAGAATTTTAAGCGGCTGTGTTCTTCATTATCTTTAAGCACTCTTACACTTGTAGCAGGATATAGTTCTTACTGTATCTGTCAGTCATTCTGTCATTCAACAGTAGCTTTGCAACAGGCATCAAACTGTTGTGCTGGACAATTTAAGTCCCTTTAAAGTCAGTCTATTTTTTTTTTTTGTCTGAGAAATGATTTTGTAATAGCTGGTTAGTGTATAATAGAGCTGAGAGTTCACTCTAGAACTTGATAATTGATAATAAATTCTATACTGCCCAACCCTTTTAGAGATTGTTAGTTAAATAACTCTAAAATTTGATATAATCTATATAATGTGCATTGATAAGAATTCATTAATTTTTTCACGGGAATTCTTGTTTCAGGCCAGTGTTTATGGCTCCAAGAAGACATGGCAATTGCAGTGAATGTTTTGGAAACTTGCAAGGAAATATTTGAAGTTGTAGATTACGCGAACATGTCCGTACCAACGTATTCCACTGGCACTATCGGAATGATACTAGCAGGAAAAAATAAGGTACTTATGAGTTTTATTTGAATAATAGTAATTATTGTTGTTGTTGTTGTTATTGTCATTATTATTAACCCTCAGCACACTGTGTGCTGCTATATGGCTATGTCCATTCATTCATTTACCTGCCTTTTATAATCACGCATGCTCATGTGAGCGTACAAATTTTATTGTGTCCATCCAATTTAGATTTGCTACATGTGTGTATAGTTCCAGTGCTAATCTTCTTTTTTTTCCTTTTTTTTTCTTTTTTTTTCTTTTTTGTTTTTTGTCTGGTGTTGGGAGGTCTCTGCTGCTGGAGGTGCGCTTCTTTCATCAACTGTAAGTATACCTGCTCTCAAAAAAGTGTGCCCTAAGTGTTCGTGTAACGTGCATGTCAGGGAAGCACTCAGCCAGGCAGTTTGTTTGTTTTTTTACAACTTTCTGAGGACTTCATGGCATTCTCTGGCTTTAGTATACCTTGGCTTGGTAGAAAAAAAAAATAAACACAGAAACATTTGGACCCCCTTTTTTTTTCTTTAGAGCTTTAGAAATGTGTGAATCAGTCCCAGGAGCATAGAATGACTTGATTCTAAACGCAATGTCCATTGAAACTCCTAAAGAATCCCAGCGGCGCAAGTAGGCCGATGTTAAATCCCTTAGCTAGGTAAGTTAGATGTATACATATTCATAAACGTTATAAGCTGAAAAATTTGAGGACTTTGTTATTCAACGGTAGGGTTGCATCGTGGTTCTCTAGCTACTATTACTTGAATGTTCATAAACTAAATAACCATCACAATGCAATGCAACGTCCAATCAGCTGAGTCCTTCTAAAATGACACACATCTCAATTAATGATACAGGAAGTATGGGAAACAGGAAATAATTATCAAACAGGATGTAATATAAGTGATCACGATAATTAAATATCGGTATAATGATAAAGTTAATTAATTAACACAAGCTACCACAAACACAAATGATCGGTTGGGTACTATCAGGTCTGAACCTGTCTGCAGGTCTACCATCTCTGGTAGGATACACACGTTAAGATGTTCCGGTTGCGGTCGTACTTGAAACTTGATGCTTCTGGTGAATTGGTGAGTGGAATATTCCTTGATTCACTATTTGAAGTCGATATTTCATATTCCTCTGCTGATGCCAATTGTGGCACTTCTACTGAGCGATTGTCCGGGTAGGTGGGGGGGCACCCACCCTCCCCCCCCCATAATTTGGCACAACTTAATAATGTGATTTCTCGCATGATCACCAGCAAAGCACAAAGACATCTTGTCCAACTGTAAACACTCGTAACTTTGCTATCATGACGTTCTTTCTGCTAACCTATTCTGCAGTGCTAGGCTTTAGTAGGTCCAACCTCCTTCCCAGCAAGAGTTCTGATGGTGGCATACTTTGGCAAGACTTGGGTTTAGCATTGGCTGCACATGAATTTTAGCTTTGAAACCTGCCAACTTCCCTAAACTATTTTGGGATACTTGGGCTGTAACAAACCAACCACTGTGTAAGTGTAAGTAATGTATTTCTTGCCAATTTAAACAAATTTCTGTCAACCAATTTCTTCCCAACAATGTAGGCCCTGAACCTTGTACAATTATAAGTGAGACTTTAGCACTTTGATCGTAGTTGTTGTTTACCTCACAGCTACCCACTGCTACACAGTATGAACACTACCATCTGCAGTATAGTAATACAGTATTTGTACAGGTACTACAATTTGTGGGACTTTGGTTTCTGATGTTATCTTGGGTAGTTGGCACTTCAACCACAGACCTCCTCCTCAAACTCTAGCTACAGATTTTCCTTCCTGCTGCTTTATTTCTTGTTTAGATTTACAATTCCTGTGCTCCTTTTCTTTGTACCCTGAGCTCATGCACTCTTTTTGAAGACATCCCTTTTCCCCACAGCCTCTGCATTCCATGTCTTTGGGAAACTTGCAATTGCTGGTGATGTGGTCAGTATTCCCACACCTGAAGCATTTGGTTCTATGAAAACTCTTGCACTTTCTTAGGTGTTACCTAATGCACTTCTCTACTGTTTCTTTCAGAACCACTTTGCACTGATTCATGCTTGAAAGTGGATTGTTCACGCTTGATCAGTTGGCTGTTTTTCAACAACTGAACATTCCTGTCGGCTGTCTCTAGACCTCATGCTAGCTCCGCGGCTTTCTTGTAAGTCTAGTTTGGTTTAGCCCATAATTGCTTTTGAACAGAGTCATCATTGATTCCGCAAACTAGACGACTTCCGAGCATGTTGTCTAAACTAGCCCCCTGGAGAATCAGTGGCCAATTTAGTTGCTCAGTTACGGTCGTTAGCTCAAAATTGCAATTATGGCTTCTAGAGCGAGAATAGAACTTGAATGGTTTGAAGGTGCTGGACGAGTGCTGTTGTAGAACTACCTTCAATTCGACATATGATTTGTCTCCTGGTTAGTCTGGTGTAAGTAAGTTCTGAAAAATTGTGTGTGTAGATGAACCAATCACTGAAAAAAATACAGCTCACTTCTTCTCCTTGGTTCCATTTGCAACGAAATAAAAATCAAGCCTTTCAATGCAGCCAATCTTCTCGATGGTGATCCAACTCGTCAATCCTTCCTCATGTAGCCATGATCCTATCCTAGTTGCCAAGATGCCGTATCTTAACATAACAATCACAATGCAATGCAACATCCAAATCAACTGGGTCCTTCTAGAATGACACACAACTCAATTAAGTAGGTAATGATACAGGACTGTATGTGAAACAGGAACTAATTATCAAATGGGATATAATATAAGTGATCACGATAATTAACTACCGGTATAATGATAAAGTTGATTAATACAAGATACCACAAGTAGTGAGTGCTTTCGCAAATTATTGCATTTTTTCCCCCGACTAATTTATTCTGTCACTCTGTCAACAGCAGATCTCGAAGATGGCGGACTTTTATGCCTTGAGATAAGAGGAACTCAGATTTGATGTCCCTTTAATTTCAGCTTAGTTTCTGAGAAAACAAGAGAAAATGCAGACCCTACGCTATACGGCCACGCCTATTCATTCATTTGTAATCATGCGAGCTCACGTGAACACACAATTTTTACTATGCCCAGTTCATAGTTCCAGTGCTGATCTTTTCCTCTGGTGTATTTTACGTGAGGAAGTATCTTCTATAGTTATAAGCTGAAAATTTAAGAATTTTTTATTCATTAGTAGTGACTTCATTCACAAATTATTGCATTTTTTTAACTAAAATAACGCGGAGGGTTTGCACTCTTAATGCTATAGCAATAGCTATTATTATTATTATTAGCGAGCGAGTGAGACATTATCAGGGGTAACACAATTGAAAATTGGGGATATTTGTTTGCTTATAGATGTGTGAACGTACGTATGTCATTTTGTACCTTGAACCTCATGTTTTTGTGTTTGGTTCGTGGTCTACCCCTTCCCATACCTCCACTGAACAGAATCTTTCGGTTTAGTGATCCCGTATCATTCAAGGAAATTTAATTGTTTATCCCTTCGTGTTAGGTTGATTCTAAATGCCACAAGACACACTTAGATCCTAAAAACTTACTGTTAAGACTCAACGCTGTGTAGTAATTCTTTCGAACTTCTTGTTTTATTATGGCAAAAGGTTACTGCAGTGTTGAGACCCTTTACCAGACGTAATTTCTAAAACTTGGCTGTTTATATAGTAGCTGTGAGTGCTTGTTGTCAAGAGCTACTGGTACTTCAGATATTCAGATACGCTATTAGAAACTACAGAAAATATCAGGAAATTGAGGTAAGAAAGTAGTTCTGTATTTGTTAGCTGAAGTATATAATGGTCACAACGGCTACGTACTTATGCTTTTAGAAATGGACTGATAAATTATTTTGAAGTGTTTGGTTTGTGCACAGCCTCACTCACCATTTGTGCTCAAGCACATTACTGGTGGTTATTAACACTATGGTTGTTGTTGTTATTATTTAGGATTGCATACACTATTTCAGAATATCTTTAGCTCAGAAAATTAGCTAGTGGTACAATTTTGGCCTCTTGATATATTTTTAGGAAGTGCCTTCATAATTGCCATGTTTTTGGTAGTTCATGTGTTACGTGTTAGTTTGTTGGTTTGAATGAAGAGTGAACAGTTCGCAATAACTTGACATTAGCTGCAGAAATCAGCTATTTATCTTTTCCAAGTCAAGTTTATAGAGTGTTATTCAGAGGTTAATAATTATGGAATATAAGATAGATAAAGATTTCTGGCTAAGTTATAACTTTTGTCATATAGCTGACTTTTATTTTGATGATTACAGGAGACTAACTTTCGAAGTCCTGTGACGACTTTTTCTGAGGAAGAAGCAGACAAATTTGAACTGAAATACTACGACAGTGAAGTCCACAGAGCAGCATTTGTACTGCCAAGGTTCATGAGGAAGGTGAGTTCATTTTATTACTCAATGAATGACTTGCAAGATAGAAGAAGGCAAGTAAGCAATTTGAATCTATATGTTAAGCTTCAGTATTTGTAAATATGTTGAGGTATGAAAGCTAGAGGCATACACTTCAAATTATATATTTGTATTAATTTTCTTGACAGTGAAAGCTGTTTACGTGCAGTTTAATTGACTTGGAAGTGAATATTTATTAATTTTTAACCTCAATTTGTTAAACATAAGTAATGTAAGTGATTTTATTTTATCATGCAGGAATTGAAATTGAAATGAACATTGTTAATTTAGTAATTTACCAATCTACACAGCTCAAATACTGTTACATTTTTATATATTTCATGTCACAATTTTTCTATAATAGTTACATTTTCTTGTCATCTGTAAAAGGCCAAAAAAATTTTTTTTAAGTTTTGAATCAGTGGATAGGCTAAACAAACAGCGCCTCAAATTGTATTCATCCACACACACATGCACGCACATGCATATACACACACGCATACATACATTAATGCGAGCAACCTAAAGCAATTTCTTACGCTAGCATTTATAAATAATATTTTAATTGTTAATATAATATCTATTTATGAAATTATTTATATTTTTTCCAATTAGTATACTACCAAATTTTTATATTAATTACACATTGTAAATAGAATTGTGAACATTGAAATTGTGGGAATAAATGTTTGCTTTAATGTTAGTGTCTTTTGATGCCCTACAAATCTGTATGAATAAAAACATTTGAAATCATCACAAACTACAATTTCATTATCTATACTCACGTGTTCTATTTATGAGTTGTTTTTATTACTACTCCTGCTACAATTCCTGGAAAACAAAAGAATGTGAATGAGTGTTACATAGAGTTTGAGGAGAGAGAAAGAGAGGGCGAAGAATTGAATTTACATTTGCTACAATTATACTTTTCCGGTCCACACTATACAGTTGTTTCTATAATCTGCTATGTTCTGCTGATCCTTCGTTAAATTTTTTCATTTAAATGAGTCAAAGGATAACTCGCAGGATAGATGGGGAGAATCAATAAATAACTTGTGTCAATTCAGTTCTCAGGCAAAAACTGTCTTTTAGGTTAAAAAAAAATCATACTGCATTTTTATTTTATATGGTTGATAAAAAAGGTCAGGTCTAAAATTGTTTCGCTCTGATACACTCTAAACGTAGAAATGCATGCAGTGACTCAAATGGAAGCTAGTGATTAGTCACCTGCAATTACTAGCACGATCACTGTGATGATGATGATGAGGATAATCCACAACTTGAAATGTTGCCACCAAAATTTCTGCTTCAGTTGTTTTGATCGTCGTTCAAATAGTCCGGCATTCTCATTTAGTCTCTCTAATAAAAGAACATGAACCAATTACCAGTAAATACAGAGAATTTTTTTTTTAATGTCTCACTAAATTAAGTTAAAAACTATTTATTTTTTTGAGTTTTTGAAGAGGTTGTAAAGTTCCTTCTCTCCCACCATTTTATACAGCTGATTTTGTATATGTTGGAGTTTCTAAGTGGGTCGTAATCCACAGACTAGCGGCATCACAGCTATTATGGGGAAAACTTGTTTAGGGCACACGGAGCAGCATCAAATCACATGAGCATGCTCTCACGATAAATATGGTGTAAAGTGACAAATTAGAGCTCAAATCATTCCTTTCTAGGACTTGCATGATAACAGGTCTCAAGAGAGTTGTCGGTGACCTCCATTGGTATTACTCACAATTATTAGTTATAAATGCAAAGATAAATTAATGTTCTAGACCTTAGCCTCATCTTGAAAGTGTTGGGATACTAGTGTGCATTCCACCTTCTCTGTCGTTATGAATTGTGGTTGCAGGTTGGGTAGCTTGCACTGCTCAGTATCTAATGCACTCTCCTACTAGCTACACCTGCATTAACTATTTTGTTCACTTTCCATCTAGGAAAATAATTTAAAGTTCTGTAGGAAATAGTACAATGTATTTTTTTGTTGTATTTTTTAGTTTATAATTAGGTATGTACATTTATAAGTTTGTTAAGTAAAAATTTTTTTTTATAAATGTACTATGTATACTGTGCAAGTAACTAATTTGAGTAAACAATGAGATTCCTATCATTCTACTTACCTGCTGCTTCTGACATGTCATCTAGTTTATCTCCTCTTTCCGAGATCCTCTCAATGTTGTCCTTCATTACACCTTTGACCTGTGATATTGCAAACAATGGCAGCTTAAAGGACACATTAAATTAGCTTCCTAACACATTTCTCACAAGTGTGTGTGTGTGTGTGTGTGTGCGTATGTGGTGGGTACAGGCATTTTGGTTCTGCCAGGTGCGCGTGACTGCGCATGTGTGGGTAGGTGGGTGTGGGTTGGTGGCTTGTCGTTCTGGTATTTCAGTTTGAAAATTGTTGTATTTATAAGAAGTTGTTGATTGTTTTTAATCAGTCCCACAATATTTGTGTAGCTATTTGTGAAGTCACTTTCTTTTCATTCTTTTTACTCTCATTTTTGTGTGTGTGACAATGGACAATGCTAAAGCTTGTTATTCAGCTACTGAAGTATCCAGTAGTTCATTCTAAGCAACACTGATGGCAACTTTTTGGTAATAACACTTTATGAAATGGTACTTTATTATAGGGTGTCCAAAATGGCCGCAGTGTAATGAAAATCATGTGGCTATTTTACTAAACACTGTAAGAGTAAGCTCGAGTCAAGGGGATGGGGGGAGGACAAAGCACTAAGTAGTACACTGAGCAATTCTGGTCAGTTACTAGTCAAATGCAGCCATCGCAAATACTAAACCACACATCAAATGTTATGATAACATCCAAAGATATCAACACATATTTAACATAAGTGTACATGTGTGTATATGTGTATGAGTAATAGCATTTGTAACCGTGCTATTCGGGATAACTAGCATGAGTGTGTTATTTCAACTGCTTTACGAGTGCTATTGATCCCTAAGCACAGGTTACTCAAACTGTCACTCGCGAATAGTAGGCCAGCTTTAAAAACAAATCATTTGCACTGTAGCTACACTGTATCGTTCACTTACTGTCTCTGTATTTCATGATTAGCATCCTCTGGAACTTTCTTTTTTTTTTTTCAACCTATTGCTCCTTCTAATCTGTCGAAAAAATTCCTATCTAATAGAGGTAGAGCTTCTGCACTGAAGAATGACATTTGTCTCCAACTAGAAGCTACTCGAACTGTAGGTTCCAAGGCTAGAGCTGCACACATGCACACTCACCCGTACTACTTCACTTAGCTACCGAGGTATTTCACTCAGTTACGTGGTATTTCACTTTCCCCATGCGATTTCAATTGAACAGCAATTTTACCCATTACATTTTTGAATGGACAATTTACGTGCCGTACTATTAATATATATTATAGTACTCGACTAATCTACTGTAATTATGAGTGGACTAATATCATTTACGTGAACATAATATACCATAAGCTTGTGTTTCACTTTCGTGGTTTAGGGCAATAAACACAGTGTGAAAATGAAAGCTCAATATTGCTACACTACTTAACTATTGTAATATATATGTGAGAGAGAGAGAAGAGTGAGGGGGGAGGGGGGGGATTCAATATAAAAATTGATAAAGTTGTAACTTTACCTCATCAACTTGTCCTCTGAGCTGCTGGACTCTTGACTCATTGTTGATCGTGCTATATGACCTGTATATGTGTGTTCGTGTATGTGTGCACGTGGGCAGGGATAAAGTAAAGAGGCGTGTTGTTATGTTATTCATTTGGACATCTGCCAAGGCTGTAACATGCATGCATTCTCGGACCATGTCGTTGGCAGTCCAGTCAAGTTACATACGTTAAACACTTGTATGGCAAATTCAGTGTAACGGGGACATCATTCTAGTAGGATCACTTGGCAGTCAAGTGACAAGATGGAGAATTTTTATACCATTAATCTCAACTGTGCAATTTCACACTATATAAGCTCCATTAGTATATTTGATAGAATCGAGAGTGATGTTATTATGCATCTTGTGATAGTTTTCAACTTGGTGAAATACATACACTAGATACACATTATATGGGGGCCTTGTATTCTACACAATTGCATTCCTGTAACTCTGAAAACACAAATTTTAGATTCTCCAGCACATTCGTGGGCTTACTGAGACCAAGTAGGACGACAGCTGGACTGATTTATTCTAAGAACCCTGTCAGGTTTTTGTTATTGTCCGCTAAACATAACTGAATGCCTTGTCTATAAACACAGCCTCTTCCTCCCAGCTAATCTCTATCACAACTTTCAATGTTTATGAAGGACCTGATGCAAGTAACCAGAGAATGGACACATTGTTGGACCAACTGTTGGAATTGGACTTTTTGGGAATTTGTAAATGAGTACCATGCTCTTCAAAGTTTTTTATGAATCCTCTTCTGCTTATACCATCTTTCGAGTTCTCTGTCTTGATCTGTTAATCTCTTTCTTATTTGTACAAAGAATCCGAATCCTTCTCCATTGAACTATATCAAGCACTTGATTCCTTGACTGCACTTATTTTATTTTATTTTATTTGTGACTTCTGAAACTTAGGAAAGCACTCTGGTATGGAAGATAAATAGCATTGTAGGATTTGGCGGGTTCTCACTTGACCAGTTGATTATAGGGGCAATCTTACCCATGAAATAACTAGCCACAGCCTAATGGAAAACTATATAACACAAGATAAACTCGTGTAGCTCACATTTTTGCTGTTAGTGTCGAATATCTTCTGGTAGAGTGCAGATACCGACTTGTACTTTGAAGAGACAACCAAAGTAACCAATGAATAGCTAGCAAACTTGAGGCTTTATTGTGCTTTGCCTGAAACTAATTTCTTGTTTGAAGACTAGGAGCAGCTGCTTTTATCAAACTTGGAAACTGAAACTTTCCTGCAACACACTCACTCACTAGAGTTTTATAGATAAACATTACATCATTCATTAGTGGACAGGCGTGTGCCAGTTCCTGCATACCACAGCACACAGCAGTCAGCAATAAGTGCACATAGAACATAGAGCCTGTTTCGTGGAATAGTACCTCTCGAATTGATACCCGCTATTGATACCGGCTGGGGAGAGTTCCCACGGTCAGGATATTCTCTAACCATTCAACCACACTACACCACGTGTGGTTTGCTGTAATAACTCTGCTGGTTTACTGTTACTCACTGTGTGGTTGCTGTCTCTGGAATATCTGCCAAATAGAAGCTGCAACTGGCTGGAGCCACCAAAAGGAGGAAACTGCTTTATACTTCAAGCACACAACTGTTGTTACGTTTTATCTCAACAAAACATATAACAAAATATAGGGGAAAAATTATTTTATGCTTGCACAACAAAATATACTTTGTTATAATACACCAAATAATACAATTGCAGTAGTGGAGTCTCCTGAGCTTGACCTTGTAGCACCAAGGGCGAACGCTGAAGGTGATGCTATGAATACCACCATGTCAGTGAGCACACTCACAGCTACAGATTTACCCCAGCTTGCTAAAAGTGGTGGTAGAAGTGTTACCTCTGTAGTTGAGGAGTCCAGCTTGGTGTCAACTTCAGCAATCCCTGCGATTGAGGACCTGAGCAGTTCAATATGTAAGTCATATGATTAAATGATAAAAAAAAAGTGTAATGCTATTCTAGCCATAACTACCAATTAAAAAAATAATTTATTGACACACAAAATAAGCAAATAAATAAATAACTATTTGATATAACACCATTGTGAGAAATAACAGGGAAAGTACGTGGGAGAATACATCGGAGAGGGCAGGGGTGATATCAAGGACGATGACAATGACATATATTATGCTGACCTAGAAGATGAGCATCAGCAGAATTTAGGAGGGGGCAGTGATGAAGCAGGTGATTCTTGTCGAATCATTTGCAGTCACATCAAAGGAATTAGTCATCTTTACTGAATTAGCCATTTATACTTTATCCTTGATGTTACTGTGAGGAGTAAATTAGACAATGTTCGGGTCTGACAGTGAGTGTGAAAGGAATTAGAAACAGTTTGAACACTGAATACCAAAAGTCTAGAAGTAATTGGCACTCTTGTATAGCCTTGTACAATGCTTGCTATACTGCTTCAGTGCTTATAGTGTCTTTTTTTTTTTTTTTTTTTTTTTTTTTTTTTTTTTTTTTTTTTTTTTTTTTTTTTTTTTTTTTTTTTTTTAATAAAGTCAAGTTTGCACCCCCAACTATATCAGCTCTCATTGCTAATCAAAGAGTGCAACCTTCCCATCAAGAAACTCGCTATGTGCAAAATATAAATAAAGCTACCATACTTCATATTTGCAAAATTACGAATGTGGGTGTTATTAGGGTGTGGTCATGCTAATTAAGAGAGTGGTGATTAATGGAGATGTAGTTGACCTGAGCATTTTTGAAGAGTTAGTGCTCGAGTTGCTGACTTATCTCATGAGCATACACTTTATTCTTTGTGCACTAAATAATAAATGTCTATTCAATAGCTACTACTCTTAATTTATTTTATTTGATTTTTTGCGTAGTATTACAAAAAATGTTTTGAAAATTGGAACAATATTAGATAAGTGCAAGGTAATGTTGCTGCTGTGTTCATCTTCTGTTAGTTGTCCTAGACAGAGGGATGGGAGGGGGGAAAGAAAGAAAGTTAGATGATTACATCTTGAGACATTGTAATACATCAGTTTGATTCCGACTGTAATATTGTGGGTGTGCATTATCAAGGGTACATGACAATTGCAAGCTTTTGTAATATCAGACAAGATCACAACATTCTAAACATAGGCGTAGGAACTGGGGTGGCCAGGGTGGCCAGGGCCACCCTAACTGGTGCATCAGCAGGGAAAAAATTGGTTTGCTGAGTTTTAATTCTAACTTGGTTTACAATTCTGTACCAGCTGAAACTGATGCACTAGACCTACATGCCATAGCAAAACAATTTGTGTCAATTAATTCACGTAGAGTTAAATACTTTGGAACTTATTAATTTTTTTTTAGCTATATCTGTACTTAAAAACTATACATCAATGTATTTTCCTATAGCTGACCATTTACTATGATTTCAAATATTTATGTATCACCAATATGATTGAGGAAGGAATTTGTTAATAAGTATATATGGGGATGCAAATCAAGTCAAAACAATGACTCTCAACTTGGCCACCCATAGTAAAATTATCTTCCTACGCCATTGCTAAACCATTATCTTGCCCTCAGCCATTGCATATAATATATGTACTTACTTCTAACTTTTGACTGCTATCACAGCTCCAGCTACGATGCCTACAGAAATAAACACATGCTAAATGCAATGACTATACAAAAGTCTTGAATGATAAGTCAATCAAAATAAAATTCATTCCTACTCAGAACTTTCCAAGGCAGGTGACCAGGTTTGGCTTTAATAATGGCTGCCAGCTGTGGGTTCTGAGAATTACCCAGGAAACTTGGATAAAAACTAGGGCATCCTGGCCGAAAACAGGTATGATATTGGTTTGATAGTGAGTCCATGAAAAACAGGGCAATCAATTAATTAGGCAAGATGCAGGACATCATCTACAGAAAATCTGGGATGTCCCTGCAAGCCGGGACAGATCAGCCGGGACAGATGGCAGCCATATAACTTCCAGGTGCTCACAAAACATTTTGTTACTAACTATCCCTACAAAGGGTATTGGTGGTGCTCTTTTATTGGAAACTCTGATTGATGTTGCCATAGATCTAGCTAGTACAAGCAATTTACCTGCAATCACTAAGAAAATCACTAAGGCAATTACTATCACTATGAGGACTAGAATAACTCGCAGCTTCCATCGTTTTCTCCGGAGATTTCGACTGAGTTGATGTGCTTGTTTGTGGAATAGTCCGGCATTCTCATTTAGTCTTTCTAAAAAAAAAAAGAAGCAACATAGCTACACAAAAACAGAAAGCAACAACTAAACCAAGACAAGAATGCATTAGGTAAGTCAACTTAATATTATGCCTTATGCCAAAGGTATCATTCTTTGGGTGACATTTAGGTTAGGTACAGCATATCAAATATGTTCCTGCAACTGCAACTTGCTACTAATTTCCAATATTTACATAACTCACTTGTCTTTTGCAAAACTTATATGATATGTTTACACTTTCACAGTTTACATCTTTTTAGGCTACTTCATTAATTAGTCCTTCTAATATATATTTCACAGCCATGACAACAGCATGGTGATGATGTGTACACATACTGGTCAGCCTTCATGCATCTTAAAATGTCTCCTGTTGGGTTTTACTAGTCAAGTTAATGTGGCAACATTTGGGAATCGTACGTAGACATCACTATGGTGTGCAAGCAATTCCACACCAGGACCAGTAGTAGATAGCAGGATTCATTATAGCAGAACTCTAAGTTGATGTTTAGTTTCTGTCTGCCCTCACTTGAAGCATTCATGCGGAATATTTGCTATTAGTAGCTAGAAATGCTGCGTATTAAGCAGCACTAGATAGTACTTGCCTGCGGTATCAGATAAGTGGTCCAGCTTTTCACGTTTTTCTGTGATCTTATCAAAATTTTCCAACAGCTTTCCTTTAACCTAGAATCATAAATAGCATGTCGGCAAAAGAGAGGAATATTTATTTCATTGACAGGCAAAGTTTTTTTATTATAGTTTACTATAAGTAGGTATGTTTATTAATGTCTTTATTTTTTGTCATATCATTTTCAGTAGTGAGCAGAGATCATTGGTAAAGACCTTGTGTTACTGTAAGAAAAATTATATTTTAAAGAAAAAACATCTACTGTACATACTGTGAGAGAGCAAGTTCTGAGCTAAGTGATAAAAAAAATTAATGTAGCTATAATTTTGTTGTAATTTATAAACTTGAAGTTGATGAAGAAACTATCACTTCGTAAACATAACATGTTGACAAGCAAATCAACGTCTACCTGTTGGTTTTAATGTTGATAACATGAATAGAATTGCCAGCTACAGCTAAGGCTATGTGTTAACATATGGAGCTAGGGAGATGTTTGTTAGCTTCACTACAATTATTACATATAAGTAAAGCCTCATCCTCTCAGGATTGTATAGCACACAGCTAGCTATACCTGCATAAGAGGGGAGGGGAGAGAGGATAGAGTAGGGGAGGGGAGGGGGATTAGAGTCGATCTTATATGTTGATATGCTGAAGTAATTAGCCCTTTTTTTTACATAAAATACTTATTACCTCGTTAACTTGTCCTTTTAACTTTTGCATTTGCACACTGGTATTAGACTGGCCATCTATTGCACTGTAGGACCTGTAGGCAACGAATATAACTACTTTGGTCAGCTTTAACAATTTCTTATCAACAAATTCCCTCTAGATGACTGCCACATTAGCTATGTCAACTTACTCTAATAGATATGTCATAAATAATGTTAACTTACATATTTTTATCTCCTCCCAGTAATAGCTATATAGCAATGCTGCCTTATGTGATGTACAGCCCAGAGAACAGGAGGAGATGCTCAGCTAGTTGTGAATCCCTCTGTAAGGACAGGTTTGTTGGTGCTAGTCTGAAAACTGAAAGTTTTGTGCGTCTTTATATAGAGCAGAAAATAAACATTACAGGAAGTTGTATCATGTTTGGTGTTGCTGCTAAATTTTGTTGTTGTTGTTGTTTTTAGTGTTGCTGTTTAATTTTAATACTACTTTTCTTTCTTTTTTCTAAATAGTTTTTAGCCGTATGCAAACATGTAAATTTTACAATATACCAAAAGAGTTTTCATCAAAACTATACAGTAAGATCAAAACTAAATGTTGCTAGTAGCATCAAAACAAATTGGAATTGAAAGTAAAAAAAAAATCTAAAGCCAGAGTTGAATATACAACAAGTTGAGTAATGTTACTTGAACAGGCAGGCATGCGATTTTTTGCAATACACTAAAAGAAACAAAGTAGGGCCTGCCAGATTGTGCTCGACATTTTTAGAATTATTCTTTTTTTTTAGGTCTAAAAAATTGAGTTATTATTCCAAAAGAATAGTATATTATTCTAGAAATTTTCGTATTATTCTCTTATTATTCTAATTAGAAATAAGTGAAATTATGATGATTGCAGTATAGCTAGCTAGCTATATAGAGTTGGTACGTTACGAAATGAAAGAGTAAAACTATCAGTCTCTTACTGAATCACTCAATATGAAGGATTGTATATAGCTAGCTAAGAGTAAAACTATCAGTCTCTTGAATCACTCAATATGAAGGATTGTATATAGCTAGCTAATCCTTAGTGAAAACCTTGAACTTCCCGTAAAAATGTTCAATGAATGGAAAAAACATGCTCTGCTGCAGCTGAAAAAAGTTCAATTTAGAGAAACCTTACAAAACATTTGGGGGAAATGTGGATTACCTGGTATTAAAGAATTTTAATATGCTCGGCAGTGGATCCATATTCTCTTCCCTTCACATGCGTAGGTTGGCTGGTAATAATATACATTTTTTGTCAATTCTAATGCAGTGATTGTTGAGTTGCTCAAGAAGAGAATCCATTTAGCATAATTCTCTATATGACTTAGTGACTCTGAGCCTGACTGACAGCTCTCCCAGTATTTCAAACTTTCTTCTTCTTTTTTTCATTTTGGAAATACAATAACAGAGTGGCCAACACTAACCCAGCTGCTTTAATCAAGTAATGAAGACCTACCTCATAACCACATTTCTGCACATGTTTATGTCCCTTTGTTGTAAAAGAAAAAGAGAGGGGGAAAAAAAGCACTATTGATTTTCTTTTATAATTAAGGATAATATGGACTGATTATTCTCATTTTCCCTTTATTATTCTATAATTATTCCATTATGCTATTAGCTACATGTCCATTATTCCAGAAAAAATGCTAGCATAATCTGGCAGGGCCTACTAGCTAGCATCAGAGTTGAGTATACAGCAAGTTAAGTAATGTTAATGTCGTAGATTTTCATTGCTACTCTATTTCTAGTAATTCAATATTTTTAGCTTAGCTAGTAGCATAGGGTCATACCCTCACCTCACAACTGAAGAAGGCTTCCGAGCCGAAACGTTTTGTGAATATTATATCAAAATTTTAATGCTACTAGCTAAGCTAAAAATATTGAATTAAGTAATGTTACTATAAATGTCAGGGAATGGCCAGGGTGTTCCTCATGACTTCAATGTGATGAAAGGGCTTGCTAGACCTGACACTGAATCTGTCCCAAGTGTTGATCTCATGACATGTATTTCCCCTAGTGTCATAATGATGTCATCATCTAATGTAGAGTATTTGGATTCTCCTGCTGGGGACATTACAAGCATCTCTGTGGGTAATACTAAGTGATAGTCTAACATTTCAGTCTTCTTCTGATGAGCACAATTTATTGACCTCTCAAAACTAGATGGTCTGTGTGAGAACTATGAACTAGACAAGGTTTCATAGTAGCTACTGTTTTGGTAAGGTGAGGTGAGGTGGTGTGGGAGTCTCTACAACATAGACTAGATTTAACCATTCTTCCTCAATCCTTGGAGTTCTCATTTTAGGGGAAATCCCTACCTTATAAACTTGAATTACTCTTCTCGCTCCATATTTTCTTGTTTGTTTGTTGTTGTTGTTTGAGTGTCTTTTTGTTTTGTTTTCCGTTATATAACCATTTGTACCTTGGTAAGTTTAAGCCATCATATCACATTGCTAGATTCAGAGTGAATAGGAGGTGAATAAATGAACTGTCTAATCAAATATTAGTTTTATGTGTTTCCCTGGAGCCGTGGTACAAGTTTGTTGCACCACTCTGTTCGGTCGTATGGGATTTGCACTATCCTCAGGCCCTTGTCATAGTGTAACCCATACATATTGGTTAGCTGGCCATTTCCTGTGTGCTATAATGCATGGGAAATATTGAACGTTCGTGTGATGTTGAAATACTCAAGGAAGATATCCAATGTATAATATATATTACATCATAGCTGCCAGCTGTCCTGAGTTTTCCAGGACATCCTTGAAACTTCTGTGCATGTCCCTTGTCCCTTTATTTTGTTGACTTGTTGACAAACTAATGTTATAGCTGGCAACCAACCTTTTCTCTGCCAAGATGCTCAAGTTTAATTGACAACCATTGGATTCCACTCAGCTAATAGAATTCTCCCACTTGTTAATCTTTTCCCTAGCAGTTGTGCATATTATAATTATATATTATATATATATATATATATATATATATATATTTTTTTTTTTTTTTTTTTTATTTATTTATTTTTTTTTTTACTTGTATCATTGCTAAAAATCTTTTTTGAAAATTCTAAAAATATTAAGTGCAAGGTGTGTTGCTGTTGCGTTCTTCTTCTGTTAGTCATCCTAGACAGAGCAGAAGATGAGAGAGGGAGGGGGACAAGAGAGGGAGGGGATGGGGAAGAAGAGAGAAAGTTAAATGATTAGGTGGAAATAATATAAGACATTATAATGCATTGTAGTTGTGGGGCCAGAATGCTAAGAGTATACAACAATTGTAAGCTTTTTTAATGTCAGACAAAATCACAACATTCAGCTAAACTAGTCTTGCCCTCAGCTACCCACTCCTGTAGTCTACCTGTACCCACTCCTGTACCCATTGCTATAGTTTCCCTATGTACATATATGTACTTACTTCTAACTTTTGACTGCTATCACAGTTCCAGCTATGATGCCTACAGAAATAAACACATGCTAAATGTAATGACTATGTATATAAAAGTCTTGAATGATAAGTCAATCAGAACAGGCAACAAAATGTATTAGACTTTACAAGACAGGTGACCAGATTTGGCTTGAGCAATTGCCAACTGGCTTCATATTAATCAAATGTATTTTCCAGAGGCTCACAGAACATATTTTGTCCTACAAAGGTATTGGGTGGTGCTCATTAAATGATGTAGCTATTATGATGGAGAGTCCCAAGACAATATACCCTTTAAATTAATTCTGGTTGATTTTGTCATAGATCTAGCAAGTACAATCAAGTTACCTGCAATCACTAAGATAATCACTAAGACAATTACTATCACTATGAGGACTAGAATAACTCGCAGCTTCCATTCTTTCCCCTGGATATTGTTATTGAGTTGACAAGCTTCTTTGTGAAAAAGCTCTGATTCTTCACTCAAGTTTTCTGAGAACAACACACAATGACAAAAAACAAAACAAGAAATGCAGTGGGTAAGGACATTTTGATAGAAACAGCATTATATAGGCCAGGGAATAAAAAAAAAAAGGGCAAGGGGTGCTACTTACCTTCCCACCCACTCACTATAAATATAATATGACATCAGTCCCATTAATAGAAAGAGAAGGAAGTCAATGATATATATATATATATACAGAAATTCTAACTTAGCACCCGAAACAAACTGCTAGGTCTATTTTACTGACGACAACAAAGTGTAAACACAAATATATTGCATGAACTGGAATGTTGCTCTCTCTATCGGTCACCCCGTGATAGAGACAAGCTCAAACACTAGCTAGCTTCATTATGTCACACAATTTTATTGTGAGTTTAAAAGTATCACATATAGACAACTACTTGAAATATTGGAGTAATCTCAATACTTCAGTCTGGATAAGACATGTCAATACTTGAGTTTAATTTATACTATAATACACCCACACGATATAGCTTTCTGAAGTTAAGGTGAGTTCCTCAATTAGTGCACACTGCAGAGAAATATAATTTACTTGCATGGAACTCATTTGTCTTTTGCCAGACAATACAGGATGTTTACATTTGTCAGCCCAGCTAATGTGGGCTGTGCTTCTTATCATAAGGGACACAACATTTAATAAATTATTAACATTTGGGAAATGTTCTTATCATGTGTGAATAATTTCAATGTTACTTTCATGGTTTGCTCTAATAACACGTTTAGACTAGCAAAGGAAAACAACCTATCATTTTTATTTCTTGTCAAAGTTCTTCTCAAGGGTCATTAGGTTGGGCTTCGGTAAGTGCTGGGGAAAGTTCAAAAACCAAATTTTTGGCTGATTGAACAGAAAATAGCTACTACTTTAATTATTATGCTAAGAATGACTGAATCAGAAATTCATTGCACTGCTTTGGTTTGCCGTTTTGCTAAGGTTTCTGTTGAACCAATTTAAAATGTTGTGTGGTATTTCCCAATGTTAGCACTTCATCCCAACTACCTCACTAGGAACGTCTGATTTCATTCTCAAAGCAGTTGTTTACTTTCATTTCTACTCCAGCACTAAAACATAACTATATTACGTATGTGAGATATAAACTATTATCTTATAGCTAGAAATACTGCATATTTAGGAGCACGAAATAAAGCTTACCTGCTGTAGTATACAAGTGGTCCACCTTTTCGTTTTTTTGTGCAATTTTTTCATAGATGTCTTGCACAATTCCTTTAACCTGGAATCATATGAGCATCATTAACAAAGGAAATAATATTCATAGCTATACAGTATACAACTATGTATCTGCCTTTGGGCCATCATTTTCAAAGATCATTGATAAATGATCTCGTATTGCTAAAGAAAATGTTACTATTGCTAGAAGTAAACCACACCCCATTTGAATTGTACAACACCCAGCTACTTTTTCACTGTTTGAAAAGAAGAAAGCAGACTTGATACAAAATGGGATGCATTGGAAAAGTCAATTCCTTCTATATAGCTATAACTTATGTCATTACTCTCTTGAGGGTAAGAATTTAGAGCTGATCTTGCACACTTAGAGCTCTTGATTCACTGAGCTATGAAGTGGTCACCAGTAAGCTGTATTTAATACGTATTACCTCATTGGTTTGTCCTTCTAGCTTCTTCATTTGCTCACTGGTATTAGACTGGTCATCTATTGCACTGTAGGACCTGTAGGTAATGTAACAAAATCTGAACACATGATTCCTTGGAGTCAAACAGCTGTTCCCTCTAATAGCTACATCAGCTGGCTCTAATAGATTTCTTTTACTCACATCTTTTAGCTATCTTCTTCCAGCAAATAGCAATGGTGCCTTTATTTGATGTAGAAGCTCAGCAAACTGGATGAGTGTTTGTAGCTTGTAATGTGGATTTCTCTATAAACACAGGACATTAGCAAACTATTCTGTTAGTATAGCTAGTAATCTTATAGGAGACTGAAAAGTTTGGATAATTTTTAATTATCATTACAGGAAGTTATTTTAAATGTTTGGAATTGTAGCGTAACTTCTGTTTATGTTTTGACTATCGTGCACTTTCAGCTATGTAAGTGCCAATATTTATAAAACAAACTAGGAAAGGTGCATGACGTGAAAATGCAAGAATGATGTGGTAAGAGACGTGGAAACTGGAAAAGGTTGTGAACCTAATTGTGAATTAGACTGCACCTCCTTTCATCGTTATATAGAGCAGAAAATAAGCATTACAGGAGGAAGTTGTATCATGTTTGGTGTTGCTGCTTATATTTTTAATAATACTACTTTTTTTTCTAAATTTTCTTAGCCCCATGCAAACATGTGATTTTTTACAATGTACCAAAAGTGTTTTTGTCAAAACTATGCAGTAAGGTCAAAGCTTTGATCCTAGTAGCATCAAAACAATGAAACTAAAAAAAAATCTAAAGCCAGAGTTGAATATACAGCAAGTTGAGTAATGTTACCTGAACAGGCAGGCATGCAATTTTTTTGCTATACACGAAAATAACCTTTGTCAACCAGAAAAAATCTATTAGCATTGGGAGTTGAATATACAGGAAGTTAAATAATGTTACTATAAATGTCAGGGAATTGCCAGGATGAGTTTCATGACATCAATGTGATGAAAGGACTCGCTAGACCTGACACTGAATCTGTCCAAGTGTTGATCTCATGACAACATGTATTTCCCGTAGTGTCATAATGATGTCATCGTCTATTGTAGAGTCATTAAATTCTCCCGCTAGGGATGTTGCAAGCATCTCGTGGATAAAACTAAGTGATTGCAGTTTTGTTATTCTTGCTCCATATTTTCTTGTTTGTTGTTGTTGTTTAATTGTTTGTTGTTGTTGTTGTTTAATTGTTTGTTGTTTAATTGTTTGTTGTGTCAAGTCATCATAGCTATCACATCTTGATTCAGGGTGAATAGGAGGTGAGCATTTACTGGAGAAAGATGATCCTTTACCCGATTTGAAACATCCATCCAATCAAACCTAGAGCCACAATACAAGTTTGTTGTACCACTTCATTTGGTGTATGGGATTGACACTATCCCCTCAGGCCCTGGTCATTGTAACTTATACATATTGGCCAACTGGCCATTTTCTGTACACTTAGCATTGGGACTTGACAAAGTTAGCTAGTGCTCTGGTGGCTGGACACTTCTCATGACCAAATACTGTATATTGTTCATTCACTATTAGTAATATATAATATGGAATATAATATATATATATAATGTATATATTCATATATATTATATATAATATATATATTCCACCCTAGATAGCTTCACAATGAGGTATTTTGAGGTATGTGACACAGTGAAATAACTCAAGCAAGCTCACTACTTGTAGTTATAGCAACCAGCCAAGCTTACCACTTTCCCATGGGTTTTTCAGCTACCTTCCTCTAGTGTAGCATACCCAACTTGGCTAGAGCAGCTGCTAAAATATCAGTGGGGGTATGGGGTGCCCCTACAGCCAACTTGCACTGTGAGTTGCCAGTCCAAGTACAAACAACAGCAGTGCAGTGTATAAACCACTTAGTAAACTGGTCAGAGTGATAAGCAAGATATTTCACTCTCAGGCTTTATTTCACTCTGCCTCTTGCTGTGAAAGTATATTAGCATGCTCATAAAATATTTCTCCATATCACACTCTGACTCATGTAATAAGTATTATATTATTGCAACACTATTTTTAATTTTTTTACTCATCTTTGCTAGACTTTTTTTTAAATTATAACAATATTAAGTGCAAGGTGTGTTGCTGCTGCATTCATCTTCTGTCAGCCATCCTAGACAGAGCAGAAGATAAGAGAGGGAGGAGGACAAGAGAGAGAGGGGAGGGGGAAGAAGAGAGAAAGTTAAATGATTAGGTGGAAATAATATAAGACATTATAATGCATCTATTTATGAGTTTGATAAACTGACTGTGATTGTGGGGCCAGAATGCTAAGAGTATACAACAATTGTAAGCTTTTTTAATGTCAGACAAAATCACAACATTCCATGGCATCAGCTAAACTAGTCTTGCCCTCAGCCATTGCATATATATGTACTTACTTCTAACTTTTGACTGCTATCACAGTTCCAGCTATGATGCCTACAGAAATAAACACATGCTAAATGTAACGACTATACAAAAGTATTGAATGATAAGTCAATCAAAACAGACAATAAAATGCATTCCTACTCAGAACTTTCCAAGGCAGGTGACCAAATTTGGCTTGAGCAATTGCCAACTGGCCTCATATTAATCAAACGTTCTTTCCAGATGCCCACAAATAATATTTTGGTGGTGCTCACTAAATGATGTAGCTATTATGTGGAGATTCCCAAGACAATGTACCCTTTAAATTAATTCTGGTTGATTTTTGTCATAGATCTAGCAAGTACAATCAAGTTACCTGCAATCACCAAGGTAATCACTAAGATAATTACTATCACTATGACGATTAGAATAATTCGCAGCTTCCATTGTTTTCTATGAAGATTGTGATTGAGTTGATGTGCTTCTTTGTGAAAGAGTTCTGATTTCTCACTTAAGCTTTCTGAAAACAACAACACACATAACGACAAAAAAAAAGCAAGAATGCAGTACATTTTAATACAAACAGCATTGTACACGCTATGGAAAAGAAAAAAATGCAGAAATTCTAACTGGCAAACTGCTAATTATGAGTTTCTCAATTAGTGCACACTGCACAGAGAAAAAAATTACTTGCATGGAACTCATTTGCCTTTAGTCAGACAATACAGGATGTGTGAGCTGCTTCTATTGTAAGAGATGCAACCTTTAATAAATAATTTATTCAATAAATTATTATTATACTTAGAGATATTAACAACCATGAAATAAAAGTACCTGCTGCAATATATAAGTGGTCCACCTTTTCATTTTCTTGCATAATTTTTTCATAGTTGTCTTGCACAATTCCTTTATCCTGGAATCATATGAACATCATTAGCAAAAGGGGGGAAAATATTATACATAGCTATAACTGCTATCTACCTTCAGGCCATTATTTTCAAAGAGCATTGGTAAAAATCTCATTGCTAAACTGTAGGCAAAATTATATTTAAAACTTTTCAATTTTTAGCTAATCATCTAGTTCATCACTTCATGAATGTCACTTCATAAATATAACAATATTATACTGTACAGCTATTATGATGAGCAAGTCAACATCAGCCAGTCCATTAAGAAGTTAGCATAATCAGAGTAGCTAGCTAGCAAGCTACAGCTAAGAATTAACAAGTGAAGCTCTTCAGCACTACCTAATTGCTAGAAGTAAACCGCATCCCATTTGAATTGTATAACACCCAGCTACTTCTCTACTGTTTGAAAAGAAGAAAGCAGACTTGATACAAAAATGGCATACATTGGGCAAGTCAACTCCTTCTATAGCTATCACTTATGTCATTACTCTCTTGAGGGTGAAAATTTAGAGCTGATCCTATATAGTGCACAATCAGCTCTTGATTCCCTGAGCTATAAAGTTCTCTCTAGTAATTAGCTTTTATTTTAAATCAAATACTTATTACCTCAATGGTGCTACCTTTTTCAGTCAAACTGAGAAAGCACAACAAGGCGATTGCATGATACACATAGCTGATGAAATGTAGATGGTGAAAATTGATAAAAAGAGTGTTGATTCAATTTTCACCAAAGGTCCACGGACCAAATCGTCTCAAAAAGAACTACAAGAAAATTAATTAACTGTCTATACTTATTACCTCATTGACTTGTCCTTTTAACTTCTGCATTTTCCCACTGGCATTAGACTGGCTATTGATTGTGCTGTAGGACCTGTATAGGCAATATAACAAAGTTTGAACAATTGATTGATTCCCTCTGGATCAGAGTCAAACAGCTCTTCACTCTACAAAAGCACACATCAGCTGGCTTCAACAGATTTCTTTTTTAACTCACATCTTTTATCTTTTTCCAGCAATAGCGATAGTGTCTTATGTGATATAGTTAACTCAGCAAACAGGAGGAGTTAAGGTAGCTTGTTGTAATGTGGATTTCTCTGTAAACACAGGAGAGTAGCAAACTTTTCTGCTTAGTATAGCTAGTAGACTCTGAGGAAATTGAAAAAAAAATTATTTTGCAGGGTTTTTTTTTATAGTAACCATTGGAAACTATTTCAAATGTTTAAGGATGTAGCAAAACTTGTCTGTTTTGACTATCATGCACTTTCAGTTATGTATATGCCAAAACCAACCCTGAAAATGCATAATAATGTTGTAAGGCTGTAAACTTCTTTTGTAAATTAGACCACACTACTTCTATTATCATAATTATTGCGTCCTACAATGGATGAACCAACCACTGCTATGAAGCTGTGTAATACATTATATATATATAATATATTACTACAATAAACTTTTTTTTAAACTTATCTAGTAGCTATTGATATTTAATAGAAATATATTTTGGCTTCAAGAAGCCTTCATCAGTCGTGAGATGATAGTTTTCCAATTGTACCATCTTACAACTGATGAAGGCTTCTCGAAACCGTAACGTCTTGTTATTCAAAATAGATAACAATAAGTTCAACAAATATTGTGTTACTCTAATGTAGTAATAGCATTAGAGTACCAGTATGTTGTTTTAGTTTAGAGATTCCAGACGTTCTTAGTTTTAGTTATTCGTACTAAAAAAATAATCTTGAATGCTTAGATTTACTTTTTTCCCAAGTTCTCCCTGAATATTAGTTATAAGTTTTTAGTTTTTCTTCAATATCACGTAGAAGACTTAGTTAGTTATATACTATCAATTCACTTAGTTTTAGTCAATTTATTCGTTGTCTCTCAAATTCTTCAATAATGAGACTCCTTAAAGAAAGTAGTACAGGTAGTTTTCCCAAATAACTTTAAAAAATAGCATATTTTCATGATATCTTAGGTAATATAAATAAAGTATGATATTTTTATATAGTATAGAGAATAATTACCTGATGGCAATTTATACCTTCATTTAATAATGACATAATTCAAAGTGAATTGTTTACAATAAAAATTGCTTAGTTTTAGTTTTTGTCATCCACTCAACTGGTAGTTTTAGCTATTATCAAATTTACGGTCTTCCAAAATATTAGTTTTTTTCATGCTCTCTACAGCTTAGTTTGAGTTATTCTTACCAAAAGTAAAATACCCCAAAACTAAGGGGTTTTGGTTTTAGTTTTAGTTAACTAAAACTACACCATAGAATACTGCCCTGAAGAATAATTAATGGTATTTTGTTTTGTACTGATTCCCATGGTACACAAACACAAGGAATTTGAGAATCTCATTGACACTATCTTATTTTCAACCTCTAAAAATGTGCACTCATAAACGTTGCTAGACAACAGTGTCGGGCAGGACATTTGCAACAAACAAGGGAATCCATTAGAAGCTGAAAAGAACTACTCTGCCACAGAGTTGGAGCTACTGGCTGTGGTGGATGCCGTGACCCACTTCCTATACTACCTACATGGAAGAAGTTTTAGTGTTTACACTGATCATAGGGCCTTGTGTGTTTTCTTTATTCCTCCCCAACCTTGTCTAGACGCTTAAGAGGGATGTTGTTAAAGTTAATAGACTTTGATATCACATTTATACACAAATCTGGCAGTGACAATGTCAATGCAGATGTCTTGAGCCGCCAAGCCTGGAAGGAACCTGGTCAGACTGATGCCTGTACTGCAGAGGAGGTGAAGATAGAGGGTGGAGCCAGTCACTATGTCCGGCCCTCGCTTTGTTCCGGCAACTCCAGAGGTTTCACCTCCGAAAGGGGTGATGTCGGGCAGGACATTAGCAACAAACAAGGGAATCCATTAGAAGACTGACAGATAAATAACATTCCATGTCCATTTTTTGCATATCAACAAGAACACAAAACATATGTTCCACATAATTGTAAAGGTGCCGGGTGCCTGGAGCGCCTGCTGACCTTTCACTCATATGCTTAGTTATTGCACAGTTGTTCAGTTGTACCAACCCAGTGTTTCGTGTGCTTCTCCCCTGTACTCTGTTGTTTCCTGAATTAAAGTTCTTTAACCGACTTATTTGGGAAAGGCTATCCTGGGCACTAGCTGCGTACACTTCAAGGGCCACAACTCTGGTGGCAGCAACTGAAACATCCATCAGTGGAGGAGTAGCTACTATGTATCCTGCTTACTCCCTTTCCAACTCCAACACAAACCCCCACAAACAGTATGCTTTGTGCACTCTCTATCGAGTGTTTCAATTGTCAATAAATAGAATATAATGGAGACTGCACCATGATATCTACTGGTTCCACAAATGGTGGCCTGTATTAAGGTAGAAGTGACTTCTGTGTAAGTTTAGAATTACACGATTAGAGGATGAATACAAACAAATTGTCCTATACATAATTCATGACTGAAGCAACTAGCTGCATATATTTACACTGGTCATAACTGTCATGTACATAATGGATATGCAATGTTGTTTTTCTGATAAATATCTTACTTGCATACAACAAGATAAGAGTGATTGCAGCTAGCAACTTTTGTTTCATTATTAAAAGAAAAGCAGCTTAAAATAATTTTCTATGCCTTAAATAGCTATTGCAATGTATGAAATTTAGAGCCAAAAATGAACAACCTCCAAAAGCAAATAGAAACTCTGATTTGTGAACCGGATACCTGGTCCTACATTGTTCCCAGTGAGTTTCGACTGAAATTTTAACCATTAATGAAGGCAACAAAGGGGTTCAAAGTTGGGGGGGAGGGGGGGGGGGGGGGGGGGGGGGCTCAACTATATAATTAACTACAGAAACATTAGGTTATTGAGTTTAATGAATTAAAACACTCATATTCATCTAAGCTGTGGCACTCCATGCTTGTTAGCTAGAGACAGGCCACATTTTTTTCTTAGCCTGTGCCTCAAAAAGACTTCAATCCTATCTTAAGGTTTTTAGCTCATTTTGGGATGAAATGCATAAATTTGACAATGGGAAACTCTATAGATGGTAGTTGATGGTGTTGTTGTAGCAGACAGTGTCGCTGCTATGGATGCATAGTTGGCAGTTAACTAGCTAGCAGCTGGTGCTATACCTGATAATGAGTGGTCTATACTTTACCACACATCTACTACTGACTAAAGTGTTTTATGCTGCAGTTGGGAATTCATGCAGTCTAACACTGACCACGTACACTAGGAGACTGATGGTGGCTAAATGGTTAATGGTGATGATGTATACTGCTATTAGGTCCATGTAATGGAAATCTTTTACTATCCAAAAGTTGGGGGGGGGGGGGGGGGCTGGAGCTCCCTGATCCCTCACCTTCCACCACCTATGATTAAAGATGAATAACCCCAACCCGTAGATAAAATTCATTTTATCAAAGCCACAACTTAAAAATAGACAATACTGAACATCCAGCCCTCATTATCAGTAAGCCTACAGATCGTGCTAGCAATAAGCATGTGGAATAATTCTAGAATGATAGAGGCATTTCAGAGAATAATAAGGGCAGTCACCTTGCTGGAGGCGTGGCATCCCTTGCTCAGCTTAAATACAAATTAGGCCAAGTCAGGTGTGAAGCAAGCACATGATTATGATGTGAATTTAGAAGCAGCAGTTTTAATTTTAAATTTAGTCTGGTGTGGTGAAGTAGTGGAACTAGCCAATAGTTAGTGATCTTTGACCTCCTTGTTTACCAGCCAATAGTTAGTGATCTTTGACCTCCTTGTTTACCAGCCAATAGTTAGTGATCTTTGACCTCCTTGTTTACCAGCCAATAGTTAGTGATCTTTGACCTCCTTGTTTACCAGCCAATAGTTAGTGACCTCTTCGTTTCTTTCAGAGTTCTCAGTTCTCACATTATTGAAACTTTAACTGTAGATCACAGATGTTTCTCCCACTCAAGATCCAGCTAGTTGTGTGTGGTTAAAGAGGCATGCTGCAAGTGACCCCCCACATTAATCAAAGGGTGTGAACTGGTCCTGTTAATTCAACCATTTTCAGCGGCAGCGGAATGTGTTTTCTACTGAGACACAAAAGGTCTCTGCTTGAAGATAATAGCTACATTGAATCTTCCATAATGAATACAATGCCAGTAACTCAAGTACTCATTTCATGACACCTTGAGCTACTGCAATCATATCCCCTTCCCCTAGTAATTAGAATAAAAAACCCTACACCCAAGTCTGGAAGAGTTGGGCATCACGTTCTATCCATCAAATTGGAAAGGGAGTGTTTCAAATCAGGTAAAGGATCATCTTTCTCCAGTAAATGGTTGCTTCATAACATCAACACATACTTCAAGAAGTATTTTGGGCATCACGTTCTATCCATCAAATTGGAAAGGGAGTGTTTCAAATCAGGTAAAGGATCATCTTTCTCCAGTAAATGGTTGCTTCATAACATCAACACATACTTCAAGAAGTATTAACCTTGTAGTGCCTGACTGAACTCAAGAGCCATTTCATATGTATGCTTGCAAGACTGGAAACCAGCATTGATCATTACCCATCACAGCCACATGGATATATATTTTGTTTGCTTATGACACTGGACAGCAGCAAGTACAAGCACTACAAGCAGTAGCTACGTATGCTGCCAATTCACAACTGACAAATATTACTAATATCATAATCTATGTATGAAGATCTTACTAATGTGGTTCATAAAAACAAGTCTAGTAAATTTATAAAACAAAACTTATTATTTATAGGCTCAACCAGCGGTAGTAAAAACGCAACTACAGTAGTTCGGATAACTGAATTCATAGAAAATGTATTAAACACTAATAAAGGGGTGTGGTCAATGTCTGCAGATTTTGGGTGTTCGGTGAAGTTTGGATAACTGACATTCTATTGTAATGCTTTATGTATATTGCTCAAATTTCAAATACACAAAAAAAATTGGGAAGGAGAGTTCGTAGGCAGACGGGTGACCCAAATTCAACCTCATACCTGCTACAGCGCCTCTCAATTGCCATCCAGAGAGGAAACTCAGCTTCAGTCATGGGGGGTCTCCCGGGTAGTGTTTAAATATTTTCCTCCACAATTGCCTTTCTTTTATTATTTAATTAATTACATTCACTTTATTTATTATTATTTACTTGTTCTGTTTGACTATTTTATTATTATTATTGTTGTTGTTGTTGTTACTGATGTTATTATTTATTTATTTAATTGTATTTGCATGATCGTTTGCCTTGCCAGCACTTTATTTTTGCATGGTTTATCCTTTGCCGATAGAGTTTGGCATTATTTTTTGTGTAATAAATTGTTTATTATACATAAAACAAAATATATTTATGCAAACTCAAACCATCAGGAAAACAATAACATATGGTATTATAATAAACAGTGTGAACCAAAATTAGGAGTAGATTAAAAAGGTTGCAGTAAATGTTTGAAGGAAGTGTGCAACTGTTAAGCATGAACCGTACACACACAATGGCATAATTACAATTAACAATTTTACAACAAAATTTAGTAACTCTTATTATAATGTAGTTCACTGTCCCACGCTCCAGTTCCTGCAAACAAACAAACAAACAAATATATAATGATTCTGTCTTTCTCGGCTGAAATAATACTTACTATTAGTATAAGCAGTCATAAAAATATTTCTAAACCTAACCCTACGTTTAGATATATCTCGCTGGGATCATCAGACTTTCCCACAGATTTTATAAAATCACCGTGGAGTACCTGACCTCAGGAAGTTATATCTGTTCCAAGAAACCAATTTATTAATCTATGAACATGAAGCACCAAAGGTGCAAACCCTCAGAGCTATTAAACACTACCTAGCTATTACAAATCTTCCAAAAGAACAAGCCATCTGTTAGCTATTTTAATGAGGCATCAAAATAGCTCCACCAATGAAAATTGTCTTCATAAGAGAAGAAGCTAAACTAGCCAGAAACACTCGCTGATATACATTTTCAAAGCGAAGTTTCACTTCTTTCAACTCCCGTTAACTTCCCCGAGCATAAAGCGAACTACCACTGGCTGCAAGAAATTGAAAGCTTTGTGTTTTCTCAACGATTAGCCCGAAATAAAAAAAAGTAGCACAATAAAAGGTCTTAAATCTTCGTCCTGAGCAAGTTCATACCTAAATCAACTGTTAATTGTCAGTAATCTCCAAAATCAGAGCATGACAGACAGACAGACAGGACGACTACTATAACCCTCTCGCGCATGCGTGCTGAGGGTTAAAAATGGCACTAAAAGCTTCAGAGAAAAATGAATGAATCAATCTGGAGGGCACATTATATTACATTACGAAGCACCAAAGGTACGAACCCTCCGTGTTACTATTAAGTAGCTAGCCAGCTATAACAAAGACCCAAAGAATAATTTACTTGGTGTAGTAACAATATGTCGATGTGTAGCTCATGCAAGTCGATATATGGCTGGTGCAATGAAACGGTAGATGTAAATGCCATCTTTATAAGAAAAGCTAAGCATGTAAGAGATACTTACCCACCAGGTAGCTTCAATGGGGAACTCCAATTCCAGCACTCCGGTAAACCACCGAGAATATGAAGCTAAACTACCATGGGCAGCAAGAAATTATTTGCTATGTGAGTACGCCATGGCAATTGGGGGCACTACCAACAATAGTTTATAATCGTATAGCCAAAAACAAACAAACAAAATTCTGGCACAATGAAGGGACTTAAATGACTGACTGACAGACAAACCGAGTACTGTAACCTCTAGCACATGCACACCACACGGAGGTGTAATTATGGGTAAAACCCTAGTAATGATGATGTAAAAAATAAACATGTGACTACAGGAAAGTTTATACAAACCATTACATCAAAAAGTAGAGTATAGAATAACTTCTTACAGTGACATATTATAAGGAACACCCTTAAGGTACACTTACTGCAATGCAGAGCTTATTTGTTTGTTTCTACTGCAACCACGATGATAACTGCAACAGAGCAACAATGTGGTGAATAATTGTATGGAGTACCCAACCAACCCACAGACCAACTGCATGTGTTTGTTAAGAACGCTCAGAGGGAACATCAGGAGCATGACTGCACTCCTATTAGAGCACATCCATAAAAATTGAAAAAAATATATATATATAAAAAGTTGAATGGCCACCTCTTCACCATAAGAGCAGCTGCATTCTCCTCAAATAACCAAACTAAATAAATAAATATTTGTGACCTCCTTAAAAACAGGAAAATGACTATTAACTGATTAATGCCAGAAAGTAAGCTTAGTACACACACACACACATACATACACACACACACATACATACACACACACACATACATACACACACACACATACACACACACACGCTCTTAGTCTCCCAGTGGCCAAGTCAAGGTATGCATGGATACACATTAATTAAAGGTCAAAGTTTTCTATACTGTAGTATTTCAGCTTCTCTATGTGCTTTGGTTTATTTTTGTTAACCTTAGTATTTTTAAGGTACATATATATATATATATATTATATATATATAATTGTTGGAAGCACAAAAACAAAAACAAAATTTAGCTAACAACTGAAAATATTGATCAATTATAATACAAGCAAATGTCCACATTTAAGATTTACTTAAGACAGGCCAACACACCATGGGTAACTCTTCCAAGTTACACAAATTAGTGTAATTCAGCAACAATCAATTTTTTTTTAAAAGTAGTCCTCGTTCAAATAATTAGCATGCCCCCACTCTAACGAGTTCTATTCATGAGTGACTCACTTATAACGACTGCCAAGATCACCAAGATGATGATGATGAGGATTATCCACAGCTTCACATTCTGCCACCATAACTTACGCTTCAGTCTGGTAGCTGTACGCTGAAACATGTCTGCATTCTGGTTCAGATTTTCTGTAGGGAAGGAGAAGTGCATGCATGCATAAAACAATAGTATATTCCCTGACATGACAAGAAGATGTAAAATAGTATTACAACAACAACAACAACAAAAAAGGCATACACATAACGTCTTCTGAAGTTCTTCTGCTACTCGACCATAACAAGGCTATCCACACTTCACCAGAATGCGCTCTCTCTTATCTTTATTCATTTCATTCCAAATAGTGCACAGTCATCCCAGGATGTTACATCATACAAACTACTGAGAAAAACTTGCACCCCTTTCACTCTTGAAATTGATCATGGCCATTACTCATTTCACTCCAAATAATGCACAGTTGTGCTCCAATAGGTACATTGTGGTAATTAGATGCACACTTGAGAGATAAGCCAACACTAATTCCACAACAACTGATTTCATCACTGACAGCTCTATGGTGAAATTCTCCATTGATAAGTGTATGATATTCGAGATCTGTCTATTCGGATATTGGCTAAACATTTTAGTTTGACATACGGCAACATCTTATATTGATAGATACATGCCATAGCAAATAATGGGTGTGGCATACAACATGCAACGAGCACCAATTTACGAACTCTTCTCAGTTATGTTCAGAAAACCGTAGAGACTTAAAAGATGTAAAAAAAAAATGGAGTTCATTTCACTTGTCAGGACAACTTGTAAGGTTAGAGTACGTTTTACGTGATCAGTCTGGACCACCTACTCAACCATTTCACCGTGAGTTATATGTTCAGAGTATATTAGATACAATATTGGTATAGGTTTCTATTGGATATAAAATATGTTATTATATAACAGCTTTAGCAGCTAGGGAACAAGTGTTTCATGAAGGGAAAAAAAAAGAAGACTGCAGTTTCCCCCTCCTTCCTTGCTTTAAGAAGGGAAAAAAATTGGCATGCTAAGGAATGCTTCAGTAATCATTCACATCAATAAACTTCTCCCCTCAAACAAAAATCAAAGAAAAAAAAGAAGCAATTCCAAAAAATCCCCAATAATAGCACACCACAAACCCCTAAATACACCACTGCAGAACACACACATCAACCAGATGTCTTGACACTCAAACGACTGTTTCCAGCCACAAAACATACAATCACATGCGTATGTATGTATCCAAACAAACAAACACACACCGGACCTGTTGCCATTGTGTCTTGACCATTTCAGCAAAATATCGGGCATAACACATCTAGGCTAATAATGGGGCCATCATTATCATTACAAAAAATAAAGCACATATCAAAGATAAGGTGTTTTTAAAGCTGACAAAGTTCGCAAAACGAGTGCCCAATACAATTAGCACTGCCATCTGAGTGTTTGTAAATGTACGCCTCGTAGTAAACAACCGTATGAAACTGTGCGATAATGCATTAGTGACGCTATGGAAGACTTAATTGATATGAGAGTGGAATACAACAGTCAGATCCCATCAACAACCCGTAGTAAATACTCTGCAACTAGAAACACTCTTGATCTTCACACAACCTATAGACTCGGTCATCCAAGTGGTGCACAATCTCCTGTGGATGGTGGATAATTCTGATAGTGTATACAACATTGAGTTGGGTAGTCACCACACACAAACACACTCATACACACTGACACAATTTCACTGCTACCAAAATGCCAAAAATTCCTTTCACTTAATTAAGCCTAACAAATATGCAAGCACAAGTAGAAAACGGTATTGTCTACCTAATTCCCCTCCCTCTCATACACACACACACGCACGCAACACACACACACACACACACACACTGTGTACCTGCTCTCTCATGGATATCTTCCAGCTTGTCCCCTCTCTGGGTGACCTTGTCAATGTTGTCTCTCATCACTCCTTTCACCTAGGCATAGCAGACAGGAAGTGAAGGGATAAAAAAAGGAATACACTAAAAAAATGACAGACACACAGAGCCAAAAAAATAAAAAAAAATAAATGAAGATGATGACACGGAAATGATGTAGACTTTAAAAAAAGAAGAAAAAAAAAAGACGAAAATAGAAGTGGAAAAAACAACAACAAAACAAAACAACAAAACAAAACAAAACAGAAAAAAAAATCCATATACTTCAAAGAATAATCAGGTTACTATATCATGCCACACGCACTCTGGGTGATGCATTTCCTCACACGTCACAGGTTTACCAGACCTGATGATGGCCAACCTACTACAAGCTCAAGTAGACTCTCTTGCACTGCCCGAGAAAACTAAAACATGAGTACACCCCCCCTTTACATCGTAACTGTTCAAAAAGATTAAATAATTAATTTGAAGTAGACCTTCTACAATATAATAAACAAAATTAGCCAAGCATTATTTTTATTTAAATTTTGGGGACTAGGTCTACAGTTTCCCTTTTGAGTCTTCACACTTCATGCTTGTACCGACTCTACAAAAACACACTAAAATAGAGTTATGTCAGAAATATGAAGAAATGAAGGGTTGAGATGCCTTCACACCCAATGGGTAAACACATAAACATCACACTCTTAGTTCAATTGCTCAAGGTCTAATCCCTGAACAATACGGTTTCATTCTATTCTCTACTAGACCTAACCCTCCAATAATACCACAAATTATACCAATATTGCTACACTGTGACCCTTACCTCATTGACCTGGCCCCTCAGGTTGTTGATCCGTGAGTCACCCGTTGAATCGTAAGACCTGAAAATTTTCATAAAAAGAAAGAATCACATGTGAATTTCAGCAAACACATGTGTCTTTACATTACCACACACACACACACGTACGAAACAATACTTAATCCATTGCATTCCTACGATCAAACGTGATAGCATAAACCAATATGATCACAAAAACCCGAAAGAGAATAACTTCAGCTTACATAGCTTAATGTTTTCACAGTTGCATCAACACATACCAATCAACAATCATGTGACAGACGCACCAAGAATGTGTGATTCTTGTTCTAGAACAAGAATCACACATTCTTAGAGATTATAAGAAATACAAACGTGTGTGTGTGTGTGTGTGTGCAGCACTGTCTTTTTAAAAAAATAAGAATTAGGTTCTCTACTTTCCACAGAAAGTCACATCAAAAATCAATGTAAGCTGAAATAGGAAGGATGGATCCATGTTCGTGCTTTGCCTGTTTAATGTCCGCGGAAGACTGGGTTTAATAAACATGCTATCTTCAGCAGTTTCACAACTCCACAAGAAAATAAATAAATAATAATAAAAATAAAAAAATAAAAAAATAAATTTTAAAAAAATAAATAAAATAAAGGGGGAAGGGGGGGGGGGGGGGGGGGGGTCTGAAATTGCTCACCAGAAACCTCCTCCTCCCCCTACCTGTACTCACATCTCCCAGCCCCTCCCCCTACCTGTACTCACATCTCCCAGCCTACTTTCCAATGCTAGTAGTACTCGCATACATTCCAAGTCTTTCTCGTGATAGACATTCCAGCAAGCCACTCACACATCCCACGACAGGGCTCATTGGTTTAATTATTATAGTAACACAATTGCAACCATAGCAATGAGCCAGGAATGATAGGTGTGGCCATCACAACTGGCGACGAGGAGGCAATAGACAAACAGCCGGTAACTGTATCCAATGTCAAGTCTACTACTGAAGTGCCAACTGAGAATACATTGTATGAATAAGAAAGTGTTTTACTCCTCAAGAAAGATGTCTGATGAGGTAACGCAAGCAGTCTCAGACGAAATCTCACGAAGGGGGAGACATCTCAGTCATTTCCTGTTCACACGTCAAACTGGAAATCAAATCACTAAGCAACCAGGGCAAAGAGCATAGCCAGATAAAATAGCACTTCCAATATGTAAGCAGTTGGGCTGTGTCTAGCTTGCTGGATGGACTATGCCTTGTTCAACCAATACAGTGACTAGGCAGAGGCTTAGACTTAACCCTATAGCTCAAACAAAGACAGGAAGGTGGAATACCCTCTTACTATTAGCTTCATTGTACGCCAACAGAAGTAGTCACCACCACTCAAGCTCAAAATAAGTCTTAATTGGTCATCTCCTGATATCCTTGTGTAAATACACACGTATAAATGACTCCTTGGGGCACTTGAAATGGTGCTTCGGATACGGCAAAGAGCTTAAGTATTAAGTCGTGTTTAGCATACTATCATCAGGGTTTCATACAAGAGGGGGAACAGCTTGAGAATCTTCCCTCCTTCCCCCCCCTCTCCAAGCTAAGGCTGAATTATCTGAGCAGTTAGATTACACATGTGACCAAACACTGATCAGTGTGAAACATACATTCTCTTCTTATACAGGCATGTGCATCAAACTAGTGCGAGTCTAAACAATGGGTGTGGCTAAGTTCGCGCAGTGTCTCCAGCCCCCACAAAAAACAATCCTGTACAAACTCAGATCATGGTAGGCTTGGTGTGTAATCCATTCGTAAATTACTGCAACCTATGAAAGCATATATATATGTATATACCAGTTGCTATGGTGCGCTGCCACACCATGGCAACCAGTGACCACTGCAAGTACACATGTGTTGGACAGTGCTGTGTGCTGTAAGACGACAGGCGAGAAACATGCCATGCAAGGTATCTCATTCTACAGTCAGCTGCTCTGCAAAGATGAATGGGCTGTGTGTGTGTATGTCTAGTATAGATATATATGACTTCACAGGAAACAGCACTGATGCAATAGAACATTCCCTGTACACACACTGGTAAATACATACACATAGTGAAAAATTACTTGATGAAGCCACAAAGGAATACTAGTATTTTAATACCACCGAGACAATCACCATTTCAGGAGACTCAACTACAGGTGTGAATTATGACTGCTACCAAGTTTTGGAGGGTATTTCAGCAGCGTATGGAGACTTGCTGTGCAGTCAATAAAAATTTTTAAAAATAGCAAGACTCGTTCTTGTGACCTAGGAAATGTATAATGTTTCAGTATTAGCAATCACGGGGTGCTCTACTGGAGATATGATAAGCATTGGTATGGACATGCCGCCATTATAGTAATAGAATCTTCCACATGGAGCATTCACTACCAAGAGAGGATTCTTAAAAGACAAAGACACAGCCCAGTTGTAAATCAACCATTTAATTGACTTCAATCCTCCCTCCCCCCACACCTCTGCATTGACTACATATGTGACCTTCACATCAAGTATGAATCTATTTAAGAATAGAACTTGAAAAGGTCAAACATATGGTCCTGCTAAACAGATACTCACCTTCAACACTGATGTACTTTATACCAAAGTATTAGAGTAAGGAAGTGGGGTGGGGAAGTGGCCTGTTGAGTTTGGCTTCATAGTTGGGGTTGGGTGTGAGTGAAATGAGATCATAGTTTGTCAATAAAAATTCAGAGAAATAAAGTGGAAAATATTCTTCTTTTTTTATAGCAAACTCAACAAACCATTTAAAACCTGAGCAGCTGCAATGGTCACAAGAGTGTGGATCTACCTGAGAATGTGTTGCCAGCGATTCACTCGATCACTATTAGTTCTGCGTTGGATCGCTACATGGATACGTACATCTAACCTGATGGAATCCCTGTCTGTCGAATGCCTGGTTATTCTTGCTACAAGATAGTGCACAATGCATGATATTCACAGAACTTACAGAGGCTCCACACCTCTTGGATTAAAATAAATAAATAAATAAAGTCAATAAATAAATAAAAGGCGTAACTATGATCTATCAAACTTAGCTGGATCTTGTTAACATAATTTCTAACTACGCTTGTAAGGTCTAGCACACAGACCAGGGAAGTACTGATTCAGGTGCTAGAACACATATGTAGGAAGTGAGAAAGCTTTAAAATGTGACCTGAAAGGGCAAGACTGGTGAGACCATCCACACAGTTAGCTCTAGAGTGGGTAGCTATCATAGAGTATAAATATTATATATATATACTAGATCTACATCTGAGGATAGCCATCACACACCTAAGATGCCCACTGCATTACTGTCTAATAAAACGTGTTTATTGCTATTATGTCTTCATTCCTTATCAAGCTGGAGCCAGATGCAGACCTCTGGGTCTCCTGGCTGCAGCTAGAGAATAAGTAGAGAATCATTAGCACCCTAAGCACCTCATCACTTAGTAAAAATACTTTAGCATGATTGCTCAATACTGGAAAGTCAGTCATATTACATAGATTGAAAATAAGGTGTCCAGATCAAGCAGCTTACAAGAAAATTTGTCACAGTATGATTAGACTAACTAGCTACCCTGATAGCTAGCCAGGTGTAGCAACTTTCAGAGAATTTATTTCAGTAGAATAAAACCATAATATTTCGGCTTGTGGAGCCTTCTAGTGGTTACTGAACTGAATGAGGGTGACTGAACAAGGAACTTTGTATAATAAACAGATGATACAGAACATGAGATAATTGTGTAGTGGGGCACAGCCCCTGGGAATGTTAGTTGGTGTTGGGAGGTGTGAAGGTGTAGTCGTAATTAATTGTCTCAATTAGGACTACACCTTCACACCTCCCAAAAAGCATAAGATATCAAATACGTTGACACATATAAGTAATGATGCTGTTGACAACATAGCATGAAACCCCCCTCAGACATTACAGTACCGAGATTCAGCAAGGCTTTGAGCTTTCTAGTAAAATGTACTTTGGTGCCAAAACCAAACCGCCTTTGGCTATTGAACCCACTAGGAAGTTCCCAAAAATGGTGCATGAAAAGACCACTTGAATAGACTGTGCCAAGCGTATACTAAGAGCTCTTTGGTCATGTCTCAAATGCACTAGTCCTCAACTGCAAAAAAAAACCCAAAGTGCTCTAAGCTCCTTGTGTCCTCTTAAGATAATTAGGTGAAGCTGAAGGTGTCTAAATCCCACCCCACACCTACTTGACCACTTTGCTGTCAAATTTTTCTTATCCCAAGACTATTCAGAAATCACTAACTACAAAAAAAAACGAGGTTATTTTACTCAACCAGGCCAACGCAAGTCTTTGCCACTACTCTTTCAACTTGAACCCCACAAATACAAAGAAAGGAAACTTACATCTTGGTAGATCTGTTCTCGTGGCACTGCGATGAAAAGTCTAGTATTTATAGGCCCTCGGGCTTTGTACTACAATGTACCGGGTCTACCGCTATCTCAGCCTTCACAATAGCGTCACTCGCGCCCAATTCGATATTCCCAACGAGAGCAGAGCAGAGGGAAGTGGAACACTAACGAATGCAGTCACACCAGACGACGACCAACCCCAACAATAATTCCTGCTTGGCAACACATTTACTAATGAATTGCATTACGTCATCAAACTAATCATGTGACTCCGCCCGCAATATAATATTAGCCGCCGAGGAGGCGGTGGCTAATAAGGGCGCCCATCATAGAAATGTATTTGCGCGCGCTGACCAAAATCTAGTACATTGTACATACGACGCCTAAAGAATCTACAACTAAGATGCATTTTTGTGCGAAATGTGAGGACTAGGTATACTTAAATACTGGGTGGGGTTAATAATTGCTGACTGAACACACACAACACACACACACACAAAAAAAAGGGGGGGGGAACGTAAAGGGTCGTCAATTTTAATACAATTTGGGTGTGGTGAATAATTGGCTGGATCGGTAGGTAGCTAAAGTCGAACAGACGGGAGTTGCTGAAAACATAAGGGGGCTGCTGTACCTGCGCTAGTGGTTCGTCAATTCCGTAACAATGCAAGTAAATGTAGAGTAGGAGTTTACTGTACTCGGACTAGCGAGAGGTAGTGTTAGTGGTGTGCCTAGCTCGTAATAATGCCTAGGAAAGTTTATAATCGGAGGGTATTTGAGCTATGATGTCGGCGTTTGTTTTGTGACATATGCTTGTGGTTCAGACAAATGAGGCAGTTAGAACCTTTCTCATTTCAAGTAGTTGTTGCTAGGATCAGCTGCATGGAGATGCTGATCATCACCTCAGTCTTGTGAAAACCATTGACAGCAATGCAGAGTAATTATAATAAATTTGAGATAAATTTAGATAAAGTACTTGATATTTGTGGAGGTGTACCATAATATAGAGTGGATCATTCGTTTTAAAAAAACTCACGAAATTGAAGTATGTGGCAGCATCTGTTGCCCCACTGTGACAATTTTGTGGTGTACATATCTATATTTATTTGTTATTGTACCAAGTGAGTACAAGGACTGTTGCTACTAAACAAGGACTGTTGCTACTAAAGTACTAATGAAGTTTGCAGTGGGGGGCACATGCTGTATAGACTGTTTCTTTAAGGTAATGAATTCCTCTGCCATGGCCCAGAGTAGCAATGGTGCTAGCAAGGACTAAGTTAGGAGATACTTTCGTAGTCTCTAAGAATTCTAAAGGGCATGAATCTGAATTGTGTTGTTTAATATGGAGAAAAGCATTGAAGATATTGCTTTGTAATGAAGCACGCGTCCTATGCCACGAACAAGTGTAACTAGTCAATTACCGTCCCTGGTATAGTATGGTAGGAAAACGACTATGTCTTTAATCAGCTTGTATCTTTACACAAGTGTTGCAGTGTTAATAGCAGTCAAGTAGGTTTGAATTGTTTACAGCCAGGCTGTTTTATTTTATTAGCTGTTGTTTTATTTGATTGCAGGTCTAATATAGATGAGTTGAACAGACAAGTCAGTGATGTGAGTTGGGATTAATTATGGTAGTGTGGTAGGCGTGGTCTTGTTTGGTCTTTAAAAATTTATCTCACAAGACTACAGAGATTTGAAAATAACTTACAAAAAAGTGTGTTTGAGATGTTTGCGACCTAAAATATTCATCTTATGAAACTGCACAGGTTGGTAACTGTTAATGCTTTGCTGGTTAATGTGTGCTGGTAATTCATCTTCCACTGTAAATATAAACAATTTTTTTTTTTTTTTTTGTGATGAAGTTTAATTTTTAACAAGACGTTTCGGCTTCAAGAAGCCTTCATCAGTTGTGAGATGGTACAATCGTGAAAACTATGACAACAGAATGCTAAATGATACATTGACACTCAGGAACTTCCATCAGATGCTCGCATGGTGAACTAGCGGGTACTGCAATACTTAATATAGTGTGGGGGGGGGGTGACATCAACGGTGCCCTGCACTACGCTTGTCTTGCATAATCAGAAACACTTTTCCAAATACAAGGCTCAATACATCGAACTATTTCATTGAAAAATAAGTAGAATTGTGTGTACTGCTTTCGTATTTTTTAACTGGTTTTGGCGTATGGAATCCACACAGATTAAAGTGTCATGCTATAAGCTTTTGATGGGTAGTATGTACACTTTGCCTAAAATTATTGGAAAGGAAGCAGTAGCAAGAGTGCATGAAGAAACTGCCAGACTCTTCTGCCCAGCATAGCAGCTGGATAATTATAGGGTCTGGCTATACAGATGCCAGGTGTACATGCATGCACAGTGCACACAATGCAGCATGTGATTTGAAGTATTTGTTGTGGTTGGCATAAAACTCACAACAATCAGGATGTCACATAACTTGTTAACATTTGGTATTCTTTCTTTGTGTGTGTGTTCTCTCATCTATACATGGTATTGATCCAGTGTGATACTATTACAATATTGACTGCCATATTTGCCAACATTCTATTGGGAGCATGGAAGTGTTAATAAAACTTGCGTGTTCCCTTCTGTCAGTTGATAATATTGACTGGTTATTGGGAGACTTTGTTAGGAGTGTGAGGGCTATGTGCTCCCCCTGTCACTAGACAGAACCCTGTAAACCCCCAGATATTGCACCCTACTGGGTCTTGGGTCATCTAGTTCAGGGAAACTGTGATTGAAGGAGTGGATAAAAACAAAAAAACATTTGAGGATATGAAGTCAAAGATGTTCTGAAGAATCTGAGAGAATAACAGTATATTTCATAAAGTTCCTATCTGTGTAGTGTGAGCTAAAGTGTGGTCCTGTTTCCGGTTCTTTATCAGCAGTGTTAGCGATTAGTAGCGGTTGATTGTTCTGTTGTACCACATGATGTCGTGTGGAAGTAATTTGGCACAGGGTTTGTGTCCATTGTAAGGTGTGTGTGTGTGTGTGTGTGTGTGTGTGTGTGTGCACAATGTTTGTGAGTGTATGAGCCTTATTTCTACATTCTGTGCATATACTTTTTTTGTGACGAAGATATGGCAGCAAAGGTGTACAATGGACACAGTTAGTGCTTTACAAGATCATACAAGTGTATTAGCACACATCACTATCACAGTATCCTACAAACATGGCACTACACAAGATTACTTGCACTGCAAGTCTTTTTCTTCCTACTTTTTTTTTTTAAGAAGAAAGGCCTGCACCTACGAATGCAGGTTGAAGACATTACTTTTGATTGGCATTGCTGATGATGACACTAAGTGCAAGCTACTTAATTTTCCATCCTCTAACTATCCAATTTCTCCTTGATTGTTTTTGTGTAGTAGTTTAATTTAGGAATTATTTGTTGCAAATCCTTGGTAAGGTGTGGTCGTTTTTATTATTTTATTTTTTCCCCTGATATTTCGTTTTGTAGAAAGATAGGTTTGGTGATTATATGTACATACATACGTTAGGAAGAATTTTGTGGTTTGTGGAACAGGTGAAAGGCGTCATGAAAGACAATGTCAACAAAGTAATGGACAGAGGAGACAAGCTGGATAGATTGGAAGGAAGAGCTGGTGAGTGAGCAGGAGGAAAGACAAAGGGGGAGGTATTGTTGTTTGGATGAGGGGTAGAGTTGAGGTGTGTATAACATGTTCATCCAGTTATTGTGTTCTCTAAGAGTGTATGCCATATTTAAAACCTTCTCCTCCCACCTCCTTTTCTTTCTGCAAGTAAATGATTTCTGTATATTTAAAATTTATGCCAATTTCTTGTGTGTGTATTGTTGTTGTTGTTGTTGTTGTTGTTGTTGTTGTTGTTGTTGTTGTTTAATATGCATACTTATTATAAAACTAACTTACTGGCTGATAGCTAATTAAGTCTGCCGCACTTGATTTATATGTGTAGTGTAAAATAGTGAGGGCTGTCCAGAAATGCCGTAAATTGTCCATCCCATCCCACGGTCCCATGGGATCATGGAATTACATGGGATTGTCCATCCCATCCCACAGTCCCATGGGATCATGGAATTACATGGGATTGTCCATCCCATCCCACGGTCCCATGGGATCATGAAATTACATGGGATTGTCCATCCCATCCCACAGTCCCATGGGACTTTCCACGGGATGTCCACCTGTCCCTCTACAGATGCATGTGTCCTACTGTCCATCCCATCCCACGGTCTCATGGGATCGTGGGACATTCCATGGGATGTCCACCTGTCCCTCTCACTGACACATGAATATCTTATTGTCCATCCCATCCCACGGTCCCATGGGTCTGTGAAATAGATAGCGTGTAACATTTTGAACTGATAGTGAGTGTTTTTTTATTAATATTTGTATCATTAACATATTTGTAACCTTGTCAGCAATTACCTTTTCTTGCGTATTAAACCTAGCATGACACTGTAGTTAGATGTGAACAGGACTAAAGAAGTCAAGTTCAGAATTGACCAAGCCAGGTGCTTCAACTTAGTATTGACAGAGTTTTTGGTTATAATTGTAAATTCTCGGCTTTGTGGGCCTTCAAGCAATACAAGACTGAAACAGTAATGGTGTACCCGCTTGTGTTTTTTGGTCAGTGATTCTCTCTAAATATATTAATATGTCTACAATATACCTGATCACATAGGATTTTACAGATTTATACATATATATGCTGGTCTACAGATGACATGACAGGAAATTAAAAGCAACAATAGACAAAGAATTTGAGCCCTTTCAACAGTCTGGGTGTTTGCCTCCAGCGAAGGTGTTACAATATGTAGTAATAGATTGGGAGAGGTTTGAAATGATATTAAGATAAAGTAGTAAGTGGATTAAATAGATAAAATAATAGATAATAATAAATAATAAATAAATAGGTAGATAAATAGGTAAATAAATAATTAAGTACGTGGGTAAATAGATAATGGGGAAATTAATAGGTAGGTAAATAATGAATAAATAAATAATTAAGCAGGAAAATTAGTTTAGATGGAAAGCCAACAAAGATAGGTCACAGGAGCGTGGGCTCGCAGGCCGGAGAGGACACGCCCCTGTGACCACCCTCAGATCAGGTCTGAGGCACCATGTATGGCTGTACAAGAGTGACAAAAATAGTGGGGAAAGGGAAAGAGGTAAATGGGTTACGATTGAGGGGGAAGGTTGAGGAATTGTTCCTTGGTGAGTGCTGGTCCTCGGCTGCGGAGATGATATCTTGCCGCGTCTTCTTCCGAGGGTGTAGCTGCTTTCACTACCAGATCCGAGGTGATTGGAGGTCTGCGTCTCGATACCATGGGAGCGAATGGAAGGTCTGGATCTTGAAGTGCTTGTAGGAGTTCTCCCGATTTTATGGAGGGGTGGTTCCTGACAGATAGAATGGTTGTACAAGCTGGAAGGGATTTGTTGGCCGAGTGTTGAAGGGACTCTTTTCTGTCTGAGAAGGATATGTGATCTGCTATGTTGCGGATGAGTGGTCGACCGTAGCCTCTGTTCATGAACCAAGTAGTGAGTTCTTCTATGGCGGAGGCAAATATCTCTGGGGAAGAGCAACGTCTCAATGTCTGAATGAATTCGCCACGTATCAGGCCGATGAGGACTGACTTGTGGTGACCTGAGGAAAAATGTAAGTAGGCATGAGGATCAATGAGCTTAGAGTAAGGTTTAATGTCTAAGATACCCGACTCATGGAACCTGGGGCCTTTAAATATTGTGACGTCCAAGAAGTCTATGGATTTGGTGGAGTGCTCCACCGTGAACTTGATGGAAGACATGCGACCGTTCAGGTGGCGCAGTAGATCCAGCAGTACTTCTTGGGAGTCTTCAAGGATGAGGAGTATATCATCTATATAACGGAGCCAGATGATGGGTTGTGTGCCGGGCCAAGCTTGGAGGGCGTCTCGTTCTACTTTGCCCATGAAAAGGTTTGCCAGAGTTGGGGCTACTGGGGTACCCATGGCTACTCCTTTCGTCTGTTTAAATGTCCTGGCAGCAAACTCGAAAGTGTTTTCCTGGAGGACATGTAGCAGCATTTCTCTCAGCATGTTTTTGAGAGGGTGTGTCTTGGCAGTGGGTGGGTTGGTGGGTATGGCTTGCTGGAGGGCGAAGGTAACTCCTATACCTTGGGGGAATCGATGGGTATAGAGCCTTGACGTCTAGGGTGGCTAGGAGGAAGGAGTCTCTCTTTTCCATTGGGATCGATAGTGCCTCTATGGCATGGATGACTTGTGTGGATGAAGTGATGAGAGAGGGAACCGTGTTCAGATAGTCTTTGAGCAAGTTGTTAGCCAGCTGCGAGATCTTTTGAGTGGGGCCAGAGCAACAAGAGACTATGGGTCTGAGTTGGTGAGGTGACTTGTGGACTTTTCGCAGGAAGTACATCCTCTGTTGCCGAACATTATCTGGGTTGGTAGAGTATTTGTCAAGAGTATGTTGTGTGATCATACCTTGCCGACAATGTTTTTCCAGGATGGCATTGGATGTCCTGGCTGTGGCGAGTGAGGAGTCTTCTTCCAGTGCCACATAGACGTTAGAGTCGGCCAGTTCCTCTAGTCCTTCTTTGAGATAGCGTTGTGTGTCTATAACCACAATACAGGAACCCTAGTCTGCTGGCTTTATGGTCAGGGACTTGTCCAACCTCAGTTTTCTGAGAGCTGTCTGATGGCGTTTGGAGAGTTCTGCCAGTGCTGGTGGATTGTCTCCTGGTCGTTCTTTTTCAGTTCGGCCAGGGTTGTGAGCTTGTCCTTTATTACTGACAGGTGTTCTTCTATTAGTCTTGGGAGTGGCTCGGAGGACTTGCGGTTGATGAGCTTGTTATAGGCTCTTCGCACTGGGTGTGGTAACTCTCATAGTACTCCAAGGGGTCTGGAATCTTCCTTGGAGTCCGGGCAAACTTCAAACCGAGTAGAAGGACTTCTTGTTCTTCCAGGGTCAAGAGTCTGCTAGAGAGGTTTAAAACGGGTGGATGTTACAATCAACAACTCTTACCAATTCCATTGGGGGTGGTCTTGCTGGATTAGGTACTGCTGGATCACAGTTCTCAGGTACATGGGTGGGTGGTTCCTGTTCTTGAGACGAATGCGGAGGTCTTTCAGCGGCGGTTGGATGTTCAGTGAGGGCTGGCTGTGGCTCTGCAGGAGCGGTTTGAGATGGCTCAAGGTTGGGTAGAGAGTTGGAGGAGTGCGCGGGTTCTTCGGGGGTGGTGGTGGTCACGGTCCCATGGGTCTGTGAAATAGATTGCGTGTAACATTTTGAACTGATAGTGAGTGTTTTTTTTATTAATATTTGTATCATTAACATATTTGTAACCTTCAGCAAGTACCCTTTCTTGCGTATTAAACCTAGCATGACACCGTAGTTAGATGTGAACAGGACTAAAGAAGTCAAGTTCAGAATTGACCAAGCCAGGTGCTTCAACTTAGTATTGACAGAGTTTTTGGTTATAATTGTAAATTCTCAGCTTTGTGGGCCTTCAAGCAATACAAGACTGAAACAGTAATGGTGTACCAGCTACATAATATATATGCTGGTCTACAGATGACATGACAGGAAATTAAAAGCAACAATAGACAAAGAATATGAGCCCTTTATGAAAAGTGTAACATTTTGAACTGATAGTGAGTGTTTTTTTATTAATATTTGTATCATTAACATACTTGTAACCTAATCAGCAATTACCCTTTCTTGCGTATTAAACCTAGCATGACACCTCCTTCGCTTCGCTCAGTCGGCTTGTTAAAGTGTGTCGTCGCGCCTTTGGCGCTCCGCTAATCTAACACTAATCGCGCTTCGCCTCTAGCTTGACTCTAAGTGTTCATTGTGACAATACTTTCATGGGATCGTGGAATGGAAAGAACAGTGGGAGTATCTGTAAGAGGGACATGTGGACATCCCATGGAATGTTCCATGGGACCGTGGGATATGATGGACAATCCCACTGTCCCATGTGACCATGTGATGGGATGGACAGTGGGACACACGCATCTGTAGAGGGACAGGCAGACATCCCGTGGAATGTCCCACTGTCCCATGGGACTGTGGGATGGATGGACAATTTACGGCGCTTCTGGACATCTATGTTAACAGTTGTGCCCCTGGTTGCTAATTATTATAGTTGTTGCTGTTGTTAGAAATCTACTGTTTTCTGTGCAGAATAATACCTTCTAAGCTGCATACACACCTGCACACACTAATACAAAGCCATAAAGAATTGCAATATATTTGTCTAATGTTTCCGTGAGGTAGACATGAAAGGTTAAAGCTATGGTACTTAACTTAAGAGGTTCTGATACAGTGAAGTGCTATAGTCATTGTGGAGACACTGGTATGTACATGTAGCCTAGTGTTTGCTGAAATTGAATTCTTATAAGACACACTTCGTGCATACTTTCAGTAAGGCTACCTTTTTACTGGAAAAAAAAAACTTTCTAGCGTGCTATTTCAACTTGTGTTGTGGCATCTTATCTTTGCTAATCTTGCCTTAAGTCATTTAAGACGGAGGCTATAACGGATTTTAGAGATGTACTGATAGAGGATTCAACTGATATACCAATAACCGATATTCTATCTAGAATTAAGGCCGATACCAATAACCAATAGCTATTTTGACTACACTTTTAACATTCGATTTTTACATTACCGAAATTATTGATGAATAAATGTAAGTAACGTTGTTTATTTAGGTGCTTATAAATAACATGACTTCCGCTCTTCCAGGGGCTAGGTGGCTTGGTATGTCAAGAACTACTTAGTGATACTGCAGTGGAGTGCTCAACACTGGCTTTACGAACAGGAAACTCTTTCTCATGCTTCAGTAGTAGCTACAAGTGTGGCAAATTTAGCGACCTCTTCTAAGACAGTGAATTTCATCGTTCCTCATCTGAGCACTAAGATAATTCAAATATAGTCGGCATCAACATGACACATACGAAATGTTTTGTTGTTGTTTTTATCAGTTGATTATATCGGCACAGCAGGAAGATTAACGACCGATACCGATGATGAAAAACTTGGCCGATAACCGATAGATTAATGCATTATCAGTACATCTCTAGAGATGTTGAGTGGGGTGTGGCAACAAGGACTATTATGGGTGGGCGTAGTGGAGTGTGCATATGAGGGCTTCACCTTACGACCTGGCTGGCTTCAACAGAACATGCCTACATGCATGTCACATTTGACTTGAAAGCTCTCTTATTCCAAACCTCAAAGATGGCATACAATGTGTGCACTCGTGTGGCTTTGCATGTGGCACTCGTCCCTCCCGAGTTGTTAGTGCACTACGGGTGTGCAATAATGAGTATCTGAAAGAATTTCTGCAGGTAAATAGCTTTATCCAATGTGACAACAACAAAAAAAAACGTGCTAGCAGTCATTGTGACAACTGGACCATAGAAGTGGGTTGTTAAGCGCCTGTTTTCTTCCCGCGCTCCACCTACTTCTGATTGGCAAGCAGCCCATTTTTTTAGGTTACCACTCTCTGTTAAGCGCCCATTTCCTTATCGTTTGGAGTTATAATGGGAGCACTTAACAAACCGTAATATCAGTACTTCACTACCGTTTGAAATGCTAAGGAGTAACATTGGGGTAAATAGTTTACTGGGGGAAAAGGTGGGTGTGTACCATAACTTGGGGGGAAGGTGGGTGTGTACCATAACTTGGGAGGAAAGTTGGGTGTGTACCATAGCTTGGGGGGAAAATTTGTTTCGAATTTATAAAAAAAAATGTTGTATTTAATCACTAGTGAAATCTGTATGCCATGCATGTATTGACTGCACTCATATGTACTGGTAGTATGTTTATCCACATGTTCAAGAACCCTTTTCATATTGTGTGTCTGTGGTGTGTGTATTTCAGAGGAATTGAACTATGTGGGCGGAGAATTCCAGAAGACATCCAGACGCTACCACAAGAAACAACAATGCGCTCACGCTAAAGTAGGTTGCAAGTGCCATCTTGCCACCTTGTCACATCTGCCCAGTATAATGTTATCACTACAAAGTAGCTCAGCAGCTTATGGTAGACAGCTCAGTCTTTATTGGTGCATTTCTGATTCAGTGTAGCTACTTTTATTAGAGGCTATAGAGTGGGCGGGGGTTAAGCCAGTCCAGTGGGAGTGACCCGTCATTAACTCTATTCTCCAAACGTTATAATATGTAGCACAGGAAATATTGGCCTCGCCATTATTGTGTTGTGTTTAATTGTGTTGTCTTGCAGCTGTGGCTGATCCTGATATGCATCATCGCTGTCATAGTGGTTGTCATAGCAATTATAGCAAGTAAGTTTAACTAATATTGTTGATTCTCACCTCGAATAAAGCTAAATATAGACATCACTTAGTCAGTCGGACTATGACTATGAATTATAAATTACCTAATGTTTGTTTCACAATTTTATTTTTTGTTTGTTTTTTCCTCTTTCAGTTGCTCTTGGGTTTGGATTGAGCAGGTGATTATTCTGTGATGACCATCCTTCACTAATTATCTGTGCACATTTTTTTTAATCGCAAAACTTTTTGTCAAGCAGTTTTTTTATTATGTAATAGTAAATATTATATACTGACTAATAATTAAAACAAAAAAAGTTTTATGATAACTTGACCTGATTGTGATTTGAGTTGTGCTGAGTCATCTTTATATCAAAAACTAATCTTAAACTATATACAGAGACAAGGTAGCGGTATTACCCTTGACTTCTGATTGGTTGGTTCAATGTTAATCAGGTAAAGGGTTGCTTTAAGAGAGGCTGTAAGTGAAAGCTGTATCATAACCATATTCAGCCAAGAATGGTAAACAGAAGTTTGCTGCCATTGGAGAAATATGGTAGGGTCAGGTGACATAAATACATTATCAGCTAGTCATGATAGAATAAAATATTATAATGAATGGCACCCAAAAAAGCTTGAACTTTGCACCCACACTGAAACTGTCATGACAGTTACTGTGCCCTTTGAAATGAATAACTGGCTACAACACACATCTTTTCCTATAAAGATAGAGGAGAATGGTTCGTTCCTCTTTATTGTGAGCGGAAGTTAGCTAGCATGATCACATGATTTTAACATGGCTGCTTCCAATATTATAACTTTTTTTTACCAGAACAATCTTTGGCATACAATCCTTCCTAAAAAGATCAACGTTTTCTTTGAAGCTGGGCTTACTGATAAAATCTTTCATTAAAATCTAATGTAAACATTTTATAGTTGTTTAACTTAGCCTTGTGTACCACCACTGAATGACAAGATTAAGTCTGTGTGTGTGTGTGTGTGTGTGATAGATAGTGGACCATAGTATGATTGGTGTGTTATCTCACACACAGCAAGCCAAACAGCTGTCTTTTTTTTTCTTTCTTTTTTTTTTCTTTTTTTTTTAACACCAAAATCATAAATAACACGAACTGCACATGTGCAACTTATTAGAACAAAAAAAAGGAATTGGAGTGATAAGATTTGAGATACCAAAACACAAAATGACAATCGCCTCAGCGGCACAACTAGTGTAAACATAGTGGACTCCTTGGGCCTATAAGTTTATTGTGTTCAATGAAATTGATGGTATTCTTAATTGAACTCATAATGAAGTAAAAAAATAATGGGAAAAAGGTTTAAAAGTTTCATATAAGGAACACATGTGAATGAACATGAGATATCAGCAGACATTTTGATAGCTTTCACAGGAGTAAACTTATTATTATAAATTGAAACTGTAAGAGAGAAGCATCCTGGTATACAAATGGAGAAGATTGAACACAACAACAAAGATGACCACCATCCTTTTAATGATAATGGACATGTAACTAAAGAAATACATTATAGTTGACTCAACCTCATTGTTGCTAACCATCTTGATACAGCCGCACTAATTATTTTTGTAGAAATTATAGTCATATTTAAAAATAAACACACACACACACCAGTTCAATAATTTCAGACATGAAAATATTTCTACAATCCATTCTATCATAAGGTTATCAATCCAAATGAAATGGTTCAGCTACAACTACTGCTGCTTCTGCTAATGATGATGGTCTGGGTGTGCTGTGTAATATACCAACTTAGCTTACACAAAAATACGCGCGCGCTTTAGCTCGCAACTTTGAAACCACGCCTCTATCATTAGATGGTGACCGTAACATTACAGGTTTCCTATTAGCTCCTACTTTTTCCGGATTAGTTAGCTTGTAGCTTTTAGAGCTGCAGATTTGCCATGTCCAGAAACACCGGGAACAGCCAGTATGGGTCAACCTTCTTCACCGGCACGAGGGCAAGAAAGTTCAATGTTCGAGTCTGCTTGCTTGGTGAAGCAGGCTGTGGTAAGAGCAGTCTTTTCTACAGAGTGAAACATCAGGTTAGTGCATCTAAAGTAGTCGAATTATTTGGATAAATGAATGCATGCAAGCTGCACTTTTAGGATTGCTGGCTTACTAAGATCAGCAGTTTATTCTGCTGTGTGACTTGACTACCATTATTATTTTAGCTACAATGTACACACTTATCTAGTGTATTAGCGAACAAGCCCCCTTGTGGGGCTTCCCTGTGTCATTATTCAATTGCTAGGTGACAAAAACCAAGCCAACGAGCTACAAACTGGCCATCACACTATTGAGATGTGGTTAGAGAATTGAGCTTATTATAGAGGATATATTTAATGAGCAGGGGCACTAGTCGTTAGCCTGATAATCAAAAGCCTTGTGTGACCACACCCATATTTCTAACGTAGAGCGAGAGCTGTCGGTGCTGATATTGAGCAATTCATTGCACAGTCAGCATATGGTCTCGTGCAGTTCTAAGGTTAACAGTTCAGACTGGCTTTTTTTCCCAGCATTTTAAAGATGCAACTACTCCACCTATTATGCGATAATTGACATGAAGCTCGCGTGAGATAACCGTGCTTGCAAGCTTATTGTTGCCATTTCCTCCGACTAAAACAAATGATTCAATGTCAATACATCCAACCCTTTCCCTCATGTGGAAGAAAGGGTGTGGCCATGCGAGATTGTGGCCATGTGTGAGGTGTGCATCGATTGCCATGATCAGATGAAAGTTTTGTGTTTTGTTTGTTTGTATTAGTTGGTAAGGGGATACTGCCTTAGAGTGTCACTGGAACATCACATGCTGGAATGTATAATAAAAGAATACCTCTGGTATGTTTTTGTTTTGTTTTTTTCAATTTTTTTATTCCATTCTAGTTCTTAAATTAATAGAGTCAAGGTGAAGCAGCATAGACACATATTCACACACACACACACATACATACTCAACATGCACACATGTGTGCACACTCGCACTACAATACAATGCACATGCAAAGAGAGTCCAGGTTGCTTAGCTCTGCTGTGTGCGCTGTTTATTGCTTTATCTGATGCAAGTTCAATCACCTTTAAAAAAAAAACGAACAAACAAACAACTAACAACAACGAAAGAATATCATCTCTGGGATTAAGAGGAGATGAAGTGGAAGCCAATAAAGTGGGTGTGTTCATCTGGTTTAACTGTGTCTCTTGTGAAAGGTATTTAAAAACCCATTTGTCATTATACCAGCAAAGTTCATTGGCAACAATCACGTTAATGTGGTCGCTTTTTTTATTGTAAAAAAAAATTAGTCTTGGCGGAAAGATAAGTGCATGCAATTGTGAGCCAACTCCAGTCTCCTAGGTAACATGCCACCAAACACTCCTATAAATAGGCATCCAAGACAAGCCATATTCTAGAGTACTTTGGTTCCACTTATGCCAATAACGGGGAATAAATGTGCAAGACCAATAGCATCAGTTGCTATAGAATTTAATAGGATTGTGGTGTTTGATTTACCATTGCATGTTGCTCATGGATACTGGAGAGGGTTTGATTGAAGCAATTGAAGTGAAATTTTTGCTTAGGATTGTGCAGGAGTCTCACACAGTTGTGCAGTGTGTTAGAAGTGTAGCAGCCTTTCTACTGCTTGCTCTGGTTGTTTGTAGTACATGTACATTTGATAGGTTGGGAATGAAACAAGATTAGAGGCTGTGACTATGACAGTTGTTGTTCTATGTGTGTTGATGTTGAGGAAGTCTTTTGTCAAGTACAATATACTTGTTTGACTGACTTAGTTTATGTGTCTATGTTATGTGTGTTTTGTGTGTGTGTTTTGATATATTCTCCTGGGCAGCTGCTATATTGCTAAGGTAAGTTTGCTGTCTAGGTGGTATATGTGTGCTACTCAAGAATTTGAATAAGCCCTGAAGCAAGTTCATCTATAGCTAGGCTGTGATCACAAAGGGCATGAGAATTGGTTTTTTTCTGTGGTAAAGTGAAACAATAACAACAACAACTAACTCCGCTTGTTCAGATTTTACCGCTACCAAAATGTTGTGGTATGCGAAAAGCATCATTTTCTTTGTCCGTGGATCAGAAAGTGTTGTGTTTCTGGTTGCTCGTGTGGCAGTTATCATTTGGCATTGGGAATACTTCTGTATTGAAACTTACCGACATCACTTGAACTGTTGACTTTCTCCCAAGCTAGTTCAGTGCCTGGTTACTCCTGGTGACTGGCTGAACTAATACGCTCACAAGTCCAGAGTGCTCTTGACTCTCAAGTGGCCACTCTTTACCGAATCACGTGGTTTCAAGCAATAGAGTCTAGCTGCAAATACTGGCATATTATTTCTGAGCAACTATCCAACTTAGTGTACATCAATGCCAATACACTTCACGGAAGCCCGATATACTTTACTTGGTTAATTGTCCTGTATTTAAGATATATGTCCACAATTGCCATGGACATTGGGGTGAGAGGAACTGTTAAGAGAGAGAGGGGAAGGTATAACTTGCATGCACACATGATTGGTACTGCTACTCCATTTTAATGTGAAACTGAAGCATAATTAAATTAAATTGGAGTGCACCAGTACCAATCTAAACCAGGTACTGATCCAGCCAATTAAAAATTAAAAATGGCCTCGGCACAACTATCCAGCGTGTTTTGATACAGAAGAGGTAACCACTGAGATAACCCCCACTCCCCTTACCCTCTCCTCCTTCCCAGCCAAGATTCCTATATTGAAGCCCTGATAATCTGGTTGAGCGTCCACCAGGCTATGTCTTCCCTCACAACTGGCAACTTACAACGACTAGTTGCCCAAACAAATGGAAAAATTAACAAACAAGCACACTCTATAAAAACAAACAGATGTAGGAATGAGAGCCAGTATTGTCAGCTTATATCAACATACCGTGCAGCGGAAACAAACGCAATCCCTTCTAGTGCTGTAAAGTAGAGACATGTTCTTTATTAAAGTTCCAAGTAAATGGTCACTTCCTCTACTCCGTGCATGTTTGCTCAAGTCACTTCCAATTGTACAATCTTTTAACAAAAAAAAAAAAGAAGGCTACAAGGATGGGTGGAGTATTTAGTAAAATGTCAACAAGCTACTGAACTAATACCTGACATGTGTTGTTATAGTTCTTGGCTGCTCATGCTGGAAGACATCGATATCTCTCTCCCTTCCCACCCTGTGGCCTCCCGCCTCCTCAGCACATGTTCCAACACCATCAATACTAGTCAGTCAGGCTTCTCTATCTAACAAAATGAGAAAATTGCTTCATTACCATCTGACCAAAGCTTTTCTCCTTATTCCCCCCCCCCCCCCCCCCCCCATCCCCATATTCTCCTAAGCAATATGTATATATTTTACTTTTTGGGAGAAAAAAAATTCAGGTCAAGATATATAAGGGCTCAACTATCAATTTCCTTTAAATGAGTTGGCCTCACTCGCTCACCAATTAAGTTTAGACTGCTTCACGTAATGGTGGAGTTGTTTGTCTTGGAGTGACAGCTAGGGAGTGTGTGTGTGAGCACTGAACGTACACTATGACTGGCATGGTACTGGTTGTGTAAGGCAATTTATTGTGTTCCTTTGATTCTGTCATCTTTCACTTTCATCTTAGCCGAGTCTCGGTCTTCATGGGCAAGCAGTGACTTGATCTTCCCCCGGCCCGTGGTGGTGTACATGTGCATGTAATGATGCACATGTACTGGAGTGGTAGCCAGGCATGACCTTGTGATGCTGTTTAGAGGGAGCACAGCCTAGAAGTTATATCTGACAATTATTATACACTGAGCAACACTGTGCATGATAGATGGTAGACACGTGTTGTTGTTGTTGTTGTTGTTGTTGTTGTTGTTGTTGTTAGTGCTCTTGCTAAATAACAGTTATAAAATTGCCTCATGGGCACTTGATATGATTTAATTGGTCAAAGTTCATTTTGCACAACATAAATTTAGCAAATAGTCTCGAGCAAGAAAGAAAATAAGTGCTAACAGAGAGGCATAGTTGCAATCTAGTGTCTCTGCAGTACTTATACTACTGTGTGTACATGTGGCCTAAAATAATCGTGAGATATACTTATTTAGAACATCGCTGGAACTCTTTGTATTGTGACTGAGAGTTTAAGTCAGTATCCCCATTTTGAGGGTGTGGATACTATATGTAGTGGCCCTCTAGTTGTGTTTTAGGAACGGTCGCTAAGTAAATTTGATTAATTGATTAGTTATTTTGGAGTAGTCACTATGTTATAAATTAGTTGGGCACTGGGCAGCCATCTTGAAGTACCATGGTAAGGGTCCCTCAGTAGCATCCTCACTGCACTAGAGAGGCTACTGAGACTTACTGAACCCTATAATGATAGTTCCCTTGGAGGCAGTGTCTGATGTGTTGCTTGCAGGGTATTAATCAATAAGCTAGCTTTATGAAATAGTGCTGTTGATGAAGGTCTTGTTGTCTGAATAATTATATACTTGCATCATCACTATAATAATTATTATTGTCTTGACTAATGGATGTGGATTAGGTAAAGTGATGTAATTGCCACATGTTGTAGTATAATATATTATTGCAATACTGTTTTCAATTCCGCCATTCATATGTGTTAGGAAAAACATAACACAGTGCCGTGTGTGTGTGTGTGTGTGTGTGTGTGTGGTATGTGATTGACAGCAACACTAGCCCGTGCTATTGCAACTCCATGAATGTTTGTTCATTGGTAGATTTTTTGGGTAACTGTGATTGAAAGGTATGTATGCGTGTGCGAGTGCAAGCAAGTGTCTACATATACAGCGTGCTTGGTTGGTGCAGTGCTGACAGTGCAGATTTACTGGTCCGTACTTCTGTAAGCACTTGTTTCATGACGATGTATGAAGTGGATTAATTGAGTGTGTGTAATTATTGTGATAGACGGCTTCAATGTATAGTTAAAATAGTGATATTTTTTACCTTTCTTGGTATAATATGGTGATGGATGACCTTAATAAAACCACCCTTGATAGTGTAGAGGTCAAGCAGTCTACGGGGTATGGGTACTTTACCAAATATAGAAAATCGTAGTATTTTCAGAGTTGCATTGGGAATTTCTGAAATGTGTGTGTGTGTGTACAAGTGCTAGTGTACGATATCAAAGTACAGTTTCCCTTTCCATCTCATGTTACAATTTTTTTTATTAACTATCTAAAATTAGAAGGGAAAAAAATGTTTCTAATTTAGTTCGTTACTGAATTTTATTTTTTTAAGTTTGGTTGGCTATCCCAAAGAAGTGTCTTGACTACATTCTACTTACCTGATTTTGGGTAGAAATATTCTAATCTTTTCTGTGGTCATTTATTCTACGTTTGAAGTTGTTAGCAATAATGAAATGCAATGTGAACGAGAACAGACCTAACTTTCTTGCAGTAGCCATTGTTCCTGACACGTTGCTGTAGTTATGACTTCTAATTAGCTGACGATGTAGTCTTTCATGAATAGTGTTTTAAAGGCACATGCTTTAAGGATTTATGACCAAAATTGGCCTCCGGCACCTCACTCGTCACCTGTCAACTTTGCGTTTCTGCTCTCATCGCACTTTACTTATCACAAGCTAACTAAATGCAAGGGACTGCCAATCAAATTTCTACTAAATTTTCCGATGTTTAGCATAATATTGAATATTGATATTTACTCGTTTTTTCCTGGGCAAAAAAAAATCTTTTATGCGAGTTAAAGTATTGGCAAACTCTTTTAATTTTTTTCTTAACATCTTCTAAGCCACTACAGCTGCTGCTGGTAGTTTCAAGATGGCTGCTACTAAACTTGGACTTGTTTGTTAGCCTTTCTCTCTCATCTACGTTCCCAGTGCTTGGCTGACAAGAGAGAATAGAATAGAATAGGACGATGCAATGGGAGGAGGGGAGAGTCGGTGAACAATGTGACAAATGACAGCTCAAGTGAACAATTTGAAAAACCGTATGCTAGCAATTGCATGGATGACCTATACCGCATTTATTTAAATTTGCTTTTGCCGGACTTGCTCGCTTTGTCGTTACTGTACTGTGCCATGCTATGAAGCACTTTTACGAGTGTTATTGTTTTTATAGCTCTGTGGTGGAGACCCGGTTTATTTAGTCACAACTGTGTGTGTGTGTGTGTTTATTTTCCCTCAGGCATTCAGAGACTGTCCGGAGGAGATGGAGAAGACGCACACGCTCAGTGCAGGTCCGAGCTCTCGCACACGGTTCTATGACTCCTACTCCACAGTGCGGAGGCCAGACCAAAGGACCAAGATCAGTGTAAGACAAGAAGGGTGGAACAGAACAGGGAATAATCGGGCACAAGGTCAAGGGGGTGGGGC
>WLWD01006160.1_pt1 | contig 93185 bp, 57 predicted proteins | sample 6712731 | NCBI WGS metagenome assembly WLWD01 (sample SAMN12718690, study PRJNA576275) | sponge metagenome | isolation source: marine sponge | host: Mycale hentscheli | place: New Zealand: South Island, Marlborough, Capsize Point | collected 2014-11-01
TCTTGCTGTAATAATTAATAAACACACTATGTATTTAATGTTAGTCGTGGCAGATACTGTTCTATACACATTGCATAATTCACACATCCTGTCTCTAATCTATGTGTCCAGTCATTTATTTGGAATGCTTCAGTCTGTTTTTAATTGCATGTAGCATAATATGATTTTGTGAGACACCTGTGTGTGTATGTGTGTGTGTGATCTCGATGACAACCTATATGATTTGTGTTTCTAATTTCAATTCTAATCACATAATATTATTGTAAAGTTGTTCAGATGGTCAGGTGATCGTTTAATCCATTCTGACACACACACACATACACACATACACATGCACACACATACGCACACTGCCCACCTAACCCCATTGGGAAATATACCTGGACTATGGCTTTTTTAACTGAGACCCATAACACTACAATAAGATGATCTCAACATAAAAGCTAGCTTTTCTTTAGTGCCTGCACGCACGCACACACACACATACACATTTCTATTGGCAGCTGGTTCCTCCCCATAATAGTTTGATGGGTGTTAGCACAGACATTCTGGAAAAAGTACAAATAACAGGACTTGATTTGGGACATAAATGAAGGAAAGTTTGACACCTACCATTCTAGGTGGTCCAAGGTTCTATCCAGAAAAATTTGTTTGGGTGGGGGGGGGGGGGGGGGTGGGTTTAATAAGTCGTAATAACCCTACACAAAAGTTGGATGAACTAAGTTACAAGTAAAAAAAAGTCTATGACCGTAATCAGCATGAAAGTATATGGAACTAATCCCAAGATATGGTTTCAGACTCAATTATTCCAGACAGAACCGAGTGCCCTTTGATAACACATGTAACTTCCCCGCTGCTCTCAGCCGCATTGGTATTGATAATGATTGAATCATTAGTCCAAAGGTCGTAGTGATGATGAGGCAAGTAGAGTCGTGATGTTGTTCTAACTCCAGGATTCAAGCTAGGTGGGCAACCATATGCTCCATTTAAATTGGTGCATGCTAAGAATTGGTGCTTTAGCCACGAAGTCATAAGACCTAAACAACAGCTCAAATGTGAGCTTCTTGTCTCCCAACGGAGTACTCAGTATGATGCCAACTATAGACAGGGAATCAAACATACCACTCAAAGGAGAAAATAAAATACTCATAGGAAGGTTTCTTTTCACCAACCCAAAATGCCACCACTCTTAAGTGGTCTTATACCAACCCATTCTAGGAGGTAAAATTGTAAGAGTAAGTATGATGGGCCATACCGTCAGATTGGAAGATTTGAAGGGCGATATTCCATAAGTATTGAAAGCAATGCCACATTTACCTGCACTGATATACTCCATGTTTCCTGTGACAGATACAAAATGTTTTATTATGTGATTTATTCATTTTATAATAACAATTCAAACTTACTTTTTAATACTCTCTTTAAAAATAATAAATAAACAGAATGTTTTAATGTATTTACGCTGTTGCTTGCATAATTAGCAAATCTACTGTTGGGTAGCATCGTATTGCACTTACAAGCTTAATCTTTATTTGTGTTTCTTAATTTATCTACAGTTGAAGCCACATATGTTGCTGCTCCCACCTGACCTCAGGGAATTTCTCACACACATAAATACATTAAAATACATGTCCTTAAAGATCCTCACTTCCATTCTTTACCCAAACATTTTCCTAGAGCTGTGTATTCAAATTCAATCACTAACCTGTAACTTTCATTGTACTGTTAAGTATAAAGTGACTTATTGCACTCCAATCCCAATCTCCGCTGTTACTACAGTACATAGTGAAAGACTCATTGCTGTTGACATCTCTAAATACTGCACCCATCACACCAGTTGTGTCAGTCACATAGCTCTCTAATGTTATGTTCTGTAAACTTTTCAGCTGAGGACATCCTCCTGAAAAGAAAAACTAACAATAAAATATTAATGTAGTAATAATTATAGTGTACAGCACATGTAGTGTAGAACTGAATTATAAAATACACTATAATTTATGGAAGTAAAAATTCCCTTGAAATGTATCACATTATATGGTCATTTTAGCACAGAATTATGTTGGTAATCCTTATTTTGTTCAGTAAGTGGTTGTGCCAGAAGAAGCAGTCCAATATGATTGCAATTAGTTAGCAGCTTATTTTCCTAAAATAACATAGCTGAAGAGAAAGAAAATTGATTTGAATATCATCAGAGTCAAATTTCTTCTAGACCAAATCAATAGTTTGACAGATGAACAGTCCTAATTTTTTGCAGTTCATGTAACTATTACTTTTACTAAGTAAATTAGCTTGGTTAATGACAGCGCAGTTGTTGCATCTGATAAGCTCCTGGTTAATAACCACAAACCAGTGTGTAATTGCCTGGCTTCTTTTGAATGCAATCAAGTGTTGTAGAGTGTGTGTGTATGTTTGTGTGTGTATTGTCAAAACAAACAACTTTATGGCCAAAGCTTTATTTTTGTCAAGCAGATTCCTTTCAATTTATTAGTTTGAACAACAACTTGTAAATTCTACATGTTATTGATGTATATAATACTCCTCTATTTTAATATGTATGAGAATGAATGTCTTTAATAAACCTATATTAATTAAAACATATTCAATGTTTAGATTATATTTGAAATGTGTAGCTAAATAGTATATTAAAGTTTACTAATCTGAATACAATATAATGATTAATCAAAGTTGAATGTAATAAAAAATAACTACATCTATATTTTAATTTTGTTGAAGGGAATGAGCCGCTATCATTGGGTGATTGGATATGCAGGGGAACCTCCTATAATGTACTCTGTAACGAGCAAATTACCTCTTTTTAGTGAATTTTTCACTTGACCCTTCAAAAAGAAAATTATTTCTAACACAAAATGGTTCTCAGTCATTGGGAGGTTTTACTGATACCTTAAAAAGGAAACCACAAAGTAAGTTGTGAGTAGTATAATGTTATCTGCCCAGTAGTTGTAAGAATGGCCTAATTCTTTTTAGATATTTCTTGCTAAGTAGTTTGCTGATATTAGAGCTGCCAAAGTTATGATAAGCAGCTAGCTATATGAAGCAATGCATGAAAATATAATATATTATACTGTTAGAACATAGAGTAACACTGAATTTACATATTAGAACATGTTACTTGTTATCACCACATGTGACATAATGATCGTGTTCTTGCTAACGAGCAGCATGATGATTATCATTGCAATAATTGTAATCACATAAGGTGAACTAAAAGAACAACAAACATTGAACAGTAAATAAAATGATACTAATAATAGTCAAAAAATAAAGATTTTACCTCCATTTGAGATTTGATAGATGATAAGTGTGAAACTTCTATGTTACGAAATTGACAATTTAATATAATTGTTGATTTCTTTCATGGCCTGAGTTGAAATTCTAAACTATTTTTGTCAGAAAAACAAACAAACATGAGTGATTGCAGAGTTGAGTGATGCTAGTTTAAATGGGATTATACACATGTAAAATTTTATTGCTTTTTTCCATAGCCCTTTACGATCCTGGAGTGAATCAGAAGCTGCTTCATCATTTTGAAGAACTGAATAAAGACTTTGCTTGTCAATCATAGTTAGTTTAGTCTTGTGTAATTACATTGGTTGAGACTCAGAGTACCACAATCATTTGATTTGCGTGCTTACCAGAGTTGGTTTGAATTGGCATTAATATTAGAAATCGCGTGATGCGTACAGGAAAAATAAAACTGAAGTGATATGATGTATAGAAATTGACACAATTTAAAGAGTCCATATTCAGGTAAAAGCCTGGTGACCTGACCAGCAGTAAAGAAGTAAAGATTGTACAGATATATAACAGTACCATAAATCACAGAGTGTAATAGTTATTGTCCCACCAAATTTCACCGAATCTTTTTTAAATTCCACTTGCTAGCAATTTAGCACAATGTCTTTATTAATTACATAATTCATGAATAAACTATTCTTGATGCATTTTTTTAACATTCTGTTTTCAGCTGTAGTCATAAATTCCTCAACTTTTCTAGTAAAATATATTGATTTTAACAGGTCTGATACACCTAGACCTCTACGAACTATAGGAAACGGTAATGGGTGCAAAGAATATTTGAAATAAAAATGTTGAATTCTGAATATTACAATGATTTCAATGTATTAAACTTTCAAGTGTTAAAACCTAGAAATGTGAATTAATTAGCTTGAGATGATAATGTTGAGCAAAAAATGATGTATCTGTAGTGTATTCTCTCCCTCACTGCATTTGATATTGAATATTTCAAATAAAATTTTGAAAAGTAATAAGGACCTCTGAACAATAAAATCATTAATAATAGGTTATCTGATTAGTGTCAAATTTTAATGTCTAACGTGCTTAATTGGTATTATAGTGTATCTATCAAAAACTTTAATTATAAACAGAGTTCAGTTGAGGCAGCTATCATTTCATATACTGTGGTAATACAATATGTGGTGAGAGTGTATAAAAGTTAAACAAATTGTACTTTATTAAAATTAAAATTTTTTATCAATTGTTTGTTATCATATATGTAAAGTTTGTGATTGAAATGTCTTGTGTACATCTTCGTAAGCAATGTTGGGAGAAACTTGAACTTTCAGTTCTGGATCAACATCTTCATAAACAGGATTATTCTTATATTGTGATTTATTAGTTTTAAAAAAGAATCTTAATTTCTTCTTTATGACAAAAATTACACAACCAATTCCAACAATTCCAATACATAATCCAAACATAAATGTTGAAGTACCAGTGATTGATAACGCTGTTACAATATTCACAGTATTTTTTCCTTCAGTTATGCTGTAATCTAATTAAATTGAAAACAGATTTTGAAATATTCAAGCGTAGAAATATAATAAGTTTTAAAATAAACATTGCACTAAGTCTGACTAAAATGATTTTAAGAACAAAAATTAAAACTAATGTTTTAATGGATTTTCGTCTGTTGCTTGCATATTAGCTAATTTACTGTTGGGTAGTATCGTATTTCACTTACAAGTTTAATCTTTAATTGTGTTTCTTCCTTATTAAAATAGTTCATCTACAGTTGGAGCCACATATGTTGCTGTTCCCACCTGACCTCAGGGAATTTCTTACACACATGAATACATTAAAATACATGTCCTTAAAGATCCTCCCTTCCATTCTTTACCCAAACATTTTCCTAGAGCCGTGTATTTAAATTCAATCACTAACCTGTAACTTTCATTGTACTGTTAAGAACAAGTATAAAGTGACTTATTGCACTCCAATCCCACTCTCCGCTGTTATTACAGTACATAGTGATATACTCATTGCTGGTGACATCTCTAAGTACTGCACCCATCACACCAGTTGTGTCAGTCACATAGTTCTCTAATGTTATGTACTGTAAACTTTTCAGCAGAGGACATCTTCCTAAAAAGAAAAACAAACATTAAAATGAAGATTAATGTAGTAATAATTATAATTACAAAAATATTATATATTTCATTATTATACCAAAAGAAAAGTTTGCCGTTCGAGAATTATTATCGCATGTCGAAATACAAATAATATATTCTGTATTGTTCAGTAGAGTAAAAGAATCAGAGGGTTCCTTGAGAATTACAACACTTGGAGTAGATGATAATGCTACAGAAGAAATGGAAATATTGTAGTGAAGATTATCTCTATATCCAGTACTAGAATTCCATTCAATGATAAACTTTAAAGTATTTTTCTGTTGAGTTATAATCAATATTGATGGCAAGTAATTGTCTGAAAAATATAAGTAGGCTTGATTACTTCATTTTATTTAAACTAAATACATTAGATTACAGTTTGTTACACTAATCCATGACAATAACATAGTGATCAATATAACTTGAGCTAAAAATTTTTTTTTTTAAACAAAAAGTATCTCTACAACATCACCTGAGTGCTTTACAGTCAGACAGACAGACAGACAGATGGACGAATAGACAGACATACAAATGGAGACACAGACAGACTGACTGAATGACTGACAGAATTTTTACCTGAAATTTTAAGTTGTATTACATAGCCATTGCAAGTAACTATACTTCCATTTAGTGAAGCTGCAGCTGTGATAGTAATTAGAGAAATAAGGCTGTAATTTTGAGATATAACTTCAGCAATAATAGAAGACTTCTGTACTCTTCTAGTGAATTGCATCCTGAAAGGAGTGGTAAGAACTGCAGTCCAGGTATACCATAGAAGTGAGTTTAATTGGATATCCCATGATTGAAAAGTATTTAAGTCAGTTTCACATTGGTACATAGCAGTATCTTCGCACACATTCAATACCTCAGTTAATTGACCTACAAACACAAAATAACTTACTAAATTTTAATTTTTTTTATGTTTTTATTTTACCTGATGTTGCAATAAATATTGAAGGAAATATAAGCCACAAGTTTCTCATCTTAATTTTCCCACTAGAGTAATTCTGAAGGACTATAAATATTCCACTACAGAATAATAATTTATGTGCTATTCTAAGCTAAGTCTAAACAGGAAGTATTGAAAAAAAATTTTTAATTATTCAATTAATTCCAAATAATGCACAGTTATCGCTATGGTGTTGAGTACATTAACTGCTGAACCACAGCTAGCTATATAGAGGTTATTCAGGATGAAGCCCTGGTGGCACTGGCCCCTTTTAATGCATTGGGGAAACATGAGTGCATACTGGATGTACATTTATTACATCTTTTAAATATACATCAGTACTAGCTAAACATTTAATTTCTTGATTGCTCTTAAATTCAATTCAATTTGCAAAATAAATAAATAAACTACTAATCAAAATTGCCTGTGCTAACTACAGAACTCAGGTGATATTTCAATTGTCATTATGGAAATTCAATTGTTTTGGCTTTTACTGCAACAGGGCTACCAACCTCACGTAGTAAAAATCATTAGACCCTCTTACCTCTACTCCTACCCTTTTGAAATACAACTAGATTCATTATTATTACTATTAATTATTATTATTATTATTATTATTATTGTTGTTGTTGTTATTGTTGTTATTGCTATTATTTTAATTATTAATTACTTTTACAATATGTAAATATACGATACAGAAGAAGTTTGTGAATGATTTGACATGATTTAATATTATATAAACAGATCCCAAGGTTAATAAAAATTCCATTAGTCTCTAAGCTAGATCATGACTTCGTTTTATTGAGACTATAAAATTATATAATCTTGTTTACTTCCATTAACGTGCCAAAGAAATGTTAATAAATCATATGATTCTCTGACTCCAGATTAATAGCCCTGGCTTGAAAGTTTAATAGTTAAGAAGAAATAATCAGGCTTTGACAATTACCTTATAAGATCGGGAATCCTATAATATTAGAGAAACATTTTTTTGCTACATTTGTTATAGAAATTAACAAGACAATTTAGTTGTAGTAGCTAGTTAAAGTTTTCTGATGTTTTAATTTTGATCTAATGTTTCTGCACCATAATGTAGTAGAGACAGCATTATTTTGTTGGTGGATACTGCAATCCTAGAGGCTGAAGGTGATAATGCAAATACATGACAATAAAATATAGAAGATAATTATGATGTTCATAAACTCTTGAAAAATAAAGAAACAAAAGGGATGATAAATAAACAAGAAGTAAGATAAAACAAGAAATAGTTAGAAAAAACAAAAAAGTAGAATGGATATTAGAAACTCGTGTATCCCACACTGGATTAAGTCTACAACTGGCATCTAAATTTTTGTTCATGCTGCTCCTGAGTCAACAATAGTTATTTTTCCATCTCCAACAGCTCCTTCTTGAATAAATATTGTAGCTAAACCTCAATTTGTTGTTTTTCATCTTGTCAAACGCAATCATTACATCTACTATGATATCACCTTATTTATCTCTACAATAGAATTGTTCTGTTTAAGCCGCTTGCCCCTTGCATGCTAACCACAATAGCTACTTTGACATGTTACCAACTTGTTTATCATAAAACTATCCTACCTACAAAGTGAGCTAAAAAAAATTAAAAACTTTTTAAATAATTTGCATCAAAATTGAGTTTTTAAATCACTCAAATTCAAATTGAAGTCCACTGCCACTGAGTCTTTCCTTGTACAGCTTATCAACGTGTGCTGACTGTTCTTCAGTAAAATAATTCTTCCAATCTCCAACAACTCCTTTCCGCATAAACTTGTGTGGACTATTTCTAAATCTCCATTCATAATTTGCTGTATCATTATTTTTCATGTTATCGAACACAGTCATTTCAGCTATCTTCGAGACTACATCACTTGAAATGTCAGCACCGATAAAGGACGCCATGTCAGATATACAACTGGTAGGATCCTTCTTCATGTCTTCATATTTCAAGAATAAAATGTTACCATCATTCCTGTGGTCCCACCAACTTATTACGTGGTCGAAATAATCGTTGGTTTTCCAAGCTTTCCAGCTACAAATTTAGGCCAGAATGTATCCCAAGACATGTCTGAGAAAAAATTATGAATATAGCAATAACTTGATGCTGCTACATCTTTCATGTTTCTTGCCACATAAATAAATTTTCCAGGTAGAGTGTTGGGAGGTCCACAAGGGAAAAGGTCATAAGGATAATGACTTTTAAAAGATCGAGGTCGTGAAATCGTCGGCAAATCCACACCGAAGTAACTTTTAGCTTCTAACCAGGGTGCTGAAGTTGATAATTTTACCTCATCCTGTTCTCCACCAGCTCGAATGAGCTTGACAATCTGCTGTGTCCAAGTTGAACCGCTTCTAGGGTACGTCACTACCCACACGTCATCCTCGTAGTGCTCCATAGTTTTAAGTTCAAGCAAGTCTTGCTCACTAACAAAAGGCGCTACAACACAGCCACTTTTTTCCTTGAAAAATTCCTCATAATTTTCAAATTTCCTTAATTGAGAGGCCATAACTAAGTTAGAGGTCTTAACTAAGTTAGAGGTCGTAACTAAGTTAGAGGTCAAGCCCAGGAACCATGCAGTGTGGGGCGTATTTTTTTACTCACGAGGTAGAAACTTCCTACTGGTGGGCGTGGTTAGTATTTGATGGATTGCTCAGAGGGGGGAGGCACAAGAACATTTATCATAGGCGGCGCAGCGCTGGGTCCGGCTGCTCTCCGTAGTGGCAGGACCAATTACACTGTTAAAATGGGGTGCTTAAATAACACCTCTGGAGGTGTTTATCAGGAGGCGCTGTCTGGACACCCCCCCTTATAACTTCTACACCAATACATACTATACCAAGTGAGCATATACAACAATAGCTTTATCTTTAGTTTCTTCATTTCAAATATCTTTTAGTAATGACTAACTATGGAGACATTATAAAGCTTTAAACTGGGGTGTCCAGGCAGCGCCTCCTATTTAACACCAAAACTAGGTTATCCAAACTACTCCATTTTTAACAGTGTACTTCCGATTACTTCCAGCGACCTTATCGCTGTTATTCAGATTAACAACAATAGATTAGCCTATTTAATAATTAAACAGCCATATAGCTGGCTGTAGCTGACATCTTTATATTAGATATTGTAGTTCAGATTATTATGAATTAAAAAGTGGTATCCAATTACTTTACTTTGTAATTATGTGGTACCTGCAATACTAACTCTGAATCTTTTTCCCAGCTGAAATAAAATAAAACTGCTGTTTTATTTTTAAGTATTGGTAAAAATAATAGTTATAGCTACTACTGACATTTGAAATTGATTCATCAGTGTAGCTAGTCATCAGAAATATTTTCAATTTCTACTTCTTTTGTCATAATTGTCTAGATACTACATATACATATAAAGTCAAGTATAAGTGTATATGTGTGATATGTGTGTGCGTGTGTTATGTGTATGTGTGTGTTATATATGAGTGTGTTATGTGAATGTGTGAATTGTTAAGTGTCAATACAGAATAAGGCTTACAGTACTAGCAACAGCTAGACTCTAGGAAGTAACGTGGACAAGAACAGTGCAGTGTGGAATCTGAAAGAGATGGCTCTGCGACAAAGCAAGGCTGATTCTCATTTGCATGCACAGCCAATGGATTACTCTAGTATATATCACTTGATATGTTTGCACATTCTAATATCTTTGCATTTAAATGTGCATGTTGATGCTAAACATTATATTATAACGTAAGTCTTGATTCCATGTATGAAGCTGCAGCAAGGAGATTTTTACGTCATGGTGTAGCTATGAAGTCATTGCAATCAAAGTTTGTTGCTGTTATTGTCATTTTTTGCTATTGTCATTCTTTACTTATATAAATGATAAATGATAAGGAATAGTGGCACGCAGTGTTGTTTTGGTTTAGATATTGCAGACATATTTTTAATTTTATTTATACTAACAAACATCCTGAAGGCTTAGTTTTATTTTTCCTGCCTAATGATCCCTTAATATTTAAGTATTAATATCACTGCAATACCCTGTGAAATATTTTGCTATCAATTGATTAAGTTTTAATAAATAACTTATGTTGCTTCTTAAATTCTTCAGTAATGTAACTTCTTCAGATAGTAAGTAATTTATGTACTTTTCCCAAAAACTTCAATATTTTTATGAAATCTTGGGTATAATATAGTTATTTAGTCTAAGACATTTTGACTTAAAGGAAACCCTTAATTATTGAATAATTCATGGTTAACTGGTTAACTGAAATAATTTGCTTACCTTTTTTGTCACCCATTCCACTGATAGTTTTAATTTTCATTAAATTTGCTGTCTTCTAAACATAATGGTTCAGTTCTTTCATGTTTTCTACAGCTTATAGTTTTAGTTATTCTTACCAAAAGTAAAATACCCCCGAACTAAGGGTCTATTTTATAGTTTTAGTTATTAAAACAACACTAAATGGTTGCAGTATGTATACTCAAGTTGCAACTTGAAAGTGCAATATGATGAATAAGAAAACCATTTAACCAATCCATTGCTTTAATAAAATTATTTATAGAGTTTACTCAAAAGACTTATTCATAAAATGAAATAAATTTTTATTTACTTGTTTGCTAGTTTTTGTTTTGTTTTTTAATCTTTTATGCAACATTGCTCACTTTCTCATAATTCATCATGTCTGGGTCAAACTGTGCAATCTTCAACTTTAGGCCTGGAAAATAATACAGACTAAAGGAAATGTACTTCAACTTGCCATAACGCTTCTAAAATGGTCTAATTGAGTATCACATAGCTATACTGTAATTACAGTCAATTACAACTCTTGTGTAACTATTTAGGATGGCCCCACACTTGCCTGTTCACTGACAGAGAATTCGTAGAAATGTTGTTGAATTAGATAAGCCTTTGCAATTCTTATGCCATATAGAATTAATTTGTGCTTAATGCGTGTGTGCACGTGCGTTATTTTTGAAAAAAGCTAGTTATTATTAGGCCGTACTTACTTGGTGCTTCATTTTGCAAGGAATTATTCCCATTATATATAGTATTACAATATTAATTAATACAATTGATGGTGAATTATTTAAGAAAATAAAATATCACTATACTGTAGGTTTTCAGAATTAAAAACATTCAATTTTGGCTGTGTGTGGGCAATTGTGGACAAACTTCAGTGCAAACCATGCCTAGCTACTTATGATCTAATCCAATAGATAACTTAAGTATTTCGCTTAGAATGTATCTAGGTATGTCAATCATACATTTTACAACATAATACGTTGACTATTATTTTTATACTTTATATTTACGTTAAATTGGAAGATTGTAAATATACCTACATAATAAAATGTGATCAACTGTCATTTATATCATATGCAGAGTATATACACAAGAAATTTAATGTTAAAAAAACAAAACTAAAAACCATCAAAAAGGCTACGTTTTTCTATGAATGTGGTTGTAGCTGGGTCAGGTTTCTGGTGATAGCTTGATGACGTTATTAAGACATGTGACTTGAATTTGTAGTTGCCATATGCTGCAGTCCTTGAATCCGAAACAAAGGACAGTCCTTGATTTATGGATTGTGTCATTTGTCCCAGTGCAATCTAAATTCAATACTTTTTTCAATGAACTCCTACACAATGTGCATTTCATAATAAAAAGATCCAATTAACATAATATTCAGGATGTGGTTATGTTATGCAAATGGCAATTAATGGGTGCTGTTTGTCCTTGAATTATTCACTAAGATAATGATTATAACAAAGCTAATAAATTCATCCCTCTTCGACGTGGTTGCATATTATACTATATTCATGCATATTATACTATATTCATACATCCCTCTTCGACTTCAACGTGGTTGCATATTATACTATACTCATACATCCCTCTTAGAAGGGTTGCATATTATACTGTATTCATACATCCCTCTTCCACAGGGTTGCATATTATACTATATTCATACATCCCTCTTCGACGCGGTGGTATATTATACTATATTCATACATCCCTCTTTGACGCGGTGGCATTACTATATTCATACATCCCTCTTCGACGTGGTTGCATATTATACTATATTATTCATGGATACATCCCTCTTCGATGTGGTTGCATATTGTTGTTCCTGCGGGGTTTTAAATGGGGTTTTCCCGAATCTTCTAATTCTAATGGTATAAAAAGGGCGTACCGCGCAGAATGAACGTTATCGTTTCTGAGCGTAACAATTCGGTCCCGAACTCAGGTGAGTTAACATCGCTAAATATGATAATGTTTCATCTATAACAGTATTAGCAAGGTTTAGTTGTTATTTCAAACGAGTGCTTCCTTTTAGTATTTTCAATTTTATCAAAAAGAACCTAAGTGTAACTGACTGGGAGGCAATCTTTTTTTTTTGTGTATTCTTTACCTTGATAACTTTTTATAAAACAATTAGCTAATTAACCGTTATATTTTTAATAGGTAATATTTTCATCTAATTTTGTGATTAAAGCTATTGTATCTAATTGCCTCCTCAATTCTTTTTACAGACAAGTGAATTGGCCCAGCTATAAAATCGCTCACACAAAATATTCATTATATATTGAGGCTCAACAAAATAACTCACCTGAGTTCGGGACCGAATTGTTACGTTAGTTTACTAAATGATGTTTGGGGATGAATTAATACAAGAGGAATCTTCTGTTTGGTTTCAGTCAAGTACGTTGCTGCACTCATCATTTAATTGAGAAGTTTTGCTGAAACAAATGAATTCCAAAACATTCCAGTCTTTATGATAGCAAATATCTGAACTAAAAAGATTCATGTACGTAATTTTATTCATGTTTGTTATCAGTGTCATTAGACATCGTTCCTGGTTCATCTTTATTAGTAGTCTTATGATTACTATTGGTGGTTGATTTAGTTTGTTCATTGGTTGTTACAAACGTGCTATCAGTGACTCCCTCCGCGGTCTCATTTTTAGGATTGGAATTTAGTCTTACTTCATTACCTTCATAAGAATGTGTCACTTGCATATCTGAATTACCAGTCACAATGAGAATAGATGTTATAGTTAATATGTTTCTGTCAATACATATTGCCAGTCCTTCACTGTACAAGACAACTTTACTACTGCCAAATGCATCATGGTCTGTGAAGTTAAAGAGTGAGTATAGAAAGTAATGAATGGTTGGCTGTATAGATGAATATATGTTTTGATATTTCCCATTATACGGTAAGAATAATGCAATGAAGAACAAACATCTTCTTCCCACTGTGCGGTCAGGTGCTGTGTGTGTTGTGACATTTAAGGGAGAACTCCCTAAATGATTGTTAATATAAGTGTGTGGTGAATAGTATATAGCCTGTGGCACAGATTTAACAAATATAATTTAGTTTTTTATATTTTAAAGCAACTCGAAAATAATAAAAAAAAGTTATGTGTATCATATATAAATAATATTTGGGTTAGTATACTGTAGAAAGATGATGTCTTCATGTGTGTACAAATTTAAATGCAGTAAATTTACAACTCCTACCTTAGTGTTTAAATGCTTTAGTCCCAAGATTTATCAATAAAAATATAAAAAGAGAACTCAAAATAGGAAGGTAAGTGTCTAGTATTGCGACTGAATTACTAAAAAAAAATGCTGCACAGAGGTGATAATAGTTGCTTCAAAGTATAGGAAGGGTCTCCATGTATATACCAAATGAAAATATACTTTCATGAAAACCACACTTAATGTTTTATGGAATAATAAAAATTTCCATTAATTAAGTAAAGGTAAAAGTTAAAAGTTAATGAATAACGGGTGGAAATGAAATGATCTGAAAGTTTAAGTTTGACTACGTTGTTTGATAAAATTTAATTTCTTCTGCAAATGTGTTTATTATCCTATTATGTATCACATTCGTCTTTGGTTTTATGACCCCTTGCCAGTCCCCCCTTTCATTCATCCTTGTGTTTAAAAGCACACTCTGACAAGTAGTACAACTTCAGTTATCCTAATTTCACACTTCAATTAAAAGAAACTCCTAATGTTTAGTAATAGCACATGAAAAAACAAAGAATTGCTTGACCACTCTCCTTCAATAGTGCTTTATAATACATTTTCATCGTGTTCAGTTTATCTTAAAATTTAAATTTGAACACCCACTTGGCGCCAAAGTGTTCAGATAACTGAAGGCTTATTGTAATTACAATGGAAACAAATTCTGAGAACAAATTGTAGCTTTATTCACATGTGATGTAATTGAATAAGTATAATATAATAATATTTACGCAGTGGACTCCACTTGCATAAGATTTAGTTCATTGTCTTATAATCATACGATTGAATAGATTCACACATGCGGCATCCATTTGATTATGTGCTCATATAAGAAGCCAGAATGATGCAATGTGGTTGTGGTTTCTTCAACTAAACCGCTTATCAGATGCAATAACGTCACTGATTATGAAGAGGTTGGGGCAGTGACTTTCTTTTAACTACCATGATTAAATGCTACAGCACATGATTATTAGAACCATATAGAAAAAATGCTGAAATTCTTTCTCGGTCAAACTGTAGAATTACTTGACTTATTAAAGAAAAGGTTTTTAGTTTGCACTTGAGTTTAAATTGGGACAGCTCATGTTTTCATTAATACTAACAAAGAAGTAACTATTTCATTTATTTTTAATTATTTTAAGAGGTACTGAAAGCTAGTGCCGTAGGAGTGGACCGTAGACAGTATACCATTATTTTGTACATTCAAATTTCCCTGCCGGATATACCCTAAAAAATAAATGCTAAGAATGTCTATTTAGAACATTTTTATGCTATTATAATTATTACACTTTTAAAATGAATGCAAAATTCTTACCCAGATTGATAGTTGCTGTGTGATTTACACAACATGTTACATACTGATGAAAATATCATGCAATTGAAATAATCCATATTATTATAATAATATGACAATAATGGCTGAGATTGGGTGATCAAATATATTATGACAATATAATGGCTGAAATTCACTGATGTCACCATATTCTACTATATCTAAATAATCAACATGCAAATTAAAATATTTCTTAGGGGAAAATGAAGTAACAGTTCTTTAAAGGCACACATTCTCATATGTATGCTCCATATTTAACTTGTGCAGATTTGTATATACCCTGAACATAATTCTTAACAATTGAGAAAACTCTTCTTTGCATTCCAGCATCTTATGATGCCATCTTTAATTGTACTAAATGATACTATTAAATGCAAGGAACAACATTAAATAAATTCTGGAGTATTAGTACATAATATGATTCACAACAAAACATAATAATGGATTTAAGGAAGTATGTGACTAATGGTCTGTTAACGTAAATTGCAACTCATTGTGTTGTGTTTAAAATTCTGTATTTGGTTGAGAAAAAGAAAACTGCCATAAAATTGGTAAGTGAATTAAAATATTAATTTAAATAGCCATAATACAACACAATTATGAATTCTGAGAATAAACATTACTGGATAGCTATATTCATGTGTAATGTTAGTGTTAGTAAGTACTGTAAATAATTATATTTACACATTGAGCTCCACTTGCAATAGAATTACTTCAATGTCTTGTAATCATTCCATTGGATTCATTCACATGCATGCACTTGACTACATACACATACACAAGAAGCCAGACTGATATACAAGGTGGTTTGTGGTTCATTCAATTAAAAAGCCTATCAGATGCAATAACTTCACAAACAAGCTGGACTAGTGACTTTTAACTCCATAAATGAATGCTACAGCACATGATTAGTAGCTTGCGTTAAGCCTGTTGAATTCTTTTTAAATTCTCTATACTCAGTTTGCCACTTGAGATGAAATCGGGACAGTCAAGAGGTACTGAAAGCTAGTGATGGTGGAGTGTACATTAGCTAACTTATTTATGAAACTGTTTTGTAAATTATGATTCTCCTGACTTAATTAAGTACCACGAAAAAATACATAATAGCTAAAATATATATTCACAGTATGACATTCTATGCTATAATTATTAGGCATTTTAGCAAATACATGAAAAAAATTTAATTGAAATGAAACCTACAATAATAATAATAACTATAATTATATTGTGTAATTAGAGTTGAAATTAGACACATCACACACGTACACACACACACACACATGTACACACACACACATGTGCACACACATACATACACACACAGGTGTCTCATAAAATCATACTATGCCACATGCAATTAAAACGGACTGAAACGTTCCAAATAAATGACTGGACACATAGATTAGAGACTGGATGTGTGAATTATGCAATGCGTATAGAACAGTATCTGCCACGACTAACATTAAATACATAGCGTGTTTATTAATTATTACCGCAAGAACCAAAAAAAAAAGAAGAAAAAAAAGAAAAGCAAGCAGTTAGTAGGAACAGGACAGTCAGAGGGGGCATGTTTTCCTCCCAACTTTAAATAAGGTGACCCTGGGGGACTCTAAAATATTATTGTTGATGGTTGTTTTAATGAGATTGTCTGCAGTGCATACTTGATTAAAACTCATCAGGTAATTTTGTGTAGAAGTACAGTGTTTCTGTGACATGAATATCTCACATGTTAATTTGCAATAAATATAGCTATGTATGGAGCTATTAATAGATTGACACTTGCAACACAGATGCTTATTTTTTTATATCCAATTTTGTAAGAGAAATTTTTTTTTGTCATCTGCTCTAACCTAAATGTTTTGCTGTTGCAGCTCAAGAACCACAATCCAGTAATTTAATTTCCATGTCACTCCGTGTGTGAAAAAATGCTTCATTCTAGAATAAATATTGATCATGAGACATCAGCATTATTGAATGTTAACTATCAATATATTTGAGTGGATCAGTTTATTAATCAGCAATCACTCCTCAAACTCTACTAGCTGACTAGGAAGCTGGTATCAGCACATGTCCTATTACATTCACTGTTTTGAATACCATTATAACCATTATTTACAATGATTCCTCACGTTTACTAATTACTAGTAGACTATAAGGACATCCTATTCTGGTTGCAGTTAGCTATATATAAGGAGGTACTGCTGCTCACTTATGCTGATTTGCAGAGCTAAACTATTGTATACAGTTGTTATTCTTAGTGAGAGATTGGAGAATGGCTGAATGTATTCTGCACAAAAATGATAAGGACAACTACGTTGACTGCACACTGGGGAATCCTGTAACATCAATTGATGACATGCACACCAGCAGCAAAAAAGAAGGAAGGGATTGTGCCACAAGCTATGACTCCTCCCACAAGTTGCATAATCCTTCTACTAATTTAATGTAACCAAACAGTGCACATCTAATAGAAAGTTGTAAAGGTAGGTGCTTCTGTGCAGACACTGTGAATGATACATTCCCCATCAATGATTCCTATGGAGACCCTACAGGAAATTACAGCACACCTGAACAGGAGACTCAGGAGGGAGGGAGGCCTTGTTTACTGGTCATAGGAAATGAACTATCTCTATTTCACACTGGAAATAATGGTCAATGGCTTACAGTACCGAATAAAACTCGGAACGAATTCAATGGGGTATCCTCACTCAGCCCCTCCAGCTAATTAGCCGGTCTTTCAAGAACTTAACACGCAACATTCGTCACAATATCAATCTTCATTATTTACTAAATATGTTAATTGTTTCAATTGCTCTTTATTCTGATGTTTTACACAATTTTCAGTGACTGTTTTTTAACTTTTACCTTTTTATTAAAATTTTCACCATCAAATTGATAATTATGGTATGACTTTGAATGAAATTCATTTGGTGTGGATTATTTGCACTGGTAACCAACATCCAGGTAGCTCCAACTCTGTATCCCTCTTTAGAAGAGTGTGTTTTTTTTTGCAGTTCTTGATATGCAAAACTTATTGTTTAAAAGCAACCGACAAGTATATATTTGGATGTGAAGTTCAATTATTTTGATGGTTGCATTTCTTCCTGTTGTATCCAAAATTACCTAACACAGTCTACCTGAAGATACTGCATGTTGCATGAGTGTGTATTGTCTTCCATGTGACTAGTTTGCTCAGATCTTACAAGAATGTAGAGATTACCTGATTAAATATACCTACATGAAGCACTTGTAGTAACGGACATGTAGAGCTATCTATTATTAACACTTCTAGCATGCCATAAATGTGTGCATATCTACAATATAGCAAAAATATTCTCTTTCATGTATAATAATAGACACCGTTGATCTTTGTATTATTGAATTCCATTATAATAGATTTGTGCACAGTTATATAAGCTGCATATATCATGCTTACTAACCACAATGGTTGGTCACTTGGTTATGCTATGAAAATCCTAACTACCCTAAATACTCAGTAAGCTCAAGCCTACTTCAATTATTATGTTTTGCATTATTCAAATGTGTAATAATTATAGCAAAGAAATGGCATGCTGTAAATAGATATTGTAGCCATTATTGTCAGTGTACTTAAGTCAGGGAAATCATGATATACTAAATGTTTTATAATTAAGTTTTCTAATGTACACTCCGCCAGCACTAGCTTTCAGCACCTCTTGAATATCCCCATTTGATTATAAGTGGCAAACCAAGGTTTTTTATAAACAATCTGAGTATAAAGAATTTCATAAGATAATTAACTTGCTAAGTCTAAATAGGTCAACAGTCTGACAGCAAGAGACTTCGATATTATTAGATATACTTTTAACGATCCACATACTGTAATATTTAATTATAGAAGTTAAAAGTCACTGTCCCAGCCTGTTCACTGACAGTGAGTTATTGCATCTGATAAGATATTTAGTGAAGGAACCACAAACCATTTTGTATCAGTCTGGCTTCATATTTGCATGTCGTCAAATGAATTGATAAGTCACAAACTTCCATAAATCATTATAATAATGATGTACTACACCAGAAGTCACTTCTTTCTGATAAAGTAAGCTAATTTTCCTTTTGGTAAATAATTTATTATGAACCCTCAGCATGCTGAGAGAGAGGGTTTCATTACTCAGTTTGTCTGTCAGTCAGTCAGTCACTCATTCTGTCACACGGATCTCGAAGATGGCAGCTTCCTGAGGATTGAAATAAGCATCAAAGTGCTGCACTCGATATTTTAATTTCGTTTATGTGCCAGAATATTATGTTTCGACTTTTTTTTTCCGAAAGTAATTTTTTAGACTGACAGTTACTGTGACTAAATCAGCCCCTCCTAATAATTAGTCAGTGTTTCCGAAACTTCAAGACACAACATTCGTCATAATAGCCGTCTACATATTTACTTAATATTATGTTAATTGTTTTTAATGTTAACTATCAATAGATTTGAGTGGATCAGTTTATTAATCAGCAATCATGTGTGTGTGTGTACATGTGTGTGTGTGTGTTTTTTGAGTAATTCAGTCAATACTAGACTCTTACCTTCCCTATTTTGTAATTCTCTTTTCGTCTTTTTATTATAAATTCTTGAAACTAAAACATTGAAACATTAAGGTAGGGGTTTTAAATTTACTGCATTTAAAATTGTGCATACATGAAGACATATCTTTCTATAGTATACTAGCCCAAATATTATTTATGTATATATAATTATGCACATAAATTTTTTTATTATTTTTTTATTATTTTTGACTTGCTTTAAAAAATAAAAAAATAAAAAACTGAATTATATTTTGTTAAATCTGTACAGCAGGATGTATTATACTATACACCACACACTTATATTAACTGTCATTTAGAGTGTCCCTCCCTTAAAATTTCACACACGCACAGAACCTGACCGCACAGTGGGAAGATGTTTGTTCTGTATTATCTTATCGTATAATGAAAAATATATCAAAACATATTTTCATCTGTAGAGCCAACCATTCTTTACTTTTTATACTCACTCTTTAACTTCACATCCAGTGATGTAGTTGGCAGTAGTAAAGCCGTCTTGTCCAGTGAGTATACAGTGAGGAACTGGCAACATGTATTAACAGAACCATATTAACTATAACATCTATTCTCATTGTGACTGGTAATTCAGATGTGCAAGTGACCTGTTCATATGAGGGTAATGAACTAAGACTAAATTCCTACCCGAAATATGACGCCCAAAACACTGGTATGCCTTGTGGAGGAAGTCACTGGATAGCACATTTGTAACAACCAATGAATGAACTAAATCAACCACTAATGGTAATCATAAGATTACTAATAAAGATGAAACTAGAATGATGTCTGACAACACTGCTAACAAACAGGCAATATTTGTACAGTCTCAGTGTTATTTTTATATACAATGATTAAAGTAATAATTTCTTTGTTCTGCTACCATATTTTTAAAATGTAATTTATGACCTATTATAATTGTACGTCTCATCATCATTACTGTGCACAATTATGTTTAATGAGATTGATATCACGATAATAAAGAGGGGAATAGTGTGTTTTAATTCTGTATGAACGGTAGTCGTGTAATTTCCTCCAGTCAGGTGGTCAAAGGACCACTCAGCGTAAGCTGTGCCCAGCCTCCAAGTTTGTGTGGTGAGCAACCATGATACTATGCCAGCCCAGATACTATGCCAGCATGGAAGGACTCTACCACAACAACAAGCCACTAGCAGGTAACACGATCAGCATTCACTCAGCTTGACTTATGATGGACTAATTTTTACAAGAGATTTACAATAAATATGTAAGGGATGACTGAAGGACAATTCATACAATAATTGTGTTGCAATGTTAAAAACAATAAGTCAACAACTAGTTCTGCGTCTGATTGCATTTAGATCTTCCTGGTTTTGTTGACAGCAATAGGGAGTAAGCAGTATATATTCTAGTTGGTATTTTAATTCAGTTATTATTTGATTGGTAGCTTTCTTTTTCTCTATAAATACAGAGTACTGACACAGGATGAAAAGAGTCCATTTACAGCCATAACAAAATCTGTAAACTATTTTGATAATTAGAATTTAAAATTATTTTTACAATGCCTTAGAGGTTAACAAACTAGTTATCAACACATCATACACTAATTTACAATTTTGTTATGGTTGTCAATGGACACTTTTCAGGCAGTGTCAGTTCCAATTTCCTGTTTTTTAACCATTAATCACTTACTTCGACCAAACCATCATTATGTGTAGTAATGATTCATTATGTACTAATATTCCAGACTCAAAATTAAATTGTTTTAATGATGTTCTCCTTGCATTATAAAGCCATCTTGTTTAACTCTATAGTCAAAGATTGTATCTTAAGATGCTGAATGCAAAAATAAAGAAGTTCTAACATTTATTTGGACTTATTTTTATATAACATAAAACATGTACACATGTGTGTAGTCCAACAAGTAACAGCTAGTAATTGTCTAAACTGCATCACTATGCCTCTCAAATATTACATTATGCAGCTAGTGTTTGCATTATGTGTTTTCCAATAAGAAGTTGGATTAAAAAAATCAGACATCAGACTGTCATGTCCCTAATAAAAAAAAATCACTACACAAACAAGTGCAAGTCAACTGTAAGAAATTGTTTGTCAAAGTGGCACTTCAAACTGAGATTTTGGTTCAGGAGTCAAACCCTTTTTCTTTATTGAATTCATCAATGGGGAAGGAGTTTGACCACAAAATGCATTATCATGCTTATTGAAGTATGCACAACTTACCAGACAAATAGATATCAGTTGGCTTGCCCTTGATGCGTTTCCTGAAGGTTAGACTCCAGTAAACGGTCCTGATAGTTGATCAGCAATTTGAACATTCAAAAAATACAATTAAGAGAGTGCTTTGCCAATCCCGCCCCTAGAAGAAAGAAATATAGTCGCAACCAGTACATACAATAATGCCCGTATAATTCTTGGAATAATGTTCTGGAACATGAACTATAAGTAAGTATCTCTCCTTAGCAAATTAAGGAGATGGTTTACATTGATCAACGTAAGCTCTTTGTCCCATTGCCTACTAAGCTGAACAATAATGCCTATGAGATAAACATCAGTTACTGTCATTGTATACACAATGCAAAATTATTATAATCTTCTAATGAATAAAGATTGGCTTCTTATTTCCATTTGACAGGAATGCTAGTTGGGAGTGAAATGGAGCAGTTGCTCACACAGGAAGTATAGGTGGGGTCCTGTTACCATGGCTACCTGAAGTTGACTAGGAAGATTTCTGGTTTGTTGAAATTCCTGTAGGTTTTTCATAGGACTCGTTAATTGGATATGTAACATTTCTCACAGCCTGCACAGGAACACGTAGCATCATAGACTGCGGTTAGGTGTGCACTGATTGCTCCATTAAATCGGTAGACCAGCTATGCAACTTGTAGGAGGAGTTGTAGCTTGTGACACAATCACTTCCTTCTTTTCTTCTGCTGGTGTGCATGCCATCAATGAATGTTGCAGGATTTCTCAGTCAATGCAGTGGTCCTTATATGAATTATTTGCTGATTGCAAAATCGGCCATTATTTTTCAAATCTTATACTCAGAACTAATTACAATAGTTTAATAACATAACAGGTTTACAACACCTGTGCAAGTGAGAAGCACTTCTTCGTTATATATCAATGAAACAAAAACAGGAAGTCAAATCTAATGATAAGATTAAATTTTAATATATAAATTTTATCAATAAGTTCACTCTCCTTCTTTAGGTAGACAGAGTGTGCTATTTGCTCCGTACAGAATATTATTTTACTGAATTTTGAATTATTTTTAACCTTTGCAATTCCCCTTTAGTCATTGTGTTGTTGGTTTTATGAACTATTACCTTTCTGCAGCTTCCTCTTTTTGTGACACTATTATTATTTTGAACCTTTCAAAGTTGTGATTCACAACTTTTGTATATGGAAAATAATTTTGGTGTCAAATAAAAAAATCAATATGATATCAAAACAAACCAGCCAATATACTAATGGTAATTAGGACTAGCCAAGTCTAGCTTCATGAAATTCTTAGAATGTTAAAGTAATTGAGTCTACTGTTACAGTTAAGTGGCAAACCGGGAGCTGTATCTACATGCTGAGTGCTCACCATGGCTGAATCTTTCTTTGCAATGGCAATGTCATTTGCTTATTTTGTAAGTTTCATAATTGTTACTGCACTCAATTATGCTGAAGTAGTAAGTAGTGAACTGTAAGATGACTGCACAAGCACCACAATTATTATAATGTGATAGTGAATGATATAATGTATTATTACTCCAGATTCAAACCTGAATTATTTAAGGATGTGCCTTTAAAAACATGTTACTTAGTTGTTGTATAGTTAAAGGTTGTCTAAGAAAAAATTGCTGAAAAAAAGAAAATTTCCAGTAATTGCTACGACTTTTCTTATCTAGCACATGTTCACACGGTATGCAACACATCTGTATGTAACATGCTCATGAGAATAAGTGATTTGACAGTGCTAATACTTCATTTCCTCCTAAGAAACACTTTGCCCAGTGTAGCCAAACCTTTACCTAATCTTAAGGAGATTACACTTAGAGTGATATAAGACATACGGTGAATTTGTGGGATTCACTGATTGACTAGACTGTCATTCCGACTACCGACACAATGATATTGTGTGTGGGGCGTTCTTGTAATGGGGGAATCCCGGAACTACATATCTTGGCGAGACGTTTTCTGCCGCGATAACACCGACTTCACTTTTCTTCAATTTGTTTCCGGTTTCGAGCAATTTAAATGATCGTCCATCTTGCTCTACTTTCATTGTGCAGTAAAAGTCAAGAAGCCACCTCAAACATCGAGTAAGTTTTAACGTGTGATCAGCTAGTTACTAGAAACATTTGACCAGCTCATTCCGAATTTATCTTCCTATTAATTAATGTTGTGTTAGTGTCGTAATCTTATAGATTTAGAGATAGACATTGTTTTCTGAATATTAGTGAAGGAGCTGTTTTTGCAGATTATTTTTTTTTACTACTGATGTCAAAATCCCAGTGCAATTATTTTTATCATTTTTTTTTCTTTGTCACTTCATTAGTTTGTCTGTTCCTTTCTCTAATATTATTTGTCTCTCCACTTTCCATCCCATTATGATTCTTTGTTATGGTAAACTCATTCCAGACAATGGCTAAGATTATGGCAATGAGCATTATGCTAATGAGTGCAACACCAGCGTCAGTATCAACTAAAACTCCTCGACTAGACAACATTGGGTACATTGACTTTTACTTCTTCTGTAATGCAAATGGCAGTTTTCTCCAATGGCAATACAATGATCAATATCTTACTGGTTTTCAGGATGATGAAGTAGGATATACAGCAGTTGTTGAGAGTCCAGTTAATTACATGGCTACTCTCTGGTCGGCTGTGCCTATAGATGATGAGAACATGGAAAGGAATAGCATTATTATGGTATCATTATGGGCGGACAGGTTCCAGATAATTACAGTATGACTTGCAGCAATGGTCCACATTCTCAAACAGTATTCGCTGGACCAGTATCTAATGTTACTCTGAGGCATGATGATGATAACTTGAACTCTGATATTGTACTCGGATACATTGCATTCCGTAAAATTGTGGGAAACACACCTATTTGTTTGTGGAGTAAATAATTCATGGCTGCAATTACAGACAAATATCAGTTTGCCAATTGCCTTTACAATAAAGAATACACTTGGAGATCACAGATTTTCTTCACCAAGTACATCCTTATTTCATGTACAAGGAATATTTGTTGCTAGAAACCTATTTCCAACAACATCTGTTCTTTTTGTTGATTCTGATGTGATGTTTCTAAGAATGTGCAGAAAACACTTCATTCTAATTTATTTTATGGTACAAGACCTACCATCACCACACGGTGGATAGTACCATTAAATCTCTTAAGCATACAGAATCAATATTACAGAATCAACCAATGATGCGGTCAATTCTACAAATGATATGGGAAATAAATCTTCCAATATTAGCAGAAATACAGTGTACATAGTTGTAAGTGTGATTCTACTACAGTAAGGGTTGTAGCAATTTTGATAGGAGTACTTCTGTACAAGTTTTGTCCAGGATCTCATGTTAAGTAAGTCCTGTAATTATGATCTGTGGCATATAATGTGATCAGATATATTATTAATTGTACTCTCTACTTCTGCAGGGTTGGAGCAATGTCTAATGTATCAAGTCATCAGATAAAATAAATGTAATTTTATAAACCAATGTTGATGTTTGTATGTGATTTACAAATCCGGAGTCATGAGGGCGAATCCCGAGTCACAAGGGCGAAGCCGGAGTGGCATGGGTTTGCAATAACCGATTTGTATTGGTTAAAACTAATTTATAACCTGTTGATAACAAATAGCTCTATTTGTAGCTCTCTCCGGTCATTTTCCAATTTCTTTTAATGGTTGTTATGAACTATATCTAATACATTTTCATATGGGAATGGGGACTATATCAGATTTATAGTACTCGACAAAAAGCACTGTCGCTCGGGTAACGGGCTATAAATATAATATATTTATTGTATTGACCCATAATTAGGGGGTATATCAAAGTTTAGCTGTATGGAATTGCTTCATAATTATGGTGATCAGTGGTTGCTAATGCAGAAGTGGCATATCTTCTGGTCAGGCGAAGAAGAGAAGAATACTCCAATTCTTCTATCTCCTGATGAAGTTGTGACATCTTCAAAAATGTCATTATCACCAAGCCTACACAAGTAACTCTCTTTATGGATCTCCAATACTTAATCCAAAGTCACTCCCAACTTCTTTTCAGCTTCATTCCAGAACTGTGAGAGCAAAGCAGTAAGGGCAACGTTTCTAATTTTTGTGGTAATTTGGTGTCCTCATTAGCACCGCATTTCCCCCAGGATTTCGTGGGTCCTATACAGCCACCCCCCGCCCCCCCCCACCTCACTTAACCAGACCCTTTCCTCACTTTACGTTTGGTAAAGTGTCTGGCCCGCGGCGAGACTACTCCTGTGAGTGGACTGTGTTAGCCCCGAGGAAACGTTTCAACCCTAGTAGTGAGCTAGCTACTGTATTATATAATTATTAGAAATTTTTTCACTCACCGGTAAGGGCGTGGCGGACAATAAAAGTATAAAAGGTGGCTTTCTCTTCGGTGAATCGGTGAGTAAAGTTCGCCCGCTTCAACCTCTACGTCTTAACATCGTGTGTAGGACAAGCTATAAGAAACCCGGAAGAGTATTTTAATATCTTTAAATGGATGCTAGTGCAATTCTACTTGGTTTGGTGCTAAGCACTGTACTCTGGCTCCGGAAAACTAGAGGTAAGTTATATTAACTAATAGCTGTGAACTTCACAGCGCTATATAAATTATTTCATGATAAGGTTGAATTCAAATGTGTAATTAATGTGTTAATACATTTTTAGTATATAGCTGGCCTAGCCTGCTCGTCATTTGTTAGCTAGCAAAAAAAACAACGGAATACCCAGTTGGAGGGGCGAGCGCAAGTAGTAAGTGTCCAGCTAATAGTCCGTTGGGAAGTTTGTATTTATAAATAATTGTTGCCTTATTTGACAAAGTTTATTTTTAGTTGTCGAAAGATGCTTCCTCCACCACCAGACTGAGACTTCCTGCTTTCAACTCGTTTAATTGAGTGCTCAAAAACGCGTTTCTCATTTGAAGACCGCGGAGTATTTCGAATATTTCGGTCGGTAGCTCGCGAAGCCTCGTCCAACGAAAAAAAAGTAATCTCTAAACTTTGAAGTGGTGCCTAGGTGAGACTGGATCATTAGCTAGCTATAGCTATATTTGCTAATGTTTTATATATAACCAGTCACATTTGTTAGACCTTAATTACTATTCAATGAGGTTTTATGAGATTTTTTGTGCAAATCTATATCTAGGCTATTCTATAAGTGTGTATTCAGCAGTTTGGTTAATTGTTAGAAAACAAACCCTGAGTAAGATAAGAGACACTGAGAATCAGATTTGATTATTAAGTAACAGTGCCAGGGCAGTGAGAACCACACAACTGCCATTAAAGATGGCTGGGTTTTAGGCAAAAGATATGTGGCACAGTGATATTGTACATTGTGAGTGGTAGAGAATTATAGTTAAGAACTACAATTTTTTTGTCACTGTTTAAAAAATAGCAAGTGTTGAAATTATAGTGGCATTCATTGTTTAAGGGAATGGTGTCAGTACTGGGTAACATACGTTGGAATGGTGGACTCAGCCCCATTAGGACACTCCCATTTCCTTGTACTTTCACAAAAGGGCTAACATAATTCAGGGTACCGGTTAAACGTAATTACACCTCATAATAGCAAAAAATTGCACTAACTTTTTACAATTGATAATTACTGGTGGTGTGCATCATCACAATAGTGTATGTTTGCAACAGTAAGGATTTTGGTCTGGTTTGGTGTTTAGCCACACAATAATGTGAAGTTGTTTTAAACAAGCAGTGTTGTCTTTTGTGGTTGTCATGATCAGCTATGTAATTTGAAGGTGTTAAACTAAAAGTGTTTAGGTCTTTTTCAAGGAATGGGCTAGTTATTTGTCAAAGCCAAAATTTATTATTTAGAGTACGTGTAAACACATCAACAATTGCCTTGTATTTGTATTCCTCAAAAAAACGTTCGCATTTGTACACTCAAACTAAATCATAGATTTTCAATGTCATTCTACAGTCTTATCACAATAGCACAAGATACCAAAAATAATTCTGCCATAAGCATGAGATTCTAATAGTCTGCCAAAACTTTTGAAGTATTTAGGTAAGTTCGATTTGGATTACTAGTTATAGGATTCTATTCAAATCTATTCTTTCTCAAGTGATTTAGCTTCCATCTCATTATACTCTATTATCTGTGTCCGAGACGAGAGGAAAACCTGAAAATTAGAAGGGTACTCTCCTTACTCGTAATAATAATTTGCCTATTTTATACTTTGTTTATGGAGAAAACAGCAGTAGTAAATTACAAACGGAAGCATTGTTCACAGTTTAGACAATGGTAAGGCTTAAAAGCAGCATCTGCTTCTAAAAGTTACTTAAAAAGTTTCCACTCACTTGATCAAAATTTCAAGAAACTATTTTTTTTTCATTTCTGAATAGAAAACACAAATGGGATTTCAAGAATGTTACACATTGATTAAAATATTGTTATTGCATAGATAATGGAAAAAAACGTGGCATTGTTAGTGTTATCTCTTGGTGTATTGATTGCGCCAATCTTCAGCAACTATGAATCTGTTAAACTCTTTTATCTTAAAGGAGTTATGCGGTTTAATACTGCAAGCACTGATTACTATTTTTGCTGTAATGTGATTGGCAAATACCTTCACTGGGAGTACGAAAGTGAACCTCTGACTGGATTTAACGCTAATGATGAAGTAGGAACTTCACGGGTTGTTAATAAGACTGACTTTCGTTACACAGTAACTCTCCTGTCATCTGAGTCAATAGGGGATGGCAATACTTCGATGGACAGTGTTATCATTTTGTCATTTGATGGAGTAGTTCGTAATAATTTCACCATTACTTGCAGCAAAGGTCTAATGTCCAAAACAGTATCTGCTGGAATAGTGTCTGAGGTGGAAGACTCTTCACTGAGGCATAATTCTTACCATAGTATAATACTTGACTACGTTGTTAAGTCTATTAAGTCACATAAAATAGTGAGGAACTCAACTACTCATATCTTTATGTGTGGAACTATTAATACTCCACAGTCAATACAAGTAAACGGCCTTTCCATAAATTTTACATCAAGTGATGAACTTGGATTTTACAGAAATGTGTCAGGGAAGATGAATTCAGACAATGTGCAAGGTATACTTATAGCTCTCCATCCATTGATGACGACTGCTATTTTTGTTAATACTAATAATTCAAACTTTGAAGTATCTTGCTCTGATCGGGACATGTTGACAACACTAAATTCTAATGGGATATATACAACCAGTCTTACTAGTGCTGAGACAACTTACCAGATTAATTATTTTAACAATAATATATCTACAGTTACCTCCGACATTGGGACAATTTTTACTGAAATTATAGGCCATGGAGTAAATCCAATTTCAGTGTCAGTGTCAGTATTGACAATAATAATTATCTCTGTTGTGGTTGTTGTTTTAATAATATTATTGTGCAAGAATTACAAGAAATTAAAAAACAAGTGCATGTAAGTTATATCAAAACCTGAGGTACTAATTGTTGTCATAATTTTTTTATTTTTGTTTTTCTTGTATCACATGATCATAGGAATAGAAATGATGGAAACCGGTTAAAGTAAGTGTATTTTAATATTATGTTGTATTGTTGATTAAATTTTGCTAGTTATTTTTAGAGTTATATATTCTCTATTATGTGATGTATTATAAATTAAAGTTTATTTTGGTTAGTATTTTTTTAAATCACATGAGATATAATAATATACTTATTTTTGTAAAAATTTTTTTTATAGAAACCAAATAGAAGAAGTGCATGATCGCAGTTTTGAAGTAAGCAAGGCAGGATTGAGGAGTGTCTTGAGGTAAATTTTTATTATACACAGATTGCTTATCATTTACCTTCACTTATTGCATATTTAGATCAAGGAAAAAGAGTAGGGACCTTGGAAAATTGTGAGTAATTACTTTAGTTGTTTTTTTGTCAGCATAAATCCATTTATAATTAAAAAAATTGTACGCGTTATGTGGATTGACAATATGTGCTATTGCATTGCTATAAAATCGATACTGAAAATGTGTGAGAAGCAAAAACAACTTGTTATAATTTCAAAATTGATTTCTGTCAACAAAAAAGCAGCGTATTTAAAATAATGGTGATATTTCAGTGTACCAATAGGTCTATATGTCAGTCATAATTAATTCAGCCTCTTTATGGAATATAATTTGATTTAATTATAAGAACTTTATTTAGCTTGTTTTTGTTTTTTGGTTTTTTTGGCTGCATTTATTCTGTTTTAATCAGATATTGGCCATGAAAGGGAATAATGGGAATTATTACGAATAAGCAATATTTTAAATAGAGAGCATTATTTCAGGATTGGCAGAAGTAAATTTAAGGATTAAAGCTGAAATTAATGTTTTATATTCGTAATTGAACATTGTACATTGTTTATTATGTCCTGTAGCAATGCCAGTCTGCTGTTTCAATCAGATTTGTAAGTTGAATCAATAAGTAATTTTGTGATACTTATCACTGCCCTTAATATTCAGATGTAGCTAATGTGAAAAAATGGAAGCATGTGATCCCACAATGAATTTTGTGGACTGATATAGTGCAGACATGTAGAAATTTAAGGAAACTTCTAATTCCGAATTGTTGTGCACTAGAATAAAACATTTATCAAACTCTTTTTTATTAGATTATCTTAATGGCCATACATTTTGTAAAAGTGATAAAATGTTTAATTTATTCAATGTAGTGGTTGTTCAGAATTCAATTCACAAGACCTTGCAGATTGGTAAGCTATTAATAAAATAATCAGCATTTTGTGACCAGAGATTGTATCCCACTATCACACTCTCTTCTGATCATTTCTAAAGGGATTCAGATGACGTTGTGCCTATTCAAGCAGGAGTTAATTTTCCATCCAAAGAAGCAGTGAATAATGGGTGCCAAGAAGTTGACTTAAAAAGTGGAAAAACTGCTATTAATGCTAGGAAGTAAATTTTGAACCTCTTTGATTGCATACATTGATATAATAAAGCCTATTTTTTATACGGATAGATCAGATACCAATGGGACACTGCAGCAAGACAGGCCATTTATTTTGTGGAAGCAAATTAGGTGTGTTTTATCTAGTTTAAAAACTACAACATATGGATGAAAGTTACATATTTGTTTTATTGATCATAGGAGCAAACTAAAAAAGTTCTTCACGAAATTTCGGTAAGTTAGGGTATATTTAGTGTTAGATGTGTATACTGATATAGTGAGTGTTATGTACACTGTTAAAAATGGGGTGCTTGGATAACTCAGTTTTGGTGTTAAGTAGAAGGTGCTGCCTGGACACCCCAGTTTAATGCTTTATATTGTTTCCATAGTTAGCCACAACTAACAGATATTTGAAATGGGCAAAAGCTATTACTATATATGCTCATTTGGTAAAGTATGTATGTGTTGTGAAAGTTATAAAGGGCTCAAAGTGGGGTTTCCAGACAGCGCCTCCTGGCAAAAACCTCGCGAGGTGTTTAAGTACCCGTTTTAACAGTGTATTTCATTTATAGCTAAAATCCAATTAAGTCCACCAAAAGATTTGTGGAATGTGCAAGTTGGCGGCTAAAAGTTTCAATTTATATTAATGACATAACCTTTTAAATAATAGGTTTGTCATTTTCCTATTTTTGCACACTTGTGCATTTTTTTCAGTCAGACATTAATTTAAATTTGTGATGTGCCACTTATAGCCCATATACAAAACAGGAAAGACAATTCTAATGTTACTTTTGAACTTGTCCATGCTATAGAATATAATTGTTTTTAGTCCACTTGCACAGAGAAACTGGCAGTTGAACTGGGCTGTATTCAGCAAAGCAATTGAACTAGAAATCTGAGAAAACAAATTGAATTTCCACTTCCGGTATAATTAACGTATCCGTATACTTAACGGCGTACTCCGCATACGCAATTAAATCGTACAGCGGCGACTAACGAAGTTTGCGTAGAGTTCTTTTTAGCTTTCAAAGCGTCTCACGGCCTGTCCTGTCGGAAGCTACTCTATTCGCTGTAGCTGTAAACTTTCAGCCAGAGGTAAGCTGTAGAGTGCATGCAATAATCTCAAAGCTATGCCGTTTTTTTTTTTTAGCTGCTTTGAAACCCCGCCCATCCCCGTTTATTGTACTTCGAGAACGAGAGAGAATAAAATGTAGCTTGTCTTTCCACGGCACGCTTGGGGTCTTTTAAGTTGTTTTGACATTTGAAATTTGGCATAGACGTAGAGTAAGGGTCACTAAGACTAATTCTGCAAAAAAAAAAAATAGGAGAAAGAAAGAATTTTTCGGATGACTTACTTCTGGAGCTTATATCTCAATTTCAATTTTTGTGAAATAAGGTCCCTTTTCCCAGACTGGCTCACTAATGCTGTGGTTATTTGATTACATCTGTCAACTTTATATGGTGGTTGGTGTTATTATACTGCAAATTTAAGGTATATGTATGTATGTAGGTTAAAAAATGCATTGGCACTCTCTATTTTTTTATCTACTCACTTGACATTAAACCCATATTATTTTTTTATTAACTAAAAGGTATCCGTCAAGGGTGTCGCAAGTCCAAGAAGGAGGTTCTCAGTTTGCAACAATAGATTCTGGGAAAGAATGTAAGCCAGTTTATGTCAGGAAAGATGGTGAAACATTTACTACTACTGGAAAGAATTTGGAACAGTAAGTTATAATTGTGGCTAGCAGAACAAACATTCATTATTTGTATAATGTGGGTATTTTTTATTTTAATGAACATTAACTGTTTCTATGGTGTATTAACAGTTATTTTGGTTATGATTACTTCCCAATGCAAATTGATATTGTGGTCACTTACTCATTATATTCTCTGTATAACGTTTCCTGTTTGTGTATGCATACAATTAAATGGCAGGTCAATGTGTGATTCAGTAATAGTCTTTTGTTACTTATTTTATTCTGCCAAATTGAGTTTAACATTACTTTTTCTATGAAACAAGATTAATAGTGGTTAATTGGATGTCAGTTTCCTTGCCCTGCTGAATATAGGCTGAAGTCATGAAAGTGTTGATTTATTTCCACTGTCCTCCTGGCCCTTATGTGCACATACACACATGCACCTACTCACTCACACACACACACATACACACACACACACACTTTGTTTTACATTATTTACACTGTATTTCATAAGTTTCTTGCTGAGTGTGTGGGTGGCTGTGTGTGTGTGTGTGTGTGTGTGTCATAGTGGTTACGTCCTTGGCTCAGGGCCTGAGGTCTTGAGTTCAAACCTCACTCAGGCACTTTGTTAGTTTTCCATTCCATTGTTAGTTTCCATTGTTAGTTTTCTCCTACCAACCCCACCAGTCCACCCAGCTGTAAATGGTACCTGCCATTTGCTGGGGTGCAAAGTCAAGGCTGTTTTCTCTTGAAACTGCATTGGTCCAGGTGGGACTTCAGGTGCCCACACCACTTGCTGTGAGGAAAGGCCTGTTCTCCTGTGAGTTCCTAGCCCAATTCCAGGAGCTTTCCTTGCAAGGTTCACAGTGCCTGCTTAGTGCACAGGCATCCTGACTTTGCCTTGTGCACATGACCACCAAGTAGCAAGAAGAGAATTTGCATGTGCATTTTGTGTGTGTAAGTGTGTATGATAGTAATGAATTTAGCACTTGTGTGTTTTATCTTCTAGGTCTAAGGATAAGGCTATATCGCAAGTTGAAGAAGGAGGCTTTCAATTTGCCACCATAACAGGTGGTAAGAAAGAGAAAGAGGTGTTCGTTAAGAGAGATGGTGAAACATTTGAATTTACTGACAATAGTTATGGACTAACAAAGCAAGAGTAAGTCATATAGTCTTAATGTGGCATGTGTTGGTGATAAAGCAATTCTTATATTAATATTTAGTAAGGAGTCAAGTGCTGGAACTCAGCTACGCAAAAGACACAAAAACGTAGTAATTTAGCTATTTGTTTAGTAACATTATTAGTGCAGAAGTTACAATTTTGTCATTGTTACTCTTCTTTTCTCTATCAGTTTATCATTCATCTTTTTTGGAGATGTAGACACTGCTTTCCTTACAATATTATGTACAATCATTCCAGACCATAACATCATATAGCTTTACACAAACAGATTCCGATTGCATCTTTTAGGAGAAAAATTGTAAGTCGACACAATTAACCAACCACCCTGCAACAATATGACCTAAGTGTGAGTTAAGCTAGAAATTATAATTATACTAACTATCAAAGTATAATATATACATCAGTCCGTGAATGTGGATGATTACATTTGCTATTTGAGTGTTGTAAGACAGGAAGAGTTGGGTACTGAAACTTTGTCACTTCGTCAGGTCGAACATTTGGCTGCATCTTATGTTCTCATCTTCTCTAAGAAATAATGCTCAGATCAACTATCCATGACAAAGCAAATTATCTTTTTTTCACAGGTGGGTCACACACACCTGGCAGACAAAGTTCGTGGAGCCAAATTAAGAACTGTAGGAGAATACACCTTTCCTCACAGCAAGACTGGTGTATCAGCACCCAAAGTCCCACATACCATTGCTGTTTCAAAAAGGCCTTGAATTTGCACCCCAGAAATTCCAGGTACCTAATCACACTGGGTGGACTTGTGGGGTGGTTGGCAGGAGAAGAAAATACCAGATGGAAACTTACTGGAGTGGGGCTCACACCACACAACCACCACAACACATGTGTCTCACACACAAGCTCATTCACATAATACACGAGACAGGATGAGTGAATGACACTGGCATGCAAGTTAATGACATCAGATGGAGAGCGTGAACTATAAGCATTTCTCAGGCAACACATGCAGATATACTCATTATCCTTAAGTCCAGGCTACCTTGTGGATTTATTAATGTTAATTTAAAATTATTGTTTAGATTGAATTAATTATAATGTCACCTTTTTCAATATTAGCTGTTTTAATATTCCTTTGGACATTATCCATAACTTAAAAAATATTTTGTTGAATGATGAAGTGTAGTTTTTAGAATTTTCACATGAACAACAACAATGAAAACAGCTATAAGAAAAACTAGGAAAATTTATAATCATTGCATACTTAGTGAAATTTAATATTATAAATATATACTGGTCTGACTGAAATTTAAATTTGAATGCTAGCCGCTAGTAATATTAATTCATTATAACGCTTTTATTTAGTTTATTTGTGCTATTCTTTAGCAATACACACATACACACTTATTTCCTGGATATACAAGCACTAGACATACCATTGTATCCTTTTCCACTGGAAAAATATTGGGATTTCCTGTATCAGGTCAGGTAAAGTAAAGGCTACTGGAAGGTCACATTTCAGACACATGGTTGTCACCTTTCCATGCTCAAGGATATGTCTAATTCCCCTGTACCTGTCCTGCTAAAGTACGAGGCCAATTTACCTATACAATTTCCTTTTGATTGAACTGATACATGACATATCACCTGTCCTACACTTACCCTTTACTGCACGACATTCCATCTTATGTGTACTATTTAGATACCCAACAAGTCATCTATACTGGGGCATTCTGGATCTGTACTGAACATGTCACTTCACATATACTAGACCTGTCCTGAACATCGTCAGCTCATCAATACTGGACCTGTCCTGAACATCATCTAGACCTGTCCTGAACATCATCAGCATCAATACTAGACCTGTCCTGAACATCATCAGCATCAATACTAGACCTGACCTGAACTTGTATCTTGTGACAACAGTCCATTGGTTTCCATTAGTAGGAAAGAGCGAGAACAAACACAGGTACAAGATAGAGTTCCACACCACATTCTTGATATCATCAGGCTCATGTTGGCTGATCATGTAATCCATTGACTACCTCCAACCCAAGCTCTGTACTCCATAAATGAGAACATTTCTCCCATAGAGAAACCAATGTGTATTGTTCACTGCTAATTGTAATGGCTACTGACTGGCAGCCCACTATGGCAACAAGGAACTGTCTGTTATTGAATGACCACAATACACACAATAAATGATGTCGTACATAAACTATGCATGCCTTTAGCGTCACAGTATCTATTAGTCAAATAAATAAGTGACTTAAATATTTAATATAAAATTACTGCAATGTGTACATATACACCACTTGACATTACTAGTATAAAAACTGACAAGACTTCCATGTTTGAACCTCAACAAGACTGTTATCTCACATTAAATGTGTTGGATAGTGGCTATGGGTGTCAAAATGTGTCACATCCTCAACTAATTAACTGGTGTTGTTACTGTTAGTACCTGATATTAATTTTTCCTTGTTCATCCACCAGGACCAAAGAGCCATACAATTATTTCTATGCCATTTCAACTGATTGTATTAGTATTGAATGAAACTTGTGAGTAATCATAAACAAGGAAACTGCACACTTGGCTTCAAAGGTCATGGCTGTTGCTTTTTCTAATAAAATCAACCATGATAATATTTTCTTGTGGTTTCAAGTGTTAGTACTTGCCAGGTAGGACCCCATTGCTGGTTTCATCTGAACTAGTTAACATAATTTTGACATGGACTGTGAAAATAGTCACACCTACCTTTAACAGCAATAGTATGTGTGTGTGTGTTAGATAGTGTTCTTGTCCCTAAATCAAAGTTAGACTATACTGTGTGACATTGGCACATGTGTGTGCATGCATGTGGGTGTGTGTCCCACTCTGGCCATTTTCCAATCTAGTTTTTCCATCTGCCTCCCACAAAGCCCCACCAGTCCACCCAGCTGTGATTGATACCTGGCATTTACTGGGATGCAAATTTAAGGCCTTTTCTCATGAAACAGCAATGGACAAGGTGGGACTTCCGGATGGCCGCACCGCTTGCTGTGAGGAAAGGCCAGTTCTCCTGCGAGTTCCTAGCCTGGCTGCAGGAGCTTTGCTTGCACGGCTCACAGTGCCTGCTTAGTGCACAGGCATCCTGGTTCTGCCAGGTGCACATAACTTCTAGCGGTTGTAAGAGAATTTGCATTTTTGAATTTGTGTATGTTAGTGTTCTTAGGCAGACTTATGTAACTGTGACATTGACTCATGTGGAGGGTGTACCTGGGTGTGTGTGTGTGTGCTTGTGTGTGTTACATAATTCCTAATTATTCCCTTGAGGGTATAGCTATAATGTTATGATGTGCATATATGGCACTATTGGCTTGGTTGGTATGTTTGTGAACCCATGGCTTCCTAAAAGTTTGTGAACAATAATCTTAATGCATTTCCTTATTATGTTTTCAACTTGTGTATTTATGTGTGTGGGAGCTTGTGTATGTGTGCATGCGTGTGTGTGGGGCATGTGTGAGTGCACATGTGTATGTGTGTGTGTGTGTGTGTGTTGTGTGGTGTTGTGGTTGTGTCCTGGGCTCAGGGCCCCGCGGCTGAGTTCAAGCCCAACTCAGGCAATTTTTCCATCTGATTTCCATCTGCCTCCCACCAGTCCCACCAGTCCACCCAAGCTGTGATTGGGTACCTGGCATTTGCTGGGGTGCAAATTCAAGGCCTTTTCTCATGAAACAGCAATGGTCCAGGTGGGACTTCGGTGCCCACACCACTTGCTGTGAGGAAAGGTCTGTTCTCCTGCGAGTTCCTAGCCTGGCTCCAGGAGCTTTGCTTGTACGGCTCACAGTGCCAGCTTAGTGCACAGGCATCCTGGCTCTGCCAGGTGCGCGTGACCGCCCAGTGGCAGCAAGAGAATTTTAATTTTTTTTTTGTGTGTGTATGTGTGTGTGTGTGTGTGTGTGTGTGTGTGTGTGTGTGTGTAGTGGTGGCTGTGTGGTGTAGTATGTGGTTGTGTCCTTCTCAGAGTGCCTGTGCTTAGTGCCTAGGTATCCTTGCTCTGCCAGGTGCGCATAACGGTTAGCGGTTGCAAGAGAATTTTGTGTATATGTGTATGTGTGTGTGTGTGTGTGTGTATGAGTGTGTGGATGTGCGTGTGTGTGTATGTATGAATGTGAGGGTAGGTGTGGGGCATGAATCGCAAATACATAAAATGAGTATGTTAGAGTTTGAGTAGAGTCTACACTTTATAAAAATTATAGGCCATATATACTTCTTGCAAATCTGATAATAACTAAGTACCCAAAATACTGAAAGTTCAATGAGTAATGAGGTTGTTTGTAAGCTTGCCCTCGAAACTCCCTGTGTACTATTACTACCACATTTATGTTATGGAAGTCAACAGTATAACTCCATGTGTAGACACATGTCTTGTGTGTGCACTGATATTCCAAACCCCAAGGGACCACATATGCATGTAGCTAGGTTTTTTTACTAACACTTCAGAATTCATGGTCCTGATTTACATCAGATCAACATCTGGTTAAATTGAAACCATTTAAAATGTATGACACACCACAAATGGGGTGATTTGCTGGGTTGTGTGTGTATGTGTGTGCATATGTGTTCAAGTATTGGAATTGCATGTGCATCAGTTGAGCTAACACACGAACATTTCATCTTAACAGAGTAGATTTGAAACAATGACTTGAACGATTCATTTTAGTCCAATTAAGCAGAGAAAGAAATCTGAACGTAAGATGCAAGCAACGATCAGCCTGACAGTGACACCCGAAGTTAGCTCCGCCTTCTTCCTCTCATTCCTTTCTTCCCTTACAGCAGTTTATAATCATCCACAGACTGATATATTCCTTTGATTATTATACTAATTACAAAATTAGTTAAGCTCGTATTTAAAGTCTGGTTTGTTAATCTTGCTATTATTATAAGATCTTCCTCCAAAGATATAATTGTTGTGTTTTTTATCTGGAATATAATTGTACATAGCAAAGCCAGCTAGCCTCCTAAGATCTTAGCTAAGATCTTAATTAAGCAATCTTACAAGATCTTGCTCAAGATTTTTTTGCTGGGATTACATCCTTCCCTCTCCCTAGAACACATATATCTTAAAACAGAACTTCAGCGCTTATTATAGAGTTGGACAGTTTCAAAATTAAGGTAGTAGGAGTTCACACTTACTTGGATTCGATGTATTGATTGAGAGAAAATGAGAATAGGTCCAGAACTCACTATACACAAAATCCTAACCCCATTATACCAGACATGAGGCATTATTTATTAGCCAATATCTCAAACAGACTTCAATCCTGTCTTAGTCTCTTAGCTCAACTATTCTGATGAAAAGTGATTTATTATAGGATGATTTGTGTGAATTTAATAGTAGAAAATCTATAGATATAGTGTAAGTGCAGCAGATAGGGTCGCTGCTATGGATGGCTATCACTGTTGCAAATGCATAGGTGGGGGTCAGCTAGCTAGCAGTTGTGCAGCCTTCCCTGCTAATATGGGCTGGGAAGAACAATGGACAGGCGGTAACACTTGGGTGGATCTTTTAACAGTATGTGAGAGTCTTGAATTCCATTCAAGAAGTACTATAGTAAGTACAAAATTCTCACATACACAGCTTACAATCTCCAATCTTGCTGACGGTGCAAACACAACTCGTCGAATTGACTGCCGCTAAGTAAGTACTAATTTATACAAACACGGAAGTGAGTTATAAATGGAGCCAAGTGCTCACGTGAGTTTCCGTTTTGTGATGGTGTAAAAACGCAAACCACCACAGTATTCGACGAGAAAGTTAGCAAGTAAGTTTGATTTGTACTTCACGACTCTAGTTAAGAGGGAGCGCTGGTAAGGTAGTGGTGATACTTATTATGTGTTTGTAGCTAATGATTTAGCTATTATGTATAAGATAGATTATTTTTTATTTCCGTTAGTCATCACTACATCTAATGAAACCCCTTCACTGATGCACTAATCATATGAAATAGATTAAGACAGGTAAGGGAGTTTCTTAATATCTTTAATAAGATCTTAGTAAGATTTAGCTGATTAGAAAAAAATTTTTTTTATTGAATACAATAAGTAGTCTCTAATATATTCTTCTGGCTGGCTCATTTTTTTTTTGTTTAGAAGCATATTTCAGGTATAAGTGTGTCTATGTCCAATAAGTCTAGATTATTTATATTTATGCACTATGTACTAAGAGTTACAAAAAATTATGATCGAAAATATATTTTTTAGACCATGAAAAAAGTTTTCCTGTTGCTCCTCCAAATTGGCATTTCCGTTTCAGGGATATTGGATTTCCTTACTGCTGTGAAAAGATTGAACACATCGTATACTGATTATTATTTCTGCTGTGATATCAATGGCACCTTTTTATCGTGGGAATACAACCATAAACCTCTCAGTGCATTTCGTACAGATGATGTTGGAGAAGTCAGGTTAGATGAGAGAGCTGATTACACTTATACTGCAACTTTGCTGTCATCTCAACCTACATATAACAATGAAGCAGAGATGGACTCGATTCTTGTGATCTCATTTCATAATGATAGGATTCCTGACAACTTTTCAACGACCTGTAGCAGTAACAGAAACATTTATACCACTTTTTCCCAAGGAGTGTCTTCTGTAGAGAAAAGCGTACAAGATAAAGATATTCATTTGGATTATATTAAGTCGGGCAATATAGTGAACACTAATTTTCTGTCTCACATATTCATATGTATGGTACACCAATGGTCACAATTTTTCGAAGTCACTGGACCAACTCTTACTGGACAAATTCTTAGTTTCAGCAGAATTGATAACATTGGACGAGCTAGAACAATATTATCTGAGGACAGGAACAGGGCTAATGTTCAAGGAATTACCATGGCTGGAGACAGTTCTGTATTGATTGCCTTAGTGATTGTGTCATTAAATGGCAGTGTGGAGAGTGTCACCTGCGGGGATTCAGAGAATTTTGTTGATTTGTCTTTAGTGGAGGTAATATCATCTGACGACCGAGTAGTCATAGATTATGGTACAACGGAAACTGAACCAGCTACAGAATCACCAAGTACAAATACGGAGGAGTCAACCAACTTTACTACAGTTCCAAAGGATGGGCATTTACTGAATATTATTATACTAATCATCATCATAATACCACTATTGGTGGTAATTATTGGAGGGCTTATTATTAAACACAAGTAAGCGTGATTTCATTAGTTTTGCAAATACATTGCACGATTTATGTTATGTAGTAAATATAGACTATTAATTAAATCTTTCTGAGTGCACATATTACATATGGTATGGTGTACATAGGTGTGGACTTCGTGAATGAACTTTATCATCAGCTATGTAATAATTCTATTGTCATTAAGATGTTTCTCTTATAGCATACCTGTCAACCTGCCATATAGAATAAGTGGGACAAATTGAAAGGGCCTATTGCATTGCATCTAATTAAAGGTGTTTTTCTACACAGTGGCAACTGAACGGTTTTATAGAGAAAAATTGTGTCAAAAGATGAGATAAGCATAACATGGTGACATATATTGGACTGAAAATCGTGAGCGTCACACCAAATTCAGTACGGTTGGCTGTCATAGTCCATAGTCATTGTTAGGTCTAAACAAAAGCTCAATTGAATAAGTCTGCTCGAATGATATTTTGAAGGTCCACAAGTAAATTCCAGTGCTGACTATTGGCTCAAAGTAATACACACGCATAATAATATCTCATTTTGCTGTGCTATAAATACTACATAGCTGTCCAGTTTTCCTGTCAATTGTTTTATCGGTATACCTGGGGAGCCCCACCCTCTTATTGTAGGCATGGCCTATACTCAAAACAATTATCTACAAAAGTCTGAAAACATGCATTTGTGGTAACATCTTGTAGGATGTGGGGAGCCTGGATGGGTTATAAAAGCAAAGCCCCATGCACTGAGTGTGTTCCACTTTTATGACTACAAACATGAAAGACAAGCACGAAGGGGTTCCCTTCAAAGTTTCTAATTCAATAAATTCCACAATTTTGGTGATACATTTCTATTGTCCCAAGAGATGACAAGAGACATTACAAAAAATACTCAAATACTAGTGGGTCTATAATGTTTATTATAACTTTTTTCCTGAGTAATTATAATCAATCTGATTAAAAAAAAGCAACGTTTTATGGAATGGAAGGCAAAAATGGTGGTACTATAATGGGGAAACACAATGTAATGTACATGACTTTTATTCCAAACTATCATACTGTTATTGATGCCAGGCAACGTATTTTGGATTATTTTCATGGATGTTGTATCAATCGAACGAAGATAACCCGAACAGATGCTGCTCCTGCACAGACCGAGTAAGTATTCTAGTTGTTACTTTCAGCTACTCCCAATATATTACTAAATTTCAATATTCTTATTAAAATTACAATTTTTAGCAAGCAAACAAAGGAGCAGAACTCTATCAGTGATGATTGAGAAATAATTGAGACTAACTACTTTCATTACTTTTTGCTTGATTCAGCTAGGAAGCTCACTTATTATTTGTACTGAAGCACATCACTTGTTAAATTGCAACCTCAACATCACAATTATAATATATGTGTTTCATGCAAAAATGAAATTCATTACAGAAAGAATTGACAATTGTATTTGTAGGCATCAGCAAAAGCTCTCATTGAAATATGAAGACTATTCTTCTTCAGATGCTACAAAGCAAGTGTTAATTTAGTTCCACTAATAATTTTACTTTCACATGACATTATATTAACATTTTGAGCTAAAAATGATGATAGTGGATTAGAATCTGAAGCAAGCACTGGCAATATTACTGATAGTGATCTATCAATGTGAGTTATTAATTTTATACTGTTATATGTTCATAATGTAAACATGCAGTTTGTTTGCTCCTTTAATCTGTCCGAGTTGATTTGGCCAGAAAAAAAACTTGACTAACTTTTGAACAGAAGCAGTTGTGCATCTGGGGCTTGTATCATTACAAAGCTTACACCGAAGAGGTTAAAAATATTTCATCAGTAAGTCCAAAACCAGAGAAAAAGTTCTATTCTAAACCTCATTTCAGTAGCTAGGGAAATAGAAAATAACACTGTCAGCTTTCTGCACATGCACCCTAATTTTGTCACGGGATACGGCTCAATCAATCAGGAAGAAGGTTTTCAAAGCAATTGTAAGAAATGAATGCCTTCTTCTGTTATGGCTACTTTTTTAGCCTTGTATCGTTTGAAGCTAGCTTTGTTTGTCTATTTCTTTACGAACAAATGCTGAGCATACAATGTATCATAGTGATTGAAAGCTTCGCGTCTACTGTTCGTCAGTATTCTCCAAAATAAGAGCGTGACAGACAAACAGACAACAAACAGACTACTATAGCCCTCTCGCGCATGCTTGCTGAGGATTAATAAATAACATATAACTAGTGGTGTGCTTGAACACAAATGGCGAACGAGCCTTAAACTACACTATTGTTAAATTTGATTTTAACAACTAACACTCAAGCTACTAAAATAAAGTCGAGTTTTTAAATTACGTATGCGGCAAAGGGGATTTAATGTCATAGTAACTGCTCCCGCAACAATTTGAATTGAAAATGAAGCAACAAAATCAAATCACGTTATTTAAAATTTTCTTTGTGATATTCTTAATAGTAGTTGTAACACACAATACTTTCACACAACTGAACATACCTATGCAAGACTTTCCTTTGTGGTTCGTCTAGTGGACAATGAATTTTTAAGTAAATTCTGTTGAGTAGGGCTTATAACTGTGACTAATAGCGTATTAACTCTTACCACCGCCACTAACTCGAATAGAAATGGAGCTCCCATAAGTTTTTTAGTTTTAACTGCACCCGCAAAACAATTCAAAGCGGTAAACAATTCAATTTCTAAGGTGATACGGGTAATTGTCGCTAAACCGGAGGATTCTGTTTAGTGAAGTTTGGGACGGGGTCGAACGCGGAGCGAACACAAAAATACGGAGGGTCAAAGTGCAAAATGACATACGTACGTCCATATATACAAATACACAAACATCCCCAATTTTCAATTGTGTTACCCCTGTAAGTGTCTCGCTCGCTACGCTCGCTCGCCAATAAAATAACATAAATATATATGCATTATTTACAGACACCCCTTGGTCCCACACTGGCAGCTGCACCACAACTAAACTCCATTTTTTTTTCATCATTCAACAATTCTAAGTTAGCTGTGAACATCAATTATATTTTAGTGAGCAAAACCCTGCACATTCAATTATAATAGGAACTCTTACTAACCACAGGTTATAATATTAACCACAGGTTATAATGAGTTCTTGAGACAATTTTAATCCTTGTGAATTGCTGCATGTACACATCTCAAAATATATTGCCACATGTTCCAACAATGATTCCCCACCCTCCCCCCCCCCCCCCCCCCCCCCCCCCCCCACTTTCCTTAAACCCTATCTATGTATGAAGGGGTTGTGTATCATTCATTGTTACAGCGTTGCTGAGGAAGAAACTGGCACCAGTACCAAAAATGATATTGCTCTTCCAGGGTAAGTTAGTTAGAATAATATTGTTTTGTTACTGATTACACTTTTAATGTTGTATCAACTTGCAGAATGAGCTATGCCAAGAAAGAGGGAAAAGACCTTGATCCTAACAGATGCATGCATACGTGAGTCAGTTTTTTTAATTACAGTAAAAATGTCAGTTATCCGAACTTTTAATAATTATTCAAACACTTCAGATAATTGAACACCCTAAATCTAACAGTATGATGTGCATACAAGAAAAAATTTTTGGCCGCGCCCCTTTATTAGTTTTTTTTACAATTCATGTTCTATTGTGTCCAGTTATCCGAGTATTGCAGTTACAGTAGAAGACAAAATAAAGTTCCGAATTCTGTTCCGTAACGGCCGTCGCACCGATTAAAATAACGAGGAATAAATGGTACGCCGTTTGACCGTGTTACCGTTTTAATCTTTCTCGTTCACCGTATGTCTCGCTCAAAAGAAATGTAAAAAATTGTTCATCCAATAAAACCTTCCAATTTTTTGTTTACAGGCTCCTGGGGCAGAACTTCGGGTTAAAAAAATTGAAGCAGTCCTATTCTAAGTTGTCTTGCGGAGAATTTTTAGTTCGACCACCACACAGTATCAATGTTTTCTCGATGTTAAGGACTTTTCTGGCTTAGAGATTTTTTACTAGTGGAGGTCCATCAGTAGCTAACAGAAGACCTACGAAGTGCAGACCTTGTTTTAGCTCTGTGCCCGTCGGAATTTTGGTCTGCAGCTTAATTGAAGCAAGTAAAAAAATTTACGATCTTTTTTGCACTATCCCCGTAGCGTTTAATGGTCGATACGAGGTCTTAGTTGCTGATATAGCTATGGAAGAGTTTCTAGCTAGAAAATATCTGGGAATCGACGGAAAAGCTTAACCGTGTTTACTGTTTTAGTAAACAGTGTTGGCCGTTTTGTCAAAATAGTATGGAATGCAACGATAAAAACTATGGTTTAAAAATTACTGCTTTATGGCCGTATTACGGAAGGGAATTCGGAAGTTTATTTTGTCTCCTACTGTATCTGAACACTTCCTAGTTCCAACGTTTTCAGATAGCCTTGACATTCTACTGCACATTACAGACATATGTGATCCTAATAGATTTGAGTATTTTTTATATATGAGTTAGAAAATGATGTTTTATTTTCTTCTGTAAGCTCACAATATTCACGTGATGATATACTGACAAGAAAGGTAGACACGGTGATAAATGGGAAATGGGAAGTATCAGTAGAAAATTGCTTGAGGGAGGACTGTAAGTGTGAGGAGAAAGACCGTAATTGTTAGGTAAATTTTATTCTTGGTTTTTCATTTACCAAGCTTGCAATCACACCTCCCTGGGTGTCAGTGGGCAACAACATTGCTGGCCAAGATGACTGTCTATAATAACAGCAATAGAAAAATAAATACATCTAATCACACACAAAGAATTGCTATTTGTACTGGAATGTATACAGATCACATTGTTATGATAATGGTCACTAAAACAACTAGGCAACTAAATTTGACCACGAATGTTGAGCAATTGTGTGTCCCTTCATGTGATTGTAGCTAGCTACATACTATTTTCAAACTCTGATTTTATATTAAGTTACAAACATTATTAATCTAGAAAATGGTAATTCAGCAAAGCGAGCGAAGCGAGCGGAGCTGACTCTCTATGGACAAACAAATAACCTGACTTTCAAACGTTTTATCCCTGAAAGTGTGTCACTCGCTCGCCAATAATACTGCACTAACAGAACTATTGTGGGTTCCAAATGACATTTACTCAGTAGGAAGTTAAGCAGCTAAGAGATTGAGTGGCGATTTATTTGCCCATTAGCTGTAGTTTAACTTAATAGATTTATTTGTAAGCGAAGTATTTACTTTGTACCTAATTCTCTTCTCTCCACTGTCTATTCCTCATCTCTCCATTTATATGAAACCTTTACGGGAAATAGTAACCAATGTAGATTAGCAAAACTGGTGCTGTTGTTAATTTTCAGACATGATGAAGCCAAGGCTAATTATTTCAATACAATAGATATTGTACATGTCCTAATAGCTACCTATTTTGTTATGATTTGGGTAGGGACTCAATGCCATGTAAGCTTACTATGGCTAGCAACAAAGTCTTTGCTCGTTTCGCTCACTCTGCCAATAACTACTTCAGCTGCTAACATAGTTCTATTCTAGTTCACTGGAACAAGTAGTAATGGGTATTTGATGTAGTAGTCAGGTGTGTCAACCCTTGTGTTTGTTTGTTTGTTTAGTTTCTGATTGTTGCTTTACATGTATATAATTATGTAGATTAAACTTTTCAACTCCTTCAGTTAAAGCTGACTTGGGCTCTATTGAGTCATCACCGAGTCACGGACCAAAGGCTGCAGTGGTGGTGCTAACAAAGCCTGCCATGGAGGTTAGACGGAGAACTAGCACAATTTGTATTATTTTGCACATACTGTATTTTCATTGATGTCAATGTCATTATAATTCTAATATTATTATAATTCTTAACTTAACAATCAATATATTAAGCAAAAACAAATAAATTGAATATGGACAGAAGATAAAAGGCTCGTTCATAATGCTATTATTTTATAATTATATTATTAGTAGCTGATAAGTATTTTTAGTATGAGGCTACTTATCGCATTTCCTCAATTATTGCACCACAAATGTTAATTTTTTCTTCTCATTTAATAGACATCTAGAGATTGGAATTAAATTAGGAGGATTTGCTAGACATACACACACAAATTGTCTTGCAACCGTTAGCGGTTATGCGCACCTGACACAGCCAGGATAACTGTGCACTAAGCAGGTATTGTGAGCCATGTAAGCAAAGCTCCTGGAGCCGCAGGCCTTTCCTCACAGCAAGTGGTGTGGGCACCCGAAGTCCTACCTGGACCATGGCTGTTTCATGAAAAAAAAGGCCTTGAATTTGCACCCCAGCAAGTGCCAGGTACCCAATCACAGCTGGGTGGGCTGGTGGGGCTGGTGGGAGGCAGAGGAAGAAAATACCAGATGGAAACTTACCAGAGTTGGGCTCAAACTCAGGACCTCAGGCCCTGAGCCAAGGAGGCAACCACTATACCCACACAGCCACCACCACACACTAACACACACATACACACACACACATACACATAGAGGAATTGTAAAACGGAAGGCAATGAAGCTATCACTTATGCAGAATGAGTTGAGGAATTAGCCAAGTGTAGAAGGTGCTTTGCTTGGTCAATGTAGGCAAAACACGACCATCGGCTAAAAAAAACGATCTTATATGAAACTTGATCTGTGTAAGTTTAGCTACTATCACAAGCTAGATGAAATGATTTGTAGTACGCAGGAAATACTCAATTTATGAGTATGTACCGATGACAAAGAATGTTCATGTAATTATTTAACTTATTGTTTTATGTGTGCATGTTATGTTTGTTTGCATGTTATTCAATTATAACACATATAAAAACTAAATGTTAAAAAATATAAAATTAATTTTAGTAGCAGTACTTTGTGCTTGTATAGGCGTGGGTGTATATGAGCGTGGGTGTACATGAGCGTGGGTGTACATGAGCATGGGTGGATGTGAATGTGGGAAAATGTGAGTGGGTGGATGTGAGTGTGGGTGGAAATAAGATGACATGACTGAGATACAATCCAACAGTCTATTGTATTTCCTGTTTGTATTTTTTTGTTTTTTTTATCAGTTTAATTGCAATCTATTATGGCATTGCGTGGGCGTATATGAGTGTGGATGTAAATGAGCATGGGTGTACATGAGTGTGAGTGTAAATGAGCATGGGTGTACATGAACGTGGGTGGACATGTGCGTGGGTGGAGATAAGATGAGGTATGACTGAGACCTGTGTCACAGTGTTTTGTAATTTAACAGTCCGGCAAATCATAATAATTCATTAAATCATTATTTTAGTCAGAAAATATTAATACATACATAATATATTAATATATAAGGTGCCAACATTTCAAAGTCAGAGGAGGGTAACACCTTTAACACCTGTGAACACACTGTGATTATGGTGATTCTTACCACTGGACCATTGATATCTGAAATCTACAAATCATATAGCTATAGCTAAACTCAGTTAAAAGGTTGAAGGTTTTTCTGAACAAGAGATCTAAGTAATTCTGTGTCAAGGTAGGTGAAGACCAACAAATGTATAGGACTCATTTTTTCAAAGTGTCCCCCTCCTTATTTTGGGATTTTTGGTTTGTTAAGAGCACTTTTTTCGTACAACAGGAAACAGTCGAGAAACCTTTTGTTGCAATTATTTTGTGCCCCAACAATAAAATTACTGTTTCATCCTGTACTATTATGCAACATGAATTCATACTCCAATATTGACACAGGCCATTTGCAGGAGAGATGTTTTTTAATGTTCTGTTACATACCATTATTCATCTAGAAGAGTAGACTATAAAACTATGCTATGAATAACATTATATTACACACACATATATATATATATACATAATATATATATATAATACACATTTGCTTTACCAATCTCCTCTCTCCCCTCCCCCCTCCCCACCAAGCCTTTTTTTTTTTCACTTCTGTCATATTTCCTACTAGATATACTACATTAAACTAGATTGTAACTTACTACTTACTATACTACGGTCAACATGGAACACTTTCTGTTGATTAGATTGCTCAAAACATGCATACACTACCTGTACACACATACACACACACATACAAATGTGCACACACATTCACATATATATACAAGCACACATGCACACACACATACTGAAGATAGTTTAGAACTGTAAAAGCTATCTAATGATTAAGATCTTCGTTAACTTGATATGCACTACAACTATGTCACTCGTTTGACCCTACTCTATTTGCTACTACTACTAGTAATAATAATGATTGTAATACATAATAATAATAGTGGTGCAAAATTTGCATTCATAATTGTAGCTGGATATAATGATATCATTTATCTTGGGCAGAAAATGGAGAATATATCAATAGAATGACAAATTCTTGTAACTATTTTGTTATTGTCCATGAAATAATGTAGAGTTTCCTATTGTACTTCATTGGAATAAAGTTCCCATTGTTACAGCTTGTATGTTTATCTTGGATAGTCACAATCAGGTCCTGTGGTAATAGTCAAAGCAGTGTGTCCCTAATCAAAATAGGAAATAATTATTTTTTCACTGTTTCAGTTTGGAAGAGGAAGTGTTGAGTTGATATGGAATCTATGTTGTTATTATTATTATTATTATTATTATTATTATTATTATTACTATTATTAATACTATTATTATTACTATTATTATTGTTGTTGTTATTATTATTATTATTATTATTATTATTAGTAATCATAATTGAACAACAACAGGAATATTCCTGTGTCCATGTGTTTGTTTAGTCTGTGTGACATAAACTAAAGAAGATTATTTTTCTGTTCAAATGTTAAAGAAAAAAATCACAGGCTATATACAGTATTTGGGTCAGGCATAATTTGAGATAAGATAATCAATTATGTAGCAATTCATTCAATCCATTAAGACTCATCACTGATGCTTGAATGTTATGAACACAGTACTATTGAAGTGCTGGCTGCTACATGTACACGGTTCAATTGCTTCGTAATTGGTACTGAATCTGTGCACGGGTTTGTAAGGTCATCCACTACTCACCTTCTGTGGAAGAACCAGGAATACTGTTAACCGTCAGTAAATGTCCCACAGACCATAGTTATTGCCAAATAGTAATATAGCTTTAATTATCTTCAAAGATATTATGAGAGTACAGTAATGTGAACATCATTAAGTAACAGTCAGATGGAGTCATAAGCAGTAAGATGTGTGGAGTAATTGAATGGTTGTTTACTTTGACTTCTGGACTTAAGTAGGGCCAGATGACAGGTCCATGGAAGTGTGAGGCATGAGTGCAGCTTTGAGAGGGGCTCCATGGTGTCGACGATCAGACGAAGACCTGAAATGTTACACCATAGAAAGAACGGTCGTTGCTACAAAATGTGCTACAGTATTTGTCTAATACAATACATTTTTTATTTAGAGTAACAAATTACAACAAAGTATATACAATAGTAACAAATTACCTGTGTATTATAAATAATAATATATATAATCAGGACGATTAATAAATAGACTCACCCCAAAGATGAACCACACACAGCACTGAGAGAAAAAAAGCCACAACTATTTTTACTGTTTTGAAACCCTTGACAAAATTTATACAGTAAGTTTGTTTTTTTTTACTACAGGAAACAGTATAATACGAACGTGTGGGAGTGTTCACATGCACTATATACACACACGACGAAATCAGGTGAATGCCAGTGAACTTATTGCACATACATTATACGTGAATGAACAATTTTGAGGCAAATTTTCTCAGTTAATCGCAAATACTTGCAATTGAAAACTTAACCCGACACTACGACTTTTTGCCAAAGTCCTTTTCAGGAGTCTAAGTTGTAGGTAAAGGAGGATTGAAGCCGATAAACAACAAGTGAGTAAGTCACTTAGTGTGTGTCGGGGAGGGGGGGGGGGGGGGTGGGTACGTCTGTGTGTGCATGCATGTGTGAACGGTGGTCATTGTTTGTGTTGTTGTTGTGTTGTTGTTTGTTTTCAGGAAATTATGAATCTATCCAATTGTGCTAAGCAATATTATCTAAGTAAGATTTGACCATCAAAGTTAGTTAAACATCCAATTACACTCAAAAGGTTTTCTGGTAGAAATCACATGAAATATCTGTCTATAAAATAATTATCAGAATACAGTTCTTATAGTATGCTATTGAAGTGCAGTAAATCGATATTTGCAGTTAAAATTTCACATATCTAAAATTTACAACATTGATTTTCAATTTCTCAAAAATTAAACTCACTTCTGCCACAAGTCATGTGATCGTACTTATGATGATAATTGTACCAAGTGTAGCTTTAAGTTCGAAAAGTCTGATACTCTGAACCCTAAAGCAATTCTATCTGATCTTTATATTGGAATTTTTATCACCAAACAAGTGAACATGCAGCCAGCTAGTGCACTTAAGCGATGACATGTCATTATACATTCTGATTAAAAATGCACAGCTATGTAAATCAAAACTATCTTCTAGTGGATTTTTGAAAGTCTTAGAACATGTGACGTGACCATTTGCATGCACACACCTACCGAATGCTCAAAGGCATTCGTTTTTATATATCTATTATAAAAAAATACTTATAATACTACGGAAATACTTACTTAAAAGAATAATAGTGGGCATTACCACAGGTCTACAGCTTAGGTGGTTTATAGGATACAAAGGTGAATTAATCAGAAGAAAAACTTATGTCAGTTTAGCTAATTGCTTTAACACCCTTACTCATATATTCTGATACACTGTATTGAAATACTAAAACAAATAAGTATTCTCATTAATTGCAATAAGGAAAAACACACAATTAGTTAAACTAATAGTAACTTCAGGACTCTTTATAAATAAACTACATTATAATGACATCGTCTATTATGACACACATCATTGATATTAGTCAAGGCTAGACCTAGTACACAGATCATTGAATTATTATACTCCAAATATAGCCTCAGTTTTCTAGCTCTAGTATACTGCTGGAAGTATAAGACAATAAATCAATGAAATGACAACTTCTTGATATGTACTGCTACCTATTATTAAAGACTACTTATAATTAACTACTATTGCTACTTATACATCAATAACTCTGCTGCTACTTGAACTCCACTTTTAATATTATTATAATTATTTATAGTATTATATTATCATTATTATTATTATTTCTTTATAAGAGAAATTATTACTATGGAAAATTATGCCAAACAAGCCTTTGTATAGGTGGTGGTAGTGTGTGGGAATTATATATAATATTATCTAACGCCTAGGTTGAAAACAAGCCCCTTTTGTACAAAGTAAAAATGTTGCCAACCACAAGGTGACAACAATAATTGGCTCTGTCTCTGCCTAATGTGGTGCATGTACACTGTAAAGGTTTGAAAAAACATTAGTCACAACTTGTACCTGACAAAGTATACCAACCATTACTGTCAGCTAGTACTAACTTGGCAAATACACATTACACTTATGTCTCTGCACATTACACTTATGTCTCTGGACTCACCTCACAACACTGCCTATGGCTGCGAATACGATGAGAACCATCTATGGGATTTGTTTCTAAACTTTTATTTGCGATCAAGTGTACTGCAAATTTGAAACCATCAAATATCATCAGTAGATTGACATAATACCTTATAATTGGGAAACAAGTTCGGAAATGTTGTGTGGGGGAGGGGGGGGGGGGTCAAATCAATTAAACAGAGGTAAGACACAGAAGAATAACTATTCAATCTTCTTTAGCTGATTGTCTTGATTCCCTTGATCAAATTTATTCAGTAAGATTTTTACAGCAGAGAGTATGATGTGAATGTGTGGGTGTTTGCAAGTATCACGGTACATCACACAAGACAATTTTGGATGAATCCCAGTGAATCAATTGCACATAAATAATATGTGAATGAACAAATTGTAGCTGCAAATAGCAAATATAAAGTTCTAACCACCTGCAGCTGCGTATTAATTAAAAACCTGACATTATGACTTCTGAAGTTTTAGGTACAGATTGAAGAAGATAAACAAGTGATGTGAGGTTGTGTTGTGTGTGTGTGGTGTGTGTATGTGTGTGTGTATGTGTGTGTGTGTGACAGTGTGGCATCTAGCAGGAAGAGGAGATCCTGTGCTGCAAATAGGCAACAACCAACTTCATTGTTCTTGTGTGCCTGCGGAAGACATTTCAGAAGGCAGGTTGATCTAACAAGATGTTTCTATGAGAGCTAGACGTTACCAGCCTAGGTTACGCTAGACCCGCTATCACGGTTCATATTCGGCTCAAGGTTCAAGGTTCAAGGTGTGTGTGTGTGTGTGTGTGGTTTGCAAACTGACAGGTTTGTTTTTTGTTGTTGTGTTTTTGTTTTTTAAAGCAAATTATGAAACAAATCGTCATCTTCCAAGGCAATAATTAGGTATCTATTGATTTCCTTATTCTACATTAGCTAATATATTAGTAAGTGATCATAAAAAATAGAAGGTTTTAGAAGGTGTTTAATGTATAATGGAACATAATGTGTTTATTCCTAGGCCATAATAACAATGAACAAGGAATAACACTATGATGAGGCAAAACCAAGTAGTAGATAGCTGTATAACTAATCCTACAACAGCTGATCTCAACCAGTGGACTTGACCACAGCCACTTCAAAATGAGGTTTGCAGCTCTATTCTTATCTACACCAAGTGGTCTAGTATTTACTCAACTGTATCTAACCCAAGGAAGATAAGAGGTTAGTGGTCTTTTCCAGAGAAGTCTTGTGAAACAACAACCTACAAGCCAAACTTGTACAACAGTAAATGGATGCTATTGGGGCTGTGGGGAGGCAGAATGGAGAATCAGATCTGGGACCTCAGCCTGAGCCAAGGACACAAGAGACACCACAATAACACATATCACATCACACACACATGCACACATACACATGCGCATGCACACATGTCATGCACATCACACGCGCACACCATAATTCTCTCTGACATCCTGTGAATGCCTTAGGCAGTTATATGCACCTCCTAACAACACCATGGTGCAGACAAAGCTCTAGAAAAGGTTAAAGCACTTTTTTTAAGAGAACAGGTCATTCCTGACAACAAGTGGTGTAGGCCAAGTCCCCCCACTTGGACCATTGCTGTTTCATGAGAAAAGACCTAGAATTAGCACCAGCAAATGCCAGGTACCCAATCACAGCTGTTGGACCAAGGAATTAAATGGAAAACTGCCATAAACTCATACTTTTTATAGGCTCTGAGCCAGACGCATACAAACCATACACACACATGCACACACACACACACACACACACACACAAACACTCATATGCACACGTATATTATATCCACACTGAGACAATAACATTCAGCTAATAATTCTGTGTTACTGTAACTAACTTGAGCAATAACTAACTTTGATTTACTTTGGCTTCCCTAGATGTTGACCAACCTGTCATCAGGATCATTTACAACTCATTTACCACAAGCCACTTAGCTAAAAGGACTTAAGGGCTGCACTTGTTTTGTTTTTCTTCAAAGAACACACATTAAGATTGCATTCAGAATGCACACTTATTAAAAATGGGTAATGATAGTCAGTTTGTACAAGCTGACTATCAATACCCAAGAGATTACAGGGAAATCAAATTAAATTAAATATTGTGATCGAAATGGCATATTGACTATAGTAAGCGTATTCAAGTTTTTCTAATGATATTTTTATTATTATTACATCATGTACACTCAACTAGAAATGGTGGACATTATAGTGAACTGTGAGCTGAGTACAAATAATTATACAAAAGTATATTCCTATGTAATGTATAATGAGTTTGGTAAAGTGTGAATATCAATTGGGGGAGAGGAGAGAGAGAAATTTAATATGTTGCTTCAATTTTATGGACAGCTGTATGAAGATATTCAAAATAAATTGTCATACTCTAGTCTGAGATATTGCTGACAGAACAACAAAATGTATTATATGTTCATCAAATCAATATACACATACACAAAAATTGTTGCTTACCGAACAGATGGCTGACCAGGATATGCTCACGTAACACTTTAATTGTATGGGTGCAATTACAGTTTGCATTAGTTTTATACTAGCATATTCACTCTCTATATTAGTAGATTTACACAATGATGTGCAAATGAAATCATTTGTTTTTATCGTCTACTAACAGTTAAACCAACAGTTTTCCAAAGTCATCACGAAAAAAAGAAAAAAAAAAAAGAAAAGAAAAGAAATAAAAGAATATTATGTGTTTAGTTAATTACAGGAGTAATTCATTAGCTTGCACTTGTCCTGGTTAGTGCCATATTATTACTCGAAATACTTAATTTAGATCTTTGACATACTGTACATTCGCTCAGTCTTACTTTCAGTTATTTTAAGAGCAAAGGCATAATAGCAACCTATGCTTGTCTTAACTCAACATCATGCGATTCCTTGAGTTCTTGTGTATCTTCATTGTTTGCATATGAACTGTATATTCATTTGTGTGTGCGTGTGTGTGTGCGTATGTAGAATGATACGTTGTGTTTACACATGCTCAAATGTGCATGCACATAGATACTTTAAAACTAATTAACATTTTTAAAAATGCATGCTCATTTATCATACGCACACATGCAAACATCATAGCTATACACAAGTTTTTTTATAAATGTGCAATATCCTCTTACCAAATTTTTTTCCAAAAATTATTTGTGATACTCTTTGCTAGTAATGGCTTTCAGACAAACAGCTGAGTTAGACGGTTGTAATGCCAACTTGAATATTTCAAATGTTGTACAACAAAAAGATGCCAGTAGTTTCAATATTGGATTGTAGATGCAGCCTTATGAGTTAGTATTCTATATCGTGGAACTTAAGGTTATTTAACACGCATACTGCAAGTAATAAAACAAGATGTGTGATAGTAGTAGATACTCCATTATATTGAATTATTAATAATACAAAATGTACCTCTCATACCTTCTGTATTATTAATAATTCAATATATGGAGTAAAGATAATAACGCCTATCAAAATGGTATTGTCATCTAGACTAATTTAGGTCAGAAAAGTAAGATAAAGTGCTCTAAACATGAACATTCCAATGTGTGCATACGTGTTAGGTTTTATAATCCATTATCTTCAAATGTGGCACTACTTATGAATAATTGCTTGTGTGTGTGTGCTTATTGGTGTATTTGTTTGTTTGTGTGTTTTTGTGTGTGTTTGTTTCTTTGTGCATGTGTTTGTTAGTGTGTGTATTTGTGCGTGCATGCTTGTTATTTTGCGGTTTCAAATGAAAGCCATAAATCCTTGCATTACAAAGGACTGTTATTAACAGCAGTAAGTATTTAACGAGTAGACTACAAAAGGACATATACAGTAAGATTGTTCAGATGAGCAACTGAACCAATAAATGTGTTTTGTAGTCTAAAAGTGTTTATGTGAGGAATTACTTAGTTAAATTGTACCCCAAATTTATAAGATCCCCCCTCCCACCACCCCCCAACACCTTTTCTGAGCCACTGCATCAATATGTATGCCAGCAGTCACCCCAATATAAGAGACCACTGCCCTTACAATATTATGAGTAGGACTAGATTAAGTTCATGTGAAAGTACATTCTATTAGTTTTTTAATCCTCTCTGTATCAGAAATAAATTCATTCACTATAACGTTCATGTGTAATGAATCAGTCCTTTCCTTATGCTGTACTACGTACTCTCATCAGCTGTAGAAAATCCTGACTGTCTTGTGATTAAGTAATTAGATTCATGAACGCACACATGCTTATCAAAATGCCATATTAAGTTAAATCATATTCATGAAGCTGTGATAAAACACATAAAAAATTCATTATATTGCAAAAAAAAATTTTTATAGTATATTATTGTGGTACATAGATGCTCACACACACACACACACAGACTAGATACATAAAAACATGGAGTTACGAACTAGATTTACACTAAATTCTGAAGGTGGATTATTGACCAAACAAAGTAGTGCAACCAATTTGTACAGTTGATTTAGGCTAAGGAAACATAAAAAAACTAATTATTGTGGACACTTCACTTATTAACTTTAAAGGAGATGTGTATGGAATATAATCACCAAGATTTGAACAATCTGATTGGACGGTTCAAATACACAAGTATATATCAAAAAGATGAAAGAGAGATACCCAAACAATCAATTTCTAAACATTAATTAAGTTCATGACTGTGAGTTCATACCGCATCATATCAATCATAAGGATATATAAACATGATGTGTATGCACATATATGTATATGATACAGAAACCTGATTAAAATAATCGATCATAACATAGATACAAGTTAAACATATAACAGCTCATCATCATCCACTCCCTCTTCTTGCATGTTTACACACACATACACACACACCAAAAATTAATTTTAAAAAGTTTCACTCTTACAATTATAGAATACATGCTTATGTTTTAAGCACACACAAAAGAAGTCCACGCACAATAATATGTAGCTGTTCGCAGGAGAACAGGCCTTTCCTCACAGCAAGTGGTGTGGGCACCTGAAGTCCCACCTGGACCATTGTTGCTTCATGAGAAAAGGCCTTGAATTTGCACCCCAGCAAATGCCAGGTACCCAATCATAGCTGGGTGGACTGGTGGGGCTGGTGGGAGGCAGATGGAAAATCAGATGGAAAAATTGCCAGAGTTGGGCTTGAACTCTAGGAACAACCACTAAACCACACAGCCACCATAATACACACACACACACACACACATGCACGCACACACACACACACTGGAATGTGTTGGATCATCTGCTAAACTTTATAATGACAACCGTATAAGGGATAATTTATTAAAATAGGTAATAAGGTTAAGAATGTGGATACCTGGGATTTACCCCTGCACACATGTGTGTGTATGTGTGTGTGTGTGTGCATGTTAACCACTGTGGGTCTGTAAAAATACATTGAAAATGTTTAGATAAAAAACTACAACCCATCATCACTCGCGTAAGATGATGCGCTATGAATACATTTATGGACATGGTTAATTTATCCCAAGGAGGCAGTTTAAATTGAGCTTGCACTGGGGCAGTGATATGTATGCAATACATACTATGGGCCCTGTAATTTCACACACACTCACACCATTTCAAACAATAATAGCTCATTCTGTTGAGAAGCTGTCAACCATTGAATCCTGTGTACCTTGGTACCAGACCAGCACCTCTCGAATCATCCAACCTTTCTCATGTCCACTCATGTCTGGTCCTCAATTGCAAACTGTGTCTTTTTGCACTTACATAGGTACAATTAATTATAGTCACGCACATGCAGAAACATACATACCCATATATACATATACTGACGTGCACAAACACATACATTACACATGTTCTAGAATCGTAAAATTCCTGTCCCGGTAAAAATCCGCCACCACCACTACAAAGTTAATATACAACAGAATGAAGTTAATATTACGTATATATTTCACGCTAGTCATTTAGACATTTTTTTTTTGCTTACGGGTCCTTTGACATTGCACCTCTAAATTTATAGTACTATTCTTGCCTCATTATTTTTATGGGAGTGATGACAAAGCAAGAGGTGTGTCCCTCCTCACATGATGTTCTATTCAGCACAAATACAGACAGGATGTGAACTGGTCACTGTAATAGCATTGGAAGCCTGAAGCCTCAAGACACACTGTTTTGCTGAGAGCACCAAATTTTGCAGCTGTGATGACTATGTATAATCAGGTTGTAAAAGACCAGAGTTCATGACACTATCAGATGCATCAGTATTATTGTTGTAATCAATTGTTGTTGTTTTTTACCAGCATTGGTGAAGGAAGCCATTATGTATTGGGTCGGGTAAAGAATTGGAATGTTGCAATAAGAACTAAGAGTCTTTTTAGGATACTATATTCCAAGAGCTGTGTTCATTACTTGATTGGTAACTAGATCATATTTACTTTGAAATATTGGTGGTGGTGGTGGTGGGGGCAGTTTCACTAGTGTTACGGTAGTCAGAAACGAAGCTGGTGCTCATATAAGGGATGTCCAAATTAGCCTCCACACATGTCCAAGGTTGCCCTCACTGGTCAGGATCCCACAAGGGATAGGTTTCCAAATAAGTAGTTCGGGATCCTCCGACGGTCCCTTATAAGTTTAAATAGGATCCTGATCGTCCACATTAATCAGAACAGCTCTCCTTAGTTGAACATGTGATGACCTTGTTCTCCAACTTTGCAGGCAAGTTCACCTCAGTTTGTCCTACATGTAACACACTCATGTACTTCACCCTAGACATTAGTTTGTGCATGTTTCCTTTAACCCTCATCGTTCCCCCCCCCCTTTTTTGCAATATTTTAAGCATTTTTTAATTAACTAGTGTTTTCTTAAATGTAGTCTCTCAGTGAAAGTTTTAGAAATTAGTTTTATCACATCATCTCTGAGTTCGTTTGAAAATAAGATGCCAAACGGCAACAGAACGTGACAAACAAACAAACAACAACAATAGGTACACACAAATATTCACATATAAGGTGTTTAGATCATGTTTTCTCGTCATTTAACCTTAAGTTAAAAGTCCCACTTTTCTAGTGATGCCATGGGAGACAAATTCATCACTTCCAGTAATCTAAACTTTGGACTCAATTTGCAAGCGAAGCATCCGTCTACATGATGACTGTACTTCACATGAACAAGAATTATTATTCTACCTACATTGGGTTTTATTTTTTAATCTTTCTTGCACAGGTTTCTTGAAATACAACACGGAATTAGAAAACCCGTGTCATACGGGATCAAACCCAGGACTACTAGCTTAACTCACAAGCAAGTTGTCCTAAGTTTGTAATCAGCGACATTTCAATTTTTATTTCAATTTGTAGCAAGCTGTATAAGACAAAGATAAAATGCCTGAGGGCAATGTTAATGAATACATACAAGAAAAGAGCATGTTCTCCAATTATTGTGCCAATGCTTCTGACTATATCTGACCGTCACAATCAGTGTAACAGTACCGTGAATGAACTCCAATTATTCGTCCAATCCCAACTGTGTTAGTGTACTAGTCTCTACAATACTTGTGTTGATAAAGGAGTTACGGCCATGACAACACTGATATTCCTAATTAACTCACACTAGTCAAATAAGTGAAAACATATTCAGTTCATGTTGTGCGCATGACATAAATAAATCATTGATGTTAATAATCAATGCGTGAGGAAAAAAAGAAAGAGCGCATACCACAAACTCATGAATATGATTTACTCCAGCTGTGAATATATGTACGTCTTGTAATTCATACTTCACATTTTTGTGACCTTTCCTTGAATAGAGTGAGTTGACCATGTCCAGGTAAAGCAAGGGGCAGCATTTGATGGTCTGATGAGTTTCAGACTACAGCAAGCAGTACATACTGCAATGGTAAATGTTGAAATTAAGGATAACGTGGCCAGAGCACAAGAAATATTTGAGTCTATAATATTAGATCCTTCATGACCTATTGAGCTTGCTTTCATATCATTAAAAACAACATGATGTTCATAATACGGGTCATTAACAAAAAGTTTAAATGTATCACTAACAGCCAAGATAAAAGTGAGTGTTTGGTTCTTATTTAATATAGTGTACATACTTGTTTACGGTTGAAGAGTAAACCACGTCACTTCACGCAAGATATTTTTTAATATACTGAGCTTGAAAGAGATTATATAGTTAATTTATTGGTTTGTTATTGTTGTCGTATGTTGACTCTTGACAAAAAAATTCACACAAATTCTTGCTTTAGTCCACAAAGAAAATATTTGCTATTGAAATAATTTAATGACACTAAATTGCTTATGGTCAGAGCAGTGCTCAATACTTGGACTTGCCATCAAGTTACATGTGTCATAGGTTTCACGTTAGGTGAGGACCTATATCTATAAATTATGTTCTTACTCTCACAAGTGCATTACGCACAAACATCAGGTAACGGTATTCATACCATACCATAACCCCCCCCCCCCCCCCTAAGTACTCATGAATTTGATTAAAATTTTAAACACATTGTGGTTAACCGACTATGGTTATGATAATGGTATTTGTGGTATAGACTAAGTATCCCATGAACTGGCTGGGTGGGGAGGTTCTGTGCACAGTATACATGTACAACCTCATTATCCAGCTTCTTGTGTTGACTTTGTGTGTTATTTTGTAAATCAAGCTTCCTCATTCAAAGATATGATCACCACATGTAATTCACTTTCAATGCTCACTCTTCTTGCCTTATAGCTATATCAATGTTTTTCTATTCATTATTATTATTATTATTATCATTATTATTATTATTACCATTACTATTATTATTACTATTATTATTATTTTAGTAATGTACACATCAGCACAAACGGTGAGTGAGCCACTGTGCACAAGTAAAAACAAAAATATTTTAAACCCTGAATTATGGATTAACTTGTTTACCTCCAAGTATAGTAGCTTGAAACAAGCAATTCTGACTATTTAAAGAGAAACAGCTGCCTGCTTTTTTTTTCATTATGTATTATAATTTATCATACTCAATTAAAAAAAAGGGGGTTTAGTGCCCTGTAAACCACTCAACTGTATGACTTGAAAAAACAACAACAACACAAATTTGAGCCTAACCCTAACTTCTTTGTCTATTCTTTAACTAAGTAGCTATAACACACAATGCTTATAAACGTACTGGTTCACTGAACCTACCAACACAAAATTTAGAGCTTCCTGGATGCTCGCTATCTATTCTGTGTGCAAATTACCCTTCAGGTTGTATTGAACAGTAAGTGTGCACACAATCTTGCTGTTTATGCTGTGTTTATAATTCTAACACAAAAAAGTTTGACATCATTACCCTCCAAGGGTGCGCCAACTTTGGCCTTTATCTTGTTGGTGCAGTGTATCACCTACTTAATATTCACATAAAATGAAGCCCTCATAATCCCACGTCCCTACTTTGCTGAAAGAAGAACTCTTTAAGTTACTGTAGGTTTAGAACAACACTATTCTTACAGGGAATATCAAATAATTCCCTTTACGTACATAAATTTCAAAATGTTGGCTGTTTCTGATCAGTTTTAAACTTGCCCAAACATGCTAGGTGCACATGATCGTTATCTCATAAAAAAATTCCCGACCAATCACTTGCATTAAGCTGTGTATTGCTCACATGTATTGGTAGTGTTGTGCAAAATACTGTCTAAAAACTGTCACAACTGAGTGTAGAATAAACCCTACTACACATACGTAGTTAGTTTGATCAGTTATCTTGTTATCTCCATATTCGAGACTTATCACATTCTGTCTTGTGTGTGAGTGAGCATGTGTGCGTGTATGTGTGTGAGTGAGCATGTGTGTGTGTGTGTGTGTGTGTGTGTGGTCCAACATCTATCGGTTAAAGTACTTACCCCACCATCGGTAAGTGAGCAATTTCCGAGTGCGGGATCCAGTGGAAAAGGCTCTGTGCAGGAACTCCCAGTTGCCGACTTAATGGGAGATATAGGATCTGAGAGTCGTAAAACTAAATCTCCTTGCACAGGATTGCTTTTGCTGAATTCGCAGCGCAAAGGCTCAGCATAGGGATATTAAGCATCAGGCATAGCATTAACCTATTTGTAGCCGTACTACCTTCAGGTAGTTGGGATAGGTCTCTTGTTTTAACAGGCGACCTTCGTCAGGAGTTTCCTGTATAGATTGAAGGATTGCATGTACTTTTCAATCTATACAGGAAACTCCTGACGAAGGTTGTCTGTTAAAACAAGAGACCTGAAATGGCTAAAGGCAATCGTCGACACCAAAAGAAAAGAAATCCCAAGCGTAGACATCCTTTTTTGGACTAAGATATTTTTAGACTTTGCTTGCTTTTTGCTTAGTGTATAATGTTATTCATAAGGGGGAGGGGAGGGGTGTGTGTGTGTGTGTGTGTGTACGGTTATTGAAATATAAATGTGTGTGTGTGTATGAGGAAAGGCCTCCTACGAATTGGTAGCAAGAGAATCAGCATTATTATTTTTTGCATTTGAATGTGTGTGTGTGTGTGTGTGTTTGTGTGTACATAACAAGTAGTGTTGGGACTCAAGGGGTAAGGAAGGGAAGTGAGTAGTTAGGGAGTAGATAAGGGGGGATAGTTGGGAGAGAAGGGTGCCTATGGCCGCCACCATGAGGGGTGGGTCATAGTCACATAAGAAATTCAATATGAAAGGGGTAAAGACTGAACTGAGGCTAGATTACACTGAGATTAATGCAAATACAGTATGTGCATAATAATAAAAATAGTGCAATGGTTACTACATAACATAACCAACAAAAAAGTAAAAAAACAAATAAAATAAAAATTAAATTTTTCGATTTTTTCTGTTTAACCTCCGTATCTGGTTTGTTAGTATCAGCACCACTGTCTCCCTCCTGTGGTCGGTGAATCTTCTAATTCACTCCTCTGTCTAACCTTCGTAGCATCAGCACCACTGTCTCCTGTGGTCGGTAAATTTTTTAATTCACTTGTCCTATGATCAACTGGAGTTGCAATTTTCAATCTATGTATATAATGCACATGAAGCAACAATAAAAAAAACTAAATAAAAAACATGACATACCTGACAATTACATCACAACTCAAGACTAATTTTACCTAATTTTTTTTTTATTTGAATGAAATTAGCTGATATAGTTAATAATGAAATTTATACATGAGGAGAATTAGTCTCACCTTTCCAGCTCACTAGGTGGACTCTCTGCAGAGAATACTGCCGGTGAGTTATCCAATTCATGAAAAACGGTATTCTGTTCAGACTGACCAGGAACATCGTTGAAGATGACCAGTTCATCATTGAACCTGTAAACAGTTAAGATAATAATGCATATTAATTAAAGGACTAAGTGACAATAAATGACCCCCATATCGACACTTGTGATAGTCTAGTATTTTTTATAACTATTCTTAAAAAGTGAAATGATATATTATATTGCTCCTTCGTTATATACACCAGCCATAGAGGCGCATGAATTAGTTTCAGAATGGGCAATAACATTTTAAAATTTCAACTTACTTTACATCATCAATGAACACTCTCCCTTTAAAGCAGACATAGCAACATCCCATGTCACCTTCATCTCTGTAGTAAATACAAAGTAATAATAAAAAGAACATCAATAACAGCTAGAATCAATGTAAGAATGTGCACCCAAGCTCAAGTATATCAATGTAGCTACTAATAATAGCGAGGAAAGGAAAAGGTTATTTTATGTGACTAGCACAAAATGTGAGCAACTGTATTGCAAAAACTTATTTTAAAACTTTGTATGTGATATTTACCTACTATTTGTAAGCGATATTGGCAACAAAACAAACTAACAAAACAACAACAAAAAATACATACAACTACGCGAGTATTGTGTGATGCACATCAATACACAAACTGAGTATTTCCTGCATTGTCTACTTTAAATCACTTCGCAACTGATGGAATAAGTATCTACAAGTGAAATATAGTCTATAGTAGCTCATAACATACGTCTCTTGTAAGATGTCTTTTTTCGGCTGGTGATCGTGTTTCTCTTCACTTCCGGAACAAAGTGCCTCCTCTACTATATTCTCAGAGATGCTCTTGGCTGTTTCTCCACCCATTTCCCCATTGTTGCTGGCGTCATTGTTGCTCACATTGCAGTGGTCATCCTCACAAAAAACAAGGACATTGCTGCTAGACAAAGCAAGCTTCGTAGGAGCAGAGTTCCTATCAATGTTATAACAAAATACCTGCTTTAGTTGTTATAGATAGCTATAGCTATTACATATTGAAATAATTAGCCTTCAATTGATCATTTTCAAAAAAAATAAGAATGCAGCACTGATGTTGATAAAGAATTTTTTTCCAAACAGCCCAATAACATACATGTAGGTGACCATGTCCCTCAATTTCTTGAGATCAATTCTGACATATCTATAGAGATAATATGTGTCCACATAATAAACATTCCTTTCAAACCTAAACTACACCTACGTGTCCTCTGTAAAGTGAGGTTCCACATTTTGTTTTAGCACATGTAGCCTGCAATCAACAATCATATCATTACATCACAACTGCAATTTTAAGAAAACCCTACTTTTGTACAAGTTCACCAATAAGCTGTCTTTCTTCAATGGAACTGAACAAATATAACAAAAATTATGACAGTAACAATAGTGTAGTACTAGTAATAATAATATAATAATAATTTATCACTTAGCAATTTTTTCTCAGCCATTTTTTTTACTCATTAGACGTATTGTATTATTGTACAGAATAGAAATATTTGGTTGCCTGTTGCTTGTCGTTTCTTCTATCGAGCTAATGATTCTTCTGTACACTCACAAACACATTAGATACAAGATACGTGTACATATACAAACATACATGCATAGATACATATATTCATAGACACACTAGAAAATACCATGTATCCAATCTTATGGTATCTTATGGTATCTGATGCCAGTACATACAAACAAAAAACTCACGGTATACGATCGGAATCTTGTTTTCCCATATCAATTGCGACACTACCGCAGCTAGATGATAATAATATAAAAATGAATGCGCATACGGTAACTTTAAAAAGTTTCCATTTGACTTACTTTGGAAGTGCTAAACCATTCTTGTAACTCATGTCTGTTACTTTCTGACTAGGGCTATAACAAATTATAATATACAATACTTAGATAACTACAATAGCTGAAATTATGAACATAGCTGGAGGTGTAAGAAACAGAGGTGAGATGGTTATGCATTATAGGGAGTTAAGTATTTGAATTATATTATCTAATGATTAGCTTACCTGAATGGTGCAAGACTTGGAGGCTGGTGCAGTGGCCTACAAAACAAAAAAGTATGATCATTAAGCAGTATTTATTAAAATTATTATTAAATTACAGAGGACCAACTATATATTGCATTGGTTGGAATTTATGCTTCACAGTAGTTCAATGCGTCAGACGTATATATACAATACACATTTATAACTGAAATTTAGAAGTTGGTACAAACATGTAGGATAACGTAGTAAACATTATGGTACTTTATTAAAAAAAAAAAAAAAAAAGATCTGAACAAGCCACACCAAATTATGAGTGGATGCAACATTAATATACATACACCATGTAATGTAAAAAAAATCTTTATAAAAAAAATAATAAAATAAATGGACGAAACTCATCATTATTATTACAGCACCTAAAATTTAACAGTAATTGTACTGTATGTTTACCAGATGTAATCGAGTACTGTAATGAAATTATTCATGTTAATCAACAAGAAACGAACTTACTTTGGTTGATGGTCTTTCACAGGTTGCTCAACTTCCTTTCCAGCCGGTTGCTCAACTTCCTCTCCAGTAAGACCCCCAACTTCCTTTCCAGCCGGTTGCTCAACTTCCTCTCCAGTAAGACCCCCAACTTCCTTTCCAGTAAGACCCCCAACTTCCTCTCCAGTAGGACCCCCAACTTCCTCTCCAGTAAGACCCCCAACTTCCTGTCCAGTAAGACCCCCAACTTCCTCTCCAGTAAGACCTCCAACTTCCTCAGCTAAGACCCCAACTTCCTGCAGCAGGACCCCCAAACTTCCTCTCCAGTAAGACCCCAATTCCTGTCAATAAGACCCCAAACTTCATCTCCAAGCAGGTTGTGAACTTCCTCTCCAGTAAGACCCCCAACTTCCTCTCCAGTAAGACCCCCAACTTCCTCTCCAGTAAGACCCCCAACTTCCTGTCCAGTAAGACCCCCAACTTCCTCTCCAGCAGGTTGCTGAACTTCCTCTCCAGTAAGACCCACAACTTCCTCTCCAATAAGACCCCCAACTTCCTGTCCAGTAAGACCCCCAACTTCCTGTCCAGTAAGACCCCCAACTTCCTCTCCAGCAGGTTGCTGAACTTCCTCTCCAGTAAGACCCCCAACTTCAGCAGGTTGCTCAACTTCCTGTTGTACAGGTCCTTTCAGTTTACTATAATTAGAAGCAAATAAACTATTTAAACACTGTTCAAACATATTGGAAAAAATAATAACGCACATCGGTAGAAAAATATCACCATCACTTGAAGCAAATCCTTTGCTTTCTACATTATATCCTGCTCTGTCATATTTGCTGGTTCTAAAAAAATAAATTATGTAAATGTACTAGTAGCTGGAAAACTCTTCCTAAACTTTCATTCATCGTTCATTCACACTTGGTTCATAGTGTATCTTAAAGAACATCCTTTATGGATAATATCCTACAATTAAAATGTCAATTATTATGCAATGAAGTGAATGTATAACCACACACATTTCATTTATGCTCTACGACATATAAAATGTGAAAATGATATCAAAGTTGCGTTTCTGTATTGTAATGATCATCATTTCAAATTTAAAAAAATACTAAAACATAATGCGTTGAAATTTAAGTGAAGAAGACGGACGCCTGCTATCTGTTTTATTAGGCCTAGTAAATGAAGTACAAGTCGAGAGGTATGCAGCAAAAGTTTTTTTCAAGGCCCATAAGTTGGTATGTTAATGGTCATTGATTTCAGTACTCAATCATATGTGCTACTAATACGCCAATATACGAATATGCATACATTAGCTCATATTGGTATATGCCTGATAGTACCTCATTCTGCAGTGCTTACTCACCAATAAACAGTATAATGAAATTTATTCATGTCAAATGATTTAACTTTTTAGGCATTTTTTTAGCCGAAAAAGGATGCAACTTTTCAACAGTGGTGTCGTAAAGCTAGTACAATTTGACTTCAGTGAGCTGCGTTCAATTGTAGTTGTCTTAAACATTATAGTTATAAGCAACATAGTTCTCTATTTGAGGCGACGCTCATGAGTACTTCTCCATCAAGGAGCTACCAAAAGTGATAGTAAAGGATGACTGTCCGCTGTGTCACAATAGTAAAACAACAAACAATAAAAACTACCCAGCTCTGGGTGGTAAACAATGCTTTGTATAGTAGGAAAGAATACTGTACCAGTCACAATAATTATCCAACTAAGTTATCTGAATAATTAATAAAAACTGCTAATAATTCATGTAACCCCTCCCACTAAATTATAATTTCAAGTTTGAAAGACCAGGCTACAATCTTGAAATTTCAGGCTTTCTGCCTCATTCTACAATAACAGTAAGAGGGTTACTCACTAGTGACATCATTAGATTCATGTAGAATACCTTACAATCCTGATGAATATCTAATAACTTGAACACTTGCTACTGCTTTGTTTTATAACAAAAACATGTGCAAGCAACCTGATTGGTCTGTTACATGAATCTGTTCAAGTAGTTCTTAGAAATGAGTAGATCTGATGCTTGTTTGCTACGCTCTAGGCTTTACTGTTGGCCTTGAGCAGTGTCCTTGCTAGGCGCGGACACCACAGCTCAAAACCTCAACGAAATGCAGCAAATTCACGATATCCTATAATCTAACTTCTAATACTCCCAATTAGTATACATAAATTGCATGAATTTTATTAATGCTACACGGAAATAGTGCTTACCTGCGTTTAAAAAGCATGACTATTGACACCACAATCACCGTTATTATAGCAATGTTGGTAAGTAGAATGATAATTGGAATAATTATCTGCGATTTCACATGATTGGTTTTTCTCGTTGCCAATATGTCAACAGCGTTGTTGGTTGACTCCTCCTTAAATGTCCATGATAATTCTGTTACATGCAAAGTTCCAACTGCATGTTTAGGTGTTTTTGTTTGGCTCCTAGGTGGTACTAACTCGATCTCAGGAATGTGGTGTGAATCATAGCAGGAAACAGTTGACTCACTGACATTTAAGGAGACCAAGATTAAGGCAACTGATACAAAATTGTCTCTAGCCATTAGGATCACTTGAACTTCAGCTGTGTTTCTGTCTTCCGAAAATATTGTTCTAGCTCGTCCAGCGCTGTCGAGTCTGCTGAAACTAAGAATTGGTTCAATGACACCGATAAACTGAGGTGTTTGGGGTACCTCACATACCAGGATGTGAGAGTCATAGTCCTGGCTCACGATTCTTCCTGACACAAGATATTTTAGTTGGACATCATCACGGTTTGGTATGGTTTTATTAGCAGTTGACACTTGATGAGAAACGGTAGCAATGTATCTGTTATTGATACAAGAAACAGAAAAATTGCTAGGATTCGTGCCTTTATGAAATGAGATCACAAGAACTGAGTCCATCGTGGCTACATTGTCAAATATAGGCTGAGAAGAAAGTAAAGTTGCAGTATAGGTGTAATCAGCTCTCTCATCTGACCTGACTTCTCCAACATCATCTGTAAGAAATGCACTGAGAGATTGATGGTTATATTCCCACTGCAAAAATCCTCCATGTGTGTTGCAACAGAAATAGAAATCCGTGTAATTTCCGTTAAGTCTATCCACTGCAGTAAGGAATTGCACTTCAGGGACAGAAAGAACACTTATCTGGAGCAGGCTGAGGATTAAATATCTTAGCAAAGTATCCATAATCTAAAAGAGATGTGAAGTATCAACATTATTGGTACTTACATATGATCTACACAAAAATGGAGTGTTAACCACACCTAACCTGTGGGAAACTGCACAACTTGCGCAATGTCAGTTGACCAGACACTTCTCATGTTGCAATAGGTAACATGTCTGGCTACACAGGACTAGGTGCTGCAACAACACCTACGCACATTTTGGATTTTAGTTGCTAGGGCTAACTAACTTTTTTTCTTCTTACAGTTTCTTGGGCTAGGCTAGCAGTGGACCCTGAAAAACACTGCTAGTGGACTAACTATATAAAAATAAAATAAAACAAAGTTGACACTGGATTTCTTTTCCACTACAAGCTTTAATCTCATGTAGCCAGACCCTTTACCTACTGCTACACTGGGAAAAGGTCTGGTGGCATTAGTACATAGTATCAGTTCAATACCCTCCAGATCTCAGGGGGAAGTTGCAGTTCCAGTGGTGGTTGTCAGTAATTTAGGGTTACTGCAGCCATTCAATCAGCTCTTTTTCACTGTCCCATGACTTCCGCGTACTTACTAGAGGAATGGGGCAGTGGAACTTGCTGCTAATGAGGTGCCAAACACTAGGATCCACGAAAGTGCAGCAGGACCAGTAATATTAGGGCTTGTATAATGGTGGATATATGTAACAGGCTCTTGGAAAACTGGACATTTCAGGCAAAATTTGAAATTGAGATACAGGTTCCAGAAGTAAGTCATCGGAAAAATTCTTTCTTTCTCCTATTTTTTTTTTTTTTTTTTGCAGAATTAGTCTTAGTGACCCTTACTCTAAGCCTATACCAATTTTCAAATGTCAAAAGACCCCAAGGGTGCTGTGGAAAGACAAGCTACTTGAGTTTTTATTCTCTCTCTTCTGAAGTAGTACTATAGCTAAACGGGGAATGGGCCGAGTTTCAAACAAGCAACAAAAAACGGCATAGCTTTGAGACTGTTGCATGCTATCTACAGCTTACCAAGGACAGGCTGTGAGACGCTCTCTGAAAGCTAAAAAGAACTCTACGCTTTCATTAGTCGCGGTTAAAAAGCGGCTGCACAATTTATTTGCTTATGCGGAGTACGCCGTTAAGTATACGGAAATGTTAATTACACCGGAAGTGGAAATTCAATTTATGTTTTCTCTAGTCTAGTTCAGTTGTTTTGCTGAATACAGCCCAGTTCAACTGCCAGTTTCTCTACGCGTCGAAGGTTTTACCCTCCAGTACTTTAGCACAAAGTTGAGATAAATTGTAGCTAAAACTCATTTTTTTTTGGTTTGCATGTAATGTCCCTTTTGTCAGAGCCTGTACATATACATGCAGATGTCATATACCCCAGACTTTGACACACCCACAAGTACTAGATTAAGCTATATCTGTTTGTAGAATGAATTCAAAACAAAACAAAAAAACAACAACTGAATTATGCATTTTCGTACCTAGACTGTACACTCCGGGACCATTGAAATAATAGCTTCCGGGAATGAACCCAGCAGTAGAAGCTTCAGACCCGAGTCTTTCCACCTTCCGAAGAACAGAGACACACGGGAGGGGGGGGGGGGGGAGTGGGTATAATGGAATGGTAATACTACGCATGTGTGTTGCCGCGAGCGTTTACGTGTGGTAGTGTGTCTAGTCTTGTCTGGCGCGTGGGTCTGTAATTTATACCCCCCCCCCTCCCCCCCCCCCCCTGGACACACGTACACTGTCCGTCGCCCTGTTCAGGTACTTTCCCCCAATTCAGGTACTTTCACCCTATTCAGTCACCCGCTTCGGACACCTTCATGTTTGCGTAAATTTGGCACGATACCGGTACATGTACTGTCAATGGGTGGTGTCGTCACACCGGTGTATGGGTGTGGCTAAGTCATTGTAGCAGTTAGGTAAAGGGTCTGGTGTGCGAGACTACTTATGTCCAGTCCTTGTGTATGTAGTAGAAGTTAGTAGCAGCTAGCTAGCATGGGAAGAGGCTGAACGTGAAGTTGCCTGGTTTTAAACTGACTAAGAAGCCTACTTCTGGAAAATCTACTGCCATTTAGTACCAAGGAACTTTGAATAGGAAAAACAGGATTCTTTAGAAGATTCCTCTGGCAATGATGGTGGACTTAAAACAATTGAGGCTCATTCTTTTCCTAATGATATAGAAGAACAGTTACCAACACTACATGAAATTTCCCAAAAGCAATCGAGTAAGTCGTGGAAAAGAATTCGTTTGAACTTATTAAAAACTGTGATATAGTCTGAGGCCTTGCCAGAATTTTTTGTTTATTATTGTTGTTGTTATTTTCGTATTGTTATTGTTGTTATTGTTTTTATTATTGTTGATATTAATGTTGATTATTATTTAGTGTGTCTTTCAGGAGTAAATGGATTGTTAACATGGGAGGTACTTATAGTTGTGTTGGATTTGAACATAGAACGTTTTTGTACTCGATTTTTTTTTCTGAAGAAATAAATCAAAAATAACTTTACGAGCAAAAGTTTATCATTTACAAGCTGCTGTGACAACTTTTATTGACCCAAGAATAGGCATAGTTTGTTTTTTTTTTGGAACAAGGTATAAAGTCTCTTTTATGTTACTAATTAGATAAATTATGACTAGATCTTATGCAATTTTCTTTATACCTTGTGTTCCGGTTATCCTCCACAAGGACACTAACATTAACACTTTACTTTAGCTATGTCACTCATGCGTACTAGCTAGCTAACTCGTCGATCGTCGATGTTCGTCGATCGTCGATCTATCACTTTGTTTTTGTATTTAAACTTTAGCTATTTTCATTTCACTTAGTAACGGAATTTGTTATTGACTCTGTTACTGTTCCTGCTGTTGTTCAGAACTCAATATATCCATCTTTGATATACCACCTGTTGGTCATCACACCAATCTTCCTACGTGGTAGTTAGGTGTATTTTACTGTATTATTCATAGCTTACTTTTCTTATCTAATAAGGTATTTGAGTCTCAGGTTTGTTTTAGTCTGGGTCAAGACAACCTTTATTCAGAAGGTCCAGTCAGTGGGAGAGTGAGTTGAGATTTACGACCTCTGTCTCTACTCTCCAACGAAGCTTCCAACGAATTAACGAATTGATTTAGCTCAACTGGAATTCTGACGGCAACACTCGCTAGTGGGTCTTCGCTACGCAGATCAACCCAACTAGGATTGATTCTGTCTGTGTAGTGCTTCAGTCTACATCGGGATCAGGTCCTCCACTTGCTGGATAGTCCCGAACACCTTGCTTTGTATACTTTTAGAATGGAAACTTTACTCCAGTGGATAATATTAAAACTATTTGATGTCCGCAACCATTCTTGTTCAACTTCTAAACTGGTATCTCTCTGCTGCATCTCTAATACTGATATGATTAGTAGTTTCACTGGAAATATTAGCTTTTTTTATGTATTATAGAACGAAATTTCACGGGACCAAACCAGCATTTTTTGAAAATCCAGGAGGGATGTTTGAGCCCTCCCCAAAAAGTGACACTAGTTTTTTCAGGAAGTGCAAAAACTTCCTTTGGGGTTGCAAGCCTATTTTCGGGAAGGGAGGCAACCCTCCCTCCCCCTCCCCCTCCCCCCCCAAATAGTAAATAAAAAAATACAAATAAAAAAAATACTAGAAAAAATTAATAATATTGTTGTTGTTTTTTTTTTGTTTTTTTTGTAGTTGTTGTTATTGTTATTAGTAGTAGTAGTAGTAGTATGAGTATGAGTAATAGCACGGGTAGCCGTGGTATTCGGATTTATAGCACGAGTAACGCAATTGAAATAGTACAAGGCGAAGCCAAGTACTATTTATTGCTCTACGAGTGTTATTCATCCCTAATACCATGGTTACTAGTGCTATCACTCGCTAATAGTACACCTAATTCCTAACATAAAGCCACCATTACTTTAAATAAACTTTTCAGTGAAAACTATGACGTTACTAAGGCTAACAGACCCACAGATGCGCACTTACCCGTAACTCCAGACGTGCTATTTTGTTTTCCCCGGGCTATTTCAATTGAATGGCGATTTTTCCCCATACATTTTTCAGTGGGCAATGTATGCTGTGTACTATTATTATTTCTGCAACATGTGGGCATTCTGTATTTTTCCATATTGTACGCTGGTTATTGAATGCTCCAAGTAGCACGCACGAAACGCCATGAAAAATGTATTGTAATAAGGGAGCAATAAATCACTTGTCACAATGATATTTTACTCTCTGAATCATGCTATAGGTATTATTTATATATAATATTGCTTATTGTACGAGTCAGAGTACAATATGGGAATATATTTTACGAGCATGTAAAATATTTACACCAGCAGAAGGCAAGTGAAAATATGGTGTGAGAGTAAAATATTCCCATACTGTACGATGAGTGTGATCAGTGAATTATTGCTGCCTTGACATTTTCTCATCTGGTTTCTATACATTTTTCATTGGTTTTACTCGCCACACACGTGCTACTTGGAGCGTTTAATAACAAGTGTACAATATGAGAGAATACAGAATGCTAGCGTGATGCAGAAATATTCAATCAAAATATGAAGGCTGCAATAAATAAATATAAAAAAACTGGGATGAGGGGCACAGTTAGGGCTGGACTTTACTTTATGAATAAGCAGTGGCAGAAATAACAACAGCTAAACGTTGTTATTTATTAATTTGTTTATTCATTGATTAGTGGGATGGATAGATAGATTGATTGATTAATTGACCGGTGGATTGATTTTTTTATCTGCTGTTAAATAGGAAGAATTTACAGTGAAATTCACGACATGTGGCTGTGAGTCACTAGTTTCTACAATGGGGTGAGGGCACGTCTTTGGCCATCTTCTCTGCATCGCCCAGAGTTTGGATTCTCATTTGAGCTTCTGGACTGGGCAGAGGCACTCCTTCTGGAAGCCCGAGTATCCCTGCATGATTTCTGCCAGGCTGTGTATTTTAAATGCCAAAATATAGTGAAAAAGGTTGTGAAATTTGTATTCAATATTTGCTTTTTTATATTTAAATATTTTCATTCAGCATAGAAACTATTATTCTGTCTTAATTGACTGTTTTGAGGAATATCGGCGGATGAAAGTGGAACTACAACATTTGTCTGGCTTTTTTTCAAACCTTGACAGTGGCAATGTTTGTCCAGCTTGTCGTAAGGTAATTCATATGTGTGTTTTGATTAATATGCATTCATATGCTGGGTGAGGTAGACGAGAATAGTGGGGAAACTATTAATTTGGGGAGTGACCTTAGTAGACCCAACCACCCACCCCCCCCCCCCCCCCCCCCCCCATTTCCAGGTCAATGCAATCGGTTATTGAAATGCCACCAATTATGTTATATGTATGTGTGAATTTCTTACCACCAGTGACACAATTTGGAGCAGATCGCAAGGTTACGATATGCACCCGGAGTTCAAATTTATGCTAGTTTGCTTCAGGGAAGTGGAGGAAGCTCAGACTTTTAATAAAAACTAAATTAATATCCTCCCCCTCCCCCACACCACCATCCAGAGAACACCTAAAGAAAGTATATCATTTATTATTACCCCAATAGTAAGTTCTTTTGTCACTTAGTTTTGTTTCTATGCTGGTGTGTGTGGTGTATGTGTGTGTGGTGTATGTGTGTGGTGTGTGCATGGTGTGTGTGTGTGTACATGTGTGTGGTGTATGTGTGTATAGGAGTCTGGTTCTTTGGTTATCTCAGGCGATGCACTATTTGGGTTGCCGAGAAAAAAGGAAGCTGGCATTAGCCACAGGGAACCTTTGCATGGATTTTTTTGGCAATCAGATGGCAGTTGATGAATACTTGGCTTCATATACACTGCCAAGTCAAAAATCTCCCAAAGTAAGTAATTAGCGGTGAAAGGTTACTCTATATAACTCTTGATAACAGAATTGCAGTAGTTTTCTGGCTGGTGATGCTCTTCGATCATCGCGAAGATATCATGCACTCGATGAGACTGCACTCTTTGGTTGCGGTTGTCGGCATGAGTTTCCCTTATTTTTTTTATTAATTTGAAACATGGAGAAAGGTAAGTATTTACTCATGTATTCATATATTATATTAATTTTTTCAAATACCATTAGGTTGTCTTACATTGTGTGGCTACTAGAAGAACTTGTACAGCATATTCCAGCCAATGTACCTTTGAAAGTAATGTACGATATAGCTTGCATTTTAGTGCAGCATCTGAGAGCCAGTGGGAGTGGTAGACACTTACTTTTTTTGGGGGGGGGGGGAAGCTTGAAAGTTTGGGGGGGAAGCGTCTCCTCCCTCCCCCTCCCTCCCCACTAGATAGAACCCTGTACACCCCCAAGGTCCCAACATGTGAAGGGTCTACAATTTCATTTCATTGTAAATTTGCTGTGCTTTAGTCAGCAAGTGAACAAAGTTTTTCATTGCCAGTTACAGTGTACATGGGTTCACTTTTGAGTAGTGCTAGCTAGTGCTTTGTCTTCAAATTTTATTTATTTATTTTTTAAGGGACACTAGACTGGGAATGCTTATATTTTGAGTCTTCAAATTTATTACATGACAAGGTATGTAACTGTTCATCAATTCAATTGGTTCATTTAAAGTAATAATTCTGTATTATTTATTAGGGAAGGCCTCACTAACACCTCTGTCGCCTCTTCTTCGAATCTCAAAAGGTTTGTTTTGCTTTTCAATTACTCATTTACATTTTTCTCCTTGCACATTTTTTTCCTCTGTGATTTGAATTGCATTAGGACTTCAGTTATCCAAACATGTTTGGATTAGGGGATCTGTACATGCAACTATTGGACTCTGGGTGTTGGGTTAATTGAAGTGTTCAAATAATTGAAGACCGGATGACTGCAGTTACTGTATATGACTTATGTGTGTGTTTGTGGGTATGTATATATGTAATAGGCTAGAAGGTCAGCTGGAGCAAATAGAGAAAAAACATGGTATCTCATGCCGATGGAAACCGAGTGATTCACAATATGAAAATGTCCGGATGCATCTACTGAAAGAAAAAACAGTTCTTCGTATTCATGCTTCTCTATGGTCATCAGTTGTAAAGCGGCATTATCTATTGCGTATGAAGGCAAAATATGCAGGTATTTAAAAAAATATATTATTTCAGATTGATGCACTAAAGCTTTGTTGTTGTTGTTGTTGTTGTTTTGTTTAAGATGGGCAAAAAATTGCAAAAAGAACTGTGCAGGAATATCACCAAAGAAACCAAAATTGTGAGAACGTTGTTACAATAGGCAATCCAGCTGTAGAGACCTCAGGAGTGATTGGCCCCAACTCACTTTTTTTTTGAGATCATTGGGAAATTGCCATATAAGGAGGAAATGCTACACACTTATGCTGATTTGCAGAGCTAAACTATTGTATACAGTTGTTATTCATGAGAGATTGGAGACATAATGGCTGAATGTATTCTGCACAAAAATGATAAGGACAACTGCATTGACTGCACACTGGGGAATCCTACAACATCGATTGATGACATGCACACCAGCAGCTGAAAAGAAGGAAGAGATTGTGCCACAAGCTACGACTCCTCCCACAAGTTGCATAATCCTTCTACTGATTTAATGGAACCAACTGGTGCACATCTAATAGAAGGTCATAAAGGTCGGTGCTTCTCTGCAGACATTGTGAATGTTACATTCCCCATCAATGATTCCTATGGAGACCCTACAGGAAATTACAGCACACCCAAACAGGAAACTCAAAAGGGAGGGAGGGCTTGTGTACTGGTCATAGGAAATGAACTATCTCTATTTCACACTGGAAATATGGTCAATGGCTTACAGTACCGAATATAACTCGGAACAAATTCAATGGGGCATCCTCACTCAGCCCCTTTAGTCAGTCTTTCAAGAACGTAACACGCAACATTCGTCACAATATCAATCTTCATTATTTACTAAATATGTTAATTGTTCCAATTGCTCTTTATTCTGATGTTATACACAATTTTCAGTGACTGTTTTTTAACTTTAAACTTTTTATTAAAATTTTCACCATCAAATTGATAATTACAGTATGGCTTTGAATGAAATTCATTTGGTGTGAATTCTCTGTACTGGTAACCAACATCCAGGTAGCTCTAACCCTGTATCCCTCTTTAGAAGAGTTTTTTTTTTTTTTTTGCAGTTCTTGATATGCAAAGCTTATTGTTTAAAAGCCACCGACAAGTATATATTTGGATGTGAAGTTCAATTATTTTGATGGTTGTATTTCTTCCCAACATGTGTTGTATCCAAAATTACTTAACACAGTCTACCTGAAGTTACTGCATGTTGCATGAGTATGTATTGTCTTCCATGTGACTAGTTTGCTTAGATCTTACAATAATGTAGAGATTATCTGATTAAATATACCTACATGAAGCACTTGTAGTAACAGACATGTAAAGCTATCTATTATTAACACTTCTAGCATGCCATATATGTCTGCATATCTACAATATAGCAAAATTATCCTCTTTCATGTATAATAATAGACACCGTTTATCTTTGTATTCCAGTGAACTCTGCATATAATAGACATGCTTACTAACCACAATGGTTGGTCACTTGGTTATTCTATGAACATCCTAACTACCCTAAATACTCAGTAAGCTCAAGCCTACTTTAATTATTATGTTTTGCATAATTCAAATGTGTAATAATTATAGCAAAGAAATGGCATGCTGTAAATAAATATTGTAGCCATTATTTTCAGTGAACTAAGTCAGGGTAATCATGATATACTAAATGTTTTTATAAATACATTTTCTAATGTACACTCTGCCAGCACTAGCTTTCAGTACCTCTTGAATATCCTGATTTAATTATAAGGGGTGAACCAGGTTTTCTATAAACAATCTGAGTATAAAGAATTTCATAAGATAATTAACTTGCTAAGTCTAAATAGGTCAACAGTCTGACAGCAAGAGACTTCTATATTTTTAGATATACTTTTATGAATCCACGTACTGTAACATTTAATTATAGAAGTTAAAAGTCACTCTTCTAGCCTGTTCATTGACAGTGAAGTTATTGCATCTGATAAGATATTTAGTGAAGGAACCACAAACCATTTTGTATCAGTCTGGCTTCATATGTGCATGTCGTCAAATGAAGTGATAAGTCACAAACTTCCATAAAACCAATATAATAATGATGTACTAGCTACACCAGTAGTCAATTCTTTCTGATTAAGTAAGCTTCTAATTTTCCTTTTGGTAAATAATTTATTATTAACCCTCAGCATGCTGAGAGAGAGGGTTTCATTACTCAGTTTGTCTGTGAGTCAGTCAGTCAGTCATTCTGTGACACGGATCTCGAAGATGGCAGTCTCCTGAGGATTGAAATAAGCATCAAAATGCTACACTCGACATTTTAATTTCCTTTATGTGCCAGAATATTTTGTTTCCACTTATTTTTCAAAAAAGCTAGTTATTATTAGGCCGTACTTGGTACTTCATTTTACAAGGAATTATTCCCATTATATATAGTATTACAATATTAATTAATATAATTATTGATGGTGAATTATTTAAGAAAATAAAATATATCACTATACTGTAGGTTTTCAGAATTAAAAACATTCAATTTTGGCTGTGTGTGGGCAATTGTGGACAAACTTCAGGGCAAACCATGCCCAGCTACTTATGATCTAATCCTATGAATACCTTAACTATTTCGCTTAGAATGTATCTAGGTATGTCAATCATACATTTTACAACATAATACGTTGACTATATTTTTATACTTTATATTTACGTTAAATTGGAAGATTGTAAATATACTACATAATAAAATGTGATCAACTGTCATTTATATCATATGCAGAATATATACACAAGAAATTTAATCAATATATTAAAGAAAAAAACTAAAAACCATCGAAAAGGCTACGTTTTTCTATGGTTTCTGGTGTTAGCTTGATGATGTTGTCAAGACATGTGACTTTAATTTGTAGTTGCCATATGCTGCAGTACTTGAATCCGATACAAAGGACAGTCCTTGATTTATGGATTGTGTCATTTGTCCCAGTGCAATCTAAATTCAATACTTTTTTCAATGAACTCCTACATACTATGTGCATTTCATAATAAAAAGATCCAATTAACATAATATTCAGGATGTGGTTATGTTGATTATGCAAATGACAATTAATGGGTGTTGTTTGTCCTTGAAACACTTCGTTATTCACAAAGTTAATGATTATTATAAAGCTAATAAATTCATCCCTCTTGACGTGGTTGCATATTATACTAATATTCATGGATACATCCCTCTTCATAGGGTTGCATATTATACTATATTCATACATTCCTCTTCGACGTGGTTGCATATTATACTATACTCATACATCCCTCTTCGACGTATACTAGTGATGTGCTTGAGCACAAATGGCGAGCGAGCCTAAAGACTATACTATTTTTATATGAATGATTTTGACTTCTAACACTGAAGCTACTGAAAATAAGGTTCAGTTTTTTAATTTAGTATACAGGGTAAAGGGATTTCAGTGCCATAGTAACAACTCTCTGCAACTGCTTGGAAAGAAAAACAACAACAACAAAACAATACACGTTATTTAAAAGTTTTCTTTGTAATATTCTTTAGCTAAGTAGTGGTTGTAACACACAATGCTTTGACACAACTGGAAATGCACCTACACAGACTTACCTTCGCGGACAATGTATTTTCAAGTAAATACTGTTGCGCACGGCTTATAACCATGACACAAAGAGCGCATTGACTTACCACCGCCACTAACTCGAATAGAAATGGAAGTCCCTTAAGTTTTCAAGTTTGAACTGCACCCGCAAAATAATTCAAAACGGTAAACAATTCAATTTCTAGGGTGACACGGGTACTGATCGATAAACCAGTGTTCGGGTTCTAGCCCTCCACAAGACATATCTTCATAACTTATTAGCTAGCTTCACTCTGTTACATACTCACTCATAAGTGCATACTCACTCATACGCGCATACTCAGTTTTAACCTCGTCGATGTCGTCCTCGGCGTTAGTCGTCGATGTCGTCGATCGTCGATGTCATTCCTCTTTTGTTTATAACAGTAAACAAAGCATCATTTTTGTTAGTTACCAATATTTTAATATTAATGTCAGTTACTCTGTACACTGCCACCTGTTGGTATTAATCTTTACTCGCTAGTGAGTCTATATTTCAAGGGATCTGACATTAGCTACTTGCTAACTGGTATACTCAACTTCATCGGGACAAGATCTGGACAGTCCCGCATATTTTTGGTCCTTCGAGCCGGATCCTTTGTTACTCGACTAGTGTAATAAAGTGTTCTTTATTCTCTATATTTTGTCTTCCTCACAATTCCTTGGTGTAATTTACCATGACGACGAGACAGGATTTAGTTTGCTTCGAATTGATTCTACGTGAAGAAGACTTGACTTCTTTGAAACGACGTCGAACTAATAACCGTAGAGACGCCACAAGGAACGAGCGTTACTGCAAGGATTGCACAGCACAACCGATTGAAGATTTGGACATAGGATCTATCGAACACCATCTGGAGAAAATCAAGGAAAACATTTCCATCGCTGAACTTCTTCAGAATGCAATTCTTGTCCACATCAAGGAGGAAAACATTGAGAAAGAGGAAGATGAACACCATGCTAACCATTGTAAGATGCTTGCTACTCGCAAGGGACTCACACAACAGCTAACAGCAGCTCGGGTTCTTCAGCAGAGCAACCTATAGCTAGCCAAATCTACTATCGATGCTATCACTGTTCAACCAACTGTTTCCAATTACGGCGTAAAGACTACACTCACTGAGCTCAACGTCAAGCTCAAAGAACTTCAAGCACTTGCTTTTCCTCTGAAGGATCGTCCTGGACTAATGGACACCTTACAGAAGTATCATCTAGACCTTACCACACTGTGGGAGAGGTACCACAGCGATAATCCAGACGACACTGCATCTGCTTCAAAGGAAGACAAACCTCAGTTAACTTCCAAATTCGATCGTCTACCTCGCATCGAACTACCCAGCTTCAATAGAGACAATGGAAGTTGGCGTCCATACTGGGAGAAGTTCAACAACGTGTTGGACAAAGATCTTACTCTTACTGACGTTGATAAACTTTCTTTCTTACAAATGACAATAAAATGTGAGGAAGGCAAAGAGATCATTGACTCGCACACTCGGCGTGGTTCAGATTTCAACGCTGCTGTCAAAGCTCTAAAAGAACGTTACGACCAACCACGAGTCACCAGTCGCACCATTCATCAGAGTTTCATTAAACACAACTGGAAACTTACCAATGAGGGAATCGGTCAACTCATCACACTTATTCAGCGTACTGTCGCTACCATGAAGGAATGTGGAGTAGTGTCACTTGACACTTTGTTCACTGTTATTGCTGAACTTCACATGCCTGACGAATTTTTTCGTTACTGGACGGAGAAAACTGCCGATTCAAAGACTACTCCAACTACTGACAGACTGGTTGAACTTCTCAAGCAATATCGGATGGGTCTACAAGGACGAACGATGGACTCGCCAGGTCCTACTGCCCAACCAGCGAAACAGGGAAAGCATAGCACCTCTTTCCATGTTAGTAAGGATAACAACTGTTCCTTGTGTCATGATGGGAATCACCCACTCTACATGTGTGCCGCCTTCAAGACCAAGTCAGTAGAGGAGAGATCCAATACAGTCTCAAGACTTAGGGTATGTTCAAATTGTCTATCTTTTAATCATGCTTCTAGAGACTGTCCTAGTTTTAAGTCATGTAGGGTCTGTGGAGGTCGACATCACTCACTTTTGCACCGTCAACGTTCCGCTCGAAATTCCGAAACACCTGATCGACAAGTCTCCAATCAACAGCCAGCTACGACGACGGCTTCGAATAATAACCACACCTCTTCGACTGACCGAGATCCACTCGAGCCCAAAGTTTTCCTGGGAATCTGCCAAGTTACTGTCGAATCTAGAGGACGACTTCAGAAAGCACGAGCTCTACTTGATAGTGGTTCACATAATGTCCTTTATGACCTCTCGACTGGCCCAACAACTGAAGGTAGAAAAGATTCGTGAGCCCACTCATCTCACTGGAATAGCCCAAACTGCGGTTCCTGGCTGCAACTTCAAAGCTGAACTCTCCTTGGTTCCTGATAAACGTCAATCCATTCTGTTGAAAGCTGTGATAATCAATAAAATCACTAATGACCAGCCTGGATTCTACCTTAAAGGTGTCAGGAATCGATCTTTTCTACAGGGTTTACAATTGGCTGACCCTAACTTCGACTATCCCGGCAGAATTGACATGCTACTAGGGTCCGACGTACTCGATGCAATTATGTTAACCGGAAGACGCTCTTCACAGGATGGCCTTCTTCACGCTTGGGAGACAGTTTTTGGCTGGTCTATCCGAGGAAAGTGTATTCCTGAACCCCCTCCACTTCAGTCTCACCTGTGTCTACATTCCCATGCCTCTGATCCCACTACTGACGATCTACTGACTGCATTTTGGGAAACTGAGGAAGCACCCTTGGATAACAAACAGTTCTCGGAGGAGGATCTTCAAGCTCTAGATCATTTCCAAAAGACCCACAGTCGAAATGAGGAGGGTAGGTACATTGTTCGCTTACCTGTTAAGTCTGTTCCTTTTTCCTTAGGTGATTCTCGTGATCAAGCCAGCAGAAGATTCTATCAAAATCGGCAGTCGCTCCAACGTAAGGGAAAGTACAAGAATTTCACTCAAGCGCTACAGGAGTACGAGGAACTAGGTCATGCTGAACCCGTTCCCGTTGATAACCTGGCTACGCCGAAATCTTCAGTATTCTACCTACCTTCTCATGGTGTTGTCAAGTTGTCCAGTACAACTACTAAACTCCGAATAGTATTTGACGCTTCGGCCACAAACACGTCTGGATTCTCTCTAAACGACATTCTGCTTCCTGGTCCGAACCTTTACCCCATGCTCACCGATGTCATTCTTCGTTTTCGAACTCACCTTATTGGTATGAGTGCTGACATTTCCAAAATGTTCCGTGAGGTAGAAGTACACAAGGATGACCGGGATTTGCACCGCTTCTTGCAAGCAGCTCCCCGGGGGGAGGGTGTCATTGACATGCGAATGACTAGAGTTACTTTTGGAGTGACGTCTTCTCCATTTCTGGCTACTCAAGTTCTACGTCAAGTAGCTAAAGACCATCAAGAGCAATATCCTAGAGCTGCTAAGATCATCGCTAACTTCTATGTGGATGATTGCCTAACTGGAGCCGCAACCTCAACGGAAGCGAAGGAGGTTCAAGAGGAACTTATCGCTCTTCTGCGTTGCGCTTGTATGTGGCTGAGGAAGTGGAGATCGAACGACGCTAGCGTGGTGAAAAATGTTCCTACGAACATGCGAGAGGACGACGGTGTTCAGCTTTTCTCCCCTCCAGCAGAATGCCACAAGGCTCTTGGCCTTCATTGGGACACCAGGAAGGACACTCTTCACGTTTCAACTCCCACGTTCAATGTAGATGACGAACCAACAAAGAGAAAAATAGCGTCAGATGTTGCCAAAACATTCGATCTTCTTGGATGGTTTGCTCCCTGTACAATTGTAGTCAAAGTTTTGCTCCAAGAACTCTGGAAATTGAAGTTGGCTTGGGATGATACTGTCTCAGAAAACATTTCTCATAAATGGAAAAAATGGAGAGAGGAACTTTCTCTCATAACTTCACATCCTATTCCACGCTATCACCTGGAAAAGGGAAAGCAAGTCAGAAGTCTCCAACTGCATGGCTTCAGTGATGCTTCAGATTCTGCCTATGCTGGAGTTGTCTACTTACGAGCTGTCTACTCAGACACATCTGTCTCAACTTCACTGCTGATAGCGAAGACTAAAGTCACTCCTATCTGTGGATCTACCACTCCAAGAAAAGAACTCTGTGGAGCTCAGTTGTTAAGTAAATTCTTATTACTGTTTCTAATGCTCTTTCTATTTCCCTTACAGATATATATGCCTGGAGTGATTCAACCATTGTACTGTGTTGGCTGTCTACTCCACCTGCAAAGCTCAAGTCTTATGTCTGTAACAGAGTCATGGACACAGTTAGCCGTATTCCATCCACACATTGGAGACATGTTCCTACAGACTGCAACCCTGCTGATGTGGCATCCAGAGGAGCATCTCCAAGTGAACTGATTTCACATGATCTATGGTGGAAAGGTCCTCCTTGGCTGCTCGAATCTCTTTCTCTGTGGCCATGTCGTACTGATTGGAGGAATCAGAAGATTTTAACTGAGACTAAGGCTGCAGTTCTGATTACCTCTCCTCCTCCAGAAGACATCACTGAGGATTTTTCCTCATACACTCACCATAAAAGGGTTTTGTCATGGTGTATACGTTTTGTTACCAACTGCAGGTTATTGCCTAGTTCCAGAACTCAGTCACCACAGTTGTCTCTGGAGGAATTACAGAACACAGAAACTAAACTGGTGAAGCTCAGTCAAGAACGCTGCTTCGATGCTGATTTTGTCTCACTTCAGACTACCGGAAAAGTTTCTCAACAGAGCAAGATTTTTCATCTCCACCCATATCTAGATAACAAAGGTCTAATTCGTGTTGGTGGACGTTTGGAGAATTCTTTTTTGACTGTCAGCCAGAAACATCCCATCATCCTACATCGATCTGATAGACTCTCTAAGTTAATCTGTGTCCAGTTACATGTTGATAACTTGCATGTTGGCCCTAGTGCCTTGCTTGCTATTTTATCTCTACGGTTTCATGTGATTGGAGTCAAGCACCTTGCAAAGAGTGTCTCTAGAGCCTGTGTTCGCTGCAGAAAGACCTACTCTCGAACGACTACTCAACTCATGGGTCAGTTGCCAGCTACACGAGTCACACCGACTTCTCCATTCCACCATACCGGAGCTGATTTCGCTGGTCCTATTATGATCAAGCGTGGGTATACTCGAGCACGTACGTTGGTAAAAACTTACATCTGTGTTTTCGTCTGTATGGCCACGAAAGCCGTACACTTAGAAGTCGTCCGAGATCTCTCCTCCGAAGGGTTTCTTGCTGCTCTCCGTTGTTTTGTGGCTCGTCGAGGTTGTCCCGAAACTCTTACCACCGACAATGGTACGAACTTTATCGGTGCTCAGCGGGAACTGAAAGACCTTTACAACACTCTAAATTCGACTACAGTTCAGGATGCCGTGATTCGTTTTTGCACAGCTAAAAATATCAAATGGTCCCATATTCCAGCTCGATCTCCACACTTTGGCGGATTGTGGGAAGCTGCTGTGAAATCGATGAAGCTACTTCTCAACAAAGTGATAGGCTCTCACAACTTGTTTATGGACGAACTGTATACAATCACAGTTGAGATAGAGGCAGTTCTCAACAGCCGCCCTCTAGTTCATCTGGAATCTTCTTCAGATGACGGTATAGAGGTTCTCACCCCTGGTCATTTTTTAATTGGCAAAGCACTCAAGTCAGTTCCTGTTCCTGATCTTACAACACGCAAAATAAATGGACTTACCCGATGGAACTTGCAACAACGACTTGTAGCGGACTTCTGGCAAAGATGGAGCAGTGACTACATTATTCAGCTAAACAGAATTAGCAAGTTTAAGCAGCCTCAACGATCACTACAAGTGGGTGACATAGTGATCATCAAAGATTCTGATCTCTTTATTCGATCATGGCCATTGGGAAAAGTAACTCAAACTCACCCAGGAGCCGACGGTTTGGTCAGAGTTGCTACTGTAAAGACTCAAAAAGGAGTCTACAGGAGAGCCATTCATAAACTCGTACCCTTATTGGAAGAAAACACACTCCCCCCCGGAGAATGTTCGGGTTCTAGCCCTCCACAAGACATATCTTCATAACTTATTAGCTAGCTTCACTCTGTTACATACTCACTCATAAGTGCATACTCACTCATACGCGCATACTCAGTTTTAACCTCGTCGATGTCCTCGGCGTTAGTCGTCGATGTCGTCGATCGTCGATGTCATTCCTCTTTTGTTTATAACAGTAAACAAAGCATCATTTTTGTTAGTTACCAATATTTTAATATTAATGTCAGTTACTCTGTACACTGCCACCTGTTGGTATTAATCTTTACTCGCTAGTGAGTCTATATTTCAAGGGATCTGACATTAGCTACTTGCTAACTGGTATACTCAACTTCATCGGGACAAGATCTGGACGGTCCCGCACAACCAGAGGATTCTGTTTAGTGCAATTTGGGACGGGGTCGACCACATAACTAACACAAAAACGCGAGGGTCAAAGTACAAAATGACATACATACGTCCATACATATATCTAAATAAACTAGTGGTGTGCTTGAGCACAAATGGCGAGCGAGCCTGATAGTTAGGTAACATAAAATGTTACTATGTTTTAGCTTACTTCATGCAAACACTATAATAGCAGTTATGACATTTGATTTCAGCAAACAAATACAAAATCACTGTCTTACCTTATTAATGGTAACTTTTGTAGTATCAAACATCTGCCATTCTGATAATATCAATCACCAGTAACTCTTGAACAAGCTCTCAGCTAAGATAAAAAATAAACCAGTGTTATAATTTGTAATTTTAGCCAACAAATATGGAATTACTACTTACATCATTCTTGAGTATTGATAACTTCTGTAGTATCAAATTGAAGTTACTTTGACCATCTGAATTACCTTGAATTCTTGACAACAAGCTCTCCACCTACAAAAACAAAAGACACACAAATACAAAATTACTTTCTTACCTCATTTTCTTCAGCAGTGGTAACTTTTGTAGTACCAAATTTGAGTCCTTCATTTGAATTTACCAGTCACTGTTGACAACAAGCTCTTAGCTAAAAAAAAGAAAGGGGAATTGCGTACTTACCTCGGCATCCCTCCAGTAGTAGTAGCTTCCTTAGCATTAATACTTTATGTGCTTACATACACTTTTCAGAAGTAGTGATAGCTCTCTTAGTACTGACTCTACAGGTGGCTCTTGACAACTAGTAACAAGCCGCACTTAGCCGGAAAAAAGGCGAAGTTTTGAATTTAAATCTGGTAAAGGGTCTTCAATGTCATAGTAACCAATCGAATAAACTTTTTGTTTCTTGAAAAGCAAGCGTTTTCGCAGGAATTTTCTCACACTTTGGAGATTAAGTATAAAGTAAGACTTGCTTAATGCTGTAGTTTCAGAATAAACTGGGGTCAAGCCTAAAAAGCCGTGTTTTTTTAAGAAAAAACGTTCCCCGCGCGCGCGTTTAAAGGGCATACGTACAATCCATACATACATACATATATATATACTAGTGGTGTGCTTGAGCACAAATGGCGAGCGAGCCTGATAGTTAGGTAACATAAAAGTATTTTTACTATGTTTTAGCTTAGTTCATGCAAACACTATAATAGCAGTTATGACCTTCTATTTCAGCAAACAAGTACAAAATCACTCTCTTACCTGATTAATGATAACTTTTGTAGTATCAAACATCTGCCATTCTGATAATCTCAATCACCAGTATCTCTTGAACAAAGCTTTCAGCTACGATAAAAAATAAACCAGTGTTATTATTTGTAATTTTAGCCAACAAATATGGAAATACTACTTACCTCATTCTTGATGATAACTTCTGTAGTATCATTGAAGTTACTTTGGCCATCTGAATTACCTTGAATTCTTGACAACAAGCTCCTCACCTACAAAAACAAGGACAATCAATTTTAGCACACAAATACAAATTACTTTCTTACCTCACTTTCTTGAGCAGTGGTAACTTTTGTAGTACCAAATTTGAGTCCTTCTGACTATTTGAATTTACCAGTCACTGTTGACAACAAGCTCTTAGCTATAAAAAAGAAAGGCCAGAGTTATTTTGCATATTTAGCTAACAAATATGGAGTTGCGTACTTACCTCGGCATCCCTCGAGTAGTAGTAGCTTCCTTAGCATTAATACTTTATGTGCTTACATACGCTTTTCAGAAGTAATGATAGCTCTCTTAGTACTGACTACAGGTGGCTCTTGACAACTAGTAACAAGCCGCACTTAGCCGGAAAAAAGGCGAAGTTTTGAATTTAAATCTTGTAAAGGGTCTTCAATGTCATAGTAACCGATCGAATCAACATTTTGTTTCTTGAAAAGCAAGCGTTTTCGCAGGAATTTTCTCACACTTTGGAGCTTAAGTATAAAGTAAGGCTTGCTTAATGCTGTAGTTTCAGAATAAACTGGGGTCAAGCCTAAAAAGCCGTGTTTTTTTGAAGAAAAAACATTCCCCGCGCGCGCGTTTAAAGGGCATACGTACAATCCATACATACATATATATATATATTATACATATATATATAACATATACCCGATTTTGCATTATTCACCCCTAATACTGTCTCGCTCTCTTCACTCGCTCGCCAATAACATATACCCGATTTTGCATTATCCACCCCTAATACTGTCTCGCTCGCTTCGCTCGCTCGCCAACAAACATCCCCGATTTTTTCGTTTTTACCCCTGTAAGTGTCTCGCTCGTTACGCTCGCTCGCCAATTATACTATATTCATGGATACCTCCCTCTTCCACGTGGTTGCATATTGTTGTTCCTGCGGGGTTTTATCTGGGGTTTTCCCCGAATCTTCTAATTCGAATGGTATCAAAGAGGGAGTACCGCGCAGAATGAACGTTCTAGCTTATCGTTTCTGTGCGTAACAATTCGGTCCCAAACTCAGGTGAGTTAACATAGCTAAATATGATAATGTTTCATCTATAACATTATTAGCAAGGTTTAGTTGTTATTTCAAATGAGTGTTTCCTTTCAGTAGTTTCAATTTACGAGTAGCAAAATTTACTAAAGGATTACCATTTTATCGGCTACTGGAAAATAAATTGCAAATATTTATTTCTCCATTTTATTGGCCACTCAGGATATCAAAAAGAACCTAAGTGTAACTGACTGGGAGGCAATCTTTTTTTTTGTGTATTCTTTACCTTGATAACTTTTTATAAAACAATTAGCTAATTAGCCATTATATTTTTAATAGGTAATATTTTCATCTAACTTTGTGATTAAAGCTATTGTATCTAATTGCCTCCTCAATTCTTTTTACAGACAAGTGAATTGACCCAGCTATAAAATCGCTCACACATAATATTCATTATAATATTGAGGCTCAACAAAATAATGCTAGAGCAAGCAGAAAATAGTTGTAGTTTACTTACAGTCACAAATAATAACAAATCTTATTATATCTACTGTAGGACATGCAAAGCCACATTCTATCAATTGTAACGGTTGTTATTCTCGCAACTGCGGCAAGTGAATCTATTAGACTAAATTTTGTTAAAGGAGTAAATACCAATGAGTTCACTGACTACTATTTTTCAATGTGGTGGGACACTTCATACAGTGGCAATACAATAACGAATCTCTCACAGGCTTTCATATCAATGATGAAATTGGTGCTTCAAAAGTGCTTGAAAAAGCCAACAATATATACACTGCAATGCTTCTATCATCTGAACCTCTAAAACTATGGCTTCTATTATACTGGTGTCATTCGTGGGACCAGTTCCTTCTAGTTTTAATATCACATGTAGTAGTGGCTCATTGTGTCAAATGGTATGTGCAGGACCGGTGTCTAATGTGTCTAGGTCTTCAGCAAGTACTCCCGGCAATAGTAACTCTAACATGGAATTAGTACTAGATTACATTTTATCTTATCGTGTAGTGGGAAACATTTTAACACATATTTTCATCTGTAGAGCCAACTATTCTTCACTTTCTATACAGTCCAATGGCCCACTCTTTAACTTCACATCCAGTAATGCATTGGCAGTCGTAAAGTCGTCTTGTCCAGTGAATATACAGTGAAGGAACTAGCAGTATGTATTGACAGAACCATATTAACTATAACATCTATTTTCATTGTGACTGGTAATTCAGATGTGCAAGTTACATGTTCTTATGAGGGTAATGAAAGAAGAGTACATTCCAATCTGGAATATGAGACTCAGAACACTGTGCCCGTGGAGGGAGTCACTGATAGCACATTTGTAGCAACTAATGTACAAACTAAATCAACCATTAAAAGTAATCGTATTTCTACTAATAAAGATGATGTAGTAATGAACTCTAATGGTACTGCAAACAAACAGACAATTTTGTTACAGTTGCAACATTATTTTTATATACAATAATCCAAATTATACTTTCATAATGACTATTTGTTCTGCTACTATATTTTTATGTAATTTATGACTTATGTTACTGCACATGTTATCATCATTATTGCATTTAATGACATTGATGTGACAATGAAAAAGAGGGGAATAGTAATTCTGTTTATCAATTTACGAGCCATATTGGTAAATGGAGAGCGAGTTTTGAATAATTGATGGTGAATTATTTAAGAAACCTTTTTGTAAGTTTGTAGTTTGACCTGTCAAATAGCACAAATCTTGTCATTTGAACTCAGTTACATACAACTAAGCGATAAATTCTACTTTATGGTTATTGTGGTGGAATATAAACAAATACCCTCAATTCAACTTGAATTTAAATAAAGTAATTTATTCCAGGGTAGATATACAATGTTATTTTTAGGTATGTGACCTGTAAGCTCAAGTTGTCACATAGTGTTATGTGGAACTGGTGAGGAGCCTTTCACCTTCAATGAACAATAGAGTAGCCCTGAGAAATCCCAAAGGATTGAAAGAACTAAATAATTAACACTTCCATTCATATTGTTGTACTCTTTTCATGCTAGTCTTTATGTCATACCACACACACACACACACACACACTCAGTTATTTAAACCTTGGCTGAGCACAGCTCTGTTGGAGATTTTTAGTCTGAGTATAAGAGTTGCTATTGAGACAGAGGTTTCTAGTTACATAAGACGCTCGATATCTGCTCTACCGCCTGTCTAGTACTGCCAACCTGGGGGACTTCTGGGCGATTAGTCTTAGTATTTAAGTGTATCTCACTATTAGTTTGCTCCTGTACTCAACCTCCCTGATGGAAGCGTGATCCTACCCCACATGTTATCTCATGGCTGTATTGTGCAGCTCATTACCCAAGCAGTTATAGCAACCTGCCTGGCTTACCAGTTTTCTGGGGTTTTACAGTTACCTTCCCCTAGTAAAGCCTTCCTAAAACAGGTTAGAGTAGCTGCTAAATATCAGCTGGGGTTGTGGGGAGCCCTTAGAGAGTTTTACAGCCAACTTTACACCTAGAGTTGCCAACAACTACAGCAGTGAAGACATCTAGCACTAAAAACATAAACCACTTATTAATTACTCTGGCAGAGTGATATGGGTAGATATTTCACTCTCAGGCTATATTTTCACTTGCCTCAGGCTTGTGAAAATAAATTAGCCTGATCTTGAAATATTTTACCATATCACACTTTAACTCATGTAATGAGTACATGTACTTGATTGAATAAACTTGTTATTTGTCAAAAGGTCATTCCCAATTTAGTGTAACGCTTAGGTTCCCATTATGGTATTCAAGATGCTAATAACACTTATTTACTGCCTGCCACTCGTTTTTAAAATATTCCCTTTGCCAATAATTTTCCAGTAAACCACTAATTTCTGCAAAGCTTGAGTTGTTGAAGTAATTATACAAAACATTACAACAGTAAGGTAGCAAGCAAAAGTGCAAAAGATCTGTAGCTGATTACATATTCACACCTCCATATAACTTTGGCTGTATTCCATGATGTGATAATATAATATATTATTCAAAATAGATATCTGCACATGTTATCACAAGATATTAAGATATTTCAGTGTTCACAAGCTCATTACCCTAGTAGTTATAGCAACCAGCCTATAGTTTTCCTGGTTTTTACAGCTACCTTCCTCTGGTGTAGCCTACCTCCCCCTCCTTGAAGAGGATGGAGCAGCAAAATCATCTCAGATCAAGGGAATAATTTATTGGCTATTATATTCTGGTATCAATAATAGCTCTAGCAATAACAACAGTAAATGTAAACGATGTCTTTATAAGTTAAGCTGTGCAGGCCACATCCACTGACTGGTATATTTTCAACTGGAAACTCCATTTCTAGTACTCGCTTAACTTCTCAAAATGAAGCACATCTACAATGGGCATAAAAAATTATTTTCTCATGTGATTACATGTGATAAAAGAGGTGATTACTCACAAAAACTAGTACTTACTCAGAGCTGATAGCTAGATTCACTTGTTTTCTCAAAAATCAGTCAAAAATTTACAAACAATAGCTTAATCAAATATTTAAATCATCATTCTGAGTTAAGTTCATTCATAAATCAATGGTTAATTTAGTAATCTCCTAACTGTGACAGACAGATAAACCGACAAACATAAGAGACATACAAACAGGCAGACTGACTCATAGACGAAGAAACAAACAGACAGACAAACAGACAGGATGACTACTGAAAACCTCTCTCGCATGCAACTGAGGGTTAATAATTCCATAACTAGCGTAATAATGAATAGCTATAGTATGCATACAATCAGTGCTATCAGTCTTTTGCTAAGTCTTGAATAATATTACTGTTAAAATAACCAGAAATTCAAATCTGCAATGATCTGTGTAAATAGAAAACCAGTAACAAGTTCTTAATACTAATGCTATTTGGTCTACTCCTAGTGATTGTCCATTATAGATGTCAATTGTCAATAAATTATAAATGTACTCAATAAATAGCTCATTATAAAAATGCTTAATT
>WLWD01000546.1_pt1 | contig 93131 bp, 74 predicted proteins | sample 6712731 | NCBI WGS metagenome assembly WLWD01 (sample SAMN12718690, study PRJNA576275) | sponge metagenome | isolation source: marine sponge | host: Mycale hentscheli | place: New Zealand: South Island, Marlborough, Capsize Point | collected 2014-11-01
CCTGCTTGTGTTGTGTTAATGTTGAGCTGGTGCTGGCCGGGTGGGTGGACCAGCACTAATTGATCATACCATCCTTCTAGTTTATTGGTAGCCGTCCATCAGTGTTGTATGTTCTTCTTTCGTGCGTGTACATGTTTGTAGATGGGGTTTTGGCTGCATTGTTATCCAGAGCTGTACTTTATGAAGATGAAGAAGGTAAATTTGGAGTACAGATTATAGTAGTATGCCATGTACACCCTTAACTGTCCGTCATTCTTTGCTTTGGCTGGTTAGGTGACAAATGGCTTGAATTAGTTAGTCCCTAGTTCAGAGGTTTGTTACTCTGAATAAATTTTCAACACTGCTCTGTGTATTATGTTTATCCCTAGCATAATCCGTACTCCAAGATAGTGCTGTACACCTCCTCTCTGCTCATGATCAGTGGAGCCTACTTTGTGAAGTGAGTGCAAACCAAATGGCCTCTAGCTTCTGATTGCGACCTTGATTGTGTTGGCATAAAAATGGAGTACAAGAAATATTTCAATTTGTATGTTTGAGGCAATTAGTACTTTAGATAATAAGAGTTTTTTTCCTAGTGTGTTAACTGCGTGTCTGACTGGTTGTACTGTTAATGCAGACTTCAGCATTTGGCACTGATTCTGTTGGTCCTCCATTACTCTGTGGAGTTTCTGTTCCACGCTTGCAAGCTACTTCACTATCACAACAAAGACCATATTGCACGCCCGGGGTGAGTCTGTGGGTGGGAGAGAGTGGAAGGGCGTGTCTTAAAGCTCCTGAGTGGGAGTGGCTGTGAATCTTTCATGCCTCAATGTGTAATTTGTTTGTTTGTTGATAGATTCAAGCTGTGGAAGCTGCTGTTTGTTGTCGTTCGTGTGCTGACTGTCATCATTGCTGTTCTCACACTTTGGTAAGTTTTGTGGAGAGAAGGGGGCGGGGATATTAATGTAAGTAGTTTGAAGAATATTGGTATAGGACTTTTTTGTTCTTTTTCTCCCTCTCTGATAAATGCACAGTGACAAGTGAAGTACCCCTGGTGTGTTAATTAAATTATTTGTAAAAGTATGTGCAAGAATGCCTTATAGGTGGTGATGCCAGTTGGCTTGTCAGTAGGATAATCAGTTGTTCACTTGTGATTGAAAATGTCAACAACCACTAATGTCATTTAGAAGCTTGGGGGGGGGGGTTAGGTTCATACAAGGTAAGTTGCTAAAATAGTGTATATGGTAAAGGGTTTTGGCACATCTGGGATGTTGGGCGGGTTGTGAAGCCAATCTCAATTGCATGGGTTACTGGTGATATGCAATGGTTTGTATCATTTTACTGTGTGTGTGTGTGTGTAGGTTTGGGTTGGGCAAAGTTCATGAACAGCTCAAGATGAATCCTCCTCCAGCTGCAGATATTGGCTCAGATGAAGAAGACAGTGACGCCAATGCAACTGCTGCAGGAGTGGATGACATTCCACTTCGTTACCCTGTCGATCTCACTGAACCAGTTTACAGGTTTGGACGTATGCAGGAACTTAGTCTGCACGAGCAGTCTTTTTTCTTTTCTTTTTCTCTTTTTTTTATCATAGAAATGATTCAAGAGTGGTTCATTAGAATGAGTTAATTGTGGGTAAAGGGGTGTTGTTATATTTTTCTATCCTAACTGAGGTGGTCAATTGTCATGGGGGGAGGGGATTGTTGGTTAGAAGTATTTATCGTCTCACAAGACTGTGTAAGTTTGTGCTAGAAGAAGGGGCCCGGGCCATACACTGACAATCCTTGTCCCATATCCATATATTCTAGGCAATTAATTTTTTTGTTGCTAATTAGGTGTTCTGCCAGTTGCTGATTATAATTATCACATGTAGCAATATTGTGAGAAATAGTTGGTTTACTTAATTCTTTGCTTGCCTTATCTTTACTGAACTAAAATTTAAATTTAAAAAAAAAATTCATATTTTTTCATGTTACCAAACTGTTATCATGAACTTAAGAGTAAGTACTTTATACGGATTGAAGTGACTAGTTCATTAGCACATGCTGTTTCACCCACTTCTAATTTTATTTTCTTCTTTTAGGTTGTGTGGCCTGGGATTTGTAGTTGTGCTGCAGTTGTGGGTTGGATGGACATTCCTTAGCAAGCTCATGCAGAAGTCTGACAGTTCTTCTTCCTCGACTGAAGGGAAGCCAATCAAACAAAAGACCAGTGAGCAATTGTTGTTGTTGTTAGTGTGTGTGCATAGTTTGTTGGGCATTTGTTTATGGTGCTAATTACTTTTACAATATTTATGGGTTATGGCACAGAATGGAGACTTATTCATTTATTTCACTTTAGTTTTTGTTGTCTAAGCGTAATCATGCATGTTGTATTTGGTGCAGATAAGAAGAGGTCTCAGACAGAGGTCAAAAACAGGTCCCCTAAGGCGAAATCCTCATAAGCATGGATCAGCTTGCTTCGAGACAAGGAGAAGGCAATGAAAATATATAGAATAATCTTTCAATATGCACACACACCACTCTCTTGCATTCGTAACTTCATCCTCACGCAAACAACACTTCCATCCACACTATTCCTTCATCCTAGTCCTTCTGTACTAATTTCATTATTTCTAAACTTTTTTCCCCTTCAGGTATGTATTTGATAAGTTTGGCTCATAAATAATCAATTTTGACAACATGTTATACAATTGAGGTTGTAAGAAAGGCTTTGTGGGATAGTATGAAGTAGAGTAACAGGCCATTGCACTCGCATAACTGCGTAAATTAGCTGACGTGCCAATATATTCATAGGTATATTATTAATATCACTTTTTGCTCATGGTGGAGATAATGGAACTTGTGATGGTTTTCACTCCCTCCATCCAGCTTGCACACTGAGGAGGAATGGAAGGTTGAAATGTTTGACTATTAGGTTTAGGAAGTGATCTGGCACATACTGCTGTTTTAACTAAAACTTGTTAGTTTTGTTACTTTTGGTAAGAATACACCATAGAGAGTTTTCTTCTTTTTTTTTTTCTTTCTTTTTTTTTTCTCCTTCCTTAGCATATTTGGCCAGCCCAAGTTAAAACATGTCCCTAATAGCTATATATCTAATCTTACCTTCAAAGAAGCATGAGAAATGACTAGAGGTCCTTATAAGCACATCTTTATTCTCTTCAAATTTTGCTTTTAAGTTACTGTAAGCTGGTTCAACACTGGATTTGATTCAGTTTGCAGCAATTATGTGTAAATTTTGGTGTAACTGTATCTTTATTAATGGATGGTTATATACTCCTTATTCTCATTTTTTTTGGTTATGTATTATTCAAATTACCAGAATAATATAATTTATCAAGGCCTAGTTTTAGTTAACACATGTGCTTCAATAACGTGTCTCCTTAATAAGAAAAAAGCTCGTGTCCTTTTCCCCAGTAAAATAGCCTAATGTTTTTCCATCCACTCAACTGGTAGTTTTGGTTTTAATGGAATTCGCTGACTTATGCTAAAAATTTCTTCCAAAAAATCATATAGCTAGCTACTACATATTCTCAATAAACTGGATAGCTACACTGTGCTTTATCACAGTGTTTAGAATGAGTGAATAGGTAACCCGCCTGATTATTATGCTAGCATTTCCCCTGTAATAGTTAATAGACATGAAATTGCATAGTGGAATAATCCTAGAATAATATATCCATTTAAAGGAAAATGAGAATAATCAGTCCATATAATTCTGCACCTGAAGATTATGAATTAAAATAAATATATTGCACAATTTTGATCAAAGTGGGAAGTCATTTGGGTGCCCGCCTTCACCACCACAACACCTAGCTGGGTCCTGAGTGGGAGAAATATCTTCAGCTCTGCATCGTAATATCTTTGGTAGTCCAAGTTTCAATTAGTCGATTAAGCAGAGAAAAACAACAACAAACAACAACAAAAAGAAAAGAAAAAACAAAAACAAAACAAAACAAGGAGGTCATTTGTTCGTTCAGTTTCATCACTCCGTTATAATATTAGACATTGAGCAAAGTGTCGAGCTGGGTGGTCTCACCAAAAATCTATTTTATTCCAAATAGCGGGTGTGACTTTTATGGAATGGGTGTGGTTGTGGTTAAATGGGTGTGGTTAGACTTTAGGTTAATTCTGAGCCCCCCTCTGAAAAATCCTGCCTATGCCCCTGGGTAGCTAAGTCTAGATGAACTGGTGCACCCCCACCTAAAACTATTTTCCTACTCACCTGAATCGTGCTAGCTTTAAGCTGAAACTGCTACCTCTTATAAATCCTCACTAATTATATCCAATCAGCTATCATATGCTGGCTTCACACTTGCCTCGGCATAGTTAATAAGCTATCATATGCTGGCTTCACACTTGCCTCGGCATAGTTAATAAGCTATCATATGCTGGCTTCACACTTGCCTCGGCATGGTTAATAAGTTGATTAGTAAGGAATGCCACACCTCCAGCAGGTGATCAGCAACTTCGTACCCTTCTACTCTCCTAAATAATGTCTATATTCTAATTATGTTGTTCCAGGAAAAAACTGCTATAGAGTATAATCTGGCAGGGCCTAGTTAGTATAATCAATCATGCAGATCCACCATTAGACAAGTCCTCTTAGGTAACTAAGTACTTATGGCTAGGTAGTTCTGACTTCAGACCATCAACAACAACTAATTAAAAACTGGGCTTACAAACTAACTAAAAGTAAATATACGTTGAAGAAAAAATGATGTACTATACATAGATAGCATAATAATAATAGCAATCTGTAGTCATGTCAATAAATGATATCACCTCCGATTAAAAATAAGGTGAGGTTGTTGTTGAGCCTTCCAAAGTCTATCTTTTGGGTAGTATCTTAATCTGAATGTATCCAACAGATCTTGTGCAGTAGTCCTCTGTGCTGGCTGTATAGTCTCTCTCTATATTTAGGAAATACAAAAAAAAAAAAAAAAAAAAGGTGTTTAGAACAAGACAATATAATAATGTACATTTGGTAGTGTGAAAACCATAATAGCAGAAATTTTGGGCACTAAAGCATGATCATATAAATATAATATTAGGTAAAATATGGCACAGGTAATATATGAGGGGATAATAACTACAGTATACAATTAGCTATCAAATCAGTTTATGTACTATGTGGTGTTCAATTTTTATTTTGCCTAAAGTTATTGTAGCTCATACAGTATAGTTTTATTAGATGCATTTAAAAGAAAATAGAAACAATGAAAAGAAAATTTGGCTTTTTTTTTTTTTTTAAACAGAAAACAAAACCAAATAAAAAGGAAATGTTGGGTGTAAACTGTTAACTTACTGCTTGCATCTCTCCCAATCGCTTCTTTTCTTCTTTCAGTCTCTTGTAAAATTTATTTTTCTGCAAGCCTGGAAATCCTATCCCAGCTACATTCATGTATGTATTGGAAAACTAGACAACAATAACAACAACAACAACAAGTAATGCAGTCAAAGCCATCTTAAAGAAAGGGAAAATCTTACCTCATCTGCAATATCTTTATTAGCACCATTGTCAACAAGTAAGTGGTAAGTATCCAAATCTTTATTTCGTATGGCGAAAAAAATGGCTGTCCATTGATTGTACTGAGAGTCCAACAGTGATGGATATAAATATTATTGTATTTAAATTGTGTCAATACTTCTTACCTTCATTGCTTGAATATTTAGTTCAGCTGTAACCGTCACAACTAAGTATCTGGTTAGCTCTTTATGGCCTCCCTTGATGGCCAGCATTAATGGAGTCATGCCCCACTGTATTAAAAAAAAAAAAAGATGTCGTAAAACAATTGGAATAGTGTTAGCTATAGGCAGACATTCTTATAGTGCGTGTATGTTCTCTTGCTTCAGTTACACATGTAGCTATTATACATTTTTGTTGATGTCTTCTGATTTTTGTATTATTGTCCAGACTATACTCTAACCTCATATACTTTCACACCTCGTGTTTTGTTAATGTTGGTGTGCATTAATTAAAGATATCTATATTTGGTGACGAGGAACGAGATTCCATGGTGGTGGTACATGGATCTATGTCAGCCTTTCCTAGTCCGGACTACTAGAATGCGTACATAGAGAGGCTGGAGCAGTAGTTTGTGGCACACAGTATCGAGTCAGCCGAGAAGAATGAGTGATTTTGCTTAATGTCTGTGGCCCCAACACTTAAGCCAAGGATGAATCAATTGCTTGCTTCTTAGGCAGTTGTCAGAATTCTGTGACTTTGGGGTTATGCTGGAATAGATGATTCAGGACAGGATTGTGGCCAGAGTGAACAGTGAGAAAGTTCAAGCAGAACCGGACAGACATCAGATAACAGAAGGCAAGGATGACAAAGGTAGAGGGAACACCCTTCTACTAGGAAGACCCTGAACAATTGAGTGCTACTATGTGGAAAGCACCGAGTTCCAAGCTAAGGGTACAGGGAAGCCGAGTGCAGATTTTGTGATCACATTGCTTGGGCTTGCTGAAAGAAGAAGTCAGGCAATGAGCAGAGGCCTGCTCAGCAAAGGAAACCCTATTCTTTCCAACTGTGCACACTATGGTGAAGTACAAGATTTACCTGCTGCAAATGAGAACGAATGTATGTGATTGTCTAAGCCACCAGTCACAAAAGTCTGCGGTAACAATCTAGACATGGAGATTGACACAGGCGTGTTATTGTCAGTCCAGAGTAAATAGGAGCCTTGAGACAGGTGTGACATTCAACTCAAAACCTATACTGGGGGTCCCTTCGGGTGGTCTAGCCAGCTTTCACTTTGTACTCATAGTTGCATAAAGAGACAAGACACAGCAAGACACTTCCTCAAAGGCTAAGGAGACACTTCAGAGTGATTATCTTTTGGTGCATTTCAAACCTGGGAAGAAATTGTGTTAGCTTGTGATACATCAATTTATGGCATGGGTGCATGTCATGGATGACCAATCAGAACGTCTAACGGTATGCATCCAGAACTCTGTCATCTGCTGAGAAATGATACTGGCAGTTAGACAAAGATGTAGTTCAGTCATCTCCCAAACTCTATCACCACTATGTCAGACTGTCTCCCGGTGAGCAAGTAGAGCTCATCCAGCTTAAACATTACACACATTTCTGTCAAGAACTTGTTGATGCTTACTCCAAGTGGTCAGACGTCATCATTATGAGTTCCATTATGTCTGTAATCACAGTGGAAAAAAAACTACTAATGACTTCCCAAGATCATTATTACAGATAAATGGAAGTTCTTCCACGAGTCAGTAATTTAGACATTCTACGAGGTCAATGGAATACAGCATATCACATCCTACCTTTACCGGTTTGGCAGAGAAGGTGGTGCAGTTATTCAAGTAATCTCTCAAGAATATTTAATTGCAGTCGAAATTGTCACAGGATAACCCACACGCCCACACTCCACAACAGGGCTTTCTTCAGCTGAGATGCTGACAAGTCGACGCCCAAGGTATCTATTTGACCTTATTCACTTTGACACGGCACAGATGGTGGAGTCTTGCCAACAGAAAGCATGATGCAGAATCTCACCCCAAGGAAATTCGTTCATTTCAAGATACAGACCATGGTTTTTGTTAAGGATTTTTGTGAAGCATGTCAAGTGGATGCCAAGCATTACATTTCAGGTTACTGGACTATTGTTGTACAAAGTTAGTGTGGATTCAGGAATTGTGTGTCAGCATGTGGTGTGAGACATTCGGAAGGAGACGTGTGAAAATTAGATGTGCCAGATATACCAGAATGTGAATCATGATGGCCTACAGAATCTACCCATTCCAGATTCTGTAGACCATGATTCACATTCTGGTCAGTCAAGAAAATTTAAGTGAAGTTGAAATTGTCACAGGACAAACCCACACTACACAACAGTTTAAAGTTGGGTTATTCTGGCCGAAAAATCTAACTTTCTCCCTATAATTTGCGAAAGTACTATCATTTACTTACATATCATACAATTCTCTCACCTCGTCTTTCACATTGACATTAACTCTACTGCCATTCTTCCAGCTGAGTGGTGGGACCATGTGCTTCATTGTATTGATCAGTCCTTTGTAGCAAGCAATGTGAAGAGCAGTGACTCCACCCTGGTAAGGCGTGGAATACATCACAAGTACATTCAAAACTAATAGAATCCCTCAAACCTTCTTTGGCAGGGTGACATCTGCACCAGCATCTACCAGAATTCTAGCCACATCCTCTCTCTCTTTCCTGCAGGCGGTGGTGAGAGCCGACCAGGTGCTCTAAATGATAGTGAACAACATTGACCAGTTGCCGGACAATCAGTTATTCAAATATATACAAGATGACATATCTTACGTGACTCTTGTGGTTGATCTTGATCCCCTGAAGCCGACACAACATCTTCACTATTTCTATGTTGTCATCCTGAGATGCTTGCATCAGAGGAGTCCACCCATTCTATCAAATAATCGTAAGGCTAGAAATGTCTGTGGCAGATAGGTATCTGCATCACTTACCTTGGCTTCTCTGTTGATGTCTGCTCCTGCATCTATCAGAGCCTTGGCTATTTTGAAATGGTTTTCCTTTAATTGTGCATCAGTGTAACCTTTCCAGCCTTTCTTCTGGCATGCCCACATAAGTGCAGTCCATTCCCCCTACAATGAAACACACACAAGTGCCTGACTGAATACCCAAAGCCCATCCCTAGACCAATACCCCCTGATGAAAGGCATCAATGTCTGGCTTTTCCTCATTGGCCAGCAATGTTCTGACGACTTCATAGTGACCTTCTTTACTGGCAATAATGAGGGAAGAGAAACCATTCTGTGAGAAAATGAAATGGACAGTATGATACAGTTGGTCAGGGTCAAGGAATGAAGATCACCTTTGCTACTTTGTTCGGACTAGCTCCATGCTGTAGGAGGAGTTTAACTACATCTACATGGCCAGACCTACATGCCCACATCAATGCAGTCCAGCTTTGCTAAAATGGAAATTATAAACTCATTTAGCCACCTCCTAAGTGTGAGTCTGCTAACCATATCTGGTTTAAGAGTGTTAGGATCGTGGTGCTTGTCCTCCAGGAAATGTCTTAAAGTTTTGATGTCTCCTTTTTCTGCAGCATCCACCTTGTGACCAGACCATTGTGTGGTTGAGCATGTCAGCAACAAAAATACAACTTACAAATTTATAGTCATCTGTTCTTCTCAAACTGCAGAATACTTTTGCAAGTATGTGAAGAGGTTTCTAAACATAAAGTATACTCTGGATAATTGAACTGGCACTAGCTATAATTTATTGAAATGATTTATTTTTAAATCCTAAAAATTAACTTTTACAGACAAATGTCTAATTTCTAAATAATGCACATTGTAGAAAGCCCCAACTAGTTACGAAAGTGGAGAGTATGTGCGAAAACATTCTATTCTATCCACTAAGCGCATGCCTTGTTGTTGTTTTTTTGCATAGTGGTGGCAAAGATGATTCACGATCTCAAGGTGTTATCTGACTCTGGATTGTTCAAGCTTATTACTCTCAATAGCTTAAAAGTTTCCTGGGTTTATAATACAACTACCTTTCTCTACAAAAACTATTCATCTGGTCAAAGTAGCTGCTAAAATACCAACTGGGAGTGTGTTGAGGAATTGACACTCAGAGTGTTGTTACAGCCAACTTTACGATCAGAATTACCAATCCTAGTACATTAAACTACCTAGTGAAGATAGCTATCTAGCATAGAATAAACCACTGATTACATGCAGTATGGTGCTATAGCGAGGTGTTTCACTCTCAGGCTTTATTTTCACTTAAAAAATAAATTAATGTCTGTGAAATATCTACCATATCACACTTCACTCATGTAATAAGCATTACATATATATAATTATATATATAATAATATATTACACAATGTTATTTTTTAAGTACCTCGTGAAATAGCTCACGCTTATTTCACAGTTACTTCACGGTGTTATTTCATGCTGTTATTTCACGCTGTATTGCCAAGCTCATTACCCAGGCCTAGCTTACCACTTTTACTGTTGTTTTTTTTTGCCAATATTTCAGCAGGGGTATTGGAGGAGCCCTTACAACCAACTTTACACTAGCATAGAATAAACCACCTATTACACTTGTCAGAGTGATATGGCTAGACATTTCACTCTCAGGCTTTATTTTCACACACCTCTGGCTCGTGAAAATAAATTAGCCTGCTTGTGAAATATTTCGTCATATCACACTCTAACTCATGTAATAAGTATATATATGACAACTTTAGTATTAAATTAACATACCTGTTTGGCTGATGTAGGATCTCCAGAGTCATTATCATCTCCAATCTTTTGTTCCCCTTCCTTGTTGCTGGATTCTCCTTCTGGAAGAGTTTCTTTCTCCTCTTCTAGTCCTTCCATTTGAGATCTAATGTGACTAAAATGGGGTTCTAGAAGAGACACTATCTGTTCATGTCCATTCCTAATGGCTATATCCAGAGCAGGTTCACTATCCTGCAATCAAATAACATTGCTAGTTGATGAACCAACCATTATGACAACAATAAAATTGATTGTGTATTCTTTCCTTCCATGATTGAGTCATAATAATGTTGACTAGCAAGTACTCCAGCCACATAGTGGTGCTTGATGTACGAACTTGTCCAGGATTTCTGAAAACGTTATTTTGGTAAGCATTCTCTAGAACAAAATGAGTAAGCTTGTTCTTTTTTAATGCAAAAAGGATATTTGTTGTTATTTAAACTGTTCAATTGTCTGATACAGTAAATATATTGGGGGAAATTGTATACTGAAAATAATTCTAGCTAAGCAATTAAGCTAAAAGAAGAGTTGGTCCATTTTGGTATCAAGCTGGAACTATTTTATTCAACTATATATTGCCTATATATTCTCTATTTCCAATAAATGTCAACATTGTTCTTCATAATTTCTTTCTCAGCCTTTTTTTACTCATTAGATGTACTTTCTCTCTTTCACAGGCTTTTTAAACAATACAGAATTAAAATATTTGGTCGCCACTGGGAATCGAACCCAGGACCGCTTGCTTAACACATTACGTCCACATAATTCCTTTCTGCAGCTATTAGTAATGCACTCATTTCTTGGACCTACCAAATTAGCGCATACAGAAGTAAGAAACCATATTAACAAGAACAGAAAACTTACTTTATCTTGAATATCCAAATTGGGCTTGTTCCAGATCAAGATGTCAACCACATCATTCTTCCCACATCGAAGAGCTATAGTCAGTGCAGTATAACTATTCTGTGAGATCAAATGAAAGATATCACATAGTTTCATCTCTGAAGATATATCAACTTACTTTATCACGGTGGTCTAATTCTGCTCCTCTCTCCAAAATTGACTCTACAATGTTCACATGGCCATACTTAGCAGCACACTGAAGGATAGTTCTAGAGAATAACTAAGGTGGTATAATTCAGTTAACGTTCTAAAAATTTACCTTCCTAAAGTTGCACTGTAATGTTTAACAAAACGATGTATATTTTAAATTTGGTATACAATTATCTTACCATGGGAAGACTTATTTTCTGAAACCTTCTCAACAATGGCATCTTCAAGTCTATCCCAGCTGAAGTTACCATCTTCTTCTGTTGTAATACTCCACCATTTCTCTATAATATATGCAGCCTCATCACCTCTGGCTTCCTGGTCATTCATTATCTTGTCCACCTCAGATGGGCTAATCAAGTTCTTCCCGATCTCCTCCCACTGTGCTGGATATACAGCTAGGTGGTTCAGTGCATCTCGCTTTGAGTACCTAGCCTTCCTTTGTATATCCACTACAGAAATAACAGCAACAAAAACAATGATAATTAAAGCCATAATAGAAACAATAAAAAACCATTACATGTTGGACCATCCATTTCGACAGAGGATATTGATTCAGTGCGACTCATTCTGGAATCCTCTGAGAAACCCCTGCTAATTTGCTGAGCAATTCTTTGTTCTGCTATACAAGGCTGAGTCAAAATGTCTACTAGCAGCCTCAGGCTCTCCTCTCTGTGCTTCTTGACCCACAGCTCAGCTAGTCTTTCTCTTTTTTTCCCCCAAGGTCCTGCTGTTCTGACATAGTCCCAATCACTTTCTGACATGTCCATCAATATCGCAAGAGATCGTAGCTTGTGCACATTTCCAATGTGACCAGCTACACATAGAGTCATTTCTACAATAGAATATGATAGTATATATTGATACTAGTGATGTGCTTCAGCACAATTGGTATGTGAGCCAGTGTGCACTAGTAAATTTAGTCAAAATGGGTAAAACTATTTCCAATTGTTTTAAACCTTTAATATGATAAATACATTTTTGTCATTTTAAATTCCTAAAGATACACTAAGTATAGTGGTTAACCATAACTTTTAGCTAATGAATTATTTTTGTCTCAACTCTTGAGTCTACTGTTACAAAAATAGTTTTTAGTTCTGTATTTATATAGCTAGTTAACTAAACAACATAATTATAATATATTTATATATTTTATTCTATCCTACCTTCAATACTCATCCTTTCACTTTGCACAGCCATGTTAGTTGTTGAGGAAGCATAATCCATTGGAATAGTAACTGAATCTGCACAGAAAATGGAAGGAATATAATCAATTACATCCATTTTTAATTTACAGGAGCAGTGGTGAAGAAACCATACCACTAAGCAAAGTGATTTTTCACAGCAGATGCAGTTAATATCATTAAAGAAGAATAATGTAGTCCTGCCTTAATGAATAACAACACTTTAAACACAACAAGCAACCTACTGAACTATATCTGAGAGGAGATAAAGTGAGAATACCTCTGAAAGCTACTGAGCATGTAGTTACTTGCTTTATTTTTCACTGATAATTTTCCTATTTTAAATTACTGGCATATTATAAATAATCCCAATTTTGGACTGAAAATGATTTCACAATCATCAACATCTATTTGCAAATATTTCTCAATGGAATTTTATTATAAATGGCAAGTTCACTATTGAAATTTCAGATAAACTCATTGGAACTAGCTAATAGCAGCTTAAATTCATAGTTGCAATTGGAAATTCTGACACACATAGTATACCACACACATAAAGTAAGGACTAAACATTTTCACGGCCTACATTTTCTCTGTATCATGATATTTAAAATTTGTAATAAGAAAATAACATTGGGTAGAGTCTAACTCAATTGAAATGGCTCAATTAACCATACTATTAAAACAATAATTGCATCTTCAAATATGGCAGAGTTGTGCCTACTTGAGACTGTTAGCGCGAGGATAAATAGATAATTTATATCTTGTCTCTACTGTAAATTACTTATGCTGTCAAAGACACTGTCATCTCCTTCACTTCTTGACACAGAACGATCACTCTCCACACTACCTGAAACCATTCATAAATAAATGACATAATATTAATAACATTTACAACAAATCGTTAGTACTTATCTTGACAGTGAACTATGAGTGGATGGATCTTAGGAGGTCTGTTCTTATATGGACTTTCATTAGAATTGAGTTTATTATTGCTTTAGCTAAATTGGTATTTGCAAACTCAGTTGTTTAATTTATAAATTTATACATAACAAAAAAGCAAAATTGTTGATTAACTACCGCAGAAACCGTATAATACTGAACTAGGATCATGAAAAGAGGAGGGGAAAAGTGTGCCAAAATTAAAAATATAGGAGTGTAGGATTCTTATTTCAAGTAGAATATAAACAATACATGGTACTGTGATTAATTTAAACCATGGACTACAGCAGGTTACCATATGGTAGTCCAGTTGTTGTGGACTTTTGTTACTAAATACACTTCTAGCTGTGCTACTGAAGTAATAGATTGTAGTGAAATCAAATAGACAATCTTTTTTTAAAACTGTTCAATTCCTCTGAAGATGGAATTTGTTAAATTATGTCCATACTCACCTCCTAAAGAAACAAGGCTTTTATCTTTCTTTCTTCTTATCAGTGATAGTTTTTCTAGCAACATATCCCTCACATCATCACAGTATGAATCTTCCCTTAAAATTTCTATAAATTCTTGAAAGCACGTTGATTTCCGCCTGATGGAGCTCCGAATGTCACTCAAAAGATGGCTGGCTATATCTGAACCAGTGCTATTCAGTCTCGTCCTCTCTTCAGTGTCTCTGCTAATTAGCTTTTTACTAAGCAGAGAGGGTGTAAGACTAAGATAGCTCCGACCAATCACTTCTTGGAGTTCTCTTCCGCAGTCAATTATAGCCGCGTACTCCGGAGAATCCTCCATCCCCCCAGCACCCTTGAAGAAAGAATAGCACTTCAAATTCTAATTAACATCTCGCATACTGCGGTCACTTCACCGCCCACTGTTTTTTAGGTGACAAAAAAAAAAAGAAAAAAAAAAGGCAAGATATGGGCAGACTATTTTATTTGAGCCTAAGAGGTCGTTGATGAGGAATCAAACCCAGGACTCCTGGTTAGCCTCCAGTGCTCATAGTATCCACTGAGCTACGAAAACCCACGACTTCCAAAACCCCTTTACATTTTACCTTTATACTGTTGAATAGTACGGCTTGCTGCAGTCTTATTTTATTTCTATAAAATGGATCAGCTCGTCAAAAATATTCGCCCGCGCTTCTAATTACGCAAGTTGGGTAAAGTGTTCACTAGCACTCAGTATTTTTCAATGTGCCTCCTTATGCAACTTTGTTTCAACCAAAAAGTTTATAGCTACTCTCTTCTTTAAACAATTGTGAAGTCTTTGTCAAGCTGCGCTTCTTTGAACTCTTCATGCCTAATCATTGCTATTATTTAGCGATTTCCTTCACAAATCATCTTTACCTATACTTATAATTTACTCGCTCGCCATGCATTTGCGCTATTCGAGCGCACCACCAGTTGTACAAGACTCTCTATGCTGATATGCAGTGTTTAATCGTAAGTTAAAAAAAAAAAAAATAATAATAATAATACCATAGCTAATAATAGTGAAAATAACAAAGCCTGAGAGTGAAACATCCTGCTTATTTGTGGATAATGAGCTTGTTCTGTTTAAGTGTTTGGGGTTGAAATATTATAATCAGTGATCAGGATAAACTTGCAATATAGCTACAGGAAGTGGTGAAACTTCTGAATTAAATGACCTAGAACCTATCTCTGCAATTTTGTCAGTCAAACACATTGGCAATAGGTCTCTCTAAGCTGTCTTCATAATGATGGAGCAGCAGATAGCTACCACTCAAAAGCCAACTTCTGAAGTATTGCTGCATGATATCCCAACCTCTGCTCCTTGGAGACAACCAGGCCAGATTTTGTCCAAAATTTGAGACATTAGAAAGTAGCTTGTTGTTTCTCTGCTCCCCACTTTCATATGTGTCTCTCCCAGTCAAACAAGTGAGTGGCTTTATCATTTCTTGATAAACTTGCTGTTGTAGAACTGTACAGATGCCAAGAAAGCTGAGTGTTGCTTACATCAGTAGGTGTTGGCATTTTGATAATGGCATCTCGAAAATGGCATTGACTTTGAATACTCCGCTATTGCCCTCCTTTGATATAATGTATCCCAAGTACTCTGCGATAGTTGGGTGAAATGACATTATTCTTGGCGACATCATAGTCTAGACTAGTCTCGCATAGCCAGACCCTTTACCTAACAGCTATGCTGTACTAGACGTCATAGTATAGCTTTGAGGATTTGGATTAATTTTCCTCCAGTGACTTGTTTGAGATCACTGGTCATCTTTTCCATAATCTCTTGGAAACAGCCTGGCACTGAACTGATTCTGAATGATAATCTGGTCTGTAACAGTACTCCGCTATGCGTGCTCCTAGCACTGGGTGCCAACTTGATCTGACTCACTGTATGCATCAGACAAATTAATCTTGTAGAAGTAGCTAGTTGCCTCCTTTTAGCTTGTGTGCACCAGTCTTCTTGACAAGGCATGGGTTGACAAAATTTAATAGACTCCAACTATGGAACTGACAGTACTTGAATAATCACCACAGACTTGCAGCTTGGCCTTTAGTCTCTATAGCTGCCAGTGATTACTTGACTGGCACAATAGGGGGTGCCATAATCACTAAACTGAGTAATATATACCCAGATGCATTTCTGGATTCCAGCCTTATAAGCTTGGTCTAGGTCCTGTGGTGGTATAGAGATAGGCATTATTATGAGGTTTGCAAATGACCGGTTGTTGAGCATCCTCTTTGAACTTGATGTGTTTAGCTAAGAAGTCTATTGAAGGTAGGAAACTCTGTGGTAGGTGCATGATGCTAATAGGTGTGGTGCAGCGCACGGTTCCACTAAGTTTTAGAATAATCTAGTGCCTTTTATAGCAGTATTTTTTTCCTTCTGGCTTTAGCTACTGCATTAGAATAAACTTTACAAAAACTCTTATCTATAAATACTCACAGTTTAGCAATACATTAATTTGGGTCTTTAGCAAGTGGTTTTCTATTGGAGATTTACAACTAATAATGATTTTTACTCCAGCTTTCAAAAAGAGAAGAAATGAAATCCTGGGTCACTCCAGCTTCATTATAATATGGTCGACCATTATGTATAGCTGAAAGTGGAAAGACATTATAGAATAGACTGATGTAATACATGGATAGCAATATAATAAGAGCAATAGTAAGATAATAATAATACTGCAGCCATGATTAATAAATAACATCATTGGTTAGAAATAAGGTGAGGTTGTTGTTGACTTCTCCAAAGTCTTTCTTTTGGGTAGTATCTTAATCTGAATGTATCAAACAGATCTTGTGCAGGAGTCCTCTGAGTTGTTGGTTGTACAGTCTCTCTCTATATTTAGGAAATACAAGAAGGAGACAACAAATAATGTACATTTATTTAAAGTGTGCAAAAAAAAAAAAAAAAAAAAAAAAAGAAAAAAAAAAAGAAAGAAGATAGCAGAGATCTAGTCTCGTGGGGCCAGACCCTCATCCAACAGCTACACTGGGAAAGGGTCTGGAACTTTGACCGTATGCATTTTGTCCCTTTCATCATGAATCCTGGGGAACAATACTTTAATGTGTATAGCTTATAGTGCGGTTGGGCCAATATCGCAGGAAATAAACCACTATGTGGTTTTATTATTAATTGGTGGTAAATTATACCGTCCATTTTTAAGTAGCTCAAAATTTTTAGCATCTTCCTGGACTCTGTAATGATGAAGACGAATAGGAGTACCTTCTTTCTTTTTTGGCATCAAAATTCCTCAACACCATTTGGCTTCCACTGATTTTTTTCAACTCACTGCAGTTTTGTCACATCAATTTTCATAATTTTTTTTTCCAACACCAGATTTATTACAGCAAGTAGCAAGTTCTTAAACTTATTGTCTACCATTACTTCCACTACAGCCAGCAAAAAGAATTTCACAAATGAAGCAGCTTGGAGGTACGTTCTAAACTATAATCGGTCACAGCATAATCAAGTCAACCAACTAACCGTAATTGAGAGACAGAGAAACCACATAATGGAACCAATATTTAATCACATTCAGAGGAACTGAAATGCATACAGTGAAAGTTCCAGACCCTTTCCCAGCTTAGAGGTTGGGTAAAGGGTCTGGCTTGCGAGACTAGCAGAAATCTCGGGCAAGGCAATGACATGCTCATAACAGGTCTATGTAAGGGGTAATAAATATAGGTTAATCATTGAATACTGCAGAATATCACAAGTCTGTCAGCTAGCATTTGCATGAGTGCCGCAGGCACAAGTGTAAATGCCAGCGACGGATGAGTGATATTCCCCGCGGTATCCAATGATTAATCAATTTATTGTGTACCGGTCATGTGAGAATGGCATAGAAACCAAGTGGCTAATGTAATGGATGCTGCCAAGAAGTCTTCGATTTTTTTATTCTGATGAAGTCATTGAAAATCTTTTCTCTAATATTCGAGGTGGAGTAGAAAGGGAATGTGAAAGGTAAGAAGTACTGCCAACTTGTAGCATTGAGAATGAACAATCAGTCTTGACGATGAGGAATTATGGAAGTTTTTAGAAGAGCAAAAACAAAAACAAAAAAACTGTAGTACTCAACATAAGACATTACCTGACTTGAGAATGTGGTAGCTATCGTTCGTGCAAAGGGATAAATGAAAAGCGAAGAATTGAGAATATTTCACCCAAAGAATTAGACAGACTTCTGCTGAGTGCAAGAGGTAATCTGTATGAACCGAGCACTCTCCTAGCTAGTAATAAAAAGTTTCTGCTTTCATATGAAGCTATTTTATTTAACCAAATTAATGTAATTGGCACAGAGTGGTATTGTAGAATTAGCAGATCCTTAGGGGACTCAATAAGCATAAAAATGCAGCTTAGGGGGACACAATAACCCAACGCAATAACTCCGGACTTCCCCTTTACTGCGGAATATTGCGGGCACACGATACTTTCCAATTCAATACATTTTCTACGTAAAGGCATTCAATAGGCTGATTCAATACACAATAAATAAATATACCTATTGTTTAAATCAATTTAAAGCCTTTTTCAAGTGGTGTCCTTGGAAATAATCAGTGACTCTAAAAAAGATTGGTGGGCATTATAATTGTTATTATGCACAAATTTTAGAACTTGGCTATAGAATTTACCTGACTCATGAGCTCATACAGTCTTCACTTACTATGACATCTAACTCTGATCTCTCTGTGTCTTCCTTTTATGCAACTTATCCGTCCCGACTTGACTGGCAAGCGGCTCCCTGATAGCAGAATTAGAGAATGCTTGAGGAAGGAGCTTTCCACTTCATCTCACTCTAACTCACTTTCATTATTTTACTCTAAGCCAAACATCTTTATCTTTCAAAAACACTGAACCATCGCAAGCAGTAAGCCAGAAGCTATGCTTCCTGATAATCTGGCATAGCCGAGCCTAGACCTTCTAATATTGGGATGTGGAGAAGGAAAGGGTCTGGGGACATGGTAGTAGTACCAAATTTGTTCGAGCTGCCTGATTTCAGGAGGTGGTCAAGTAAAATATCAAGGACAGATTGGCTCAATGAAAATAGCTGTGGCAACTGGGCACACCCACACTCCAATTCTGTATTTATACTGTTAAGGGGTACTGCTATGCTACAGTCTCACTCTCAATAGACCAACAAAAACTCTCTTTTTTCAAAGATTCTTTTTATCTGTTGAATTGTTTTTACTCCACTAATTTATCACTTCACAATTAAAAAAATTAAATTAAAAGAAGGCTGAGAAAGAAATTGTGAAGGTTATTGTAGTATAAGGACTTGCCTGTCACAATTATTTCACATGTATTTCACTGTTACACTTTCTTACTATTAAGAAAACTAGCACAAGGCTTCGTGAACCCAAAAATACCACAGTTATCGCTTACTTTGTTGTTGAAGATATTATTCTTGCCATACTTCCTACTAGGTATGGGAAAAGTCCTAGCTAGATAACCTCCACCAACTTCAGGAATCACAAAAATCAATAGTGATTGTTAGTCTTCACTATAATGGAGAATCAGGCATTTATTGGTATAGCGGGGACTTTAAAGCGCCCATGACCACTAAGGGTTATAATCATGCTGTAATAACATGATCTAGTCTATAGGCTGACCTAAAAGGCTTGAATAAACTATTTCTTTACTAACAACAACAACAACAACAACAACAACAACGACAACAACAACAAAATAGAGATACAGGAGTGGAACAAAACTGTTAAACTCACTGCTTTCATCTCTCCCAACCGCTTCTTTTCTTCTTCTTCCAGTTGTTTATAAAATTTCTTTTTCAGCATGTCTGAAAATGCTATCCCAGCAACATTCATGTATGTATTGGAATACTAGACAACAATAAAATAACAACAACAACAACAAGTAATGTAGTCAAAGCCATCTTAAAGAAAGGGCAAATCTTACCTCATCTGTAATATCTTTATTAGCACCATTGTCAACAAGTAAGTGGTAAGTATCCAGATCTTTATTTCGTATGGCGAAAAAAATGGCTGTCCATTGATTGTACTGAAGGTTCAACAGCGAAAGTTATACATATTTTTTTTAATAGTATTTAAATTGTGTCTATACTATATACTATTTCTTACCTTCATTGCTTGAATATTTAGTTCAGCTTTAACCTTCACAACTAAGTATCTGGTTAGCTCTTTATGGCCTCCCTTGATGGCCAGCATTAATGGAGTCATGTCCCACTGTGTAAAAAAAAAAAAAAAAAAAAAAAAGGAAAAATTAAACAAAATAAAAATTTGTTGCAAAACAATTAGAATCACAAAATGGAGATAACCCATGTATGCCATAATTGAGTCTTATAGCTAGCTATTTAATAAAAGTTGGAACTTATTTCTGTTACAACTTTTTAAAGTACTACCAATCTAGATAACAATATGCTAATGTGCTAGTAACGACGATGATGATGATGTATATTCATGAATAATTTATGAGCTGAGCTCGGTTGGCAAAGCATCACCTTGATCTAAACGGGTAAAGTGTCATCACATTTTGTTGAAGGCAATTGTGGAAACGAAGGCGGTTAGAATGACTAATTGTATACTAAAAGCAGGTGAAGTCAGTGAAGAATGGACAGGGAAGGCAATGGCTTTGCAAACCAAGTCCACAACCGGACAGAGAGCCTGAGAGATAGACAAGTGAGAAGGGAATCAATGGAAAGAGAGCAGGAAAGGGTAACTGATGTAACTAAATCAGGTAGTAGTGGATAAGGAGAAAGATAAAAATACCTTATGCTACTGAATTTGTAATTTTCAAGTTATTACATGAAGCACCACTGTGTGGTGGGCACTTGCTAGTTGCTAGTATATTATAATAATATAGTAAGATAATGTCATATAATTCTCTCACTTCGTCTTTCACATTGACATTAACTCTACTGCCATTCTTCCAGCTGAGTGGTGGGACCATGTGCTTCATTATATTGATCAGTCCTTTGTAGCAAGCAATGTGAAGAGCAGTGACTCCACCCTGATAAGGCGTGGAATACATCACCAGTACATTCAAAACTAATAGAATCCCTCAAACCTTCTTTGGCAGGGTGACATCTGCACCAGCATCTACCAGAATTCTAGCCACGTCCTCCCTCTCTTTCCTGCAGGCGGCGGTGAGAGCCGACCAGGTGCTCTAAATGATAGTGAACAACATTGACCAGTTACCGGACAATCAGTTGGGATACAAATATATACAAGATGACATATCTTACGTGACTCTTGTGGTTGATCTTGATCCCCTGAAGCCGACACAACATCTTCACTATTTCTATGTTGTCATCCTGAGATGCTTGCATCAGAGGAGTCCATCCATTCTGTGAAATAATTGCAGGCATATAACAAAAAGTGACAAAAAAGTGGGATTTTCAGAAATAGGGACTTATCATTCGAGCTATACATCTATTTGCAAAATAATAAAACAAGCTTCTTATCAACTATAGAATACAGTTAGTATGTACTGCTGCCATTAGGGAAAATCAGGACAATTGGGCCAAGATGGGGTGGGTGGGGGTTAGAGAGGTACATCTGTTATTTCTAATTAAAGTTAATTTCAATGAATTGCAATGAGGGCTGTATCAATTTTATTATTATATATGATAAATGGCATGGTATAATTATAGCCCGTTACCCGAGCGACCGCGCTTGTCGTTAAGAACTATAAATCTGATACAGTCTGGTATGCCCGTAACAAAATGTATTAGCGGGGAAAAGTCTGATATAGTTCTTAGCAACCATAATTATGGTAGAAGGCAGATCAAAGCAAAATGGAATAATAAAGAGTTTGGGTACTTTAATACAATTACTAAGATAGCTAACGCTATACTTTGCTCGTTGTTTATGTTCTGGCTATAAAATAGTTATAAACCAAAATCATTAGGTTTGTATTTCGATTTATAAATCCTCGCCACTCGGGCTGCGCCCTCGTGTCTCGGAGTTTATAAATCGCATACAAACCTCAATTTTGGTTTATAACTATAACATATTATTTTTTGCAGTCGTTTAATAAATTGTCAGGAAGCAAGTTCACAACATCATCTCTTCCATTGTGTAAGATGCTAGTATCATAATCACAAGCACTGCAGCTCACCTAAAAATAGATTATTTAATTAAAAACAACAGCAACTGCAATTAAAATAAGAAAAGCACATACTCATACTACTAGTCAAACCTTTGGAGCTAGAGTCAATGCCAGAGAAATTATTAATATTTATCAAAAAGGCATCCTCTCTTTTTTTATTCCAGCTACATTGCAACAAAACTCACAACAAAATCTTCCTACAGCTGGGGTTAGCCATGAGGCCATCATTTAGCTGTTCTTGTACATTACACTGTAAATTTTGCTAAAATTTTATTCTTGGCGCAGAACTGCTTACTTTTAGAACTTGATGAAAAAAGCTAATATCAGAAACTTGAATGTACTTGTTGGGACATTGACTGGTGCATGGTGAAACTCGGGACAAAAATATAGGATATCGGGAGTGACCTATGATAAAACTATATAGCACACTATGCGTGAGGATACACTTCCTCAAGTATGTCTTGGTGTTTGTCAAGTTGTATTCCCACAATTAAGAAATTATTCTTACACCTATAATGGCATAGATACTTCAAAGGATAACTGCATTACTTACCTTGGCTTCTCTGTTGATGTCTGCTCCTGCTTCTATCAGAGCCTTGGCTATTTTGAAATGGTTTTCCTTTAATTCCGCATCAGTGTAACCTTTCCAGCCTTTCTTCTGGCATGCCCACATAAGTGCAGTCCATTCTCCCTACAATGAAACACACACAAGTGCCTGACTGAATACCCAAAGCCCATCCCTAGACCAATACCCCCTGATGAAAGGCATCAATGTCTGGCTTTTCCTCACTGGCCAGCAGTGATTTGACAACTTCATAGTGACCTTCTTTACTGGCAATAATGAGGGAAGAGAAACCATTCTGTGAGAAAATGAAATGGACAGTATGATACAGTTGGTCAGGGTCAAGGAATGAAGATCACCTCTGCTACTTTGTTTGGACTAGCTCCATGCTGTAGGAGGAGTTCAACTACATCTACATGGCCAGACCTACATGCCCACATCAATGCAGTCCAGCTTTGCTAAACAAACAAACAAACAAATAAGATATAAAAAGAATTCACTTACCATTCTTTCCTTCCATATGCTCACCTTATCTGGCTTAGGAATGTTAGGATCATGGTGTTTGTTCTCCAGGAAATTTTGTAAAGTTTTCATGTCTCCTTTTTCTGCAGCATCCACCTTGTGACCAGACCATTGTGTGGTTGAGCATGTCAGCAACAAAAAGACAACTTACAAATTTATAGTCATCTGTTCTTATCAAACTGCGGAATATTTTTGCAAGTATGGGAAGAGGTTTCTAAAAAAATTAAAAAAAAACAGTAGATACTCTGAATTACATTAATTTAACCAACATTACTATAAATTTATTGAAATGAGATTTTAAATTGCAAAAATTAAAAAAGTAAAATCAAGAATGCCATTGAATCTTGCACCTCAAAGAAGTGCCAGTTAAAATAGAAACTATATATGTATGTACATGTATAATATATAATGTGATCGTTAGCCACAATTCTCGTATTAAATTATCACACCTGCTGGGTTGATGTAGGGTCTTCAGATTCATTATCATCTTTAATTTCTTGTTCCCCTTCTTTGTTGCTGGATTCTCCTTCTAGCTGAGTTCTTTTCTCCTCTTCTAGTCCTTCCATTTCAGATCGAATGTGACTAAAATGAGGTTCTAGAAGAGACACTATCTGTTCATGTCCATTTCTAATGGCTACATCTCGAGCAGTTTCCCCATCCTGCAGCCAAATAACGTTGCTATTGAGACCGTTACGAGAAAACTGACCGTTGTAAAAAAAAAAAAAAAAAAAAATTGAATTTTGGTTCAGTAAAATGCCTCCTCCCCGCGATAGCAGCCGCCGCTCTTGAGTCCAGCGCGGTAATCATACGACGTAAGACCCTTTACCAACCGCCATTATCGGTGGGTAAAGGGTCTCGTTAGTGGCTGCTACGTACAGTCGCGCGCGGTCCGTTGGCATCTTGCCCGCTAACTGAGCTATCGTTCACTCACAATCTCCTTATTTCAGGATTAGCTTCCGCTGGAACTTCATTTTCAACGTACAGCTCCTCCTAATCAGTTGAAAAACATTCCGTCTAATACAGGTAAAGCTCCTGTGGTAAAAATGGCACTATCTCCAACTAGAAACTACTCGAACTATACGTTTACAAGGTTAACGCTGCACGCGTGCGCACTTACCCGTATTATTTCACTTAGCTACCGTGGTATTTCACTCAGTTTCCACTTAGTTACGTGCTATTTAGATTAATTACGCGCTATTTCACTTTCCCCATGCGATTTCAATTGAACAGCGATTTTCCCCATACATCTTTGAAAGGGCAATTTACGCGCCGTACTATTAGCAAAAAACAAATCCTTTGTTCTGAGTAAGTTCATACCTAAATCAGCGGGTGATTGTCAGTAATCTCCAAAATCAAAGCAGACAGACAGACAGACAGACAGACAAACCGACAGGTCGACTACTTATAGCCCTAACGCGCATGCGCGCTGAGGGTTAAATTAGTTGTATTAGCTTGTTAAAAAAAATAGGCTAGCTATTATTAGTTTGAATGACAGAGTTGAAGTAGTGGTGATTATCTGCGGTATTGTATCATCAGTTTGTTAATTTGTGTATCACTTCGGTTATTGTTACGCATGATCAGATGATTTGGAATTGAATAAACTTACCTGGGAATATGGCGGTTGCCACCTGGTAGCTAATTCGAACTACTCTAGCCAGAGACACCACATTAACTGGCGACGAGTCGGGATAAGAACTGTCGACTTTGTTGTGAAAAATCGACGAATTTGATGGGTCCAAGGAAGAATGGCCTCAAGGAGGAAGAATGGCCTCAGTACGTTGAAAGACTGAACCATTTCTTTATAGCGAACGGTATAACGGAGGCGGACAAAAAGAAGTCTGCTTTTTTGGCTGGGGTAGGTCCGACTACCTATGCCCTAGCTAGGAGCCTCGTGTCTCCAGCTAAGCGGGTGACAAATCTTACGATGAACCGGTAACCATTGTTGACGACCCATTTCAACCCAACACCTTCCGAGATGGTACAAAGATTTAAATTTCATAGCCAATTCAGAAAGTTGGGAGAGACTGTGGCTACATTTGTATTGGAGCTGTGTTCTCGTGTGGGGATCAAGTGCAAATTCAATGTAGGCTACTTGCAGAGAGTAAACTTACTTTTAATAAAGCTTTGGAAATTGCCCAGGGATTGGAATCTGCAGCCAAGAATATGAAAGAGCTGATCAAAGGAGCAAGCCGAGAAGCTTCACCGACACTCAAAAAGTGCATAAAATTGTCCCTCGAGGAGGTCAGAGAAGTCAGTTTAGTAGAAAAATAGTAAGCCTCCCTCCAGATGTGTTTGTTGTGGCAAGACAGGTCACACTCGTTCAAATTGTTACTTTCAAACATTTTCGTGTCACAAACGTGACAAAGTGGGACATTTGGCAAAAAATTTGTCGGAGTTCAATCGAAGTCCAGAGGAAGCCTCCAAAGAAAAAAATGGTCCATCATGTTGAGGAAACAGCTGAAGATTCATTGGAAGAGGGAGATTTATATGCAGTTCATTTTGTACCCAAGCTACAAAAGTATAAGATTAATGTGGAAATTAATGGAATATTCTAAAAATGGAAATAGGTACTGGTGCTTCATTATCTCTGGTGTCAGTGAAGTGGCCAGACCTGGAACCATTGCAGAGTGATACTATACTGCATTCTTATTGTGGTGAGCCGATTCCAGTGGTTGGGTGTGTTAGGGTATTGGTAAAATATGAAGATCAGCAATCCCTACTTCCCTTACTAATTGTAGAAGGGGAGGGGCCTAGTCTGTTAGGAAGGAATTGGTTGAGTGAATTAAAAAATGAATTGGCGTGAAATTTTCGTGGCTGAAAAATGAGTCATTGAATCACTTAATAAGGGAGTTTTTGATAAAGACCTGGGATGTGTCAAAGGGTTTAAAGCAAAGATTAGTGTAGAGCCAATTGCCACTCCCATGTTCATGAAGGCTCGTAGTGACTGATCATCAGCCACTGCTGGCACTGCTGCATGAGCATCGAGCAACCTGAGCTCAGGTTTCTGCTCCGATATGTCGATGGTCACTATTGTTGTCTGCTTATGAATACAGCATTACTTTCAGGACGATGCAACTGCATCAGAATGCAGATGCCTTGAGTAGACTTCCACTCCCAGAAATTCAGAAGGAACCAATGACCCCACCTGAGCTTGTTCTTCTAATGGAGCATGTGGATGACGCCCCTGTCGCAGTACAGCACATTCGTGTCTGGACCAGACAGAGACCCAGAGTTATCACAAGTAATACAGTATGTATAGCAAGGTTGGCCAAGTCAGTGTGACAAATCACTATCTGCATACAGCTCTAGGAGAAATGAGTTGTCGGTGCATCAAGGCTGCAGTGTAATGTGGGGCTTTCAAGTTATTATTCCACCACGAGGTCATAAGGTAGTATTGCAGGAACTTCATGAAGGGTATTTGGGGATGACTAAGACCAAATCACTTGCCAGGATGTATGTCTGGTGGCCAGGAATTGACAAGGCAATGGAAAAGTCAGTGCAAGAGTGTTGTCATTGCCAGATGGAGCAATCTAACCCCCAGGCAGCCCCACTGCAACCCTGGAAAAGGCCCCATGGCCATGGGTGTGGTTACATATGGACTTCATGGGACCCGTGGAGGGGAAAACGATTCTAGTCGTCATAGATTCACTCATAGTGGATTGAGTCATTCCCTACTAAAACAGCCACATCTGCTGCTGTCATTGAATTGTCTCGAACATTATTTGCTCAGTTCAGAATACCCAAGGTTGTGGTTACCGAGAATGGCTCATGTTTTGTGAGTGAAGAATTTGAAACATTCTTGCTTAAGAATGGCATCAAACATATTACGTCAGCGCCATAACCACCCTGTCACAAACGGGTTGGCAGAGTGTGTGGTTCAAATTGTGTGAAGAGAGGTTTACAGAAGGAGAAGGAAGGAACCATGATTACAAGATTAGCCAAAGTAATGATGACTTATCATGTAGCTCCACAGAGTACTACTGGAGAGGCGCCTGTCGATGTCTGAGGAGACAGAGCACTCAGGGGAGACTACCCAACAAGTTTTGGAAGCTCCTGATGATACTGAACCTCCTATAGCATCTGAAACCACTTTCCCACCAGTAGAGGCTGTGGAAAATCCAGTTACGTCCACTCCTTTAGATAATTCTATAGAAGATCATCAGCATACAGGGCACAACCAAATCAAGTGGTACAGAACTAGCACCTACTGTCCCTACTGTTGAATCAATCGGTACTGAACCTTCCACCACTCAAAATAGCTTGTATTGATTATAAATTCCAGTTTGTTACTTTGCTAATCAACAAGAAGTTACAGTAAATATCTTAGAGCAAACTTGGTATACTGTATATGTCAAATCCTGGTCATAATGCAGCATTAAGCAGTTAATTAATGTGGTGTCTCTGGCTAGAGTAGTTTAGATCTTAGCTTCCAGGTGGCAACCGCCATATTCACAGGTAAGTTCATGCAATTCCAAATCATCTGAGCATGCATGACAATAATGCCAGAATTAAAAGGGCTTGCCCAATCAATACAAGCTATTTTAATCAGGTATCAATATAACTCGAGCAATGAAAATGGTACATGGAAACCCTATCTTCATAAAAGAAGCTAAACAGGCCAGAAACACTCACCGGTATACATTTTCAACACGAAACTTCACTTCTTTCAACTCCGTTATCTTCGCTGAGGATAAAGCTATTGACTAATGCTAATTTCATAGTTCACTTAAATAAAAGCAAGAGAATTTTAACTTTAATTATATTAAAATGTATCTCAAGTACAAGTTCAGTATATTAAGATGATACAATACAATGCCAAAATACATATGTATTTTCCTGAAGGAAATTTATTGCTGCAGAGGAAAGGGTGGCATTCCCTCAAAATTGAAGATTATATTTTATCCTGTACCTAATTGTTGTCAGAAAAGAATGTATGGAGAAAAAAATCAAGGAGGAGTATAACAACTTGTATTAGATTTTAGAAAAGATAGTGCAGTACAGACTATACACTGGTGTAAATTAATGTATCAGAATGGTACATTCTGTTGTATAAGAGATTTTTGCATGATAAGTGGCCAAGCAAACATTTTCTAGTGATGGTCCTTCTACTGCTATTTTAAATTGTTCTATAAGTTGCTGTCAACTAGTTGACTTCTGAGTTTGGTTTTTGATCCAGTTCATGTCATTGAAGCATTGTCTGGGTTTCATAATGGCGGAATCTCAAGTGAAAATCCCCCTCCCTCCCTCCCCAAAAGAATGGCTAATTCTAAAGTAAAAAAGCAACAATAAAAAACAAAGTGACAATGCAGCATGTAAAGAATGATCCTGTAACCATTCTATTCGATAATTCAAGATAGCTGTACCAACTGAAGTTGAAATCTTAAGTAATGTGAGGAAATGTTCAGTTTCTCTAAGAGATTTTACACCCATCCTTCCACATGAATTTGGTAAATTTCAAAAGTGCTGTAGTGTCAGTTTGGGCTGATGAGAAGCTATATTTACTCTGCTTCCTACCAATATAAGATTCATAATGTTCCAATTTCACAAGTCAAGTTTATCGACAAGTTCATTCTTCACTCACCAAATTCATCATACTTTGCTCGCACAAATGTCTGAATTGCCAATGCCAAAGTTTCTTTGTGTTATTCCCGGGCAATATTTGCACAATCCTGGGGCTTCACAGTAGCTGCTTTTTTGTGAACCAAAGGTTACCATTTCATCTTCTTCATTTCTGAATCCACACACTGATTTTCCAAGTCAACAGTTTTACCTGCATCTGTGGCTCTACAGACACTCACTAGATTGTATTCAAGATTAGGTACATAGATTTCATTATTTCTTTAATAATTTTTTCAAGATTTTGAGAGATTCTATTTATTGCACAACACAGCAGAATAAATTGTACATACAATTTTTTTTTATAGTTAAGGGTAATTTCTAGGACCTAAAGTAAAACGTGACCTCTTTCGGTAATTGGAGATCCCATAACTGAAGAGGATCGTGTTGTTCATTTGCTTGCAAGTCTTCCAGAAGCATATGACATGATAGTGACGGCTCTTGAATCAAGTTCAAATGTGCCCATTATGGAAACAGTAATCGAAAGACTATTACATGAGGAGTGAAAAATGAAAGAAAGAGAAGGAGACGGTGGTGATTCCGGTAAAGTTTTTGCAGCTTATCGAGCAAAACGAGTGTTTAAGTGTCACTATTGTGGCAAGCCTGGACATTTAAAACGTGATTGTCGCATACGATTTGCAGACGAGCGAAGGGAAAAGGCATCTGATAGTGGGCCTCGAGAAAAGGCAAACCAGGTATTGAGAAAGAATACAAGTGGTGAAGAAGAGGACGTTCTACTGAAAAGTCAAGCATTATCTGTTCGAACGACAGGTAGTTGGATCATTGATTCTGGTGCATCGAGTCACATGTGCAATGATGAACAATTATTTATGAAGATGGAAACTCTCAAAAAACCGCTGGAAATAGTTTTGGGAGATGGTCATGTAGTGAAATCTCAACAACAAGGAACTGTGTCATTGATGATGAAATTACCAGGTAGTGAAAGCAGAAAATGCAACTTACATGATGTTCTGTATGTGTCAAATTTATCATACAATTTGGTAAGTGTATCAAAAGCTGTCAAGGCTGGAAAAATAGTAGAATTTGATGGCAAACATGTCCAAATCAAAAGTGTGGAAGGAAAACTCACTGCCATAGGTACACTAATTGGAAATTTATACTACATGGATTGCTATGATTGGCCATTTAGGGATTCAAAACTTACAGAAACTAGCAAATGAAAAAATGGTTGATGGTTTGGACTGCACTGTTACAACTGATACGACCTCTGTGAGCCATGCATTGGTGGAAAGCATCACAAAAGTCCATTTCCAAAATCTTCTAGCAGTCACTCTAAGAATCCTCTGGATCTTGTACATAGCGATGTGTGTGGGAAAATAGGTGAGAAATCAATTGGTGGTGCTGAATATTTCTTAACATTTGTTGATGATAAAACTCGCTATGTGTGGGTTTATTCACTGAAAAAGAAAAGTGATGTTTTTGAGAAATTCAAATTATGGAAAACAATGGCAGAAAAGTCAAGTGGCTGCGTTCTAAAAACTCTTCGTACAGACAATGGTGGGGAGTTTATATCTGCACAGTTTGGGAGATACCTTTGTTCTGAAGGAATACGACATGAGCTTACTATACCAAGAACACCACAGCAAAATGGAGTTGCCGAGAGATTGAACAGAACCTTATTAGAAAAGGTTAGGCCGATGTTGATAGATCAAAAGGTACCACATGCATTTTGGGCTGAAGCTCTTGCTACATCTGGAATAGAAGTCCAACAAGTTTTTTGGATGGGCAGACACCATTTGAAGCTTGGAAAGGAAAAAAGCCTGATGTTGGTCACTTGCGAGTTTTTGGTTGTGATGCTTATGTTCATGTGTCCAAAGATGAACGAAGGAAACTTGATCCAAAAGCAAAGAAATTCATGTTTCTTGGTTATGGTGAAGAAACCAAAGGATATCTATCGACTATATGATTCTGAACGAAATAAGGTCATTTTTAGTCGAGATGTATATTTTCACGAAGCCAGGAAAAACAATTCATTGGAACCACTTGAGAAGCAACATTCAAAAGCTGAAAAGATTGTTCTTCAAAATGACGAAGACTCAGAAGACAATGATGAAGAATCTGAAATGCTACCAGAGGTTCAACAAGAGGTTCAAGAACCAGTTGTAAGACGATCACAAAGGATAAGAAGGCAACCGGACAGGTATACAGCAGGAAATGTGACTATTGCAAACAAAAGTTTTGAGGAACCATCATTCTATGAAGAGGCTATTAGTAGGTCAAATTGTGACAATTGGAAAGAGGCCATGGAGCAAGAAATGAAGTCACTGAGAGACAATCATACATGGGACTTAGTAGAATTACCTAGAGATCGAAAAACTGTGGGAAGCAAATGGATATATAAAATCAAGATCAAAGCTGATGGATCTATTGAAAGGTATAAAGCCTGTTTGGTTGCACAAGGATATACTCAAAAATTTGGAGTAGACTATGATGAAACATTTTGTCCTGTAGTAAGAATGGAGTCTTTTCGAACTATCTTAGCCTCAGCAATACAGAAGGATCTAAAATTGCACCAAATTGATGTTACAACAGCATTTTTGAATGGTGAACTTGAGGAGGAGGTGTACATGAAACAGCCTCAAGGATTTATTTTGGAAGGACAAGAAAAGCTAGTCTGCAGGCTGAACAAGAGTATTTATGGATTAAGGCAATCTCCTCGATGTTGGAACACCGCATTACACAGAAATCTTGATGATATGGGTTTTGTTCAATCAACTAGTGATCCATGTGTGTACAAAAAGGATTCAGGAGGAGATATTTTCATCATTGGTGTGTATGTGGACGACATTGTGCTGGCTGGAAAGACCGACAGGGAAATTAGAGAAGTCAAGACTGCACTTTCAGCTTCATTTGACATCAAAGATTTGGGCAAGCTGCATCATTTTCTTGGTATGAACATTCTTCATAATGATGAGAAAGGTGAAATATGGATTGGTCAGCCTATTTATACTGAGAATCTATTGAAAAATTATGGCATGGAAAATTCTAATCCTGCAAAGATACCAATGGATCCAAGTGAAACATTTATGAAATCCACTGATTTAGATGAACGATTTGATCAGCACTTGTATCAGTCTGCAATTGGAAGTCTGTCATATCTCTCTGTCACTACAAGACCTGACATTACCTATTCTGTGAACAAAATGGCAAGGTTTTGTGTTGATCCATCAAAGCATCACTGGACAGGAGTGAAGCACATTTTGCGGTATCTCAAGGGAACCATTCAGCATGGAATCACCTACACAAAGCAATCATCTGGAGAATGTGTGGCATATTCAGATGCTGACTGGGGAAGAGATCTCGATGACCGCAAGTCTACTTCAGGATATTTGTTTGTGATCAGTGGTGGTCCAGTAAGCTGGAAAAGTAAGAAGCAGTCATCAGTAGCTCTTTCTACTGCAGAAGCTGAATATATGGCTCTGGCTTCCTCAGCTCAAGAAGCAGTTTGGATGAGACAGCTTTCAAGTGAAATGGGTATTGAATATACAAAACCAGTCATTATATATGAGGATAATCAATCTGCAATAGCCATGACAAAAAATCCTCAGTTTCATGGACGAACAAAACATATAGCCATTAAGTATCATTATATTAGAGAGCAAGTTAATGATGGATCTATAACTGTACAATACTGCTCCACCGAAAATATGTTGGCAGACATGCTAACCAAACCTCTTGCTAGCACTCAATTTTCGAAGCTTTGTTCACTGATTGGAGTTAAACCAAGTCCAAAGTACATTTTTCAGAAGTGAGGAGGAGTGTTGAAAGTAACACTTCTGACTTTGACCACTAGTCATTTAGCTTAAGGATATAACCTGTTTTGTCTGTTGTCATAGATATCTTTATACCACTGGTCATTTATCTTCAGGCACAAAACATGTTTGTTTGGTTTTCATAGTTACTTGCTTGTATTGTATTCTAATAAGATAACCTAAAACTGAGAGTGTTTTTCAATACTCTGGACTGGCATGACAATGTTATGTAGGCGTGACAACATGGCTGTGGTCGCTATTATTAACTCGGGCAGGAGTAGAATAGACAAGGCAATGCACCTGATGAGATGCTTGTCTTTTTTCCTGGCACGGTGGGATGTGGTACTGGTATGCAAACATATTCCTGGCACAGATAATGGCGCAGCCGATGCATTATCCAGGAACTCTCTTCCTTTATTCCAGCAGCTGGTGCCAGAGTCAGCAGAGGACGCCACCAGCATTCCAGAGGGTCTCCTGCAGTGTCTGGTCCACGATGCCCCAGATTGGACCAAAGTGGACCGGGTGACCCTGTTCAAAGTTCTATATGACGGGTTTGGCTGAGTCTACACACAAACTCTATGTTTGTGGGGTGAGGAGATTTATTGGGATTTGCTCTGCAGCAGGACGCATCCCAGTACCTGCAGACAAGGGTACTCTATGCCATTTGGCTGTTACGTTGGCTATGGAGGGTCTTCGTCATGGGACCATTAAGTCCTATATGGTAGGAATTCGTCACCTCAATTTTCAGCAGGATTGCACAGACTGCACTATGTCTTGCAGGGGGTGAAGCGTGCTGAAGGTATGGCAGGTGTGACCAAGAGGGAGAGAAGACCTATTACTCCTGACTTTCTCCGCAAGATAAAAGGTGTGTGGGACCCTCAAGGCACACAAAGCTGATGTGATTATGCTTTGGGCAGCGTGTTGCCTGGCATACTTTGGTTTCATGCACATTGGGGAGCTAACAGTGCCAACTGATAATGGATATGATGCCTCATGCCACTTTTCATGGGGCGATGTGATGGTTGATGATCCATTACGTCCTTCCAGGCTGGGGGTGCATATAAAGGCCTCAAAAATTGACCCGTTTTGTCAAGGCATCTCCTTATTTATCAGCAGAGTCACATCTGATCTTTGTCCAGTTTCGGCCATGTTAGCTTACATGGTAGTAGGGGCAAGGAAACAGGCCCCCTTTTCAGATTTGGCGATGGTAGGCTACTGAGCAGACAGCGCCTGGTGACAGCTGTGAAGGATGCACTGGATAAAGCAGGTGTCAACCCAGGTCAATACTCTGGACATAGCTTCCGCATAGGTGCGGCTACTACGGCAGCAGCCAGGGGACTGGAAGACTCCACAGTGAGGACCCCAGGCAGGTGGAAGAGTCTCGCGTACCTTGAGTATATAGATTCCTAGGGCACAGTTGACAGCATACACCTCGAGGATTTGCTAGCCTGTTACTATAATTATTCTTATTTTATTTCTGATATTTTATTGGAGCCTTTCTCCCCCCTTCTCTGTCTTGGTCTTGGCCTGGGGCGGGTGGTCGTGCCTCCATTGGCAGAATTAAAGGGGCTTGCCCCGCCCCATTAATTATGCCCCAGTCAGCCCAAGCTGATTGGGGGGGGGGGGGGGGTGGGGTTTCTGGCCCCGCCTGTTCCAAGCAACTCAGCTACTAGAGCTGCGGCTATCGATGGGGTGAAAGTTGATGGATGACAGGTAAGTAGGCATGCATAATTAATGGAATAAGATGCAGGACATGGATTGGCAGTGAACTTGGGAGTTATAGGGTACATGCCACAGGATTGATGACAGCATAGCAGCAGGCTAGGCGGAGTTAATACCAGGCGGAGTTAATACCAGGCAGAGTACCAGAGTGGTCGGTTGGGTAAGGGGTTAGTCAGGTAAGGGGTGGTGAGGTTATACAAGCAAGGGGCCCCATGTATGTAGGGTGAACGACAGCGCATGTGTAGAGCGAACAATAGCACACGTGTTCAGGTTAGGAACTAGAGGGAGAACGTTGTAATTCCCCACCCACCCACACCTTACCTGATAAATAGGGGAAGGAGTCTTATTATTATTTTATTTATTTATTATTATTATTTTTTTAACCTCCAGTAAACAGCTAGCCTACTTACCGTGAAAACATGGGTGCCGGAATTAAAGGGGCTTGCCCCGCCCCATTAATTATGCCCCAGTCAGCCCAAGCTGATTGGGGGGTGGGGTTTCTGGCCCTCCCTCATCACAGCCATCCTTTCCAGCTAGTTCTGACAATTTTTATACACAATACAATGATAGCCTATAAGGTAAAAAACGTACAACTATTACTTTAATTAAGGCCTTGATGGAGCCCCAAGCAAATTTAGTGCACGAAGTATTTTTTCTTGTGCCATTTTCCCTAACGTTTCCATGGGTATTTATTGTTGTTTAAACAATGGCCTGTCTGGACCGCCACAACTAAAAGTATTTTTTTACTCATCAACCTTTGCCCAATTATTTAATCTTGGAAAGTTTTGAGATATAAGCTTCAGAATAAAGAAAAAAAAAACATTAACAAATATATTGTTATGGCAGTAAAAGCATGCGCACTCAAGTTTAAGTTATTAGCCCAACACATTGACTATGTGGTGTGTTTGAATAGTATACAGAATTACTAAATTAGTATTTATTCATTAACTGAAACACATTTATATTTCTATTCACATTTATCACATTCATTTTCTAAAGTATGTAACTTACATTTAATTAAAATTGATTCTGAATTGTAAATGACTGAGGCTGAGAGGCCCTTAATAGTAGTACATGGTATCAAAGAATACAAAAGATATTATTTGGTCCAACTATTATTTGTACACTAGCAAGTACCCCGCCACATACTTTTGCTTGATGTACAAACTTGCAAATTAGGAATGGAGTAGCATGAAGTATTTTTATCCATTTAATCTGCTTATTTTTTCTTGATGCATATGTGCATACATGTAACACTGGCAGCGTCATTACTGACAAATCTTTACTAACCTGGCTCAGCTTTGTTCATACATACCAACTATTGTTGTGATAACTGATGATGCTTTACCAACACAGATCATGAGTCGTTCATGAATGTATACATCGTTATTGTCGACGTTACTGACATACAAGTGTATTATTATATAGATTATGTCATTACAACGTATTGCTATAAATTTACTTCCACATCAGAGTGTCTTATTTCGAATAATTTTTTGCTCATCAATTAGATGTCAATATTGTTCTTCTAAAAACACGTCCCTCTCTATACCTTGTTCATAATTCCGATAATCTCTGGGTGAGAAATAAGAGATTGAACAATCTCAACATCCCCACGCTCAGCTGCTGCATGAAGAGCTGTGCAATCGTCCATCTATTTCCCAGTCATGTCACAGATAATTTTCTACAGTATTGGAACAACCATAACTCACATCTTGCTCCAGAATAACTTGCTTTGTATCTTCACTGCAACCTTCCAAGTGGGCCATGATCGTAGTCACAACTTTACTATTCCCTTTTTCTGCAGCCAAAATGAGAGCTGTCTTTTTATCTTTGTTTCTGATGTTGATGCTTCCATTGCCATCTAAGATTCGCTTGACCACATCCATGTAATTCCTTTCTGCAGCTATTAGTAAGGCACTCATTTCATGGACCTACCAAATCAGCATATACAGAAGTAAGAAACCATATCAACAAGAAGAGAAAACTTACTTTATCTTGAATATCCAAATTGGGCTTGTTCCAGATCAAGATGTCAACCACATCATTCTTCCCACATCGAAGAGCTATAGTCAGTGCAGTATAACTATTCTGTGAGATCAAATAAAAGATGTTAACATAGTTTTTATCTCTGAAGATTGTATATCAACTCACTTTATCACGGTGGTCTATTTCTGCTCCTCTTTCTAAAAGTGACTCTACAATACTCACATGGCCATACTTAGCAGCACACTGAAGGATAGTTCTATTAGACACCTGAAAGAGAAGATTATTTATAATACAGAGTTGTTTTTTTTTTTTTTACAAATGTAACCATTTGTACCTCATATTCATGATTGACATCAACTTCAGATTCCTTGCAAAGAAGATTGAGTTCATCTCTGTTGCCTTCCCTGCTGGCATTCCAGAGCTAAAGGAATAAAAACAGTCATGGGTAATTCTATAACTGATATTTGAATAATATAAGCTATTGCATGTTCTTATTGGTACATTAGTCAAGTGATGGACACAGATATGACCATAGTACTCTAGTTGAATATGATTAGAACTTTAAAAGGTATAATTTCCAGAGTTATGTACAAGTGGCCTTTGAAGTGATTGGTCCAGAAATTGTGTGTGTACTTAGTAATCCTATATAAAGCAAACAAAAGCTATGAGCTATCTTTTAATGGAAAGATTAACTTTTGCACTATGAAATATATAATATTATGATTTCAGGTGAATAAATTGTATTTTTTTTCTTACCATGTTTTGGTTGGTAATTGGATATACAAAAAAATCTTTGAATATGACCCACAATATCCCAGAGGACTGATAATAATCCGTACTTTCCTGCACTAATTCTATTATTTCTCTACTCCGCTCGGGGACAATGTTGTTTGGATAAACCAGCCATATTGCCATGACAGAACCTGGGCGGAGCTCCACTAGGACATATGCTGCAATACCAATTTTCTGTGATATTCTAGACTTAGTCTTAATACGAATTTTTTGCAGCTCTGACAATCTGTGAACTTTGGGATCCCATTTGAGCCTCTCCATATGTTTAATAATATCAGCAGGAATGTCATCATCATCAAAGTAAGTAGCTGTAACAGGATCCCATTGTGCGATGAAGTCCTGAATAGTCATAGTTGTACACATCCTCTTCACTTTCTCCTTAAAAGAAGCCATTTTATTTTGGAGTTTGGCAGATCCTCCGCAATATTCTATCAAGAAGTCCAAGAAGTCATGATCAATAACATTCCAGAGGGGATATTTTTCATTGCCTATATACGCTTTCACATTTCTTTCCTCAAGTTCCCTTTCAGTGAAGTGTTCTTTCATCCAAGCATATCTTCTTGGTAAAATGTTAATTTCTTCACAGAACGCATTGAATTTGTCCGGGTCCTTCTGAATATCTTGACAATATTCATGATATATTTTGTTTAGTTCACGTTCTAGACCTACGACTACATCAGAACAGAACAAAGACAAAAACAATATTTTTGTGAAACATTAATAAATAATATTTTAAAGTTGATATATAATTGTCTTACCATACAATGACTTGCTCTCCGTAACCTTCTCAATGACATCTAATTTACCCATGTTTGAGAAAATAAATTATATTTTAAAGTTGATGTACATGTATAGTTAATTATCTTACCATGGGAAGACTCGTTCTCTTTAACCTTCTCAATGGCATTTTCAAGTTTTTCCCTGCTGAAGTTACCTTCTGTCTCTGTTGTGATACTCCACCATTTCTCTATAATATACGCAGCCTCATCACCTCCGGCTTCTTGGTTATTCATTATCTTGTCCACCTCAGATGGGCTAATCAAGTTCTTCCCGATCTCCTCCAACTGTGCTGGATATACAGCTAGGTGGTTCAGTGCATCTTGCTTTGAGTACCCAGCCTTCCTTTGTATATCCACTACAGAAATAACAGCAACAAAAACAATGATAATTAAAGTCATAATAGAAACAATAAAAAACAATTACATGTTGGACCATCCATTTCGACAGAGGATATTGATTCAGTGCGACTCATTCTGGAATCCTCTGAGAAACCCCTGCTAATTTGCTGAGCAATTCTTTGTTCTGCTATACAAGGCTGAGTCAAAATGTCTGCTAGCAGCCTCAGGCTCTCCTTTCTGTGCTTCTTGACCCACAGCTCAGCTAGTCTTTCTCTTTTTTTCCCCCAAGGTCCTGCTGTTCTGACGTAGTCCCAATCACTTTCTGACATGTCCATCAATATCGCAAGAGATCGTAGCTTATGCACATTTCCAATGTAACCAGCTACACGTAGAGTCATTTCTACAATAGAATATGATAGTATATATTTATAGTAGTGATGTGCTTCAGCACAATTGGTATGTGAGCCAGTGTGCACTAGTAAATTTAGTCAAAATGGGTAAAACTATTTCCAATTGTTTTAAACCTTAAATCTGATAAATACATTTTTGTCATTTTAAATTCCTAAAGATACACTAAGTATGTAGTGGTTAACCAAACTTTTAGCTAATGAATTATTTTTGTCTCAACTCTTGAGTCTACTGTTACAAAAATAGTTTTTAGTTCTGTATTTATAGCTAGTTAACTAAACAACATAATTATATTATATAATATATATATATTATATATATTTATATATCTGTATGCATCATTATTATATATATATTTATATCCTACCTTCAATACTCATCCTTTCACTTTGCACAGCCATGTTAGTTGTTGAGGAAGCATACTCCATTGGAATAGTAACTGAATCTGCACAGAAAATGGAAGGAATATAATCAATTACATCCATCTTCAATTTACAGGAGCAGTGGTGAAGAAAGCATATTACTAAGCGAAGTGATTTTTCACAGCAGATGCAGTTAATATCATTAAAGAAAATAACAAAAAGAATAATGTAGTCCAGCCTTAATGAATAACAACACTTTAAACACAACAAGCAACCTGCTGAACTATAACTGAGAGGAGATAAAGTGAGAATACCTCTGAAAGCTACTTAGCATGTAGATTACTGGCATATTATAAATAATCCCAATTTTGGACTGAAAATCATTTCACAATCATCATAATATTAAATCTATTTGCAAAGATTTTTAATGGAATTTTATTATAAATGGCAAGTTCATTATTGAAATTTCAGATAAACTCATTGGAACTAGCTAATAGCTTAAATTTATGGTTGCAATTGGAAATTCTGACACACGTAGTATACCACACACATAAAGTAAGGACTAAACATTTTCACGGCCTACATTTTCTCTGTATCATGATATTTAAAATTTGTAATAAGAAAATAACATTGGGTAGAGTCGAACTCAATTGAAATAGTTGAATTAACCATAATAGATAATTTATATCTTGTCTCTACTGTAAATTACTTATGCTGTCAAAGACACTGTCATCTCCTTCACTTCTTGACACAGAACGATCACTCTCCACACTACCTGAAACCATTCATAAATAAATGACATAATATTAATAATATTTACAACAAATCGTTACTTATCTTGACAGTGAACTATGAGTGGATGGATCTTAGGAGGTCTGTTCTTATATGGACTTTCATTAGAATTGAGTTTATTATTGTTTTAGCTAAATTGGTATTTGCAAACTAAGTTGTTTAATTTATAAATTTATACATAACAACAAAACAAACTTGTTGATTAACTACCACCGAAACCGTATAATACTGAACTAGGCTAGCCATCATGAAAAAAAGAGGGGAAAAGTCCACCAAAATTAAAAATATAGGAGTGTAGGATTCTTATTTCAAGTAGATTATAAACAATACATGGTACTGTGATTAATTTAAACCATGGACTTACAGCAGGTTACCATATGGTAGTCCAGTTGTTGTGGACTTTTGTTACTAAATACACTTCTAGCTGTAGCTACGTACTGAAGTGATAGATTGTAGTGAAACCAAATAGACAATCTTTTTTTAAAACTGTTCAATTCCTCTGAAGATGGAGTTTGTTAAATTATGTTCATACTCACCTCCGAAAGAAACAAGGCTTTTATCTTTCTTTCTTCTTGTCAGTGATAGTTTTTCTAGCAACATATCCCTCACATCATCACAGTATGAATCTTCCCCTAAAATTTCTATAAAATCTTGAAAGCGCGTTGATTTCAGCCTGATGGAGCTCCGAACATCACTCAAAAGATGGCTGGCTATGTCTGAACCAGTGCTATTCAGTCTCGTCCTCTCTTCAGTGTCTCTGCTGATTAGCTTCTTACTAAGCAGAGAAGGAGTAAGACTAAGATAGCTCCGACCAATCAATTCTTGGAGTTCTCTTCCGCAGTCAATTATAGCCGCGTACTCTGGAGAATCCTCCATCCCAGCACCCTTGAAGAAAGAATAGCCCTTCAAATTCTAATTAACATCTCGCATACTGCGGTCACTTCACCGCCCACTTTTTTTTAAGGTGACAAAAAAAAAAAAGGCAAGATATGGGCAGACTATTTTATTTGAGCCTAAGAGAAGCAAAGGTAAGATGTGAAAAAATCTCAATTGTCGTTGAGGAATCAAACCAGGACTCCTGGCTTTAGCCTCCAGTGCTCTTAGTCCACTGAGCTACGACAACCCAGGCCACGACTTCCAAAACCCCTTCACATTTTACCTTTATACTGTTGAATAGTACGGCTTGCTGCAGTCTTATTTTATTTCTGTAGAAAGTCTTCTTAAAAATAACCCATTCGGGAATCACAAGGCTCAATACATCGGTTCTTTTTATAAATAGAACAAATTTAGCTTGGTTACCCAAATAACCATAAGAAACTCCTGAAAATTGTAAGTATCTAGCTAATAAGGCCTTTATAAAATGAATCAGCTCCAAAGAAAAAAAAATTAGTGTATTATTTCGAGTATGGGGTTAGCTACTGGATATAGAAATCATTTCTAAATTTCTGATGATATTTTTCATATCTGAGGTCCAGGATATTTGTAAAAATTGAAATTGACAATAAAAAGAATTGAATATAAAGGAAATAAATAGAATTCGTTTCTGATGTATTATTGTTTAGTTCGGGCATTGCAAAAACTTAAAATGGTAATTAACTTTTGATAACCAACAAGAAAGTAGCCAGATATACTTAACTCAAATTCAATTCAGCAATTACATGTTGTCTTCATTAATATCACCAGACTTTCCTTCCTTTGCATCTTCAATCACAGCATCTCTTTCAAATGTCATCATCTGCTTCTTCGTCACTTCTTGTTTCAGGTCTCATGGATATTGTTGAGTGTGCAAAAAAATGAAAAGAAAAATAATAACACAAGGTAAATAGGATGTAATTTTGCCTACGGCCATTGTGCCACAGGTGAAATTACATCCTATTCACCTTTTTTTTTTTAATTTTTAATTTTCTCTTTTTGTAAATTACTTAGCTAGCTATACTCATAAATCAACTAGGCTCATCATCACTTTGCTCCTTCCATACTAAAAGCCATCTCTCAGCCATTATTTTCAGTTGTACCTTGGCCCGAAATATTATAGATCAGTAGTGAAATATTGGTTAACTGGAGAGTAGCTGGTGGGTCTTGCTGCTCTAGTGCTTCAATTAACCATATATACACCATAATCTCAGTTGAGACTCGTTAATGAGGGTCACGTTTCACTCGCCCAAAGTTGTTGCTACTGCTGTTTTTATTTGGTTTAAGATTGTTCATTGTACGGGGTAGTTGGGGAGAACCATTACAGGAAGTGGGTCACCAATGCCACATAAGGTAATGTGTGAACAAACAACAGACAATTTTTTTTTTTATTTCTCTCAATCAACATTTATTATACTTAGCTGTAATGGTAATACTTTAGTATGTAAGTAATGAAATGCAATAAGCTATTTTGAAAACTGATAGTAGTTCCTTCAAACATTGAGTGCTAAATATATTTGCTGTCTTGCTCTCCACAGTAATTCAGTCTGATTGTACTTCGCAAAGTCAAAAAAATTTGGGCTCCTCACAGCTGGAGGTACTTCCTAAATATAATAATAATAATAATAATAATAATGATAGGATTACAAATAATAATAATAATGACAACAATATTATTAATAATAATAAAGGTGCAAATGAACCCTCAGCACTACTATACACTGGCTAGCTATTAGACCGCATCTCAGACTGATAAGTATCAATATAGCTGTGCGATGTAAATGGTACATGTAAATGTTGTCTTCATAAGAGAAGTTAACATGCTAGGGACATTCACCTTCTAAAAATAAAGCAAAAGTATCACATACTGCAAGAAATTCTTTGCTCACGTGATTGCGACAAGATGAAAGGGGGAGTTACCTTCCAAAGCTAGTACCTACGTGGAGCTAGCTTCATGTTTTTTGTTTTCAAAAATTGGCCTGAAATACAAAATGGAGCACCATAAAAGGTCTTAAATTGTTATTCTGAGCATATTTACCTATATCAATGATAAAAATTGTCAGTAATCTACATAATCGGAGAGTGACAGACAGACAAACAAACAGACAGGATGACTACCATAACCCTCGTGCACTGAAGTATCAGCGGTCAACAGGTGACATATCTAAGCAACAGAAACTACAGCAACAGATAGTAGAATAGTTACATTAAGTTTACATAATTGTGAGAAAGATGAGAATTAATCAAATATGTACAACTTTTAAACAGGCTAGCTAATTAGCTAATTCACACCTTTAGTTGTGCATCTTGTTGCTGCTGTTTTTGTTCCTTCTCCTTGTGCTGTAACAGGTTTTCCATTTGTAGCCCCTTGGCATAGTTTGCGGGAGATACATTATTCTAAAAGTATAAGTAAGATAGCATGAACAATGATAAATAGATGTAAGAACTTTAGAAAAGGAGGAGCCTTAAGAATTCTAAATTTCAACTTACTTCATCTCGAATATTCATATCAGCATAATTTTCTACCAAAAGGTCCAGGAGTTTTTCATCTCTATTACAAATAGCAAAGAACACTGCTGTCCAATGCCCATACTGTAATGAATCAGAAGATATATATAACAGTGGATACAATTAATGAGGAATCCCAACTTGTAGCTAGAGCTCAAAATGCTGAAGAGTGAGAATTTATTTTTGAATAAATTAATAATGAGTGATCAGATGAATAATTATTTCATCACATGTACTGCACGACCCAATGGTAAATTGGCCTATTTTGAAAACTCTGCTATATCAGAACAAGACATATCTTGATTTCATTTAAAATGCATACAAACGCTTGAATTGAAACAAAGCAACAAATAACAGAATCATTTTCCAGTTATTAATTTCAGTGCATAATTAATTATTCTTCAAAGTCTCTCTATAATACTTGGATTCTGCCAATAATGCTCGAAATGTATTGCAAAAAGTCTCTTCACTCGTGTTTAAATTATAAATAGCCTATTGTGAAAGTTTTATATAGTATTTTTTTAACAAAACAAACCAACAAACACACAAACTGCTGTTGAGTTGAATCTCATTGAAGTACTCTTTGTTGTGCATTATTTTTTACCTTTACTAATTTTTCATTTCAGATCTCAGAACACCTATGATTCTGCATACCTAAAACATTCTACACTGTTTCTTTCAAAATACTAAGCATATGCTTACTCTTTCTGCTTGAATATTGACTTGTGCTTGAGCTGCAGCAATTAAATGATTCACTATGTCATAATGACCTTGTTTAGTGGCCAGAATCAAAGGAGTCATCCCCCACTGAGAGAAATACGATTAAAAGTTAAACATACAACTCTTATCTGGTCAGCTTTAAACTTACATCATCTTTGACATTAACATCTGGTGCAATCTTGCGTCCTTGAGGTGCCGCCTCTTTAGGAGATGGTACCATGCACTTGACAGCTCTTAATAATCCCTTATAACATGCCATGTGTAATGCAGTAAATCCTCCCTGCAATCACAGCAACCATATTGAGGAAAACACATTAGTTAAAGAATAAATGGAGTAAAACAACAACAACAACAACAAACAACAAACAAAGCAGTAACACAAAAAGCTTACTTTTTTCTTTTTGTTAATGTCAGCGCCAGCTTCAGTCAGTTCTATGACAATGTCTTCATTCCCTTTCCTACAGGCAGTAGTGATAGCAGTCCAAGAAGACTAAAGAGGAAAGTAAAATGATTAGTTGGATTAGTTGACAAAAAGCAACAACAATAAAAAAAACGACCAATAACAGCTAAATAAATGAAAAAAAAAGTTTACAAACTAGAACCCAATTCATTACTTTGCTTTCATGGTCCAAGTCAATGCCCTCAATTCTACACATCAGCTGTACAAGTTTCAAACCATTGTCTTGACTAGTTTGCATCAGTGGCGTCCATCCAGTCTGTGAAAATTAAATAGTAAAATAACTAATAAGTGAAGAAAAAAAACACCATTGCACAGGACGGTAGGGGAAGGGGTTTAGGGGGTTTGTGGTAACCCCCTTCTAAATTAATAATGTTCATACCTGCACTGTAGAGCTGGAGGCTAATGTAATTTACGGTGTATATTCAATTACTCTCTTTCTACTTCTCACTTTTTACTAAAATAATATCAAATATTTTTATTTTTCATTTAAACATGATGGACTATGAATATAATTAATTGGCAAGTTACAATCTAACCTGTTAGCATTGTCATAAACCACAAATGAATGCAGCTACGATAGAACGAATTCAAAGAGGCAGGGGTATTAAGATCGTTAAACAGTGCAGTATATGACACGACTCAGTTAATGAGATCATCAGCAGATGCTACAGAAAATGAACACATTACCTCTCGCTAATATTGCCTATGAAACCAAAGTTGATTTAGAACATAGCTGGTGTACTTTTTGCATTGTGACTAAGAAACGAATCCCTTAGGTCTTTCAGGAAGAAATATATGCTACATGTAAAGTCCCCTGCCTTCAGAGCTGGGCTTCTATACATGGAGTCCTTCCAATTGTGTGTGAACAACAGTTGCTTTGCTCGATCGCCAATTAAGTTTCTTAGCTTGCCATTTTAAATAATAATGATGTTATTTTGTATCCATTGTATTATAGGTGTGACGTGAGTATAGTTTTGGTGTGGCCATTTAGCTAGTGACCTCCATTTTAATAATTCTGCATATCTATTTGATTGGTTAAACTTACACTAACTGTTGTGTTGATATTCACACCAGCTTTGACTAAGCTCTGGATGACTTTACAGCGATTTTCTTGTCCTTCGTCTGATTTTGCCTCTGAATTGAATTTAGACTGAGCGGCCCACATTAGGGGACCCCAACTAGACTATTAGTAAAAAAAAGTACAAGAAGCAGTAGCAGCAACACTAACATAATAACAATACTGGTGCAGAACAATTATAACAAGAAAATATTTAAAAATAAACAAGAATAATAAATTAATAAAAATATTATAGTACAGACAATAATGAAAATATCAGCCGTTATGAATCAAAAATAATATAGTTAGTTTAAAATATCTGTCATAATGAATTTTGACGCACTATTAACTACTTGGCTTCTTGTCTTTAGTTATAGTTATGGATTTTAATTAGCTATTTGCATACCTGATGATTTATTATTTACATTTTTTTGTGCCATGCCATAAAATATATATATTTTTTTAATTAAAAAACATTCATAGTGATAAGTTGGACTTACAGTAGAATTCACTGCTTTCATGTCTAGCTTAACAGGATTGCTGGGATTCAGAAGACATTCCACAATTTCATGATGTCCCTCTTTGCTGGCCAAGATAAGTGCAGTGTAATCAGCCTAGAAGAACATTTTTGAGGTCTGTGAGTAACTTCAAAACTTATCTCACAGCAAGTTCTTATCTTACAGTAATGGTCACTATGTTGGGATCAGCTCCAAGCTTCAACAACACTTTAGCCACCATTACATGGCCTTTGTGAGCAGCTATCATCAGAGGAGTCCACATTTGCTAGAAGTCAAGAAGTAACAACACACTCAGCTACTTGATAAAAAAAATGCTCACCACTTCCCATCTTCTTGTGTTTGGGTTAGCCCCTTTTCTGAGCAACTTTTCTGCTAAAATAGCATCACCACTGGAAGCAGCTCGAATCTAGTTTGTATGTAAATACATCTTATCTAAGTAGTTAAATACCTAAACCACTACATAAAATATCAACGGCACTTACTAATCTGACGTTTAAGCTTCCTGCATGAATAACAGATTGAAAAACAGATTTTCCAAACTTTTTAAACTTGCTCCCAAATCCCTAATTAAATCAGATTAGGTAAGCTATTATTTTGCTAAAACTTTTTCCCCTACAGTATCTCTTGGAGCTTGTGGCATTGTTTCTTTGTGTGGAGTGAGTGGAGTTGCTCCCTCAGTTGAACCTGAAGCTTGTGGTGGTTCTATCAGGTAACGTAATATCACTAGTCATATACTGTTCATGTTCATTGTCACTTAAAGTACCATATTGCAGTAGCTCATCTTCCTCTTGCATAAAAGTTGGTACATCAAAGTATGGATCTTCTAACTCCTGATTGTTGTCCTTAATAGCAATATCCTTGGGTGTATTGTTATCAGCAGGACTATCCTGCAAGATAATGAAAAATAATAACTAGTGATGTGCTTCAGCACAAATGGCGAACGAGCTTGTCTGACTGAAATTTAAATTTGAATGCTACCTGCTAATAATTTTTGTTAGTTAAAAATATTTTTTGTTTAATTTATTGCTATTCTTTAGCAACACACAATATTTTATAAATATCTGTACGCTGGATATACCAGCACAAGACCTGCATTATTAGACAAAGGATTTTCAAGGGGTAAGCAATCAAATTTCCAAGGATAAATACTTCGTTCAAAATGCTCTATTGTGCCAGAGCTCTAGTAGATATAGCATTACGTTGCATTCTCTTAGTGACTTGACTATTAACGATTGGAAAACGGATTTTCAAGCAAGAAATAATCTGTTACATAAGGCGTAAGCTAGGATGAACAGCGTACTGATGAAGATAACTTACCACTGCCACTTACATAATAAACGAACTCGGCTAACTTTGGAAGACCTAACCCGCGAACGTCTTTCCCGTTCTGTCTTTGTAGCTCTTTTCTGTTTTTTGCTTTTCCTAGTATTATTTCAAAGTCTTTTGTCCCAAATTTCTTGCACCCGTGCTAATGTTTACTTTTTTAAGTAGCTTCCAGGGGTTAACACGCATTGACCTCTTTGAACTTGCCATATATATATTAAAATCTCAATTGAGACTCGTTAGTGAGAGTCTTGCTTCACTTGCCCAATTAAAGTTGCTAACTTCTATAAATATAATCATATGTAAACAAACACGGGTAGCCATGCTATTCAGAAATAATAGCACAAGTAACATGATTGAATTAGCATGAGGAGAAGCCAAGTGCTATTTCAATTGCTTTGCGTGTGCTATTGATCCCTAATAGCACAGGTTACTCGTGCTGCTATCACTCACTCGCTAGAAGTAGGCCAGCTTTTTTTAAATTCATTGGCACAGTAGCCACACTGTATCGCTTGCTCACTCACCATCTCTATATTTCAAAATAGCTTCCTCCAGAACTTTGTTCTTGACCTATGGCCCCTCTACATCTGTTGAACTGATTCTGTCAAATACGAAGAGAACTTCTGCGCTAAAGAATGACATATTCTTCAACGAAAATACTCGAACTGTAGGCTAGCACTGCATGTATGTGCACTTACCTGTACCATTTCACTTAGTTTCTCTGCTATTTTTCACTTAATTACCATGGTGCTATTTCACTTTCCCCATGTGATTTCAATTGAACAGTGATTTTCCCCATACATTTTTAATAAGTAATTTATGCACCATACTATAAATATATATTATATATATATGTATATATACTATATATACATGTGAGTGCAGTAACACTCTATCAGGGTTGATCTACTTAGAGTTGACACCCCCCTCCTCCCACCAATCTATGCATCTGGCGTGGTGTGCATCTGGTAAGAAACCCTAAAGATACCAGTTTTTGGAGAACAGCAATCTTCCTAGAATGCTTATTTTATTTGAGACCCCAATAAAGCTCCATATCAGATGCCTAAGCCAGAACTTAAAAAAAAAAGAAGCTAAAATAACCAAAGTGGCCTTTGAAAAAGTTGCATTTTCCATTTTATAATACTCATCATCTTCACATTCTCCATGAGCCCAGCTAGAGCAAAATTGGTAGCACATACTGAGCTAAACATATGATGATCCTATAGTAGGTCCACGACCCCATGGCTTTTATTTACTGTATATGAACACTACTGACCTCCCTCTAATGTTTCCGTCACTGCCATGTTTTAGGTTTTCCTATGACAATTGAAAATATGTAGAAACAACCTTTACCTGTCAAAAACAAACAAGGCTACCACCTTGTTGTGCAATAATTAGAATTTCTTGGAATTAGTACTGTTATGAAGTGTTTTAGGTAATCCAATTTACTAAAAGTTGTTTTAGTTACTTCATTTTAAGTATCAGGCAAGACTACACCAAATTATACTTGTTGGCAAATGACTATGAAAAATCCTTTTCTATATTGATGCAGATTGTTTCTGTGTCTTGGTTTTGATGAATTTCAGTGTACAAAAAAAGGATGGAAACTATAGCTAAAAACATTAAGAATGTATAATGTTTTTTTTATTATAATTAAGGTTGTTTAATAAGTATGGGAACTAAAGTCGCAATTGGTCTACAAAGTATATGAAAACAAGTAAAGGTCACTTGCCCATGTAATGATTGTATTTTTATACCGCTTTCATGATATCTTAAAATATGGTCTTTCATTTGTTTCATAAAGCAGTAACTTATATAGGGATACAAAATCATTACATGGGGCAAGGGACTTTTTGCTTCAACACTATTTAGGGCAATTATTGCGACTTTGTTAGTTTCGAATAATTTTTTGGGCAACCCAATCCCCTAGTTTCATATGCTGCCTTAAAGTTAACTACTTACAGCGGGTTTTAATAATTTCTCGAATAAATCTTCACTGCTTTTCTTGTTAACGACTGGAATGTGATCCAAATGTTTACTCTTCTGCAGTGGAACAGGTTTTGATGACATGCTTAAAATACACTTCACTCACTTTAATGATGGCATTGCTCTGCATGAGGACTACACACATCTCCGTGTTCCTAGTCTGACCAGCCATTTCCAAAGGTAGTAGTCCAAATTCCTGTGTACATTCTTGCATTGAAGTAACAAAGAATATGAAATGAAATGTCTACCTTGTGCTCGTAGTTCACATCTACAGATGCACATTGTGCTAGAGTTCTGACGACCTCCACGTGCTGTTGTTTGATGGCAATTATGAGAGGAGTCAGTCCAGCCTTACAAACAATAACACTTATAAAACAGTAATAAACACAACAAAAGTAACCCAAAAATGAATAAGCAACCTATTGAACTATAACTGAGAGGAGATAAAGTTAGAATACAACAAGTAACTATAGCTACTGAGCATGTAGTTACTTACTTTATTTTCTTTGTTGGCAATGCCATCATCATGTGAAATGAGAATCTTCACAATGTCACCAGCGCCATAGTAACATGCCACATGAAGTGCAGTCTCCCCTGTAACTCTGCCAGCATCCTAAAAATGTTAAATAGTAGTAACGTTTTGTAGCCTAGATCATGCAGAATTACCTTTGGTACTGTGTATATTGTAAATATATGTAGTTCAATTAAATATGGATCAAACACACAATTCTAAGAATTATAGTATGAAACAAGATTCTATAGCATTAATCCACAACTCTCAAATGTTTAGACTCCAACAAGTCTTTTTCAATGACCATGTTATGTTCACTGAGTAGTATAATGGATTTGATTGTTATTGACTTTAGAGATGTGATGTGGACAATTATATCAATAGGACATCATAATGTAGAATGGATAAATGAAGTAATTATGGATTTAAAACATTTTAGTTATATAATTCCCAGAAATCTTCTATGACTTCAACAAGAAATTGACACGTAATTACAGTTGAAATATAAATCTATTGGCTTTTTAGACAGAAAAACAGTGCTATTATTGATCAGCTGAGAAAGACTTTTCTTTACTTTATTGAGTTTAGCTAGGTAAAACAAGTGCATCTAATAGAAATGAAAAATGCTCAATATGAATTACAAACTGCATGAAACAGTAAGTATGTATAGGTTTTATCATAAGGTGAAGGTTGGTACAAGACTTATACAACATAAGACTGAAGGTCTGAGGATAGTGTAAATCTTATACTGACCAAACTGAGTAATGCAACTGACTTGTACAATGGCTCTTAGGTTTTTTAAATGCATGAACCAAATTTTGCTCGCAACAAAACATAAAGGATGGAAAGGATCAGCTTGATGCTCTACTATCTCAATTTGATTGCAACAATTGTTATGCACAGTTAGACTACATGAAGTAAGACCTTAGTGTTTCTGCCATTGGTAGTGGATAATTTGCCAGCTGATGTGAAGGAAGAAAATATCACTATAGAATAGGCTTTTATCTTACCTTCATCTCTAAGTTCACTTTGGCATCATGGCTGAGAAGTAAATTACAAATGGTTGTGTTGTTAGTCCTAGCAGCTTCCATTAAGGGACTCCAGCCTTTCTGAAAGAGTAACATACATTGTTTTAATCTACAATTAGTTACTTATTATGTGTTTACATCTGCCAGTATATTGCAATCTGCATTATACTCCAAGAAGAGCTGAACCATTTCCTCATCCTCAGCTGAAATAGCTCCAAATAATGGAGTAGCTTTGTCCTGGAAGCAAATAAAAAACATGTACATATATATATATTACATTGGATATTTTCCTTGATATTTTCAGCATCACACGAGCATTTAATTTTCTCTCATATGTGGAATGCAACAACTGGTAGGCTTGTGAAAATACATAATATGTTCATGAAATATCTGTATTGTACACTGATTCATGCAATATACCTATTGCACAAGTCAGTGTACAATATGGGGAGATATTCCAAGAGCATGTGGAAGTATTCACGAGCTGAAAATACAACTGTGAGAGTAAAATGTCGTCCCTATATTGTTAAATAGCTTATTGTACATTGGATTTTTTTTTTCAAAATTGTAAAACAGTTGTGTTGTTTCGAAGTTATGCTGAACCAGTACATATTAAGGATATTGGTCATTACAATTTTGTTTGGAATGTCCACAGTAGCTCCATGTTTGAGCAACGTCCTGGCCATCTCACAGTATTTCATGTCTGAGATGTACATAAGACTAGAGAAGTAGAACTGTATTCATCAAAACAATTGCATGTAAAGAAGCTTCATGGCTGCCTGTGAAATTTACTGACCTCACTGGGATCAATGATGTCATCAGGATTGGCTCCATGCCTCAGAAGGATATTTGCAATCCTCAAATAATTTCTACATACTGCAATGAGCAGAGCTGTCCAATTTTTCTATGAACGAAAGAATTGAAAAAAAAAAGGAGTTTGAAAATATCAGTAAGAATTTGGCTTACTATTATATACCTTTTCAGATTTGATTGAAACACTGTCTTCATTGTGCTGAACAAGCAGTTTGACAATATCATAGTTACCTCCATAGCATGCCCACATAAGAGCAGTCCAATTCTAAATAAATACTCAACATTACTTTATAATCACACATACTGTAATTGCATGAATTACTCGTTTCTGGTCTGTTTTCTTCATGAAATCAAAGTTTGCTGATTTTACAGCATTTGACACTTGCTGATAGTCACCTTTCAAGCACCATTCAAACATCATCTGTAGCACAACACAGTTCCATGAACACTAGCTCAATGGTTAACATATATGACATACTTGGTCTGTATTACTTAGAAGTGAATATACAGTTTTGGCTATGGGACTTGAAACTGTCTGCACAATGGGATACATCCATTCCTGTGGTTTACAGGATCTCTTATTCTTTTTATGGCTTTGCTCGGGAAATTTTACTGGAAAAGCTTCTTCAGCAGTTTTTCCATTCTATGAAAATGGATGAAGAAACAATTAAAGGTAATAAAATATCTAGGTAAATATTACTTTGTCCCTCAATTCTTTGTTAGCACCATATTCTTCCAGAACCTTTACAATCCTTTGATGACGACCTTCACGAGCAAAGAATAGGGCGGTTCTTAGTGTTGTCTGTGCAAGAATAATAAAAAAAAAAATTCAAAATTCCAATTTAAAAAATATTGATTGATTATACAATTATAATTAGATTGCCTGATTGAACAACAGAATTAGAAATATTAATATAGGAAATCATATTGGCTGTTTATGTGAATACATTTACAATGTAATCAGCACAATTGTCTATTGTAAGTGGACTTACTGGCATTTGATAGTTTATATTGATGGACTCTACCTCCAGCAGTAGAGCCACCACTCCAGAATGACCAAGCTTGGATGCCACTATGAGGTTTGTTTCATTGTCCTGTATAGAATTATTAGAATACTTTTATTTTAAAAATATAATATAATCCAGTCATATATACCTGATTGGCTTTATTGATGTCGTGGTTTGAGTTCCACTTCTCCAGAAGTCTGTCAACCTTCTTAATATTGTTATCCTCAGTAGATTGAAATAAGTCCTTTTAAATATTAATAATTATAGCTACAGCATATAAGTATGTTGAATTTTTTTTTTAATAATTTACCTTTTCCATTGTTACAAAAATGTGATTGTTCAATTCAATAGAAATAATATTGTTTCCTCCAAAGTAGATTCCTTTTGTCACAAATGTTTCAAATATTTTGTGTAGGGGCTCCACATCATAGGAAGGAACCAACCAAGTGACAACTACACCATTGAGTGCTACATGGCACAGTGTCATCAGGCACTTGGTTAGACCCAGTTTCCTTAATTCCTGCTGTTTGATTCTGCGAAGATTGTTAAGATCTCGAATAGTATATTCATTAGGATCCCAATCAATTTTTTCAATAACTGAGGAGAAGGAAGTATCTTCAGTATTATCTGGGTGAATATATAGCTCTTGTAGGGATTTGGCAACCAAAGCAATAGGCTGTAATTCAATTGCCTCTAGCTTTTCTTTGTATTTCTTCATTATATTGTTTAATTTGGGAGATATACAATTGATTAATATCTCTAACAACCCAACATCTAGAATGTGCCAGCATTGTCTCATGGAGCTGTAGAGCTGTTCAACGTCCTTTTTCTCCTGATGAACTTTCGTTAAGAAATCTGTGTAATGAGGTTGACAAGTGGTTGTGCATAGCTTGCCTTTGAATTTTTCAAATTCTTCAGAATCTTTGTTCTTGAGTTCCTCATAAGCAATATATTTGAGGGCATCAAACTGTTTCTTCAAGGATTCAATTTTATCACGTACACTGTCTGCATGACAGTGAAATTATAAACTAGTGGAGTACTTCAGCACATATGGCAAGCCAGCTAGCCTAGCTATGTGTATATACAACAAATACTTACTAATTCCTGCTACTTCTCATAATATGTAAATTAACCTTGTTTTAATTAAGTGAGAGCTTACTGAGAGCTATTGCCCTGAGCATAGTTTCTAATTATTGTAATTGAACTTAACTCACACATTCTTTAACAATGATGAAAGGAAACAGTTAGGGGTCTTTCACAATAAACCAAAGTTCAGACATTTGGTCTACCCCAAGGCTAGCTTGCTTCTAAAGGCCTGCAAGTCATTATTGAATGGTTGACAAGTTCATTACTGTACTTTGTTTTGTTTTTTATCAAGATGTTTTACCAGTTTACATAATAGTTGTGTGGATGAAAAAGGGGGGCCATAAGAACCATATAAATCAGAAAAAAAAATTATCACGGAATCTTGATTGTGCTTATGAGAATGTCTCGCTCACTCTCCAATAAATCATCAATGTGTATGCAATTGTTGGAGTGTACATGTGCAACAATGCAGGTATGTTTTGAAAATTGTAAGCTTTAACTATGATGTATAATAATGATAACCACACTTCTTGATGTATGTATGGATGTATGTATGTACGTACGTACGTATCCTACCTTCAATACTTATCCTTTCACTTGGTACAGCCATGCTAGTTGAAGAAGTTCAATCTATTGGAATAGTAACAGAATCTGTAAAACAAATAATTTTGCTACATCCCCTCTTCAATATTGTATGGGAAATTGGAATTTATCATAGCAGTGGCGGATGAATCACATCACTAGGCCATGTCATAGGATTTATCTATTCCTACTCATCTCAGTAATTATTAAAAAATTAAGGCTATAAAGAATAAAAATAATTAGATATATTTTCAATTGTTCTGATGATGAAGGTAAATTATATTGTACTCACCTCCTAAAGGAACAAATTTTCTTGCTTCTTTGGCAGTAATACTTTTCTTGCAACAAACTCTTTGCCTAATTCATTATAATACTAATCTTCCAAACTTCTATGAACCCATGAAAGCGGCACAAAGTTACCATGACGGTGTCGGAGAAAGTGTACCCTCCCAACCGGCGACTAGTCTCGCGCAAGCCAGACCCTTTACCCAAAAGAGCGATTGGGAAAAGGCGCGGATTACTAGGCTACGAGGCGACTACGTGGGGGTACTGTCTGGGTCGGAAGTTTAGTAACCTTGCGCGCATTGGCTATAGAGTTCTCCCGGGGTAGGAGGAGACAGATACTTGAATACTTTCTAGTATAAAAATTAGTGTTTGAAATATCCTTTGCTGCTATTCAAAATAATGGTATACTACATTTTGATGACTAATCGACTGATTTTCAACTCTAGTTAGCTATAGGTCTCCGCACAAAAAAAAAAAATGTGACTTCAAAATTTTATATGTGCGTATTGGCAACTGAAGCGTTTTCAATCCCGGTAAAATTCTAGTTTCAATGATTTGGTGAGTTGTAGGTGACCAATAGTCTGGCGCAGCCGGACCCTTTTGCATTGATCGCTACGCGGACGGAAAGTAGCGATTTGTTGGTAAAAGGTTTTTCAAGCCAGACCATATATAGGTGCCCCTTTATAATTGTATGTAAGTTTGAATAGATCTAATTAATCCACTTCTAAGAATAGGCTATGGTTACATTGTATACACTTTAATTTTCCCATAAACTGTGTTTAGCTTCTCTTATAAATTTCTCAGGAGCAAATTATCTGTCCTTAACTTCCACTCCTGCTAATTAAGTAATCTTTCCTCCATAGAAATAAGAAACATAACTACATGCATCTATGTTATGCAATACATTTAATCCAAAAGAGCTGATCTATTTCATATTCTACCATACAAGGCAAGCATATCATTTAAATAAATTAATAGTATTTGAGGCCAGGGGATATATTATCTTAAAGAGTTTTTTTTTGTCTTCAAGGTTAAGCTAATCTGTCAAGGAATTCTAACTAGTGATCAGGAATATAATAAATAGAGTACTAAATATTTTATTTAGCCACACCCATAAATTTTTCCCTAGTTAGATGTGATTAACTAAAAAAATAGCTGTATGTAATCTGTTGCATTGAAGGCATTAAGAGATGGCTATCTACTTACCAAGATGATCCATTTCCATGGCACACTCCACATGACCATTGGTACTTTTTTTATTTTCATGGCGCTCCAAAATTCATGGCAGACTGTTTTTTGTTTCTTTTTTTACACATGTGTGGCTTACTTTGTAGAAAATGGATGGAGGTAACATAAAAGAGGGTGGTTTATATAAACCAAGTCAAACCCTAACTAGATTGCCACATGGAAGAAGTACCAGGAGGCGACTCCCAAAACATTTATTTAGCTATTGTTTTTGCACCTTTTTAATACTTAAGAGTTGATTTGAGGGACTCACAAATGCAATCTTAGTTGGTGCCTTGTATGCATCCCTATACAAGTCTGGTAGAGATATCTCCTATAAGGCCAGAAGCAGAGGTAAAAGCAATAGCAGTATCAGTTTGCAAGCAGCAAAAATATGTGATGCAACTCCCTCACTTTATCAGCTACATTTCCAATTGGATTTTTTTTCCTGGATCATGTCAATATGTTGTTGTTTTTTTTTAAGCTAGAAGATTTTTACCACTAACGTGTTTGGTTGACTTCAAGTGTTGGAGTAATACACTCTTTTAACAGAAACAAGGCTCGCTTCACGAAATAACAGTTTTCCCTAAAAATATTCAACATGTACAATGATAAGGTCAGTTTATACATAGCTATAATAATATACATTGTTTAATGTTTTTATTACTTCTTTGTCTAACATAGTCATAAACATTAACTGTATTTCAAGCTCACCTCAATAAATAAGCGTACAGCACGGAATTACCATAAGGAATGTGAGAAACAACAACTAAAAGAAAAGCGTCGTCGTATTGCGAAGTTTCTAAGTACGCTCTGCGCTTTTATAGGTAGCGACTGCCGATACACGCATGCGGACGCTAACGAAGTTTTGTTGACAGACGATTCTTACCTTCCAAATCTATGTTCTGGTTTGCGCAAACAAGTCTTGCACAAGGAATTGAAATAATAATGCGGTAAATAAGTTTTAATGAAAGTTATTGTTACTCTTATTTATTACTTACTTCCACCATGTATTTGAGGCCCTGATTGCCTTTAACTCTCAATTTTACACCCCACTTCTTATACTATAGATACATTTGCTCAGAAAAGCATCTGCATTGTGTGCCCTTTGAAACAATCAATATTGAGTTTTCAATGGTGCTTATCAAAACTAGTCATGTGGTGAAAACAAAACAAAATTATTCAAGTTACAATAAACAAAAAATGGGACTTAGCACAATATCTAGCTATCTTTATGTATAATTTTGAAAGTTCACAAAAATGCTTGAGCACCTAAACTGCTCATAATGCTTCAGTTCTAAAATGCTAAAAAAAATATGCTAGAATAATTTTGCATCTATATTTATCATCACTGATGTATATAAGTGGTTGTTCTGTCTGATTCAGTCAGTTGAGTTCTTGTATTGCTTAATTATAGTATTATTAAGTAGCCAGTCAGTCAATGTTACAGTTTCAGGTATACCAAATTTAGTAAATGTTTCCAAACTTCAAGTATAGCAAAACGATTTTTAGCCGTAGATAATAAGGTTATGTCTGGTTGGGAATTGCGAAAGATTATTATGGAGGTCATAAGTTCATCCACTTTAACTGTCTTGATGACTTACTTGATAATAATATAGACTACTCCCTCAGACTCACCATTAGTTACTGAGTGATGGGGAGATAAGTGACACTATTTGTAGTCATTTGTGTGCATAAATTCAGGAGGATGGACAATACAATGCACTGAAGATGCACAAGAGCCAGCTGCTCTGCTGGTATAGTCCATAGTGAAACCAAGGTCAAGCATGAGTAAGAGTTGACAGTCCAGATACTTCATCCCTCCCTTACTAAATTAGAGTTTGGTATCAGTCAAGAGGTTTTCATTTCTTTTTTTGTAAAAATACTTGGGTGCAGAGCGGCATCCAAAGAAACTGTGCATATGAACCCACATCAGTATTACTCCATATAAGGTAAAGTGAATACAAAAATGAAAACAAACTGTATAGCTATATACTTGATTTGTGATTAAAATTCTCCCACAATTAACATTTTATTATACATAATAAGTACATGACATTGGCAATACTTTGTTAAATCAATGCTAAACTTATAAAACTGATGCCTGTCCAGTCCCTTCAAACATTGAGTGCTAAGTATATTTGCTGTCTTGCTCTCCACAGTAATTCAGTCTGATTGTACTTTGCCAAGTCAATAATATTTGAACTCCTTCCAGCTGGAGCCACTTCCTAAATAATAATAATTATAATAATAATAATAATAATAATAATAATAATAAGTGCTTTAGCACAAAAAACTATGAGCGAGCAAAAGCCTAGCTTGAGGCTCAAACAAACCTAAATAGTTGAGTTTTACTTCAGTGAGATCTATTCACCAAACTACACCATACTATAAGGCTACATTATTCAATTTTTCTGAAGTTAAATTTCTAGCTTCTGTTTAAAAACAACTTTTAAATTCAGTAGATTCATTTTTCTAAAAGTACAAGTACACATTAAAAAGTTGACACCACTCAGAGTTCTATAAAGCTAGCCATTGATTAAATTTTACCAATTACTTTCTTATTCAATCTTCCCACATAACTGTAGTATCTTTATTTAAAATTTTTGTTGTTTCTTTACGTGAAGAACCAGTAGCTCTCAACAACGAAGCTCTCAACTACCAAAACTGGACAGCAATTGTAACAGCTTCTTGCGACTTTGAAGCCACACTTTTCTATAAGCGAACACAAAAATGTGAGGGTCAAAGTACAAAATGACATACATATGTCCAAACATCCCCGATTTTTTAATGCATTTCCCCTGATAGTGTGTCGGTCGCTTCACTCACTTTCCAATAGTAATCATCAGTGTATTGTCTTGAATTGAGTGGGACATATGTATCCGATTTTGAAGCTCTTCTCTCCTGGTTTCTCCCGATTGGAGAACTTTAACAATAGTTGTCCCAATTGACCAAACTTGGCTGCACAAGCTAAAAACTGAGGGAGTAACCGGAGACTGAATATTGCTCGTTTGCAAACTATAATAAGCAAATTTCTAGAGATTGTGTGCCTAAATGATTATATAGTATCCTTCAAATGAACTCCCTGAGGCCAAATAAACCAAGAAGATCTTAATAATTCAAGAGTTAGTATAAGATCTTGTTACCATCAAATAATCGATAGTACCTTTCTTGCTTATCCCAGCCAAACAGTCAGTAAAACTAGTGATGTGCTTGAGCACAAATGGCGAGCGAATGATTTTGACTTCTAACACTGAAGTTACTGAAAATAACGTCCAGTTTTTAAATTTAGCATACAGGGTAAAGGGATTTCAGTGCCATGGTAACAACTCTCTGCAACTGCTTGGAAGGAAAAAAACAACAACAAAACAATACACGTTATTTAAAAGTTTTCTTTGTGATATTCTTTAGCTCAGTAGTGGTTGTAACACACAATGCTTTGACACAACTGGACATGCACCTACACAGACTTACCTTCGCAGTAGTATAGTGGACAATGTATTTTCAAGTAAATACTGTTGCACATGGGCATGGCTTATAACCATGACAAAGAGCGCATTGACTTACCACCGCCACTAACTGGAATAGAAATGGAAGTCCCTTAAGTTTTCAAGTTTGAACTGCACCCGCAAAAGAATTCAAAACGGTAAACAATTCAATTTCTAGGGTGATACGGGTACTGATCGATAAACAAGAGGATTCTGTTTAGTGCAATTTGGGACGGGGTCGACAACCGAACTAACACAAAAATGTGAGGGTCAAAGTACAAAATGACATATGTACATCCATACATATATCTAAATAAATAAATAAACAAACATCCCCGATTTTCGATTGTGTTACCCCTGTAAATGTCTCGCTCGCTACGCTCGCTCGCCAATTGTTATCTTATGTGTGCATGTGGTCAGGTCAAAATACACAATGTCCCTATTTTTCATTTCCAAAACTTGGCACCTATGTATGAATAATAGACTATAAAAGCAGCAGCATCAAAATAATTTGATTGTCAAAGGTGACCAATCTGAGCAACAGCAATGGAATAGCTATATCAATTTGTGGGAGGAGAAATGTTAGCTTAGCCTCCTCTTTGTACTACTATATATCATATAAATAATTTCTTTGGTGATAAACCTCTCTCTGAATATGGAGGCCAAGCAGGAGCAGACTAATTAGCTAATTTCATACCTTTGGTGGCTGTTCTTCTTGTTGCTGCTGCCGTTGGTGCTTTTCCTTGTACTGTAATAGCTTTTCCATTTGTTTATTGATGAAAAGACCCTTGGCGTAGTTCATAGGAGATACATTGTTCTAAATATACATGGAATACAGATTATGAATCTAGAACTTAACATTAATCAGATAAAATAGATATGGTTCGGTAAGGTGAGAGCACTATTTTAATATTTACCTTCTGAAAAAAACATTTGTAAGAAAAACAAAATTCATTCTTTTAAAACATTCTTGGTATCAACATCAACTTACTTCATCTAGAATATTCATATTTGCATAATTTTCTACCAAAAGGTCCAGGAGTTTTTCGTCTCCGTTACGAATAGCAAAGAACACTGCTGTCCATTGAACATACTGTAAAAAAATCAATAGTTGTAGATAAATCAATATTTAAACAGGCAAAGCTCTTTAAAATAATTGCAATAGTGGGGAGAAATTTTAGCTAAACAATGATTTGATTACAGCAAGACATGACGTTAAACTGAATCAATATAAAAAATAATTATCAGCAAGCAATAAAATTATATTCCATTGCTTTACTTCTGGGAGAGTACAGTGCTTAATAAATCACTCTTCAAATTCTCTCTACAATGAACTCTATTCTCTCACTCTAATCATCATAGCTAATGTTTACAGTCAGAATTACTAGGCCATGCATTAACTACGACAGCTGCATTTAGAAACAGAAAACAAAGCAAATACTTTGGACATTGCCAAACATTTATATGTGTGAAAGGTAGGTGTCTTAAAATTTAAGGAGTTACCAGCACTTATAACTAGCACAAAATATCATAGGGTGAGGCCACAGTGCCCCTTACCCTCCCCCCCACCACCTCCCCCCTCCCCCCTCTCCAATTCAGATATTGTTAGTATCACGTTTCGCTCATTATATTCTACATTTTTAGCAATTTTCATGTCAGATATCATTGAAAATCCTGGACCAAACCACTAAAAATATATATTTATAATGCTGTAAGGACAGTACATATTTATTTGGAAAATGCACCATCTCCACACTGAGTTTGAAGTGTATTGAGGTGCTATGCTTACTCTTTCAGCTTTAAGATTGACATTAGCTTGAGCTGTTTTAATCAAGTGATTTGCTACGTCATGGTGCCCTTGTTTTGTGGCCAGAATCAAAGGAGTCATCCCCCACTGAGAGAAATACGATTAAAAGTTAAACATACAACTCTTATCTGGTCAGCTTTAAACTTACACCATCTTTGACATTAACATCTGGTGCAATCTTGCGTCCTTGAGGTGCCGGTTCTTTAGGAGATGGTACCATGCACTTGACAGCTCTTAATAATCCCTTATAGCATGCCATGTGTAATGCAGTAAATCCTCCCTGTAATCACAGAAACCATATTGAGGAAAACACATTACTTAAAGAAAAAATGGAGTAAAACAACAACAACAACAAACAACAAACAAGAAGTAACACAAAAAGCTTACTTTTTTCTTTTTGTTAATGTCAGCGCCAGCTTCAGTCAGTTCTATGACAATGTCTTCATTCCCTTTCCTACAGGCAGTAGTGATAGCTGTCCAAGAAGACTAAAGAGGAAAGTAAAATGATTAGTTGGATTAGCTGACAAAAATCAACAACAATAAGAAACGCCTATAGCTATATTACACTAGAAACTTGTTTTATTACTTTGCTTTCATGATCCAAGTCAATGCCCTCAATTCTACACATCGTCTGTACAAGTTTCAAACTATTGTCTTGACTAGCTTGCATCAGTGGTGTCCATCCAGCCTGTAAAAATGCATGAGTATGTGAACAGACAGTGGATTGTACCAATGCACAGTTGAACTTACACTGTTTGTTATGTTGATATTCGCACCAGCTTTGACTAAGCTCTGGATGATTTTGCAGCGATTTTCTTGCCCTTTGTCTGATTTTGCCTCTGAATTGAATTTAGACTGAGCTGCCCAAATTAGGGGACCCCAACTAGACTGTTGAGTAAAAAAAAAGGAAAAAAGGTAGTGACAGCAACAACAACAACAACAAAAACTGTAACAACATTAATAGGAATATAATTATTAATTATAATAATTTGTATACATTTGTGTGTCAGTAATGACGATGATGGTGACCGATGACCTATGAAGTTCTATCCGCTCTGAGCTGAAAGAAAAAAAAACTAGATAAAACAGTGTTCCATGTCGGACTTGAAGCCATGTCCTCCACGTAGCAGTTTTTGCATGCTTACTATTACACCATCAGATCTGATAGCTTTGAGATTCTTGGAGTACCTTATTGGCCTATTGTATAATATTCTTTTTTTATTTGGTTGGTTAGAATGGAGTTTAACAGAGGTTAATGATGACTGGAAAAGGGTCGGCGGTGGGAGAAGAAGGGCAGGGGCAGGGCCAAGCATATGCAGTAGAGCAAAGGCATTCAGCTGAGCTATAGCAAGGTGGCAAGAGGAGCTTCTAGTTGTTTGGCTCCCACCCACCCCCCTAAGCACAGGAGGTGTGTAGGAGGACGGGATAAACACTTCCAGTGACTTCACTTCATAGTCACTGTGAAGGGTTTTGGACGGCTGTGAGGGAGTTAGCTCAACCCTCACAAGCCACTTCCCCCAGGAAGAAGTCATCCCGAAGTGCAGGGAAAGGGGGAGGGCTAATTACAGCTGCAAAGGCCCCACCTGAAGCCAGACTTGCAAAGCTAAAGGGCTCATTCATCATTACTTTTCCTTTTTTTTTTCTTTTTTTTTTCTTTCCTTTTTTCCCCTAGGTGCCCTGTCCACCCCTTACTTTATAAATCTGGGTGTCTGTATTCATGAATAACTTGTTTGGGAAAGCGTATTCACCTACAGTAGCTAACCATAATCCACCACATACATATGTATTGTGGGTAAAAGAAAGGCAGACAAGCATGAGAACACAAGGGTCATATAATAGAACCAAGTGAGAAAAGGCTGACTGATACAATACTTCAGTGGTGAAGTGAAAGAAAATACACAGAAAAACAAAGATATTGAGGAGCAGGAGAGGTAGATGAAAGAGGAGAAGGGAATCTATGAGTTGAAGAGAGGAATAAGTAAAACTGAAATGGCTCAGGAAGAAAGAGAACAGGAGAGGGAAACCTTGGATAATAATACCTTATGCTACTGCATTCCTAATTTACTTGCTAGTAAATTTTAATCCAATGTTGAATGGATATAAATGATATTTTTACAATATCAGTTTTTTTTCTTGTTTTTTGTTTTTATGCAGGCCTATGTAACACAAAATGTTTAAGCTCTGTCTTAAAGGCCATAATATATATTTTTTGTGAAGTTGGAGAGTTCAACGTGATAAGTTGGACTTACAACAGAGTTCACTGCATCTATGTCTAGCTGGACAGGATTGCTGGGGTCCACAAGACTTTCCACAATTTCATGATGTCCCTCCTTGCTGGCCAATATAAGTGCTGTGTAATCAGCCTACACAAGAACATGGAAGGATTTAAGAGCACATCCATATTTGAATATTGAGGTCAAGGAGAGTAACCTCAGACCTTATCTCACTGCCTCATGTGTGTTTATCTTACTGTAATGGTCACTATGTTGGGATCAGCTCCATGCTTCAACAGCACTTTAGCCACCATTACATGGCCTTTGTGAGCAGCTATCATCAGAGGAGTCCACATTTGCTAAAAGTTTCAAGATGTTAAAAATACACTGAACTACTGATGTACAAAATTAAAATTAAAATAATATAAAAATGCTCACTACTTCATATCTTCTTGTGTTTGGATTAGCACCTTTTCTGAGCAAATTTTCTGCTGAAACAGCATTACCACCGGAAGCAGCTCGAATCTAGTTGTATTTTATCAAAGTAAACAACTAAACCATCGCATAAAAATATCAATGGCACTTACTAATCTGACGTTTACGCTTCCGACATGAATAACAGACTGCAAAACGGACTTTCCAAATTTTTTAAACTTGCTCCCAAGTCCCTATAAAATCAAAATAGGTACGCAATTGTATCACTAAAAACTAGACCCATACAGTATCTTTTGGAGCTTTTTCTTCAGTTTCTAATTCTAACTGTGGAAGTGTTTCTTGGTGTGGAGTGAGTGGAGTTGCTCCCTCAGTTGATGAACCTGAGGCTTGTGGTGGTTTTACGTCTGGTAAGGTAACTTCATATGCCATATGGTCTTCAGGTTCATTGTCACTTGAAATATCATATTGGTGTGGCTCATCTAGGGTTGGGCGATATTGGGTTATTCTCATAACGGTACGATATTATAAAATTAATTGCGGTATGAGTAACTAACAACTATTTTTTTTAATTTAAATTAAAGTGTATAAATGAGAGAATTGTCATTGTCAAAATAATGATAGAAAAAGTTTTTTTTCAGCAAGTATTTTAGTTATAAGTTGATATTCAAGAATCCGTCAGCTCCAGCCATCGTCTCCCGCCTCTTTCATACGGCTGGACTGCGTATAGCACAGAAGAAGTGTTGGCTGGTTGATGTCAGTCGTTCCAGACCGTTTCTCACCTTCTCTCTTCATCAGGAGCCTGACTTTACTGTGAACCTTGGGGTGTTTGTTCTTTAGGTGCGATAGCAAGTTTGAAGTGTTCCCAGTAGCCGCCCTAACTTGCACGCCGCAAATTCGACAAACAGGATTGTCCTGTTGGCTGCCTCCGCCACTATCATCCGCGATTAAACCGAAATACTTCCAAACAGCCGATTTTGTACCGCATTTCTCGGTAAGTTGCTGTCCAGACGCCATCACTAAAAAACGGTAAAATACAGCTGGAACTCTATGCGTTGCGCATGCGCAATTTATCGCGGTATTTCCCGCGTTACTCGGTATAATTTCTTTTATCGTACCGTGACTAAATACCGCGATACCGCCCAACCCTAGGCTCATCTTCTTCAAAAGTATGTTCATCTTCTAAAAAGTATGGGCGAAAAAGTTGTTCTAACTCCTGATTCTTGTTCTTGACTGCAATGTCTTTTGGTGTATTGTTGTTCTAAAAAGAGAGAGAGATAAATCAAACTATTGGCAGTCTCATTAAGTTCATTGCATACTATATCTCTGAGATCTAAAGTATCTGGGTACTTTAGAAGATCTTTTACAATACTTGTCCAGCCACATTCAGTTGCTGCATGGATTGCTGTCCTTCCTTGAATCTACAGATTTATTTAAGCAAAATAATAAAAAAAAAAATCCAACTAATTAAGAAAATGAAGTTGTTACACATAGCTATAATATTATACATGTACATTCAAATTAAATTATGTGCTTATATTTCGTCTTGGCATTCATAAAACTAACAATATCCTCTCTTTAAAAGGATTAAATGAAATGCAAAGGAAATTCCATTATTGTTGGCCCTCCAAGCCACAAAAGCAAAATTTTTCAAGCTTTCACACAAAAAGTTAAAATTTGTGAAGCTAGGAAGTCATGAGTTGTTACATTATGTGAGTACAGGTGACTGCTGGCTACAGTGGTTTGGCTCCTCATAGAAGCAACTAAATTTTGTTTTAATTCTTTTTCATCAACAATCTGAAGGAAGAATTTCATCCCATTTGTATCTCTTATACCCGCTGTGCCACAAAGAGTGCTATTTAGTTTTAAATATTACTGGAAAAACTTCGAATTGCATAAGGACCAGTCCTTGTTACTACTGTTATAATAATTGTGAATAACAAACAAGCATCCTTACATCTTGGGCTTTTATGTCAATGACTTCTTCCTCCTGGCTGAGCAATGATCTAGCAATTTCTTCATTTCCATTCTCTGCTGCTACTATTAAAGCTGTCTTCCCATCATTTGTCCTTGCATTAAGGTCAGCATGATGTTCTTTAAGGAGAGTGAACATTTCCATGTCATTGCTTTGAACTGCAAATATCAGAGGTGACATTCCCAGTACCTAAGGTCATAAAATAAATAAAGGGTGAATAAATGGTGAAGTACAAGAGCCATTACATATTCTCGGATATTTATGTCGACCGCATAATCCAAAAGGTATTTGACCACAGAAGCTTGTCCTGCTCTAAGGGCTATCATCAAAGCAGTGCATCCTCTCTAAATTATTGATAAATTAAAATGACTAAAAATTTCAAGCAGAAATATTTGGCATGACAAATAGCACATACGGCATCCTGGTAATTAATATCTGCTCCGTTGTCCAATAATAACTTGATGCTGTCCTGATGGCCGTACTTTGCAGCACACTGCAGAGACGTCCTTTCAAAGATCTAAGATTGCACAATATATTAAATCATAGAACAGACAGAATGAGACCCTACTAAACACTTTACCTTATATACTGCATTTGGATTGACTCTGTTTTCTTGCAATAACATTCTCACTACTCCTGAGGCACCGTCTCTGCTAGCATTCCATAGCTTAAAAACAAGACATAAAACTACTCAATGTATTACATGTTATAGCATGATATAACTAACATCTTATACAAAAAAACAACACTATATTAATATGCCCTATTTTTAGTGCAGCAAACCAATGGACAAACCAATCTATATCACAATTTTGTGTCCTTAGCCGATATTATACATTTACAAATGTTAAACTATATAATTTTAAGGAACTATTGAGAATGATATTTTCACAAAATACATCGTAACTGTGAAAATGTACCGAAAACAGCGAAATGATGATTGAATATCTAGATTAAGTTAACTATAGAATACCACTACTTGAATAGCTACACTTTCAGCCTTTCATTTCTTACTTCTTCCCGATCTGTGCTCGGGTAAATTATGTAATCATCGAGAATGAAAACAGACAAATGGATCTCTTGAACAAACTCGGAGTCTTCGTGTATCAGCTTCTTAGCTTCTTCCATTAACTTAGGCCACATATTAGTAAAAACCACCCACAAGGCAATCACCGAGCTTTCTGATACTTGTACGAGATGAAAATGTGCTGCTTCCATACCAATACGTTGAGTAATTAGCATATGTTCAAATCTGAGACCCAGTCTGCGCAAGTCCTCAGCTTTGCATTTATTAGGATCTTCAAACATCTCTGTCACACATGTTTTAAAAGATTCAGGAATATCACAAGCAAAAATTGGAGGACTCCAGTGAGCAATGAGCTCAGTCACTGTAATTCTGCCACACTTTATTTTAACCTTTTCTTCATAGATTTTCATCTTTTCGAACAAGCTGGGCTCACCACATTGCCGGATCAAGGAGCTCAATACATCAAAGTCCATAAAGTTAAAGACATATCTTCTCAATCTTTTAAATATATCTTCTAATTTCATTTCATCAAGCTCCCACTTTAGAAATATATCTTCTAATCCTATCCAGTTATCCACAGAATCTTTTATAGTGCCACAAAAGTTTGCACAATTTTCTCTATTAGAATTGAGAAATTTCTTAAACTCTTCTCCGATGGCATGAAATTCAATCTGCAAATTTTCTATGTCTGGGTAAAAATAACAAAAACAACCCAACAACAACAACAACAACAACAACAAAAATTTTGAATATTGAGATAAGCCTATCTACCATTACCTTTTGAACTGCTATTATAAGAATCTTTGCGGAGTAGAGACTTACTTGATTCTTTGAGTAATGTACAATCTTGTTCTTCTATGGATGCCACTATGAGGTTTGTTTCATTGTCCTGTATAGAATTATTAGAATACTTTTATTTAAAAAATATATAATCCAGTCATTATATACCTGGTTGGTTTTACTGATGGCATGGTTTGAGTTCCACTTCTCCAAAATACCGTCAACCTTCTTAACATTGTTACGCTCAGTAGCTAGGAGGTCCTTTTAAATATTAAATATAGCTACAGCATATAAGTATGTTGAATTTTGTAAAACAATTTACCTTTTTTATTGTTACAAAAATGTGATTGTTCAATTCAATAGAAATAATATTGTTTTCTTCAAAGTAGATTCCTTCTGTTTCAAACTGCTCAAATTTTTTACAAAGGAGCTCCACGTAATAGGAAGGAACCAACCAAATGGCAACTACACAATTGACTGATACATGGTACAGTATCATCAGGCACTTGGTTAGACCCAGTTTCCAATATTTCCTTTTGCGAAGATTATTAAGCTCCCGAATGGTATGTTTACCAGGATTCCAATCGATTTTTTCAACAATGGGAGAAAAATAAGTATCTGTAGTAGTATCTGGGTGAATATCTAGCTCTTCTAAAGCTTTGGCAACCCAAGCAATCGGCTGCAATTCTAATTCTTTTAGCATTTCTTTGTACTTCTCCATTTTATAGTTGGATTTGGGAGATATAAACTTGATACATATTTCTAACAGTCTAACATCTAATATATGCCAGCATTGTCTCATAGATTCAAACAACTGTTCAGTGCCATTTGTATTCTCGAGTGTTTTAGTTAGGAAGTCTTCGTAGTAAGGCTGATGGGTAGCAGTTCTTAGCCTGTCCTTGAACTGTTCAAATTCTTTAGAAGTTTTCTTTTTGAGTTCGTCATATGCAATATATTTGAGATCATCAAACTTTTCCCTCATTAATTCAATGAAAGTGAGCACATCATCTGCATAGCAAGATTGTTAAATAAATCATTGAGGTGTATACAGTTGTTGGAGGGAATATGTGCAACAATTTAGTAATTTTGATTCTAAATTATGATGTATATGTATATGCTAATACTAAGTTTACAGTTTATGACCCAGTGCCATAACCATAACAAGAGATACATCTTGGATATCTAATACAATGCTTGCTGAATGTTTATCAGAATCAGAAAAAATGGCATTCTTTGAATGACTGTAATGGTTGTTTCACTACACTATTGAAATTGCAACTGAATTACTACCAGTTACTGATCAATGATCAAGCAAGTGATTCCTTTGAATTTGTGCAAGGTAAGTGCCTGTGCCCTTGAGTACTCCTTCTAGTATCTGCTTCAGCGAAGGGTTCACCCTCCACAATTATTATTATTATATTATTATTATTATTATTGTTATTATTATTATTATTATTATTATTATTATTATTATTATTATTACTAATGATGTGCTTGAGCACAAATTGTGAGCGAGCCTAAATCTACACTATTGTTAAATGTTTAATTTTAACTTCTAACACTCAAGATACTAAAAAAGTCGAGTTTTTAAATTACATATATATAAAGGTAAAGGGGATTCATTGCCATAGTAACCACTCCCCGGAACTCTCTGAATTGAAAAACAAATAAAGCAACAAAAAACTAGTCACACTATTTAAACGTTTTCTTTTAGTTGTAACACACAATATTTTCACACAACTGAACATACCTAATAGTCAGGTGGTCAAACTGGAATTTGGATGCATACCTTGCAGTAGGGTCCACACAATGTTTTTTTCCAGTTTCTACATCTTGAATGCCTCTACATTGAGAAACTGCATGATGCCACACTGGCATCTTTGGGCATTTAAAAAAAAACACAGCCAACTGAGACAATAATTGAAATTCTCATGAATGTCCTAACTAATGTGGTAATTAGTTAACAACTAATAGTGCACAGTGTCAATGCTACACACATAACTATCCTTTACCAGGAAGGCATGTGCTGACCTTGAGCCAAGAAGAATAGCTTTCAAGTAGGACCAGAACTTGGCAAAGAAGCAAAGAAGAATAGCTTTCAAGAGGAACACTTCACACTGCTACAAAACCAGTCACCGATGCGGGCTCTAGACGTATCAAGAGTATTATCGAAGCAAGTAAGCTCCGTGAGGATGGCATTCATATCAGTTTAGAACAGGAACTTGAAGCAAATGACAAGTTGACTATTAAGTGCCACAGAGATTGTGTGTCTACATATACATCAAAGTGCCATATTAGAAGACAATTGAAAAGGCTACGTGAAGAGGGGAACATGGAACCAACAGTTCCTGACAAGAGATGCTGTCGTTCAAGCTCCCCCAAGTTCAACTTCAGAGAGCAGTGTGTGTTTTGTGGTGATCTATGCATCATGGATTATGACCAGAAACACCCTAGTCGTTGGCGTCGAGTTGTGCTGTGTAGGACTGCAGATCGTGGTGGGAAAGAGACTTTTAAACAAGTGATTTTGAATGTATGTGACTTGAGAAATGATGAGTGGGCAAGCCGTGTTAAAATCAGAATCCAGGGAGCTGTTAGTGATCTGCATGCAGCCGATGCACGGTATCATGAAGACTGCAAGTCATCGTTTATGGCACCTCGTTCAGTTAGAGCAGCAGCAAGCAGTACAAAGCCAAAGGAGACAGAAGATAAAGCATTGCAATCTACCATATTACAAATATCAAATGAATCATCACAAATATGGAATACAGTGGCTGCATATGATCTATACTTGTCTCACGGTGGAGAGCTCCTTTCAAGAAGAACACTACTGGAAAAATTAACTGAGCATTTTGGTCCTGATCTACTAGTGTTATCTGGTTCTGGGGTTGCATCTCTTCTAGTGTTCCGCAGTAGAACTTCTAGTATATTACGACTAGTTGCTCAAAAAGATGATGATGTTGAGATGGAGTTGGACAAAGTTGCCACACACATCATTAAGGAATCAAGGAAATTAGCACAGGAGAGGAACATCTATCATAGGAGAGTAAGCATGGATGAAGCCTTTGATGTTGTGAGTCCTACCATGTCATCATTGCTTTCCAAGATCTCGGACAAGCTTAATCACACGAAGCCAGCAGCACTCATTGGCAATGTTATCACAAATATCATAACCAACCAGCCAACAACACTTCAAATTGCACTGGCCGCAGTTCTCAACAGGAAAAGCTTGATTGAAGAGCTTTATGAATTCCGAGTTAATTGTTCCTACAATGAGTTTCTATGTTTCAAATCTTCAGCAGCAGTAGCAGCAGTGAAAGACTCGGACATTAGAGGAATTGGGAACACATCAAGTGGGTTGGTGCAAGTGATAACAGATAATTTTGATGCAACAATATCATCACAGAATGGTCTGCGCTCCACCCACTCTCTTGCAATGCTTTTGGCAATGCCAGAGACAAACAAGCCTGAAACTGCTGGTGGTGTTGCTGGCATCAGACGTCTCACCATCAGTGAGATGAAGCAACCAATTACGGAGGATGCTCCTATAGCGAGATACAGTGGCCCCAAGAAACCACAAATGCCGGCTAAAGAAGCCACCCGTGCAGTACTACCCCTGAAAGTCCTAGCACAACAAGTCATACAGCTGGCACGTGCTCAATTTCTTGACTTCAAATTCTTCAAGGCTGTTGTTACTGATACTGACACACCAGTGTTTGGTGGGTTTAACACAAAATTAGCAAGAGAGCAGGGACAGTCTGCTCAACCTGCTACAAGGGCCATTTACACACCATTGATCGACATGACTCCAGCAGATCCAGATACAATGATGACAGCAATGGTGGAGGGACAGAAACTTACAAAGCAATGTGGACAGGAGTTTACTGTCTTTACGGATGACCAGCAGCTCTACAAAGTTGCCGTGAATGTGATGTGGGTCTATCCGGAAAAGTTTTCCTTATTTGTGCCACGGCTTGGTGGCATGCATATGTTGATGAGCTTTGTGGGCTGTGTAGGGGTTCTGATGGCTGACAGTGGTCTGGAAGATGTCCTTAAGTCCAGCTTTGGCAGTGTGTCCCAGATGCTTACAGGAAAACGTTTCCCACAGAATGTTAGAGCCCTCAGGTTGGTGGTGGAAGAATTGCTACGTCAATTCTTATTGAAGGCAGACTGTTACAGCGATTTGATGAAAGCACTTGAAAATGCATCTGCACAAAGTAAAACCACAGAACTATGGTGTGAGAATCTGGTGAAACCAGTTTTCATCATGATGTCATTTGTCAGAGCTGAGCGGGAGGGTGATTGGCCATTGCACCTGTGGGCTGTCAAAGAGATGCTCCCTTACTTCTTTGCAACAAGTCATGTAAACTATGCCAGGTATGGGCTTTATTATTTGCGGTCTATGGAGAAACTCCCCAAAGATATACTTGCTCACTTCATGAAGGGTGAGCATGTGATGCGCCACAAACCGGGTGTGTGGAATGCCATTGGAGCGACATGTACATTGAGACAACGTTCATGCGCTATGGTCATGGGCCTAATGGCATTGTTGGAATAACTCTACAGCCATCAGCAGTCCAACGATGGGCTCTCAGCATGCACACATGTAGTCAGCTTGTGCAGGATGTGGCTGATTTGACAGATGGCTACAAACAATCTGAAGTGATGACACACAAGGAGGAGAAGCCGTCACGCATTCGCTCTTATTCACAAGACCGGCAAAACATCCAAGACAAACTGAAAACTTGCATTGATCCACTTGATCCAGCTGACCATCCTAATGGATTGGTTAACATCATCACAGGCAGAGTAGTGCCAGATATTGTCAATGCAGGAAAGTCTGTTGAAATTGGAAGAGCACAGATGAATGCGTACGAACAGAGTTGGCCAAGTGGTTTCAATGACACCCTGTCAAAGAAGGTGGTGACTATATGTCTGTGACACGAAAAGCACTGAAAGTTGGAACAACTCCTGTGATAGATACAAATATCATTTACAGTTGAGTTCTTATACTTCAGCAGTCAAAAGATATCGATCTGAACCGGGTTCTTCAGTATGAATTGGCACCAGTGCCAACATCGATGTTCAATGACAAAGGTCAAATGAGAATATCAAAGTCCAAATCGACATTGAAGAGAAAGCTGCAAGTTGAAAAGTCCTCCAGATTATCAATAAATCCAGATACTACCATCGTTGATGGATGTGCCATATTATGGATTATTCACTGGCCGAACAAGGGAACTGTGCAAGACTATGTGGACAATTTTGTGAGCTACATTTCAACTAGAACAGGCCATAGTCATGTTCGCCTAGTGTTTGACAGATACCATGACTACAGCATCAAAAGTGGAGCCAGACAAGAACGAGCTGGTCAGTTTGCTAGCAGATGCCACCAACTGAGCCTACAAACCCCACTTCCTCCTCAGAAGATCATGCTTACAGTGACCAGAAATAAAGTACAGCTGATAGATATCATCTGTGAGCAGCTTAATCACATCTACCAACAGCACCATTCAGGTGATGAACACAGACTGGTAATCACTGGTAAAAATGAAGTTCCTGTGGAGGTACACAGGGGGTATAGTTATCAATCGAACAGATTTGAAAACATCACAAGAGTAGGCTGATGTAATCATAATCCACCAATTGTGTGAACTTGTAGCTAACAATCCAGGGTGCATCACTGTGGTGTGTGATGACACAGATGTTTTCCTTCTTCTAGTTCATCATTATGCAGTCCAACAGATGACATGCACCGTTATCATGGAGGGCACCAGCAGTGGAAGAACAGTTGTGGACATTGGAGAAACTGCCAAGAAGCATGCTGCGATAGTCCCCCAATTGCTAGCAGTACATGCCATCACTGGCTGTGACACAGTGGCACAACTGCCTGGAATAGGGAAAAGCACTGCAATCAAAACACTCCTGGCTGGCCAACCTCTGCAACTGCTTGGTGGAGGCTCAAGTCAGAAGGACATAGCAGCAGAGCGTACTCAATTTATTGCTGCATGCTATGGCTCTAAGAAAAGGGACATGTCACTGGCACAAATTGATGTGTGGTCATGTAAAATGGCTAAACCAAAGCTCTCGAAAGCACCTGAACTCAAGTCACTTCCACCAACCACTGAAGCATTTGAACAAAATGTTCGAAGGGCGCACATCCAGACAGCCATCTGGAAATCAGCTAATGAGCCAGATCCACCTCAACTTGAACCCACAGAGTATGGCTGGGCACGTGATGAAGCGTCCAAGTCACTCGTCCCTATAATGGTGCCCTCTGAGGTGAAAATGGCCCCACCAGAGGTCCTTGAACTCATCCGGTGTGGCTGTTTATCAAGCAATCCATGCTCTACAGCAAGATGCAGTTGTTCGGCTTCCAAACTGCCCTGCACACTGTTCTGTACCTGCCATCGAGAAGCAGTTTGTGGGAATCAAAACAACACAGCTGAATCTGATGATGCTGATGGTGGTGATAATGATGATGATACTCTAGAGAACATTTGAGTCGACTGTTATGCAGTAATTGGACTGGTAATTTATGTATCATAATTTTTATGCATTATAATTATGTGACACCGTTGCTGTTTTTTCAGGCAACACTTCTTTATGACTATCAAACTTACCTTGACCATCAAATCATTGAAACAAATTAAACACAGACCACATTTTCTAAGATAACTACTCTAAAACGGCTGAAATTGGCTGAAATGGCAGAAATTGGCAATTTACACAAAATGCCCGAAGATGCTGAGGTGGCATCATTCAGTTTGTTGATCTAGAGGGTCTATAGGTGCCAAAACTACAAAAAAACATTGTGTGGACCCTATTGCAAGCTTTTTGGATTGACCGCTGGACTATAAGCAAGACTTACCTTCGTGAGTAGTCTAGTGGTCAATGAATTTTCAAGTAAATACTGTTGCGTAGGGCTTATAACTATGACAAATATCGTATCAACTTACCACAGCCACTACCTCGTATAGAAATGGAACTCCGGTAAGTTTTTTGTGTTTTAACTGCACCCCACAAAATAATTCAAAGTGGTAAACAATTCAATTTGTAGGGTGATACAGGTAATGATCGCTAAATCAGAAGAGTCTGTTTAGTGAAATTTGGGATGGGGTCGAAAGCAGAGCTAACACAAAAATATGCGAGGGTCAAAGTACAAAATGACATACATACGTCCACACACATATATAAACAAATGTGAGCGGGTCTGGGAAAAGGGACCTTACGGCGCAAAAATTGAAATTGAGATATAGGCTCCAGAAGTAAGTCATCGGAAAAATTCTTTCTTTCTCCTGTTTATGTTTTTTGCAGAATTAGTCTTAGTGACCCTTACTATACGTCTATGCCAAATTTCAAAAGTCAAAACAACTTAAAAGACCCCAAGCGTGCCGTGGAAAGACAAGCTACTTTTTATTCTCTCTCGTTCTCGAAGTAATATAAACGGGGGATGGGCGAAGTTTCATAGAAGCAGCTAAAAAAAACGACATAGCTTTGAGGCTATTGCATGCACTCTACAGCTTACCTCTGGCTGAAAGTTTACCGCTACAGCGAATAGAGTAGCCAAGGATTCCGACAAGACAGGCCTTGAGACGCTTTGAACGTTAATTCTACCGGAAGTGGAAATTCAATTTATGTTTTCTCGATTTCTAGTTCAAATGCTTTGCTGAATACAGCCCAGTTCAACTGCCAGATTCTCTGCACGTCGAAGGTTTTACCCTCCAGTATTTTAGCACTAAGTTGAGATAAATTGTAGCTTTTTATTAGCATAAAAAACTCAATTTTTTTGGTTTGCTCCATAAGGTCCCTTTTCCTAGACCCACTCACAAATATCCCCGATTTTCAATTGTGTTACCCCTGAGAGTGTCTCGCTCGCTTTGATCGCTCACCAATTATTATTATTATTATTATTATTATTATTATCATTATTATTATTATTATTATTATTATAAATTAATTATATCTTATTTGATCACATATTTGAATAGATTGTTTATTGCCTTGCTGGACGAAATGCAAATTGCTTAATTTGAAAAATTTGTTATCTGGTTTGTAAACACCAAGTATATTAAAACTTACTCTCACTAGATATATGTGAGGCTTTAGATTCTGGGATAGTTCGAAGTTGGCTAGCTAAATAATAGTATTATACATCAATATGACAGTGTTAGAAAAGGGATTTCCCCTGTAACTTACAGATACCATCACGGCAAGTATCGTCTGAAGCTGTGGAGGAAAGGCTGTCACTTCTTGATCTTGGCAACACCTCTTTGTTCTGTTCATCTGTACAATTCAGTAACTAGGTAAAGGGTTTATATTGAGTGAGTCCTACATCAGTATATCATGCAAATAGTCAAGATTAATTTCACAGGTGACTGTACTAACAGACTTAAAGTGACTAGTCCACAAAAGTAACATTTGCTGTGTTTATGTGAGATTTTCCGCATTGATAGCTAGCTAGCTATATTAACAATTTTAATTCACTACAACACTAAGTTTTCAATAATTGTGACTACAAAATTAACAGTAATTCATTTTGTAAAACAACAACAACAATAGTAACCACAACAAGAATAAAAAAAATTAATATAATATCACCACACCTGGAATATGTTTTATCTCTGCACCATTACTTGAAGATTGGCAAGTACGACTGCATTTATGTACTCCTGGTGGTTTTGAGAACTGCTGTGGTCTCTTCTTAGGTACAGAAGCTGAGAAAATACAAAAAAATCTGCTGAAAGAGTGAATACAGTAGCAAAATCTTGAGTTGTGATTTAAAAAATTTATCGTAATCGTAGTCTCCTGTCTCGCATTTTAAGGATTTGTCTCCACTCCATGTGCGTCTACTGTCTGGGTTAACTATCTCAAATTAATAATTTCTAATTGTACAATTGTGATCTGATTACTTAAGGTAGCTAGTTAGTTATCTGTCTAATAGAATATTCCTGCTTGTATATATTAGCTACAATTTACAAGTTACACTAGGCTCTATATATAGAGTGACATTAGGACAAGTAATGAACTCTATGAAGAAAAAAATTAGACTTCTTCTGGGAGGGGGACATATTTACTTGAACAATAATCTGTTGCAGGCACTCTGCTTAATCAGTGGAAGAATGGGAAAAAATCACCATATCTGTGGTAGAGTGGTTGTTGATAGGAATTTCATGTGGTATACCCCTTTACCAGTAATGTCAGTTGCTGTTGATAATGCGGGTTGTACAAAGCCACCACTACTCATCTTGTTGCATCAGATAATCTAATACAAAGATTGCTATAGCCAAGTACCTACATTCCAGAGTGAAAAACTGGAACAGATGAGCCACCAATATACCTACTAATTAAGAAGGAAGTTTCAGAACAATGTTGAGGCAATACACAATAGCTTACTGCCATCAAAGTTTCTGCAAAGTTGAAACTATTGAGAAATTATTATATATCATCCATCACTGAGGAAGGCTACATGAAGTTGAAACTTTAAATGATTTATAATATACTTACGAGAAGTTATATACATTTTTTGCTCGGTGGATCTTCATCACTGATAAAGGTCCACTGACCATGACAGTTATGACAGTTTACATCAGTTCCATCCCCCCCCCCCCCCCCCTCCCCCCCACCCCCTCTCCCCACCTCCACCCCTACCTCCACCCCTAATTTTTCATCTTCCCATTCCTCTGTAGTTATAGATGATATTCATAGCTTGAGAATGCATACAGATTGACCATGATAAAAAATTTCTAGTTGTATCTATGTCTCGGTTGAGCAGTTTGGTAAACATTTTGGTATCAAGTTGAGATTGGAAACCATACAAATGTATAATGTGATGTCCAACTCACTGGGAGAAGACTTGTGCTAGCCAGAATTATATTATAGTGTTACCAAATACACTCCTATCGTATTATTATTTAACTTCCATTCACTAAGTCAATGTTGAAAAGCAGACAAAAAAATGTTCTTAAATCCTTAATAAATCTCTTAGCTGTAAGTACTGCAGCAAACAAAGTAATAATATTAACTGACATTTGTGGGATTATTAATTACCAAATACACGGTAGCTATATAAGCCTATAGTGAAGGATAAAGGGTGTAGGTAATGGTTTATTGTGCCAAATAGAACAACATTCTGCACAAATTTAGACTAACACATATTCATAGCACTGGCATTATTTCGTACATAAGGTTAACACCAGTGATAAGTTGCTGGTTTGTGCAACAAGAATGGAGGCAGAGCAATGCAAGACAAATCACAGCAACAAAGTGTTACAAGTAATCTATCTCATGCAAGCCTTAATAATTTCTTGAGTTTCAATTTTGTTGTATGTTTGTCTCATATAGCTACTGTGTTCTCTGCGCTATCATCTATTAACCCTTTCACCGTCAGATTTATTTAGATATTTTGAAAAAAATTATATAAAATCAGGACTTTAAAATGGTCCATAGTAACCAAAGAAAAAAATTGTCTATATAAATTATACATTACAGAAAAAAATGTTTATGTTGCCTAGCAACTAATGTGTGGTAATTACCACTTGTAAACCATAACATGAATATAATTATCTTGTAAACCACGGTAATGAATAATGTTATTTTGAACTCCAGACTGGTTCAAGCCAGTCCATGGATTATTTTACTGTACAGCTATTTCATGAGACAAAACTAATCAACTAAGGTTTCATATCTATCCTGGGCTCAATTTCATGAATATATTTAGATAATTCCTGTATAAAAATTGTATTTTACTTATCCTTCTAATCATTATTCAAACAGGTTATTATTTCTATAATAGACCAGTAATCAGTAATGCTGATGTGAATTTGAGACGATAATGTGTTCATAAATATAGAGCATGAATAACCATGAAGTACAAAAAATGAATAACTGAAAATTGTGTATAAACTATCAAATATTGTGTATGAGTCATCATAAAATATAGATTTCGAAAATATAGGCAGTTAGTTTCATGAAGTGAAGTCTACAATAGTGTGATACTTTTTGAAACAGTTTCTTTCAGATAATACACATAAATGCACTTTGCAGTACTCACATTGAACACGAGACTCGTGGTGATTCCCAACAGCAGTAAGCTTATTTTTTCTTATTATAACGAACTTACAACACAAGTCCCCTTTCTATCTGCATGCTTAGGCCAGTGACCTAAATTTACATTCAGTCTATCTAGCTGAAGATGCTCAACAGATCGTGGACGACCAGCACTATGACATCTTGTAGAGAAGCTACCAATGAGCTGTTTTGCTAGCTCAAGTAGTACTGCTACTACTGCTGCCTGAATTGATTGGTCTTCCACGCCCCTTTCTACTACTAAGCCTTGTGCACTATTTGCTTATGCTGGGCAGCAGCATTCACCCTCATCATCGCTAGTTTTATTGTCAGAAAGACCGAAATTGTCGTCGAATAAGCACTGAATAAGCACTGAATAACTTCGTTGGCATCCATTATCTTTCCTGCAGTCAATGCGTGCGGTCAATTTAAAAATTCAAATTTACTTTTCCCTTTTTCCCTTAGTTACAGACAACACAAAATTCGCCTATTTAGAGTGTTGTTAAAGCTTTTCATTCTGCGTACTTTGAGACCAAAATTAGGATCGGATTATGAGTGGTTGAATATTTATTGGTAAAAGCGCCATATTATGGCGCTACTGACGGTGAAAGGGTTAAATAATAACACGTGAGAAATTTTGTCTTAATGCAATACCTGATCATACCTTGACTTTGTATTGCTCATTTAACATAGTAACAGTTTTTTTCGTACCACTATCAGGATAACCATGAGAAAAATCTCTATAGGGTAGGCCCATAGAGTTATTGGAGGAAGTTAAAATAAGCTGCTGCATTCCAGCAACATCTTAAATAATGTCTAGAAAATAGTTTTCTGTGGGTAACTGCATGCTAATTCATAGAGAGATATGTTTAGCTACTATGCAGAAATCGTTAATTCTGTGGCCCATCCATATAGCTAGATATAATATTGGCTTACCTTAAACTATTGGCCAGACAGTCGGCAGCTTTCAGAGAGAAAAAGAAAACCACGCAGGTGGCAACTTTCTGACTTAACAAAGAGGGACAATAACTGCGCAAAACAAGCCGCAACAAAAATTTGCCCGACAGCGCCCCCTTTTCTAACTACACCTCGTTTGAATGACCGCGTACACCCATCGGTGATGTGCCGACTTGAATTTGTGACCTTGTGGCCTGGCTACCCAGACATGACCTTATTTGCTCCTCCCATGGGACGTCCTCCCCTATATTATATTGCCCGTACAAAATTCTTTATGCTTATATGCAGTGAGCCTGAGAGTGAAATATCTTGCTCTATCGCCTTGCCTGAGTGTAATAAGTCGCTTATTGGCGAGCGAGCGTAGCGAGCGAGACACTCTCAGGGGTAACACAATCGAGATTTCGCTATATTTATTTATTTATCTGTTTATGGGGTACGTGAGACCTCTGTTTTCGCACGCGCTTCTAATTACGTAAGTTAGGTAAAGCGTTCACAGTTCCAGTATTTTTCAATTAACGAGCTCTGAGAATCCTTAGTGGCGGTGGTAAGTCAATGCTCTCTTTGTCATGGCTATAAGCCGTGCGCAACAGTATTTACTTGAAAATACATTGTCCACTAGACTACTGCGAAGGTAGTCTGTGTAGGTGCATGTCCAGTTGTGTCAAAGCATTGTGTGTTACAACCACTACTTAGCTAAAGAATATCACAAAGAAAACTTTTAAATAACGTGTATTGTTTTGTTGTTGTTTTTTTTCCTTCAATCCAAGCAGTTGCAGGGTTGTCACTATGGCACTGAAATTCATTTACCAAGTATGCGAAATTTAAAAACTGGACCTTATTTTCAGTAGCTTCAGTGTTAGAAGTCAAAATCATTCATATAAAAATAGTATAGTCTTTAGGCTCGCTCGCCATTTGTGCTCAAGCACATCACTAGTTTATTTATTTATTTGTATATATGTATGGACGATGTATGTCATTTGTACTTTGACCCTCGCGTTTTTGTGTTAGTTATGTGGTCGCCCCGTCCCAAATTGCACTAAACAGAATCCTCTGGTTTATCGATCAGTACCCTATCACCCTAGAAATTGAATTGTTTACCGTTTTGAATTCTTTTGCGGGTGCAGTTAAAACTTGAAAACTTAAGGGACTTCCATTTCTATTCGAGTTAGTGGCGGTGGTAAGTCAATGCACTCTTTGTCATGGTTATAAGCCGTGCGCAACAGTATTTACTTGAAAATACATTGGGTAAGTCTGTGTAGGTGCATGTCCAGTTGTGTCAAAGCATTGCAGGGGCGTAGGAACAACTTTAGAGGTGGTCCGGTTTCTCAATCCCCGCCCATTTATCTTTAGCCAAACCTATTTATGTGAATCATACTTACTACATGTAATATTAAGAGAAGAGTTTAATTGTGGCATTATATATTAATAAAAATGATTTAATTCACAACTGATAAAATAGTTGTAATAAGTAATGAAATTACATAGCTTAATTCTGAACACTAAGAGATTACTCAAATTTTCCAAAAACAGATTCTCTACGTTCATTGTTAACAAAAGTTGTAGCAATTTTCTTCAAACAAAGCTGATCTGTTCTCTCTTTATGCACATGCAGGATCATGGTGGAATTCAAGCGTGCTTGGGACATGGAAGATCTCAGATAAGTCTTGATTCTTCTCATGGCAGAAAAAGATCGTTCGCTAGCAGAATTTGTGGATGGATTTACCAAAACAATTTTGAGCAAGGTGAATACTTCTGAGAACATCGAAAATTGTGAAGGGTTTAAATGTTTCATATATTCTAACAAATCAATTAAACTTGGGTTTTTTTCAGATATTTGAGTTGCCAATGTTTGTAGTTGTATTTTGAGAGGAGTAGAGCTAACATCATCATTGTAGAATGCACAAACAAAGTCATATTCTTCTTCAAATTCTTCACCTTTCATTGCTTTTAGCAGCAAACTCTCAACCTTGCTATACTTGTTATAACCAGGCTGATCAAACCGCGATTTAATACAATTAATGGCACAATCCAAAATTTCAAAATACTGCCTCTGGAAATGATCCTTTACGGTGGGTGGGCTATATTCCTCACTACCTGCCTCATACCTCTTTGGCCTTTTCCTGTGTCTGGGTAAAACAGGTTCTGCTACATCAATATTGGACTTCTTTTTTAATATAGAGCTCCAGAAGAGGTCATATGCTTCAGTGCTTCTCATTTTGTTCAGCACTGTTATGGTCATCTCCGCTATATGTTGTCCTTCAGCTGCAGATATAGTCTTGCTTTGCAGTGTTTTAGATAAGTTATCAGCATGACTAAGAACAAGCTCTCCTATGCATACACCAAAATAATAGTCAAAGGACTCCATCTGAGCCTTAACCCCAATAACTCTAGCTCTAACTTCAGAATCTAGGTTTTGATCGAGCACAATATCCCACAGTTCTTGCAAAACAGTATAGTTTTGCAAAATACTTATTAGGCTCTGAGCTCTCACTGTCCAACGAGTAGGACATAATACACGAATACCTGGACAGTCAGGAGTCAAATCTTTCTTTAACTGGTCAAACATTGCTTCCCTCTTAGGTGAAAATTTAATTAGCTTAGTGATTTCAAAGGATGTGTCTAAGGCATCTCTTGCAACTTTTGAATTCTTAATCGTGTCACACACTGCCAAATTGAGTGAGTGTCCGTAACAGTGGGTAAACAGTGCCCTTGATTCTAGCTGTAATATTTTAGTAGCGACTCCATTCCTGATTCCTGTCATATTGGCGGCTCCATCAAAGCACTGGCCTCTACACCTATTCCACTGCAAATTCATTCTCAATAGACAGTCAGTGATGACTGAAAAAATAGTATTAGCAGATATATCAGGAACATTGTACAAGCCAATAAAGTCTTCGTGCACCTCTAGTTTGTGATCTACCCACCTTAAACATATTACTACTTGTTCTTTGTTTGCACTATCAGTGCATTCATCAGCCATAATTGTGAAATAGTTAGAATCATGAATATTACTCATAATATCCCGTTGAATAGCTAAAGACATCAATTGAAGTAATTCATTTTGACTACTGGGGCTTAAATAATGTGAACCTTTTCGATCAACACATGGCTCAAGACTAGGGTCATCCTTACTTCTAAGCTTAAAAAGCTGAATAAAATTACCCTCACATTCCTCATGCCCACGAAATGCAATTCCTTGCCGCCCTAAAAACTGAGTATTTTCCAAAATCACCATTAGTGCTTTTCTGTTTTCATGCTGCTTCTTGCTGTGGATGGTAGAAAGCATTTTTCCAACATTTGGTACTGTATTGGGAATACTGACTATCATGTCATATGCTTCTTTATGACACTTGCTCTCCTCATGCCTACGAAAACACTCTGGACCATCTTTCCAATTAGTGAAGCCTCTACTTATGAAAGCCTGGTCCTTAGATGTGGACCTCAACTTACCTTCCTGTTCTGCTTTCCAGCAGGTGAAGCATAAAACTGAATCCTCAACCTCGCTGTAGTGGAGCCAATTCCATTTAGCAAACCAACACCTTTGAAAAACCCGCAGCACTTCCTGCTTTTTCCCAAACTTCCTTTTGGGAAAGGAATAACTAACACCGGGCTGATGCGGTGCTTCAGAGTCGATGCGGTCACCAGTTGGGGTAGCCATACAATGCATACGGTCTTTTTCTAGTTTTCTTTGGTTAATTAATTAATTGACGATCTTTACCAACGTACGTTGAAGAGACCTTTACCTATTTATGTTGCTCTAAAGTGGTCCGGCCAAAGCCGGACCGGCCGGACCGGTTCCGACGCCTATGCATTGTGTGTTACAACCACTACTTAGCTAAAGAATATCACAGAGAAAATTTTTAAATAACGTGTATTGTTTTTTTTTTTGTTTTTTTTTTCCTTCCAAGCAGTTGCAGAGAGTTGTTACTATGGCACTGAAATCCCTTTACCCTGTATGCTAAATTTAAAAACTGGACCTTATTTTCAGTAGCTTCAGTGTTAGTGTTTAGGCACCACCTATAATTGAGAACTATAAACTTACATGCCTTGAACTTACGCACACAGAGCTGAGACGGCTGGCCTATCTCTGGTGGCCGTCGAAGCCACTTTATCACCTTATTATTGTAATTCCCTGATATTCATTTATTTTCTAATTACTTCCTTTCCCAAACTCCTCCTCCCTTTTACCCAACGTTATGTTTTCACCCCGTCACCCTTATAAGTTGTACCTGCGCAGTTTAATAATGATCTAAAAAGTGAATTGAATTGAAGTGCTGGCGGGAGCCTACGCCAGGCTGGGTTAGCTAGATATAGATCCTGGTCCTTCGGTTAGCTTATGTTAGTTTATTGATTAGTTAGTTTTATTTTGATTTCCTGGATCGGCCACCAGTTACGCGGTGAGCAGACATTTTGGTCCTTCGAGCCGGATCCTTCTGGTTGAGGGATCCGCGCCAGCACCAAGCGACCTGAGCGAAGGAGAGGACGCAGTGGCTCGCGGGAGCCAATTGAACGCTACCTACCTGTAGCCTGGAGTGAAGTCCTACCGTGACAGCCCCTTCGCTGGCCGCTCCGAACCTAGCCTAACCAATCAACCAACTACCTGCCTGTAGCATACCAGGAGATACCGTCCCTTCGCGACAACTCCTTTCCTACAAGACGCCATCTTGTATTCTATTTGCAGCGCATTCGCCACACGTGTAGCAGCTTTGCCGCCAAACCTGTCAACGTGACGACCCCTTACCTGCCAACGACGACTTTCGGAATTGACTACCCTTTATCGATCGGGCCTGCTCAAGATCTCAGAAGGGACAACCCCTTACCTGACTGAGTTTGAAATCAACGACCCTGTACCGATCGGGATTTATTTCTGAACTTTGTTGTTGTTTTTTCCTGGAATTGTCTGCGGTGCATTCTTGGGAATACTTTCTCCAGATTGGGAATATCTACACTTGGGAATACCTACCAGTCAATCAATCTACAGCTTGGGAATACCTACAGGCTAATCGATCAACCAACATGGCAGCATTGGGAGCGGAACTGGATGAGATTCGACACCTGGATGACGTCGAACTCCTTATCAGGAAGAGAGCTACTCGTCGAGGGTGCCTCACACGTATCAACAATGCTGTCCGGAAGATGTCATCTGAAGGAGCAGCCTCTCTCAACAGCAGAGACCTGGACAGGAAGAAGGTGGAGGCAGAGAAACACTATGCCATAGCAGAAGCCATCCAAGACCTCCTGGACGCCTTGGTTGTCACAGATGAGCAGCTGAACCAGGTCGAAGAAAAGGAGCGGGAAACCCAGTCAGAGGAGTACACTGCCCTGATGAACGCTCTGGAGGCTGAGCGAGACAGGGCCTTCCTGGGCATGGAGACTAGGATGCTCATAGACGAATTGCAGGAGTTAGGGGAAACGACCGACCCATCTACACCCACATACCAAAGGAAGTATCAGAAGACTGCAGACCGAATCACAGAATTCAAGAGGAGGATGCAGATTTACTCAACCAACCAAGAGCTGAAAACCTATGTCCAGAAAGTCAACAAAGCAGTTGTTGTTCTGGATGTCATCATCGCTGACAAATTAGCTTCCAGCAGTACAGGCAGGGAACCTACTGCTTCACCAGCTGCCCCTGTAGCCCTGGATGAACCAAGAAGGGCTGCTTATAGGACTAACTTGGCGGTGGACCTCCCAAAGTTCAGTGGTAAGCCTGTTGAATGGAAGGGGTTCAAGGAATTGTTTACCTCAGTGATGAAGACAGCAGGAGTAGGGATGCCTCAATCAGAGATGAAGTGTCACCTGCTCAAGGCAATGGAAGCTCCAGCTGCAAAGCGCATTGTCACCAATGCCACAGGTGACCTTTGCTACAAGCAAGCACTGGAGGACTTGGAGGAGACATACGGCCGTGCCTTGGCAATTCTCCCCCACTACATCAATCAATTGCAACGAGCAAAGAGATGCTCTTACGACCCGGCAGGCCTCAGCAATTTCCGTGAAACATTTGAGTCTGTTGTCCGAGGACTCAAGGATTGTGGCTGTGACACCACCGGGAAGTTAGTCGCTGGAGTAGCCATGTCGTGCCTGGATGACAAGATGTCAGAAGAGTGGTCTAGGCACCGTGGGGATGACGTTGGATTGCCAGAGATTCAGGATCTACTGGCATTCTTCAAGACTCGTCACCTGGCAATGCCTCAGAGGGAGGTGCATGTCAAACACTCCAACCCAACCAAGTCAGAGCCTAAGAAGACCCCATCAGCTGTCGTGAGGGTGGAGTCAGATAGTTCATCACAACAATGTCGAGCCTGTCAACGAGGGACTCATCCAATCAGTAGGTGCCGAACCTTCCAAGACTGGAGTGTGGAGGAAAGGCGCAAAGCAATCAAGGACTGGGGTTATTGCTTCAACTGCCTCAGCCATAATCATAAAGTCAAAGACTGTGACTCCCTCCACACTTGCAGACGATGCAAAGGGAGCCACCATACATTCCTGCATCAGGAAACAGACTCCAAGCTATCTGCCGCCGCCATAAGTGAGGGGCATGTCCTGCTCACTAATCTACCACAGACTACTACTATACTGGCTACTGCTGTCTTTGTTGCTGTTAACCAAGGCCGACAGGCGGTGGGAAGGCTTCTCTTCGACCCAGGCTCCAGTGTCACCTTGATCACTGAGAGGATGGCGCAGCAGCTGAAGTTGAAGAGGAATCCATACCGGGAGCACTTTTCTACAGTAGCTGGTGACTTCGCCAGCCGCCATACAGTGGAAGTTGTCATTCAGCCAAGCTCTGGTATATCTCAGGTCAAGCTGAAGGTGATTGCCCATGTAGTGAAGCAACTCCCATCAACAAGACCTCCTGTGGACGTAGAGGCAGTTACCAAGCACAAGCTCCTGAAGGGAAAGCCACTTGCCGACCCTGCAATGGGAGGTGAAGTAGATTTATTGTTATCCATAACCGATACCAACAGGTGTTCCAAAGATGTAGTGGTCCACAACAAGGATAGGACGGCGTCGGTCACTCACACCAGCTTTGGTTGGGTAATTGGAGGAGCCTGGCCCGGAACTGAAGCTGATGGAATGGTTCTCAACGTTCAAGTTCATCCGGATCGCCTTGAGGAGAGCCTCCAGAGGTTGTTCACTTTGGATTCTCTGCCCCAAGGTTCACCACTGTCTGCCATCAACGCCAAGGTGGTAGCTCAGTTCAAGGACACCCACCAGGTGACGTCAGAAGGTCGGTACGCCGTAGCCATACCTTGGAAGGACCCGCGACCACAGTTAGGGACTTCCAGGGAGGCTGCTCTCAAGCGTCTCCGTCGCCATGACAACAAACTTGGTAACCTAGCCTCCCGGGCGGCCTACCAGGAGGCAGTTGATGAATACTCCAAGACAGGGCATTCTGAGTTAGTGCCTGAGGAGGATCTATCCAAACCACCATCTCAAGTATTCTATCTGCCCCACCGGGGAGTCTACAAGGAATCTTCCACAACAACCAAGCTGCGGGTGGTATTTGACGGCTCCGCCAAGTCCTCCACTGGTGTCAGTGTCAATGATGCCATGGAGGCAGGGCCAAACTTGCTACCTCTGTTGCCATCTGTGATGGTTCGGTTCAGGATGTCACCTATTGCTCTGTCCTCAGATATCTCCAAAATGTTCCGGGAGATTGAGCTTCTGGACCGGGACAGAGACTATCACAGATATCTTGCCATGGACAATAAAGGAGAAGTCAGAGACTGGAGGATGCGCCGCCTCACATTCGGCATCAAGGCCTCTCCCTACCTGGCGACTCAAGTTCTGAGGCAGCTGGCGGAAGATCACGCCAGCACACACACCAAAGCAGCTGCCATTGTGCAGCAGCAATTTTATGTTGACGATTGCCTAACTGGTGCTGACTCAGTGGATGAAGCTAAACAACTCTACCACCAGCTGCGTCAACTCCTCAAGCTTGCAGGGATGGAGTTGAGAAAATGGAGATCAAATAGTCAGGAGTTCCTGAATTCCATTCCAGAGGAACTGAGGGAAAACTCCGACTTAATCATCACAGACCCTTCTTTGTCTGGCAAGGCCTTAGGTATTCACTGGGATACCCAGGGAGACCAGCTGTTCGTTGCGTTACCTAGTGTCAGCAGCTCGGAGGTTGTCACCAAGAGGATCATAGCATCCATAGCTGCCCAGGTGTTCGATGTTCTGGGCCTCTACTCACCAGTCACTCTTCTACCCAAAGTCTTGTTGCAGTCACTGTGGAAGGCAGGATCAAGTTGGGATGAACCTGTTCCGGAACACCTCGAGCAGGAATGGAGGGACTGGCTCGGAGAGTTGCACGTCTTGAAACAGAGTTCGGTACCTCGTCGGCTCATCACACGGGACCAGCCTATTCAGGATATGCAGCTGCATGGCTTCTCTGACGCCAGCTGCCGGGGGTATGGAGTTGCTGTGTACCTAAGGGTACTCTATGTTGACACTCTCGTCACTACTGCCTTGGTGTTCGGGAAAGCTAGAGTCGCCCCTCTCAAGACAGTCAGTATTCCTAGGTTGGAGCTGGCTGCAGCTCATCTGCTAGCCAAAGTGATGACAATGTTGGCTAAGGAGCTGTGTCTGACGAAAGGGGTACTCTATGGCTGGACTGACTCCATGGTAGTCCTGGCTTGGTTAAGAAGATCTCCTGACGAACTCAAGGTTTTTGAGGCCAATAGGGTGGCTGCCATCCAGGAGGCTATGGAACCTGGTCAATGGCGACATGTTCCAACCAATGACAACCCGGCAGACCTGGCTTCTAGGGGCTGCACATCCAAGAAACTATTGGAGAACTCCCTGTGGTGGAATGGTCCAGACTGGCTGGTTCTGTCACCAACTCAATGGCCTAATCGGCTTCTCCAACGTCAGCAACCTGATCATGTCAAGCAGGGGTTGAAGACGAGAGCTGTACTGATGGCTCCCCAGCCAATCACCAACCCATTACTACTCCGATGGTCATCCTTCAATCATCTTGTTAGGATTGTGGCTTGGATCAAGAGATTCTGTCACAACAGCCGGACCAGCAGGAACCAGAGGAAGTTAGCAGCCATGTCAGTTGACGAAGCCAGTGCAGCTAAGAAGACCGTCCTCAAACTTATTCAAGCTGATGTCATGCCGGAACTGATTGGGGCTGATCAACCACCCAAGGGCCACTACCTGGCCAAGTACCAGATCCAACACAAGGAAGGACTGATCCTCATCTGCAGCAGGGTGAGATCAGATAATCAACCAAAGACTTACATCCCACTACATCTCAAGTCACCGGGGACAAGAGTGATGGTGGACTCTCTTCATGAAGAGCTACATCATGCCGGGACCGGAACTCTTCTGGCACACCTAGCTGAACGATTCCACATTCCCAACATCAAGAGATATATCAAGGGGCTGGTACGGAGATGTGTACCGTGCCAGCGTCTCTTTGGCCAACCTAAACATCAGCTGATGGGGCCTTTACCTAGCTCCAGAACTGATGTGGCATTACCATTCCAGTCCACTGGAGTGGACTTTGCTGGTCCCTTCACCATTAGGGTGGGACTACCCAGATCGAAGAAGACGTCAAAGGCTTACCTGGTTGTATTTATTTGTATGCTGACGAAGGCGGTACACCTGGAGGTCTGTCTCTCACTCTCCACGGAGGCGTTCACACAAACTCTGAGGGACTTCTGTAACCGTCGGGGAACACCAACCGACCTGTACTCAGATAATGGCTCAAATTTTCTCGGCACCAGGAATGAGATCCTCCAGCTCCAGGACTTCCTTGCTGCCAAGAACACCAACAGAGCCATCAACCAACTCACAAAGACCAAGCAATTCAGGTGGCATCTTAATCCTCCAAGGGCTCCACATATGGGTGGACTCTGGGAAGGAGGAGTAAAGGCTGCTAAACGAATCCTGTATACTCTGCTGAAAGACCGGATAGTCACGGCAGAGGAGCTGAGGTCACTTTGCATAGAAGCCGAAGCTGTGCTGAATTCGAGACCCATACTGGAACCGGCCTCAACTGACCCTGACTCCGGAGTTGCACTCACTCCAGGGCATCTCCTCACCGGTAGGAATCTTACATCACCGCCACCAATGAAGGTAGACGTCAATTCCAAATCATCTACGCTGAGGAGGTGGAACTTCATTGCTAGGCTACGTCATGACTTCTGGCAGCAGTGGAGTTCCCGGTATCTCCAGTCCTTGGCCAAGCGACAGAAGTGGCAGCTGCCCACCCGTGACTTCCGAGTGGGTGATGTGGTCATAATCAAGGATGACATCCTACGTCAAGCGAGAAGGTGGCCCCTCGCCGTCATCACCCAAGTCTATCCTGGACCTGATGGACACGTCCGGACTGTGACGCTTCGTTGTGGTGGTGGGGCTACCTACACTCGAGCAACCAACAGATTGGTGCTGCTGATAGCAGCTGTTCACAAGGACCGCAAGACTCCCGTCATCGCCTCCCCCCTGGAGGATGTTTAGGCACCACCTATAATTGAGAACTATAAACTTACATGCCTTGAACTTACGCACACAGAGCTGAGACGGCTGGCCTATCTCTGGTGGCCGTCGAAGCCACTTTATCACCTTATTATTGTAATTCCCTGATATTCATTTATTTTCTAATTACTTCCTTTCCCAAACTCCTCCTCCCTTTTACCCAACGTTATGTTTTCACCCCGTCACCCTTATAAGTTGTACCTGCGCAGTTTAATAATGATCTAAAAAGTGAATTGAATTGAAGTGCTGGCGGGAGCCTACGCCAGGCTGGGTTAGCTAGATATAGATCCTGGTCCTTCGGTTAGCTTATGTTAGTTTATTGATTAGTTAGTTTTATTTTGATTTCCTGGATCGGCCACCAGTTACGCGGTGAGCAGACAGTTAGAAGTCAAAATCTTAATAGTATAGTCTTTAGCTCGCTCGCCATTTGTGCTCAAGCACATCACTAGTTCTATGCTAGAGATCTGGTAAGCTAGGCTGGTTGCTATAACTACTACTGCTTATTGTGGATAATGAGCTTATGCTATTTTAGGTGTTTGGGGTTGAAATATGATCAGTGATCAGGATAAACTTGCAATATAGCTAAAGCAACTGGTGAAACTTCTGAATAAATGACAACTAGAACCTATCTCTGCAATTTTATCAGTCAAACACATTGGCAATAGGTCTCTCTAAGCTGTCTTCATAATGATGGAGCAGCAGATACCACTCAAAAGCCAAGCTGCATGATATCCCAACCTCTGCTCCTTGCACTGTAAAAAATGGGGTGTTCCACTACACCTTTAATGGGGTGTAGTGGAACACTTCTGTATTGTGGGGTGTTGTGCTACACTCTGAAGTGTTTGGTAACACTGTGGAGTGTAGCATGACACCCTTATAAGCTATAGTGACTTTATTACACTTCTGTGGAGTGTATCAGTACGCCCATGCAGACTTGCTACTTTAAGAGGTGTTCAACTACTGACACAGTGGTAGGAACTAGCTAGTGGGCTGACTACAACTTTGGCCAGTTTGTTGATGGAAATAATTATTGAATGTTTACAATTAATGTGCATATCATTATGCTGGTCTTATGTGGTTCACAATTTAGTGGGCAAGATTCTATAAAGTACACTTTATGCATCATTGTGCAAGCTATATTCATAGTGGCTAGCTTTACTAATTTCAATTTAATGTTTTTATTCACAGCACTAACAACGAGGAAGCTGAAGAGCTTAAAGTTCTAATGAAGAATTTCAAGGCCTGCTTGGTAGCTAAGTTTGAGAACAACACAGCTAAATATGTATATGTGGTTATTTCTAATAGTTATTAAAATTATATTATTATGATGACATTAACCTTTAAGTAATGAGTCTCATTGGTTTCATCTGCCAGGGATAGTCTAGGCTTTAAAAAAAAAAAAGGAGACAATTAAATAAAACCTGAGATTGCATTTCTGCTATGCAGCTTACATCTTAATAATATGGTAAAAGTGTCAACGCAATTCAAGAAAGTAAAAACAGCATTTGTCTTTGCACAAATCAACTTACCATAGCAATTGAAAAGGTGACGCTTTACCGAACCACTTTGAGAAGTCGTTTAAGATGAAACAGTTGTAAATCCCTTTACCCAATTAATTGATTAGCACAGTTGCGTACAACCCTTGAATATGAACTCGAAACAAACTATATATTAGTTGTAAGACACTAGGATCATCCGTGCATTGGAACAAGCTGTAAGCTTAGAATTTAAATCAACCGCTTTTGGTTTGTGTAGGCTTTACTCACTGTTCTGTCAAGGTGTTGCTACCAAAACTGAGTTCAGTAATCTAGCTTTTTTTTTTCTTTTTTCTTTTTTTAATTAAATATATACAATACAATACAATACAAAATAATATAAACTGAGTTACAGTCAAAAAGCAAATGAAATTAAATCAGTTTAGATGTGCTTCTGAGGTCACCGGTCTACTGCTGGTATTCTTACAGCATGTCCAATGGATGATCTGGCTCGAATGGCTTGGATAGAGGACCGTAGAAGAGAAAAGGATAGGCGGCATCGTAATCATTGAAGAGTACTGCTATAACTGTGTTCCCACTTATTGGCGAGCATGGACGCTAAATTTTTTATAGAATATATTGGCTTCCTTTGCTATGCCACCGGTAGTAGAGAGTACAACTGGTGTGAATGTGGCGTGTTCCACTTCTCTAATTCTCTCCTCATATGCCCGTTTCTTGGCTTGTTCGTGTTTCCTATACACCATTTGCATGTCTGAATGTTTGTTGGAAGGGGCATAGGGGTTGAATACCCTTACATCAAAATATGTTATTTCGTGATTGCCGCCCCAAACACCGTTTGCTGCAATGTCGAGTCTTGCTCCTGGCTGTGAGTTAGCAGTCGCACCATTCAGTTCTTCAAACACGGGCTGAAGGCCAGGCTCAATACATACATCCTTGCACACCTCAGTTAAGAGTGTTGCTGTCAAATTCCGTATTTCGTTGTGTCTTATGGATGGAAACCCCCCTTTGGGGCATGAAAGGGCATGCTCAACTGAGAAGACGGCCCCACATGCACATTTAGCTGGTAGTCTCCCAGGGGTGTCCAGCCATAGCGCAGTGCGAGGGCGTCGTGAAATGCACCCCTGTGTAGAGCGGAGCCGTGTTCCATTAGTGGGAGCACTGTCAGCCAGGTTTATGATCCTTTTTCCTTTGCTAGGTTCACTGCTCTCTTCTGGCTGGCAGATAGCAATTTCATGAGGTCTTCGGCATCCTTTGAGTTTTCTTCCAAGATATGTGTCCTCACCCTATTCTTGGATTTGAGTTGCTGAGCGATAATATCAAGTCCATATTCATCGTCCTGTGATAGGATGTGAGTGCAAAGAGAGGAGATAATCATTAAGGAGTGGTGGTATTCCTTGCAGGCACGTTTGGAAGGGATGGTGATATAGCTAGTAGCCCCGTAGCTCAACGCAAAAAAAGCTACATAATAAAGCCAGGGGACGGCGAGACCCTTTACCAACCTAGAACCTCTACACTCGATTAGCGGTTGGTAAAGGGATTGGGTACATGAGACTAACTTTTCATTATGGCGGTTCGGTTAAATGAAAGTATCTCTCTCAGCTTTCAAGAGTAAGTTAAAAGCTTTGCACCCCTTAAAAAAGTAATGCCAATCTAGTAATACTCTCGTGATGTGGGAGAGGAGGACTGTCTAATAATTCTGTACATTAGTTTCGTAAGTAGTTTGAGACAAAATAGTGTGTACAA